>OFPG01000089.1_pt1 | contig 11852 bp, 9 predicted proteins | sample 1542501 | NCBI WGS metagenome assembly OFPG01 (sample SAMN05503963, study PRJEB24370) | sediment metagenome | isolation source: lake sediment | place: USA: Lake Hill lake, St. Paul Island, Alaska | collected 2013
CCAGCTGCGGCGGTACTCGTTGTCTTCTATCGCGTTCATGGGACTGCCATGACCCAGAAAAATCACCGGCATTCTGGCCGTTTTTTTCAATGATTTGAGGGAATCAAAGGCGGCGGCATTTGATGTTTCGGTCATAAAAGCTCCAAAAGACGTCGCAACACCCGCACCGGCGGCAATCAATGTTCGGCGATGCATGTTAATTCGTTTTCCTTTATAACTATGTACGTGACCCGCTTGACGCTGGCAAGTTCCCGGCTTCAAGCTTGTGCAAAGGCGACAGATGCAGGGCAAAATTGGTGTTTCCACCCCAACGCAAGCCCTTTCGAACTGTTATATTGCACTGCAACATTCCAGAAAGTGAATTCATCATGCTCTACCAACTCTACGAAACCCAGCGTTCCCTGATGGAGCCCTTCACTGATTTGGCCCAGTCTGCTGCCAAGGTATATGGCAACCCCCTGTCACTGTTGGGGCAAAACCCGTTTGCGCAGCGCATTTCAGCAGGATACGACCTGTTGCACCGTCTAGGCAAGGATTACGAAAAACCGGAATTTGGCCTGCGCACGATTGATGTCGATGGGGTAGCCATCGCCATCCACGAGCGCGTTGAAATCGACAAGCCATTCTGTGAATTGCGCCGTTTCAAACGCTTTAGCGATGATCCGGCAACGTTGGAAAAACTCAAGGGGCAGCCCGCAGTGTTGATCGTGGCACCGCTGTCTGGCCACTATGCGACGCTCTTGCGCGATACGGTCAAGGCCATGCTCAAGGACCATAAGGTCTATATCACCGACTGGAAAAATGCGCGCCTGATTCCTCTGTCCGAGGGTGAATTCCATCTGGATGACTATGTGAACTATGTGCAAGAGTTCATCCGCCACCTGCAAGGCATTTACGGCAATTGCCACGTCATGAGCGTGTGCCAGCCCACGGTGCCGGTGCTGGCGGCTGTCTCTCTGATGGCCAGCCGCGGCGAGTTGACGCCTTTGAGCATGACCATGATGGGCGGCCCGATTGACGCCCGCAAATCGCCCACGGCGGTGAACAACCTGGCCATGAACAAGAGTTACGACTGGTTTGAGAACAACGTGATCTACCGTGTACCCAGCAGTTTCGCGGGTGCCGGACGGCGTGTCTACCCCGGCTTCCTGCAGCATTCCGGCTTTGTGGCCATGAATCCCAGCAACCACGCCAAGAGCCATTACGACTATTTCAAGGACCTGATCAAGGGCGACGATGCGAGTACCGAAGCGCACCGCAAGTTCTATGACGAGTACAACGCCGTGCTGGACATGGACGCCGACTACTACCTGGACACGATCAAGGTGGTGTTCCAGGAATTCAGCCTGGTGAACGGGACATGGGATGTCAAAGGCGTGGACGGCAAAATCGAGCGCGTGCGCCCGCAGGACATCACGACCACAGCCCTTTTCTCGGTGGAAGGCGAGCTGGACGATATCTCCGGCTCCGGCCAGACCGAGGCGGTGCACAGCATCTGCAGTGGCGTTGTCGCAACGGAGCAAAAACACCTGGAAGTGCCTGGTGCTGGACACTATGGCATCTTCAGCGGTCGCCGCTGGCGCGAGGTGGTTTACCCCGAGGTCAAAGCGTTCATCCTCAGCCACCAACCGGCAGCCGCATCTGCCAAGACCCCGGCCTCCGGTTCAAAACCAGTCGCAGCCCCCGTCAAGCGGTCGCCTGAGGCTTCCAAAACTGTAGCAAAGAAGGTTGTTCGCAAAAAATAATGGCTGCGCTGGCTGCCGAAATCCTCGCCGTACTGCCCCAAACGCAGTGCGCTCGCTGCGGTTACCCCGACTGCGCGGCTTACGCGCAGGCCATTGCACAGGGCGCGGCGGGCATTAACCAGTGCCCACCCGGTGGTGCGCAAGGTATTGCGTGGCTGGCAGCCATGACGGGCCAACCTGTCACGGCACTGAACCCGGTCCATGGAACAGAGGGCCCGCGCACCATCGCGTTTATCGATGAGGACTGGTGTATCGGCTGCACCCTGTGCATCAAGGCCTGCCCCACGGACGCTATTCTTGGCAGCAACAAGCTGATGCACACCGTGATCGAGGCGTACTGCACCGGCTGCGAGTTGTGTATTCCGGTATGCCCGGTGGATTGCATTGAACTTGAAAACGTGACGGGTGCCGCAACCGGCTGGGCTGCGTGGTCGCACGCACAGGCCGATCTGGCCCGCGGTCGCTATGAATTTCATAGCTACCGGCGCAATCGTGACGTGGGCGAGAACGATAAAAGGCTTGAAGAAAAAGCACGAGTCAAGCTGGCAGACTTGGCCCATCATTCCCTGCACACCGACCCCGCCATACTGGATAAGAAACGCGCCGTGATTGAAGCAGCGCTGCAGCGCGCACGCGCCAAGCGCGCCTCCGGCACAAACTCCGGATAGGCCTGCCCGCGTTAGCTCACAACCAGGTTTTTATAGACGCCACAGCCGACGAACAGATCGTCCACCTGTTGCACAAAAGACATTTTGGTTTGCACGCGTCCGGTCGTCGGGTTGGTGATGTCGTATTCGACCCAGCCAGGCTCAATGTTGGCTTGCGCGATGATGGAATCAAGCAGGCCCTCACCATCGATACCCGCGATATCCTGCACCCGGGTGCCGACCTTGGCCGGATTGCCGCCGAACGCCACGTAGGTGCCATTGCTGTCCAGCACGAAGACGTACATGTCGCGGTCATGAAACCCTTGCGCGGGATCGGTCACGTCCCGCAAAAACGAATCGCGGGAGGCGCTGCGTCGGCGCTGCGCCATCGCCCGGTCAACGAGTTCAATGGCCTCTTCCGCAGAACCCTGCTGCAGCTTGAACATGGCAACGGCCTCCACCAGCGTCGATGCCCGTCCTTCCAGATTGGACGCCTGCGTCACTGCGTGTTCAACCATCTGGGCGTTGCGCTGTGTAATTTCATCGAGCTGGCGCACCGCCGTTGTGATCTCGGTCAGCCCGGAGCTTTGTTCCGCACTGGAATTCGATATCTGCGACATATTGGCGGCCACATCACGTATGCCCGACACGATCTGCGTGATATTGCTGCCCGCCGCCCGGATCTTCTGGACGCTGGACGCCACCTGTGCAGACGATGCCCCGATGAGTTGCCGGATCTCTTTGGCCGACTCGGCCGAACGCTGGGCCAGGGACCTGACCTCGCTGGCGACCACGGCAAAACCACGACCGGACTCCCCCGCCCGGGCGGCCTCCACAGCGGCATTGAGCGCCAGGATGTTGGTCTGAAAAGCCAGCCCGTCAATCACACTGACAATCTCATCCATGCGCTTGGCGCTGCTCTGGATGGCTTCAACCGACGCGATGGCCTCGGCCATGGTGGAAGCCCCCTGATCGGCCACATCCCGCACACTGGCCGCCTGCGCGTTGGCTTGCGCTGCGGTCTGCGCGTTGTCCTGCACGGTGGACGACAACTGCTCCACACTGGCCGCCGTTTGCTCCAGATTGGCCGCCTGTTGCTCGGTCCGGTCTGACAACTCGCGGTTGCCCGTGGCCAGACTTTTACCCGAATGCGCGACAAAAGCGGCGTTACTGCGCACATTGGCGACCATCGACGAGACCGTGGCGCCGATCTGGCTGGTCGATGACGCCAGGCCGGCGAGTTCATCCCGCCCATGAGTCACCAGACTCAGGCGCAAATCGCCCTGCACCATCTTGCTCATGGCTTGCGTCACCTGCCCCAAATCCTGGGCAAAGCTCCGGTAAAACGCCAGCAAAAAATACACCGACAGCACCACGCACACGCCGCTCAACCACGCCACCAGCGTTGCGCCGGATCCAGCGTGTTCAGTCAGAAAATACTGAATCAACATCACAACCGGCGGCGCCATCAAAATGGCCGCCAGCAGCAGGAACTTGCCGGCAAAACGCATGTTCCGCATGAGCCACAGACCCGGGAGAAGCAATTTTCCAAACATCATGAATCAGTCTCACTAATATTTTTTTAGATAACTCCGCTCTTATACAGGCAAGTGTCCAACGGTAACCTTACAAATCAATTCCCAGCTCCAAATTAACTTTCCACATGCTTGCCGACAGCACCGGGAACAAGCCGGCGGGACCACCGAGGTACGGCGGACGCCCTATCCAAGCGCATCATTCACCTGATCATGAAATTCGGCAAGACTGACGGCATTGCCAATCTCGCGCGGCAGCGCGTCACGCACCGAGAACACGCCCAGAATCTTGGCCGCCGGAGAGACAATGGGCAGGTGTCGAAAGCCGCGCTCAATCATGATCAGCACGGCTTCGGAGACTTTCATGTCCGGCCCCACGCTTTGCGGGTTGTGCGTCATTACCTCCGACACCTGGGTGGTTTGCGGGTTGAGCGCCTTGGCCAGCACACGGGTCATCAAGTCGCGCTCGGTCAGAATGCCTTGCATGACGCCTGCGCCATCGATGATCAGAACGCTGCCGCAATTGGCTTTGGTCATGATGCAGGCGGCTTCCCACACGCTGGCATGGGGCGGCAGGCTCACCACATGTCGCTGTGACATGGATTGAAACACGGTACGTTCAGGCATGATTTCCCTCCTGTTCAAATCAAAATCAGCGCAGGGCCGCGTTGAGCTTGTCGAGCGCCTGGGACCCCGGACATAGCTGCGTGACGCCCAACTTGTTGAGTGGCGTGTCGCTGGTATTGAGTGCCACATGCATGTCCGTGGCCAGCGGATCCAGGTAGAGCAGACCTGTCACCACTTCGCCGCGTGCCTGATGCGCATTCATGTAGCTCAGGGCCGCGTAACGATCGGTCGGATCGTAGTCCGTGTGCAGTTTGCGAAGACGCAGCGTGGAGCCATCGTGCTGCTGCACATCCACCACCTCGCCCGGCGCGTAGTCGGTGGTGATCTCGCTGCGCGGCGTGATGAAATCGATACGGCTGACCGCCTCGTTGTGCTGGCGCACATAGTCGTAGCTCTTGGTGCTGCCGCTATGGTTGTTGAAGGTGACACAGGGGCTGATGACATCAATGAATGCGGCCCCGCCATGCCCGATGGCGCCCTTGATGAGGGGCACCAGTTGTGCCTTGTCACCCGAAAAGCTGCGTGCCACGTAGGTGGCGCCCAGTTGCAGGGCCAGCCCGACCAGATCAACCGGATTGTCGCTGTTGATCACGCCCTTCTTGCTCTTGGAACCCCGATCTGCCGTGGCTGAAAACTGCCCCTTGGTCAGGCCGTAGACGCCGTTGTTCTCCACGATATAGGCCATGCACACACCGCGGCGCATGGCATTGGCAAACTGCCCCAGACCGATGGAGGCCGAGTCGCCGTCGCCTGACACACCCAGGTACAACAGATCGCGATTGGCGAGGTTGGCACCGGTCAGCACCGAAGGCATGCGGCCGTGCACCGTGTTGAAACCGTGCGAGGCACCCAAAAAGTAGTCAGGCGTCTTCGAACTGCAACCAATGCCCGAGAGCTTTGCCACGCGGTGCGGCTCGATGTCAAGCTCCCAGCACGCCTGGATGATTGCCGCAGAAATCGAGTCGTGTCCGCACCCGGCACATAGCGTGGAGATGCGGCCCTCGTAATCACGCCGGGTGTAGCCCACCTTGTTGGTGGTCAGCGTGGGGTGATGCAGTTTGGGCTTGGCGAGGTAGGTCATGCGGCCTCCTTTTGCAGGGAAGCCGGTGGGATGTCCATCGACAACGGCTGCAAATTCTTGCTGATGGAATGGGTGATGAAGCGCGCGGTAATCGGTGTGCCGTCGTAATGCAACACCTTGACCAGCCGCGCCGGGTCAATGGCGAGCTCATTGACCAACAGGGAATGCATCTGCGCATCGCGGTTCTGCTCGACCACGAACACCTTGTCGTGCTCGGCGATGAATCGGTTAACCGACTCGGGAAACGGAAACGCGCGCAGGCGCATGGCGTCCAGATCGATGCCCTCATCAGTGAGCACGTCCAGCGCTTCCTGCATGGCCGGGCTGGTCGAGCCAAAGTAGATGACGCCCACTCGGGTCGGGCGTGCGCCCTGGTGCAGCACCGGCTGTGGCACCAGATCAGCCGCCGTTTTGAACTTGCGCAGCAGCCGCTCCATGTTGTAGATGTAGTCCGGTCCGCGCTCGGAATAACGCGCATAGGGGTCGCGCGTGGTGCCACGCGTGAAGAAACTGCCTTTGCTCGGGTGGGTGCCGGGCAGCGTGCGCCAGGGAATGCCGTCACCGTCAACGTCCTTGTAGCGGCCAAAGTCCTTGCCGGCTTCGAGCTCTGCCGCCGTCATGACCTTGCCGCGATCGTAGTCCCGCGCGTCGTCCCAGACAAAGGGTTTGCACAGGCGCTGGTTCATGCCGATATCCAGGTCGGTCATCACGAAGATGGGCGTCTGCAGGCGGTCCGCCAGGTCCAGCGCGGCCGCAGCGTGCTCGAAGCACTCGTACGGGTCTTCCGGGAACAGCAGCACATGCTTGGTGTCGCCATGCGAGGCATAGGCGCAGCTGAGCAAATCCGATTGCTGCGTGCGGGTCGGCATGCCGGTGGAGGGGCCGCCACGCTGCACATTGATGATGGTCACCGGGATCTCGGCAAAGTAGGCCAGGCCAATAAACTCCGTCATCAGTGACACGCCGGGGCCTGACGTCGCGGTAAAGGCGCGCGCACCATTCCAGCCCGCGCCCACGACCATGCCGATGGAGGCCAACTCGTCTTCGGCCTGCACGATGGCGTAGTAATGCTGGCCGGTTGCGGGATCCACACGGTACTTGTCGCAGTACTTCTGAAATGCCTCCGGCACCGATGACGACGGCGTGATGGGGTACCAGGCGGCTACCGTGGCGCCACCATAAATGCAGCCCAGTGCCGCCGCACTGTTGCCATCCGTGAAGATCTGATCGCCCACCTTGTCCGCACGACGAACGCGAATGCCGAGCGGGGCATCGAGATGCTGTTTGACGTAGTCGCGCCCCAGATGCAGCGCACGAACATTGGAGTCGAGCAACATTTCCTTGCCCTTGTATTGCTCGGCAAACAATTTTTCGAACACCTCGGCTTCGACGTCCAGCAGCACCGACAGCGCCCCCACGTAAATGATGTTCTTGAACAATTGGCGTTGTCGGGGGTCGACATAGGCCGCATTGCTGATTTCGGTCAAGGGCATGCCGATGACGTGCACATCCGGGCGAAATTTTGACGCGGAAACAGGCCGTGTGCAATCGTAAAACAGGTAGCCGCCAGGCTCGATTTCCGCCACATCGGCATCCCAGGTCTGGGGATTCATGGCCACCATCATGTCGACGCCGCCGCGCCGCCCCTGGTAACCCTTTTCGCAGACCCGGGCCTCATACCAGGTGGGCATGCCCTGGATGTTGCTGGGAAAGATGTTGCGCGGACTCACCGGCACGCCCATACGCAAAATCGCCTTGGCGAACAGTTCGTTGGCCGAAGCCGAACCCGAGCCGTTGACATTGGCAAACTTGATGACGAAATCGTTGATGGCTTCGATGCGCTTCATGCGGCCTCCATAACTCGTTTACCGGCTTTTGCGTCACGGCATTGGGATCCAGCCTGAGTCGTACTCAGCAGGAACTTCTGCATGTCCCACGCCCCGGTGGGACAGCGTTCGGCGCACAAACCGCAATGCAGGCAGACGTCTTCATCCTTCACCATGACATGTCCCGTTTTCAGGGCGCCCGACACATAGAGATCCTGTCCGGCATGAAGTGCCGGCGCCTTCAGGCGGGTGCGCAGGTCGGCCTCCTCGCCGTTGCTGGTGAACGTAATGCAGTCCATGGGGCAGATGTCCACACAGGCATCACATTCAATGCAGGTTTCGCGCGTGAAAACCGTCTGCACGTCGCAGTTCAGGCAGCGGCTGGCTTCCTTGAAAGCAGTTGCGGCATTGAAGCCCAACTCCACTTCCACCCGGATGCTGGCCAGGGCCACCTCCGCCTTGGCCCATGGCACCTTGAAACGCGTGTCAGCGGATACGTCATTGTGGTAGCTCCACTCGTGAATCCCCATTTTCTGCGACATCAGGTTGGTCATGGGCGCAGGACGCCGAGCCGGGTCTTCGCCATGCAACAGCCGGTCGATTGACACCGCTGCTTCATGCCCATGCGCCACCGCCGTGATGATGTTCTTCGGTCCGAAGGCCGCATCGCCGCCAAAGAACACCCGGGGCTCGGTGGACTGAAAAGTATCCTTGCGCAGCAGCGGCAGCCCCCAGCGGTCAAACTCGATGCCACTATCACGCTCGATCCACGGAAAGGCATTTTCCTGGCCGACGGCCAACAGCACGGTGTCGCATTCAAAGAATACCTCCGGCGCGCCAGTAGGCACCAGACTGCGACGGCCCTGCCCGTCATACTCCGCCTGGACCACCTCGAATTTCATACCCACCAACTGGCCGTTACGGTGCTCGAAACTTTTCGGCACGTGAAAGTTGATGATCGGGATGCCCTCATGAACGGCATCCTCCTTTTCCCAAGGTGAGGCTTTCATTTCCTCAAAACCGCTGCGCACAATCACCTTCACATCGGTGCCGCCCAAACGTCGGGCCGAACGGCAGCAGTCCATGGCGGTGTTACCACCGCCGAGCACGATGACCCGCTGGCCCACGCTGGTGATGTGCCCAAACGAGACCGACGCCAGCCAGTCGATGCCGATGTGAATGTCTGCCGCGGCCTCCTTGCGGCCAGGAATCTCCAGGTCGCGCCCCCGGGGAGCGCCACAACCCACAAACACGGCGTCATAGCCTTGCGCCAGCAACGCATTCATGGACGCGATGCGCTGGCCACTCCTGAAGTCCACGCCCAGATCAAGGATGTAACCGGTCTCTTCGTCAATCACCGATTCGGGTAGCCGAAAGCGCGGAATCTGCGAGCGGATGAAGCCGCCCGCCTTGGCCTCGCTGTCAAAAACCGTCACCTCGTAGCCCAGTGGCGCCAGGTCGCGCGCCACTGTCAGCGAAGAAGGTCCGGCCCCCACGCAAGCAACACGTTTGCCGTTGCGTGGTGCCAACGTCGGCATGCGCCCTTTCACGTCGTCCTTCATGTCGGCGGCCACCCGCTTGAGGCGGCAGATTGCCACCGGTTCCGGTTTGTCGCCATTGTTTTCTTCGACCCGGCCGCGGCGGCATGCGGGCTCACAGGGCCGGTCACAGGTGCGCCCCAGAATGCCTGGAAATACATTCGACACCCAGTTGATCATGTAGGCGTCGCTGTAACGCCCCTGACCGATCAGGCGAATGTATTCAGGAACGGGGGTGTGGGCCGGACAGGCCCATTGACAGTCAACGACCTTGTGGAAATAGGCCGGATCGGCGAGGTTGGTAGGCTGCAAGTCTGTCTCCTCTTCCCCTGTGGCGCCACAGTATCGGCTGGGGATGGAAACAGTCTACGCCTGCGAGCCTGCAAATGGCTCTCGGGTGAATCCCGTAGTGGCGTGCCATTGACCCGGATATTGACGTAACGCAAACACCGGGCATTGAAACGCCAGCGCAGCGTCAGGCAGCCCCGGCCGCCAGCTTGCCAAATGCCGCGACAACCTCCGCCGGGGCCTGCACCAGTTCAATCAAAACCCCCTCGCCACTGACCGGGAACTCATCATTTGACTTGGGGTGCAGAAAACAGATGTCAAACCCGGCCGCCCCCTTGCGAATGCCCCCCGGGGCAAATCGCACGCCTTTGGCGGTGAGCCACTCGACGGCACGGGGCAGGTCGTCAATCCACAGGCCCACGTGGTTGAGGGGCGTGGTGTGCACAGCGGGCTTCTTTTGCGGGTCCAGGGGCTGCATCAGATCGACCTCGACCTTGAAGGCACCGGCCCCCATGGTGCAGATGTCTTCATCCACGTTTTCGCGCTCACTCCTGAAGGTTCCCGTCACTTCCAGGCCCAGCATATCGACCCAGAGCTTTTGAAGCCGGGTCTTGTCGGGGCCGCCAATGGCGATTTGCTGGATGCCCAGCACTTTAAAAGGACGGGGCATCGTGGTAGAGATGTTCATACGCAAGCGTCCTCGGTTGCGCATGAGTTGTCACGGGCCAGCTGGGCTGACGGAAGGGCCTTGAGACCCAGTTTTCGCAGCAACTGCACATCAGCTTCAGCGTCGGGGTTCCCGGTGACCAGCAGTTTGTCCCCATAGAAAATGGAATTGGCGCCAGCCATGAAACACAGTGCCTGCACCGCTTCGCCCAGCTGCTGGCGCCCAGCCGACAGGCGCACCCGTGCCCGGGGCATGGTGATGCGCGCCACGGCGATCACCCGCACAAAGTCAAACGGATCGATGGGCGCCGCGTCGGCCAGCGGCGTGCCGGGCACGCGCACCAGGCTGTTGATGGGCACCGACTCGGGGTAGGGGTCCAGATTGGCCAGCTGCGCGATCAGCCCGGCGCGGTGCACCGGCATCTCGCCCATGCCCACAATGCCGCCGCAGCACACGCTGATGCCTGCGCTGCGCACATGGGCCAGGGTGTCCAGCCGATCCTGGTAAGTGCGGGTGCCCACAACCTCGTCGTAGTACTCCGGCGCGGTGTCCAGGTTGTGGTTGTAATAGTCCAGGCCGGCGGCCTTGAGCTGCTGCGCATGGTGCGCCTCCAGCATGCCCAGCGTGGCGCAAGTTTGCAGGCCCAGACCCTTGACGGCTTCGACCAGCTCGGCCACCTTCTCCACGTCACGGTCTTTGGGCGCACGCCAGGCGGCGCCCATGCAAAAACGCGTAGCGCCTGCATCCTTGGCGGCCTGTGCGGCGCGCACCACCTCGTCCACCTCCATGAGCTTGCTGGCCGTAACGCCGGTGTCATACTCCGCCGCCTGCGGGCAGTAGCCGCAGTTTTCCGGGCAGCCCCCGGTTTTGACCGACAGCAGTGTGGCCAGCTCGATGTCGCCGTCCGGGAAATTTTGGCGATGCACGGTTTGTGCCTCAAACAACAAATCCATCAAAGGGCGCTCCAGCAGTTCCTGCACGGCTTTCACCGTCCAGGGGCCGGAAACCGCCGCTTTGGCGGGCCGGTGCAGGGTGATTGGCTGCGATGTCGCCTGCACAGGAGGAAAAGATAAACCAGTCATTACACAAACTCCACGATTACTTGATCAACGGTCAGCGACTCGCCCTTGCCCGCGGCAATCAACTTGACCACGCCGTCCGCCGCTGCAAACAACACGTTCTCCATCTTCATGGCCTCAATCACGGCGACGCGCTCACCGGCCAGCACTTTCTGGCCCGGCTGCACCGCCACGTCAACCAGCAGCCCCGGCATCGGTGACAGCACGTAGCGGCTCATGTCAGGCGGTGCCTTGTAAGGCATGAGGGCGTACAGTTCGGCAGCACGCTTTGAGAGCACCAGCGTGTCGATCTGCGTGCCGTTGTGCGAAACACGAATCGCCAGCGGGTTCTTGCCGGCCAGGCCACCGCGCTCGACCTGTGCCGTGAACGGTTCACCATTGCAGGTGCCGCCGATGCGAACTTCGCCCAAGCGGTAGTTGCTACATATTTTGTAGCTGCTCGCGCCCACTTTGACAGCGCTGGAGCCCGTTTTTCCTTCAAAATCAGTCACTGACACGGCGGTTGACGTGGTGCCGCCCTGCTGGCCCAGGGTCACCACCACGAAGTCCTCGCCCACTGCCACTTCATGGCCCTCCATCTGACCACTGATGGCTGTGGCACGATTGCGGAACTTGCGGTTGACAAAGGCAGCCAGCGCGATCAGCAGGTTGGCGTCGTCATGCGGCACGTCTTCCGCCCGGAAGCCCTGCGAATAGTTCTCGGCAATGAAACCGGTGTTGAAATCCCCCGCGACAAATTTGGGATGCGCCAGCAAGGCGGCCTGAAACGGAATGTTGCTGCTGACGCCACGGATCACAAAGCCGTTGAGGGCTTCGCGC
>OFPG01000090.1_pt1 | contig 11798 bp, 9 predicted proteins | sample 1542501 | NCBI WGS metagenome assembly OFPG01 (sample SAMN05503963, study PRJEB24370) | sediment metagenome | isolation source: lake sediment | place: USA: Lake Hill lake, St. Paul Island, Alaska | collected 2013
GTTGTCGCTGTGGGCCTCGAACGCCCACTGCCAGTCGGGGGCCAGTGCCGTTGCCAGCTGGGAGCGCATGGCTTCGCGCACGGCATGAATGCGCTGCGGGTCCACCACGTCGAGCTGCTCGGCGATATAGGTCTCGGAGGGCAGGGTGAGCACCAGTTCCTTGAAGGCCGCATCCAGGGCCGGATGACGCAGCACGCTGCGCATCGCCTCGATGTAGGCATCATTTACCGGGGTAACCCCCGTCGTCATTGCGTCATCAGCTATTGATTTAATAGCGCTTCGCAGCGCCAGGCGCTGCCCGGCTTCCCAGCGGTTGAACGGATCGGGATCAAAGGCCAGCAGGGTCAGCAACTGGGCGTCGGTGTAGTCAAAGTCCAGCACCAGCGGCGCGGTGAAGCCGCGCAGGATGGACGGCACGGGTTCCTCATCCACGTTGACAAAGGTGAGGGACTCATCAGTTTCGGTCATCACAAACAGGTGGTTGTCCGAAGCGGCCACGGCGCTGCCTTGCATCTGCAGGGGCAGGGCGGCACCGCTGGCGCCCACCAGTCCCAGGCGCACCGGAATCACAAACGGCTCATTGGCAGGCTGGCCCGAGGGGGCGGCGCAGCTTTGCGCCAGTGTCAGGGTGTAGGTGCGTGCTTGTGCATCGTACTGGCCCGTGGCTTGCAGGCGGGGTGTGCCGGCCTGGCTGTACCAGCGCTTGAACTGCGGCAGCAGGCGCGCCAGATCCGAGTCGGGGTTGGCGTCGGCAATGGCCTGGGCGAAATCGTCGCAGGTCACGGCCTGGCCGTCGTGGCGCGCAAAGTACAGCGTCATGCCGCGGGCAAAACCGGCGCGGCCGGAATCGGAGGCCCCTGCGGTAGCGAGCGTCTGCATCATGCGCACCACCTCGGCACCTTTTTCGTAGATGGTGACGGTGTAGAAGTTGTTGATCTCGATGTAGCTGTCGGGCCGCACCGGGTGCGCCATCGGGCCGGCGTCTTCCGGGAACTGGGCGGTGCGCAGCACGCGCACGTCCTCGATGCGCTTGACGGCGCGGGCCGAGGCGTCGCTGCACAAGTCCTGTGAAAACTCCTGATCGCGGAACACGGTCAGGCCTTCTTTCAAGGAGAGCTGGAACCAGTCACGGCAGGTGACGCGGTTGCCGGTCCAGTTGTGGAAGTACTCGTGGCCCACCACCGATTCGATGTTGGAATAGTCCGCATCGGTGGCCGTGGCCTGGTTCGCCAGCACGTACTTGGTGTTGAAGATGTTCAGGCCCTTGTTCTCCATGGCGCCCATGTTGAAGTCGCTGGTGGCGACGATCATGAAGCGCTCCAGATCGAGCGGCAGACCAAAGCGGGCTTCGTCCCACACCACGGAAGCCATCAGCGAGTTCATGGCGTGTTCGGTCTTGTCCATGTCGCCGGGGCGCACATAGACCTGCAGCAAATGGTCTTTGCCGGCGCGCGAGGTGATGCGCTGCTCGCGGCACACCAGCTGGCCGGCGACCAGCGCGAACAGGTAGGACGGCTTCTTGTGTGGATCCACCCAGGTCGCAAAGTGGCGACCTTCATTGCCGGCGCCTTCCAGCATGCCGTGGGCGATCAGGTTGCCGTTGCTCAGGAGCACCGGGTATTTTTGTTTGTCGGCACGCAGCGTCACGATGTAGCTGGCCATCACATCCGGGCGGTCCAGGAAATAGGTGATGCGGCGAAAGCCCTCGGCTTCGCACTGGGTGAAGAAGGACTCGTTGCTGACGTACAGGCCGGTCAGGCTGGTGTTTTTCACCGGGGCGCAGGTGGTGAAGATTTCGAGCTCGAAATCACCTTCAGCCGGCAGGTTTTCCAGCACCAGCTGGTTGCCCTCCAGCTTGAATGAAGTGCCCTGGCCGTTGACCAGCACGCGCGCCAGGTTGAGCTCTTCGCCGTCCAGCTTCAGCGGCTGCACGGCAACGTCCGGGTTGCGGCGCAGCGTCATTTTGTTGAGCACGCGGGTCTTGGCCGGGTCCAGGTCAAACGTCAGATTGACGCTGTCGATCCAGAACGCGGGGGGCGAGTATTCTTCACGGCGGATCACCGTGGTTTGTCCTTCACGCAGCATGTCTCTATACCCCTTGTTTCAGTGAAGCTTCAATAAACGGATCGAGGTCGCCGTCGAGCACCTTCTGGATGGCCGAGGTCTCGTAATTGGTGCGCAAATCCTTGATACGGCTGTTGTCCAGCACATAACTGCGGATCTGGTGGCCCCAGCCGACATCGGTCTTGGTGTCTTCCAGCTTTTGCTGGGCTTCCTGCTGCTTGCGCAACTCGAAGTCGTACAGGCGCGAGCGCAGGCGCTTCCAGGCGACGTCGCGGTTGCTGTGCTGGCTGCGGCCATCCTGGCACTGCACCACGATGCCGGTGGGGAGGTGCGTCAGGCGCACGGCCGAGTCGGTCTTGTTGATGTGCTGGCCGCCGGCGCCGCTGGCGCGGAAGGTGTCGGTCCGCACGTCGGACGGGTTGATGTCGATCTCGATCGAGTCATCAATTTCCGGGTACACAAACACGCTGGCAAACGAGGTGTGGCGTCCGCCCGACGAGTCAAACGGCGATTTGCGCACCAGCCGGTGCACGCCGGTCTCGGTGCGCAAGAGCCCAAAGGCGTATTCACCCTCAATTTTGATGGTGGCACCTTTGATGCCCGCGGTGTCGCCCGCGGTTTCGTCTTCGATGATGGTTTTGAAGCCTTTGCGCTCGGCATAGCGCAGGTACTGGCGCAGCAACATGCTGGCCCAGTCACAGGCTTCGGTACCACCGGCGCCGGCTTGAATGTCCAGAAAGCAATTGAGCGGGTCGGCCGGGTTGTTGAACATGCGGCGGAACTCAAGCCCCTGGATGATTTCGCTCAGCTTGGCGGTATCGGCTTCGATGGTCAGCAGGCCGTCTTCGTCGCCTTCCTCTTTGGACATTTCAAAGAGCTCGGTGTTGTCGGCCAGCTCGCGCGACAGGTTGTCGAGCGTGAGCACGACACCGTCCAGCGCTTTTTTCTCGCGGCCCAGCTCCTGGGCGCGTTTGGGGTCATTCCAGACCGTGGGATCTTCGAGAGAGGCGTTGACGGTTCTCAGGCGTTCAGATTTGGCAGGATAGTCAAAGATACCCCCGTAAATCGAGGGTGCGGGCGCTCAAATCGGAGAGTTGGGTGCCGATGAGGTTGATGCGTTCTGCTTCCATGATGCGGGTCCTGACTGTGTGGGTTTCAAATAACCTGCTATTTTCTCACGACCCCGGCAAGTTCAACGCCCGAACAGCCCTTTGAGGGCCTTGCCGACATCCGGCAAGCCGGGAATGCCGGGCACTTTGGCCTTATCCTCGTCCGCCTTGGGCTCCTGCGCGCCTCGGCTACGGCCGCTCTGTGCGCCTTCCTCACCCAGCGTCAGCATGGCCACGGACTTGACCCGCACACGTGCGGCCCACTCCGGCTCCCAGGCAATGCGTTTGTCAGTCGGGCGCGGTGGATGCGCCAGATTCAGTTCCTGCCCGTAGGCAATACCCCGCAGCATGGCGCCCTGTGCCTTGGCAAAAATGCCCGCTGGAATGGCGCATTGGGTTTGGGTCGCCGGCAGCAGCACTTTCTCTTTGAGCCACTTGTCCACATTGGCGTTGCTGGCGTAGTCCATCAAGCCCCAGCCCGGCTCCGGAACTTCGGAAGAACTCCAGATCACCATTTCGCTCTCACCCCCGCGGTCGCTCCCGCTCATCGCGTTCAGGAAGTAGGCGCGCGCTGTCGGCAGGCCCTGCCAGGTGACGGCGGTAGCGCTGGCGCCGCCGCCACTGCTGTTCAGGGCCAATTTGGGCATGAAATCCTGCTGCTGGTCGATGGCAAATTTCAGGCTCTCTGGCAGGCCTTCGCCGCTGAGCGCGTGCTGGCCCATGAGCGAGGCGTCCTTCGGCACGCTCTGGCGATGTTTTTCATTCGGCCAGATGGCGTGGCCCGGCTCGGCCTTGGCGCCGGTGTCGCGCACGGCCCGACCCATCATGAACTTGCCGTAATCCTCCATCCCGGCTTTGGCAAAGTCCATCACCCGGGGCTGGCCGGAGCGCACCGTTTCACTGCAACCCCAGTAAAACAGGATGCGCCCTTTGGGCTGCTGCGGCATCTCATCCGCGCTGTCGCGTGGCTGCCGGCTTGGCGTTCGAGGCTGTGCCTCTACCGGCAGCAGTGTCAGGCTGGGCCCCATGTTTTGTCCCGCTGGAATTGCCTGCGTAGCCTCGGTGCCGGCGGGCTTGCGTTGCGTCACCACTGCCAGATCGAGCCAGCGCCCCGGCATCATGCCGCGGGTAGCCCCAAAACTGACACCGCCCATACCGGGCACACCGGTCATCCCGCCGATCAAACCACCCAGCCCACCGCCCATCGCGGGCATGTCGTCCATGCCTGCCATGGAGATCGTGGCCACATCCATCCAGTACTGAGCGACCGGGGGTTTGACCACCTGCGTCTGTGCCAACGCTCCGCCGCACAGCAGCAGGGTAGCGCAGGCGATGGCGTCAGGCGACACGTGCGCCACGCGAGACTTCAGGGGGGAGAATCCGGTTTTCATAAGCAGGCTCCGTAAAGAATTGAGAGGGATGCACGAAAACCAGCAGGTTACAAAGGATATGTCGGGGCGTTGTTGATATTCCTCGCCATTTCCTCTCAATCGGTGGAGAGAAACTGCTCAATCAGCGCCGCCAGCTGCTCCGGCTGGTCATGGTGCATCATGTGGCCGGCCTCGGCAATCAGCTCAATGCGCACGTTGGGCACCGCTTTGAGCCGCTCGTGGTACTCCGCCAATGAGTATTTGCCCTGCCACCACTGTTCCATGCTGTTGTCGCTGGCCTCGACCGCCAGCACAGGCATGCTGATCTTTTTGTAGATTTCCAGCACCTCATCGACCCGGTACAACTGGGCGTTGGTGATCTTGTGGGCCGGGTTGCCCATGATCTCCCATTTGCCCTCGGCATTGGGCCGGGCCCAGTACTGGGCCAGCCAGTCGGCCTTGTGCTGATCCAGGCGCGGGTTGGTTCTCATGAGGCGGCGCGCCACACCCTGCGGCGCGTCATAGGCCTTGAGGTCCAGGTCGCCGGCGTGCAGCTTCTTGAGTTCGTCCATCCACTTGGCATAGCGACCGGGCGCCTGCGCGGCCTGCGTGGCCGGCATGCCGAAGCCTTCCAGGTTCACCAGGCGGCGAATGCGCTCGGGGCGCACACCGGCGTACAGCATCGCGACATTGCCGCCCATGCTGTGGCCCACCAGGTCCACCGTCTGGCCGGAGGCGTAGTGGTCGAGCAAAAAGTCCAGATCGGCCAGGTAGTCGGGAAACCAGTAGTTGTCGACCTTGCCCGAATCCGTGTCGCCGTAACCGCGCCAGTCGGGGGCGATGACATAACGGTCCTGGGCAAAGGCGTCCACCACAAACTGGTAGGAGGCGGCCACGTCCATCCAGCCGTGCACCATCACCAGCGGGGCCTTGCCCGAGGTGGGCTCACCCCAGACGCGAACGTGGTACGAGAGATTGCGGATCGGGACGAACTCGCTGCGGGAGATTCTTTTGACTTGGTACATTTGACACATCATACGGAGACTCCCCATGCGCGTCAGTCAAAACAGAGACAACTATTCGCAGCTGCACGGCAACTTCCAGTGGCTGGTACCCGAGAAATTCAACATCGCCCAGGCCTGCTGCGCGCGCTGGGCAGAACTGCCAGACGCTACAAAAAGAGTAGCTATTCAGGCAATGGATACGGGGGGTAGCACCACTTTTTATACTTATGCCGAGTTGCAGCAACAGGCCAACCGCCTGTCCCGGGTGCTGGCTGTGCTGGGAGTGGGGCGGGGTGACCGCGTCGCCATCGTGATGCCGCAGCGCTTTGAGACCGCCGTGGCCTACATGGCGGTGCTGCAAATGGGTGCGGTGGCCATGCCTTTGTCCATGCTGTTTGGGCCGGAAGCGCTGGAATACCGGCTGCATGACAGCGAGGCCGTGCTGGCCATCTGCGATGAAAGCTCGATTGCCAGCGTGGGGGCCATTCGCGAGAACTGCCCCCTGCTGCGCAGCGTGTTGGGGGTGGGCGCCGCCGCCGCGCAGGCGGACGTTGACTACTTTGACGCGCTCTCAAGGGTGACGCCCGAGTTTGCGCCCGCCGTGACCGATGCGGATGAAGCCGCCGTGCTGATCTACACCAGCGGCACCACCGGCAACCCCAAGGGCGCGGTCATCCCGCACCGCGCGCTGATCGGCAACCTGACAGGTTTTGTCTGCAGCCAGAACTGGTTTGGTTTCGATGGCCGCGACAACGCGACGACTGACGCGGTCTTCTGGTCGCCGGCCGACTGGGCCTGGACCGGCGGCCTGATGGATGCGCTCTTGCCCACGCTCTACTTTGGCCGCCCCATCGTGGCCTTCAACGGTCGCTTCAGTCCGCAAGCAGCACTGGAGCTGATGGGCAAGTTTGGCGTGACCCACACGTTTTTGTTTCCCACGGCGCTCAAGGCGATGATGAAGGCCTACCCCGGCACGGCCAGCGCCACGGTACGCCAGCAGTTCGGGCTCAAGCTGCAGGCCATCATGAGCGCGGGCGAAGCGGTGGGCGATGCCGTGTTTGATTATTGCCAGAAGCAGCTCGGCGTCACCGTCAACGAGATGTTCGGCCAGACCGAAATGAACTACATCGTCGGCAACTGCGCCATGGGCCAAGCCCCCACGCTCGGCACTGGCGTGTCCTCGCTGCCCCCCGAGGGGGCCCAACCCGCCTTGGGGCGGCCCGGCGGCGGGTTGACGCCTGCTTTACTGGGCTGGCCCGCCAAGCCTGGCAGCATGGGCAAGGGCTACCCCGGCCACCGCGTGGCAGTGATCGACGACGAGGGGAGCGAATGCGCGGTGGGCGTGCCCGGCGATGTGGCACTGAACCTGTTCGATGTGCACGGCCACCCCGACCCCATCTTCTTTCTGGGCTACTGGAAGAATGAAGCCGCGACGCGCGACAAATTTACCGGCAACTGGTGTCGCACCGGCGACCTGGCCACACGCGACGACGACGGCTATCTCTGGTACCAGGGCCGTTCCGACGACGTGTTCAAGGCCGCGGGTTACCGCATTGGCCCCGGCGAAATCGAGAACTGCCTGGTCAAGCACCCGGCGGTGGCCAATGCCGCCGTGGTGCCCAAACCGGACAAGGCACGCGGTGCGCTGGTCAAGGCCTATGTGGTTCTTGCTCCTGATTTCATAGCTGCACGCGCAGGAAATACGGGGGCTGAGGCTCAATTTGATGCAAATCTGGTGGCCGAGCTGCAGGCCCACGTCAAGGGCAAGCTGGCACCCTACGAATACCCCAAGGAGATCGAGTTTGTCGAGGCCCTGCCCATGACCACCACCGGCAAGGTGCAGCGGCGCGTGCTGCGCCTGCAGGAAGAAGAACGGGCCCAATTGCGGGGATAGCGGGCTCCGGCGCAAAAGCAGGAGAAACCGTAAACTCGTGGCTCTTCAAAAACCAACGAACCATCTCATGACCATGAAAACCATCCAGCTCGGCCAGACCGATTTGCATGTCACCCCCATCTGCCTGGGCACCATGACCTTTGGCGAGCAGGTGGATGAATCCACGGCCCACGCCATTCTGGACCGCTCGCTGGAGCGCGGCGTGAACTTCATCGACACGGCCGAAATGTATGCCGTGCCCCCGCGTGCCGAAACCTTTAACGCCACCGAAAAAATCATGGGCAACTGGCTGGCCAGGAACCCCACGGCGCGCCAGAAGCTGGTGATTGCCACCAAGGTGGCCGGCCCTTCGCGTGCCATGCCCTGGATTCGTGGCGGCAGCCCGGACCTGACCGCCGCCGACATTGTTGCCGCCTGCGAAGGCAGCCTCAAGCGCCTGCAGACCGATGTCATTGATCTGTACCAGATCCACTGGCCGGTGCGCAACGTGCCCATGTTTGGCGGGGTGTACTTTGACCCGACGAAAGACAGCAACGGCACTTCCGTCCACGCCCAACTGGAGGCGCTGCAAACGCTGGTCAAGGCCGGCAAGGTGCGTGCCGTGGGCCTGTCCAATGAGACGCCCTATGGCGTGCACGAATTTGTGCGCCTGGCCGAGCAGCATGGCCTGCCGCGCATGGCCACGGTGCAAAACGCCTATTGCCTGCTGAACCGCACCTATGAGAACGGTCTGGACGAAACCTGCCACCGCCTCGGCGTGTCGCTGTTGGCCTATTCGCCACTCGCGTTTGGCCTGCTGACCGGCAAGTACGACGAATCCGGCCTGACCGGTCCGGGCGCGCCGGTGAATGCGCGCATCGCCAAGTTCGAGTCCACCCGCAAGCAGCGCTGGGGCCGGCCGGAGGCACTCACGGCGGCACGCCGTTACAACGCCCTGGCCATTGAAAACGGCATGACGCCAACGCAGATGGCGCTGGCCTTTTGCTACACCAAATGGCAGGTGGCCAGCACCATCATTGGCGTCACCTCGGTGGCGCAGCTCGACGAAGACCTGAATGCCTGGGGCACCACCTTGTCGCCCGAGTTGCTCAAACAGATTGACGCCATTCGCTGGGAAATGCGCGACCCGGCTATGTGAAACCTCTTTGAGCGGTGCGTTCAGGCGTGCGCGAGGCAGACTTGTAGAGGAGCATGACCATGATCCAGAGGCAAGTGTCGGACGCTTGGGCGCGAGGTGATCCCTATGAGCAGTATGTTGGCCGGTGGAGCCGCCAGGTCGCGCCATTGTTTCTGAACTGGTTGAGCGTTCCGCCCGCTCGCAGATGGCTGGACGTCGGTTGCGGGACAGGCGCACTTTGCGCGGCAATTCTGGATGCGTGCTCTCCGGCGTCGGTTGACGGCGTCGATCCTTCGGAGGGGTTTCTTGAATCCGCACGACGGCAGCTCGCCGGTCGCGCAACGCTTCATCACGGTAGCGCCACAGCCATCCCCTTGGAGAATGCATCCGTCGATGTGGTCGTCTCAGGGTTGGTGCTCAACTTCATTCCAGATCAAGCTGCCGCGCTTGCCGAGATGGCGAGGGTCACGGGTAAAGGTGGAATCATTGGGGCCTATGTCTGGGATTACGCTGGCAAGATGGAGCTCATGCGGTTTTTTTGGGATGCGGCCGTCAAACTTGACGCCAGCGTTACGCAGATGGACGAGGGGGTGCGCTTCCCGCTGTGCCGACCAGAGGCGCTAACCGAGCTGTTCGCCGGTGCCGGCCTGGAGCAAATCGAGGTCACGGCGATCGACATACCGACGCCGTTTGCCAGTTTTGAAGACTACTGGCGGCCATTCCTGGGCGGCCAGGGGCCTGCCCCGGCCTACGCCATGTCGCTCGATGAATCCGCGAGGGTGCGCCTGCGGGAAAGCATCAAGGCGCGAATCCCCGTGCTTCCTGACGGATCGATCTCGATGACTGCAAGGGCGTGGGCAATCCGCGCACGGGTCGCCGCGTAGGCGATGCCCAACCCTCGCACAACCCAGACTGCTTCTGGCAGCTGGGCTAGCCCAAACGTTGAACGTCTGCCTTCTGGCAATCTGACCGACTGCAATGGGTCTGGCGCGGGCGGTACTCGGACGGTTCGCGGCCACAAGTTTTTGACTGTTCTTTCGATCACAAGCGTGGAAAATACGGACTTATGGCCAAAAAAGATCACGTCAGCGAAACACCTGCCACCCAGTTGCTCAAGGCCAACAAGGTGGTGTTCAGCGAACATCCCTACGAGTACCTGGAGCATGGTGGCGCCCAGCACAGCGCGCAGGTGCTGGGCTTGGATCCCTTCACTGTCGTCAAGACCCTCATCATGCAGGATCAGGACGCCAAGCCCCTGGTGGTGCTGATGCATGGCAACCGCAAGGTGTCCACCAAAAACCTGGCGCGCCAGATTGGCGCCAAGTCGGTGGAGCCCTGCCAGCCCGAGGTGGCCAACCGGCACAGCGGTTATCTGGTGGGCGGCACCTCGCCGTTTGGCACGCGTAAAACCATGCCGGTCTATATCGAGGCCTCTATTCTTGAGTTGCCCCAAATCCTCATCAACGGCGGGCGGCGCGGCTACCTGGTGGGCATTGACCCACAGGTCTGCGTGACCTTGCTGGCCGCCAAAACCGTGCAGTGCGCGCTGGCTGATTGACGTGTTGCCACGTAATCGGGGCGGGCTGGCAAAATAGCTGCTTCATGCCCCGGCCAACGGGTGCAGCAGCAGGAGACATTTTTTGGAATCAATGCAATCTTTCTTCCCCGTGGCGGCAACCCTGTTGGGCTACCTCATCGGATCGCTCTCTTTTGCGGTGATTGTCAGCAGCGCCATGGGCCTGAAGGACCCCCGCACTTTTGGCAGCAAAAACCCCGGCGCCACCAATGTGCTGCGCTCCGGCAGCAAGGCGGCGGCCATCGTGACCCTCTTGCTCGATGCGGCCAAGGGCTGGTTGCCGGTGATGTTGGTCAGGTGGTATGGCAAGCCCTATGGCCTGGAAGACGGCACCGTCGCCATGGTGGGGCTGGCCGCCTTTGTCGGTCATCTCTACCCGGTGTTCTTCAAGTTTGAGGGCGGCAAGGGTGTGGCCACCGCGTTGGGTGTGCTGCTGGGCATCAGCTGGATTCTGGGCCTGGCCACCGCTGCCACCTGGCTGATCATGGCTTACTTCTTCCGCTACTCATCACTGGCTTCGCTGACCGCGGCGGTGTTTGCACCCGTGTACTATATTTTTGGCGACGGCATCGCCTGGTACCTGAACAAGAGCGTGCTGCTTGCGGTGTCCATCATGTCACTGCTGTTGATCTATCGCCACGCCGAGAACATCGGCCGTCTGGCCAAGGGCACCGAGTCGCGGTTGGGAAAAAAGGCGATTCCTGAAAAAACCAACCCCGTGCACGACCATAAACACGGCCACAAACACTGAAAAAATTCATGAGAATTTGCGTGCTTGACAACGACGTGCTCGACCCGGCGGTTGCAGCCACCTACACCAGCTACGCCGAGATGTTTGTGCGCCTGCTGCGCGATGCCGGGGCCGACTGGTCGGTTGACATCTTCAACACCACGCAGGGCCAATACCCTGCGTCGTTTGACGAGTATGGCGCGGTGCTGCTCACCGGCAGCCGGGCCGACGCGTTCTCGCAAGAGGCGTGGGTGCTTGAGTTGCGCCAACACGTGGAGCAACTGCTGCAAGCCAAAAAGAAACTCGTGGGCGTGTGCTTTGGCCACCAACTGATTGCCCTGTGCCTGGGCGCCAAAGTAGGGCGGGCGCCGCAAGGCTGGGGCACCGGGCGCATGCGCTACCAATGGCACGCACCCCATTTGGCGCAGGCGCAGGGCCGCAGTGAAATCGCACTGCTGGCCAGTCACCAGGACCAGGTGTTTGAACTCCCGCCAGGCGCCACGCTGCTGGCCAGCAGCGAGTTTTGTCCGGTGGCCGCCTTTGCGGTGGGCGAGCACGTATTCTGCGTGCAACCCCATCCCGAGTTCGTGGAAGACTACAGCGCCTACCTGCTGAATAAGCGGCGTGAGCAGCTTGGTGAAGAACACTACACCGCCAGCCGCAACAGCCTGGCCTTCGGCCATGACGGACTGCAAATGGCCCGAATGATGGTGGCGTTTGTGGAAGGTGCCTGAACGCGGCTGCAGCCGACGGGCGACTAAGCCAACGGGCGCAACACGCGCTCCATCTCGTCAGCATCCAGTGACCGTGCCGCGCCAAAGCCCGCCACCTGGCGCGCGCCAAGAATGTGGATGGCCACAAACATGAAGTCGCCCAACTGCGTCATCGGTTCCGCTTCGGGAAACCGCGCCAGATAAGCCGCGCGACCATCCGC
>OFPG01000091.1_pt1 | contig 11793 bp, 10 predicted proteins | sample 1542501 | NCBI WGS metagenome assembly OFPG01 (sample SAMN05503963, study PRJEB24370) | sediment metagenome | isolation source: lake sediment | place: USA: Lake Hill lake, St. Paul Island, Alaska | collected 2013
ACACGACGCTCTTCCGATCTCCCACCAGCTTGAGCAGCACCACATCCTCGGCAAAGTCCGCCTGCAACGCCGGATCGGTCATGGCGTTGCCACCGTATTTGATGACCATGGTCTTGCCATGAAACTTGCGGATGTAGGGCAGCGCCTGGGCCAGGATTTCCGCCTTGTCGCGGGGGGAGATGTTGGTGACGTCGGTCATGGGGTGTTTCGCTTGTGGCTCAAAAGGTCAATGTGCAAATTGTGCCGCAAGTCCTGCCCAACCCGTGGCGCCAACCCCTGGCTGTCATGTTGCAGGTATTTCGCCGGGCTGATAACCGTGCACATGCTGCCCAAGAAACGCTTTGATAGCCACCACATCGTCCAGTTCGGCGGCGGTTTCGAGCGACTTCAACTCCTCACTCAATAGCGCCCATGGCACAAATGGCTCATGCGCCTTCATGATGCGAGGGTGCACCGTTGACTCGGGGTTGTCCCCAATCAACAACTCTTCATACAGTTTTTCACCCGGGCGCAAACCCGTGATCGAAATTTCAATGTCGCCACTCGGGCAGTCGCCGTCCCGCACCGTCAGACCAGAGAGTTGCACCATGCGACGCGCCAGATCCATGATCTTCACCGGCTCGCCCATGTCCAGCACAAACACATCGCCGCCCACGGCCATGGCCCCGGCCTGCAGCACCAACTGCGCGGCCTCAGGGATGGTCATGAAATAGCGGGTGACGTCGGCGTGCGTCACGGTGAGCGGCCCGCCAGTGGCCAACTGGCGGCGAAACAGCGGCACCACACTGCCACTGGAATCCAGCACATTGCCAAAGCGGACCATCGTGAAACAGGTAGGCGTTGCGTCGGCCGCCAGCGCCTGCAGCACCAGTTCGGCCATGCGCTTGGTCGCACCCATCACATTGGTGGGTCGCACCGCCTTGTCGGTGGACACCAGCACAAAGCGGTTAACCGAACTCTCAATTGCGGCACGCGCCATGTTCAGCGTGCCAAACACATTGTTGGCAACCCCTTCGCCCGCGTTGTCCTCAACCATCGGCACGTGTTTATAAGCGGCAGCATGGTAGACCGTGGCCGGGCGGTAAGTCTGGCAAACCGAGAGCAGGCGCGCATAGTTGGCCACACTGCCCAGCAACGGCACCAATTCGACGGCCAAGCCGCTGGCCGTGCAGATGCCCAGCAACTCCTGGTGAATGCTGTACAGACCGAACTCATTGTGGTCCAGCAGCAGAAGCTGGCGCGGGCCCTGCAACACGATTTGGCGCGTCAGCTCGCCACCGATGCTGCCCCCCGCCCCGGTCACCAAAACCACTTGCCCCGCCAAGTCGCGCGCGAGCAGCTCGGCATCGGGTGGCACGGAGTCACGGCCCAGCAGGTCCTCCACATCCAGTTCACGGAAATCCTGCACCGTGACACGGCCACTGGCCAGATCAGCCAGGCCGGGCAGCGTTCGAATATGAACCGGCAGCGCGCGCAAACTGTCAATGATGTTCTTGCGCCGATCTCTTGAAGCGCTGGGCAATGCCAGCAAAATGTCCGTCACGCCTTGCCGAGCGACCACGTCAGGAACTTCTTCCGGCGCAAAAACCGGTACGCCGTTAATGCTGCGCCCCACTTTAGCCGGATCGTCATCCACGAAACCCAGCAGCGCAAACTGGCCCGAAACGCGCAGGGCGGAAGCCGTTTGCACACCCGCGGTCCCGGCACCAAAAATCAGCAAGCGCCCTTCGACCTGTTGGCGCACGCTGCCCATGTGGGCAAGCCAGAACCTCGCCGATGCCCGGCTCGTGCCCACCAGCAGCAGGAATATCAGCGGCTGCGAGACGCCCAAGCTCCGTGGCACGCCCGGCCATTTCTGCCACAACAATATTGCGAGCAGCAGGCCGGCATAAACGGCGACCGCCTGCGCCGTAGCCACCAAAGCGGCTTGGCCGGTGTAGCGAAAAATCGCCCGGTACAAACCAAAACGGACGAAGACAGGCACCGACAGCACCGGTGCCAGCCCATACACCCACCACTGCGCGCCGGTGGGCCAATGCAATGCATCCAGCCTGAACGTAAACGCGATCCACGTGGCCGCCAATGCCAGAACCACATCCACCGCGACGACCACCAGCCGCTTTGCGGCACGCGGCCAACCCAAAACCATGCTCTGCATTTAACTCCCTTGATTTAGTTCAGCTCTTGATGGTGAATTCTTCAACAAGTCAAATTATCACACCAACCAAACCTGGCCTTTGCGCCGGATAAATCTACTCAAAATTAATTCATTAAGTGTTATAGATCTTTATACATCAACCATATTTTTGATAGACTCAAACAATAAATCAAATCAAAACTCAAATCAAAACCATGCGACCCCGCAACGAAACAGCCCGAGATCAACTCCCGACCTTGCTAAAACGTCATCCTGGCGCCAAGGCGGCAAAACTGGCCGAGTTGGCAAAAACAAGCCCCGCAACGATGAACCGGATTCTTGCAGAGGCGCGGGCAGACGTGATCCGCATCGGCCGGGCGGGGCGCACTCGTTACTACTTGCGCCGCCCCCTTCGAGGGGCCGCGGGCACCTTGCCCCTGTATGCCGTGGATAGTCAAGGCAATGCATCGCAAATGGGGCAATTAAGCCTGATCGCGCCACAAGGCAGTGTTTTGGATGTTGCGGCCATGGGCTGGCCAGTGGAAGCAGAATTTGCCGATGGCGTTTGGCCGGGGCTTCCCTATCCCTTGCAGGACATGCGGCCGCAAGGCTTTCTGGGTCGCAGTTTCGCGCGGCAACTGGCTCAAGATCTTGACGTTTCCTCCAATCCCACAGAGTGGAGCGATGACGATGCCCTTTATATCCTGAGCCAGCGCGGCGCAGATACCAGCGGCAATCTGATCCTGGGCGACGTGGCGCTGGACAGATGGTTGAAATTCAAGACAGCCCCCCTTGATGTACTCACACCTCAGAATTGCGAGCAAGGGTATGCGCAACGTGCGAACCAGGCCAGCGCCATGGGCGCTGTGGGCTCCAGCGCCGCAGGTGAATTCCCCAAATTCACCGCCTTGCGGGAGTTGTCTGGCAGTCAAACACCTCATGTGATCGTGAAATTTTCCGGGGCGGAAGACTCAAGCACGGTGCGGCGTTGGGCGGACTTGCTGGTTTGCGAACATCTGGCATTGGAAACCATACGCACAGTCCCCGGGATAGAGAGCGCCCTCAGTCGCGTTATTCAATTCCAGGGGCGAACTTTTCTTGAAGTCGAGCGTTTTGACCGCCACGGGAGATTTGGACGAAGCCCCCTGTGCAGCCTGGAAACCATTGACGCAGCCATGCTGTCCAAATCCAGTAACGATTGGGGTGTGCTTGGCGAGCTCTTGTGCGAGCAAGGCTGGATATCCGAGCTATCCGTGCGCACCGTGCGGAATATCTCAATGTTTGGCAAGCTCATTGGCAACACTGATATGCACAAGGGCAACCTGAGCTTTGTGCCCGGGCTGCCAATGCGTGTTGCGCCGGTTTACGACATGCTACCCATGATGTATGCCCCTTTGGCCGGCGGCGAAATACCCAAAGTCAACTATGCCCCCGAGTTGCCAGCCCCAAAAAATCGGGATATTTGGCACCAGATGAGTACTGCGGCCATGATGTTCTGGGAGTCTGCAGCAGCAGATGAGCGCATCAGTCGTGAGTTTCAGGCAATCTGCAAAAAAAATATGGAAGTGCTCGCCAAACTGAAAACCCTAGCCTGAGATGGCAAATTCTTCTTTGGTTCGCCCTTGGGCTACCAGCGCCGCCAGCCAACGCGGCGTCAAGCCACGGCCGCTCCAGGTTTCGCCATTGGGCCCCCGGTATTTGGCAGCCACGACCGCAGCGCCTTTCTCAGCTTTCTTTTTGATCTTGCTGCCCGCGCTTTTTGCCGTAGTCGCAATTTTGGACCTGGCTTTGGCACCGCGCGCCTTGCCAGGCTGTAAATCTTTCAAGGTAATGCCATACGCCTGCATTTTTGCAAGAATCTCCTGTACGGTTTTATCAAATTCCCGGGCCTTGATTTCACTGGCCTGCTTCTGCAGTTTCTCAATCTGACTTTGAATCTCGATCAAATTACTCATGCCAAACACCTTCTTATTGAATTCGAAGACTCCCCGGTCGGCTTGCATTAAGCAAACCGTCTTTAGAATATTTTTAATGAGTCACATTATCTCTTCTTAAAACCTTCAAACCTGTCAGAAATATGATTTTCATGTCCAGCCAGAGGGATTTTTTCTGTAGATATTCAATATCCAGCGCCACCTTTTGCGGAATCGGCAATTCATCGCGGCCATTGATCTGTGCCCATCCAGTCAAACCCGGCAGCAGCTTATGGACCCCGCTGCGGGAGCGCAATTCAATCAGATCGTGCTGATTGAACAGGGCCGGCCGGGGACCGACAAAACTCATGTCACCTTTGATAATGCTCCATAACTGGGGCAATTCATCCAGGCTGCTCTTGCGCAAGAAACTGCCAATGGGCGTGAGATACCTATCGGGATCGCTCAATAAATGGGTGGCCACTGCGGGTGTGCCTATTTGCATGCTGCGAAACTTGGGCATTTTAAAAATCTTGTTGTCGCGCCCCACCCGGTCGGACCAATACAGTACCGGGCCTTTGGAGGTCAAGCGCACCAGGACCGCGACCAGCAAAACCGGCAGCAGTAAAAAGCAACCAGCCAAGACCGCCAGCACCAAATCGAATATTCTTTTCATGTTTTTTGCAAAAACCTATAGTGCTTGTTGCGCCCTTGACGAAGGCCCTGCCTTACTGGCCTGCCAGCATGCTTATTAGTCCAGAAATTGCTGCGCGGTTTTTCTCAGTGCTGCGTCGATAGAAACAGGCGGCTGCCAACCCAGAAGGCGCCGGGTCTTCGTAATATCAACCTGCAGCGAATTGCAAAGCCGCTGAACGAGGACTTCCTTGCCAAACATACGCCCGGTCGCCCTCAGAACGACCATCGGCACCGGCAGCAATCTTGAAGGTCTACGCAAAGCCGCGGCTGTTCGCTGCAACAAGGCCGTGACCGTCAAGTCTTCACCGTCGCTCACAAGGAAAGTCTGGTTGACCGCTGCCGGGTGGTGCAAGCAAGTGGCGATGAGGTCGACAAGGTTATCGAGCGCGACCAAGCTACGCTGGTTGTCCATCGCTCCGAGCGGCAGCGGCACCCCCTTTAGCAGCCATCGGATCATCCCGTAAAAGTTCGCCTTGACGCCGGGTCCATAAACAAGCACAGGCCGAATGATGACGACCTCCAGGCCGGTTTGCTCTGCCAGCTGCATCAACGCCTGCTCGGCCTCGAGCTTCGATACTGCGTAAGGATCCAACGGCCGTGGTACGTCGTCAGCCGTGAACGGCTGGCCGACGGGCGTATTCTCTCCATTGACCTTGACCGAACTGACGAAAACAAAACGGCGCACGCCGGCGATGGCGGCCTGGCGAGCCAAGTTCAAGGTAAGCGCCACATTGACGCGACGAAATTCCGCCAGCGGGTCGGCTGCGGTCTCGCGCATGAGGTGCACGCGGGCCGCCAGATGCACCACGCTGTCGACCCCTGAAAGGGTGGCGGCCCAATCTGTGTGCTCATCGATGTCACCCATCACAAGATGCTGCACGGCGGCCGACTGTCCGGCATTAGCATGCTTGCGGACCGCACCCAGCACACGATAGCCCCTGGATGGCAAATCGTCGCAAACCGCCTGGCCGATGAATCCATTAGCGCCGGTGACGAGTACACGCCGACCTGCACCTATTGCAGGATCAGGTCCAAACGACTCATTAACGCGCGATGCGACCACGGGCAGTTCGGCCGCAAGCTTGCCGCTAAAAACACCGCCCCACTTGCGCCAATAAAGCCACCCAGACCTGACCGTGAGAAGCTTGGAATGCAGCGAACGGTGCGTGTCGCGCGCCCACTTGTGCACGACACGAACAGTGGGCACATAAACCACGCGTGCGACCCTTAGCATTCGCCGTCCGATATCTGCATCCTCGTAATGGAGGAAGAAGTCCGGGTCGAAGCCACCGATTGCCTGAAGCGGCGCGGTACGGAAGAACATAAAACATCCGGTGGGATACTCCACCGGATGAATCGGTTTTTCATAGTCGCAATCGCGCATCTCAAAATCGAAATCAACAGAACCCAATCTTGATTGCAGCCATAGTGGCGAGAAGCTGCGCAGGAACATGACCAGCAGCGTCGGGTTGCGTTTGCAAAGGTAATGGCGTTCGCCGTCTTCGCCGAAAACGGCAGGGCTTAACAGCCCGACGTCTTCATTGTCTTCCATGAAGCGCAGGGCCTCGAGCAATGCGTCGGCATTCACAAAGAGGTCGGGGTTGACAACAACGTGGTAGTCGGACCGGCTGTTTGCGATAACGAGGTTGTTGCCCCGACCGTACCCGACGTTGCCGGGAGCGAGCACCAAGTGCGGCGTCCAATCCGGCACCACAGCCCGGAGGCCTTCCAACCAATTGGCCACATTGCCGTGCAAAACACTGTCATCCGAGTTATCGACCAAAGTCAGGTCGAGCTGAAGCGTGTAATGCTGTTTGGCGAGTCGCCCGGCTTCCTGCAGTGCGAGCAAAGCCCGCTCAACCATCAACAAGTCAGGCTTGTACAGGACCAGCGACGCGCTTATGACCAGCGGATTCATGTTACGCCCCATCTTGTTTTTCGGGCGCTTGCCGGGCTACGATCGTCGCGGGTACGCCAACGGCAACCGCGTGGGCGGGTACATCACGCAACACTACAGCGTTGGCGCCGATCTTGGCGTGATCACCGACCGTGACGCGCCCGATCACCTTGGCGCCTGCGCCGATGAGCACATCATTGCCGATGACGGGTCGCTCAGACACAGTAAAGTCCATGTCGGGTTCGCTACTCCCCAAGGTCACACCTTGCATGATGGTGCAGTTGTCACCGATGCGCTCGGCGCCTATGACCGTGCCGACGGTATGCGGCAAAAATAGCCCGCCCCCAATCTGCACCTTCGGTGACACCTCGATACCGAAGACCAAGACATTGAGTATCGAAAACAGTTTTGCGAACAGGCCGAGGCGATGCCGGTGGAAAAACTCAGCAAGTCGCAACAACACCACCGGCGCTACGCGCGGGTTGAAGCAGGTAAGCAACAGCTTCAACGTGGACACAGTCCCGAAGTACCCCCGTATACGGTAAAAACGCTCGATATCGGACCGCAATTTTTTCACAGAACCACTTTCTTATACGCGAGGAGCGCGGCACCACTGACGGCTAGACCAATGACCACGCAGAACAACTTCGCAAACTCCGAATATGCCCACTGGGGCCCGGCAGTCGTCAGGGCCAGATACAACAGGGGCGCGGCGCCAGTAACCAATAATGGCCAGATCTGGCGCCGCCGTATGAGTCGGTTCTTCATCCGCGCGTATTCCACCACGAACAGGAGATAAAGGAAGTGCGGCAACACAAAAGCCCAACTCAGCGCCTCCAACGAGGCGAAGCTATTAAGCGCATAGCGCGTTGTCACAAGCAGTGACAGATTGAGGGCCAAATCGGATGCCAGCAACACGCGCGAATTTCGCGTCGCGAGAATCATGGTACCGAAGACCCATGAGACACCTCTGAATATCACCGCTATGACCAGCACCATCACCACCTGACCAGATGCCTGAAATTGCGAGCTGTAAAGCAGGTTGATCAATGGTTCTTTTAACAAGACCATCGCGTAACAAATCAGGGTACTAACGCCGAACACCAGATAGGCCGTCTTGAGCATACAGGCCTTCTGATTTTCGGGGCGCGTCGCAGCCGTGAGAAGCGGCAGATAGATGGCGCTGCAAGCCGTCAGAAAGAGCGTGGTGTAGTTGAACGTCAACGTCCAGCCCGCGTCGAACAAGCCGGCAAAAGCCAGCCCCTTGGCCTCGATCACCCAAGAACGGATCAGCAGCAGCGCGGCGGTCGACGATAGCGCCGCAACAAGGTTGGACAGCGCAAACCGAATAAACGCGCGACTTTGCGCCTTCGACAAAGTCCCCGGCCGCGAAGCAGTTGCAAGCTTTGGCAAACGCGACACCCCAAACGCGCCCACCAGGTACGTCACCCCAAAACAGATTACAAAAGACCCGGCGAGTAGCTGCGGATCTGGCGACAGACGCCACCACCAAGCTCCGGCCAACAACATCACCAGCGCCGCAGGCCCGGCAATTTGCGCCATGGCGAGAAGTGGGTACGAACGATAGCCGTTGAGCACAGCAAGGGCATAGGTGCCGCCAACATTGAGCAATACGGCCAGCGCGATCCAGCGCACGGTCGCCACGAGATCGGGGGAATTGGACGACAGGAAAAATTGCGTGAGTTGAGGGGCCGCAGCAGCCATCCCCAAGACGACACCGACGCCAGCCATGCCAACGAGGCGCACAGCCGTTGCGCGAAACTGCCTGCGTGCAGCGTCCTCCTGGCGTTCAGCAAGGCCTTGCACCACAGAATTAGTACCACCAAATGTGGCGCCTACGGTGGCCGCCTGGGCCATCTGCCTGAGCTGCGAAAACAATCCAACGCCTTCCGGCCCCATCCAGTAGGCGATCGCCTTAAAACTGAGCAGCCACAGAAAGGCCGAGCCGAAGACGCCCGCGGTGCTGACCAGAACCCCGCTTTTCAAACTTACTGAAAGTACGCGCTGAAGCATGCGGTGGCGCTAGGCTCCCAGCCTGGCCGTCACCAAGGAGCGCAAGCGTGATAAAAGCATCCCCCACATAAAGTAAGCAAAGATGCCGGGATAAGGTTGCCGCAGTGTCACCTTAAAGTTGCTGTCGATGACAACCAAATAAAACACAATGACCGCCAGCCACCAAGTTTGTGCGGGCAGCATCTTGCGCCGCCTCCAGCACAGATAAGCCGTATAACCAATCAGAGTCAGTATGGGTAACAACGCAACCAATCCGAAGGTATAGGCTATGTCAATGTACCAATTGTGTGGACTCGACCGTATTTCGCGAAGCATCGGCTGCGGATGCCCCACTAGAACGGTTTTTTTACTTTCAAGAATTCCACTGCCAAAAAGCTTCCAGTCACCAAAGCGTTCTTCAACATTTGCAGGTATTTTCCCTTCCAAAAGACTCTTGAACTTGCCATGAAATAACCCCTCCTGTCCCTCCACTGAAGCACGCTGCCCATCCATTTTCCCGAAATACACAAGGCACCCCAACGCCGTCGCTGCAATTAAAGTCAATGAAATTAACATTAACTTAGTATTTGCGCGATATGCCCAAAGCTTACCGACAGCAAAAGCGATTAGGAGAGCCAAATAAGCAAAAATCGTTAAAAATGACAAGCTAGCCGTAACGTAGATAAACATCAACACCGCTAGAACGCAAAGCCAGACCTTATGTTCATCCCAAAGGGAGGTCAGCGAGTAGGCAAAAGCACACACAAAAATCAACGTGACGTATTGAAAATGGGAATAGATACTAAACGCGTACAAATAATGCGTCAGGATCAATCCGCCCTGAAACCACGTAGCAAGCAGCTGCAAAGGAACCACAATGGAAAGCACGACTAAAAACGCCCGTGCAATAATTTTTTCCTTATCGTCAACCAATTGGCCAAGCAACAACCCCGCCAACGGCAGGATTACTTGCAGGATCATGATCAATTTGCGCTGTGATGACGTTACGCCGTCGCCACCGAGCCACAAAGAAATAAAGCTGACAGCAATCGTACCGAATATCATCGCAAGCGCTGGACGAACCCGATCAAGATTGCCGGCCAGAAAAGCGAACATGGCCAAGCAGGCCAAAATGGAAACTGGGAGTGGGAGCTTTAGCAGCACACCCTGAGAATCGACTATTGGATTGACGTCCCTGTATATCCCGCCGCTAAGCTGAAAAAATATCGGGAATAAAATTCCAAAACCAACTCCCCACAGCCACATTTTTCTATTCTGAAGATTCATTTTTGGTGTACGTAAATAAGTAAGGTGGTATTTTTCGATGAAGCCGGGTCGGGGCAGCTAGTCACGCGGGGCAATGTCGCCGTATATCACGGGCTTGATGGTCAAAAGATGAAGCAGACTGAGGGAACCATTAGGAACAACCGCTACTTGACAGTGCGACCGCATGATACACAAAACCGTTCGCTCTTATTAACAGCACTTTCATGATTTATCTATCAGTGCCTGGTAGATGCGCAAATGCGCAGCCACCACCTGCCGCACATCAAACGCGCGTTCAGCCAGTGCACGGCCTGCGTTGCCCATAGCCTGGCAGCGCGAGGGGTCGTTGATCAATCCCTTAAGCGCATCGGCAAGCGCTGCAGCATTGCGCACCGGCACCAACACGCCGGTAACGCCAGGGTCAATAGCGTCGCGGCAACCAGGCACATCGGTCGTGACCACGGCCCGTCCGCAAGCAGCGGCCTCCAGCAGCACCTTGGGCAAGCCCTCGCGGTAAGAAGGCAACACCACCAGATGCGCGGAGCTAAGCACCTCCGGCATGTCTGCGCGGTGCCCCCACAGCTCAACCACCCCCTCATTCGCCCACTGCGTCAGCTCGGCATCCGCAAGACTGGCCGGGTTGGCCGGGTCCACGCTACCGACCAAACAAAATCTGGCTGCCACCCCTTGTTGCCTCAACAACCGGGCCGCTTGCACAAACTCGCGCACGCCTTTGTCAGCCAGCAAGCGTGACGCCAACAGCACCACCGGCAGACCCAGCGGCAGTGGCGTGTGGCTATATTGGGCCAGATCCACCCCGGAGCCGCGAATCATTTCCACCTTGCTGTCCGGCAGGTGCGCCAGTTTGGACAGGCTGGCCCGGTCGTCAGGATTTTGAAAAACGACTTTCAGGTTGCAGTGGCCCAAAGCCACGCAGTACAGCGCGCCCACCAGCCAACGACGCACCACGGCCTTGGTTCCGTTGGCCATGAATACAAAGCCCAGACCCGACACCGCCGCCACCACCGCAGGCACCCCCGCCAATCGCGCCACCAGCCCGCCCAGCAATACGGGCTTGATGGTGACCAAGTGCACCACATCGGGCCGCACAGCCCTGAACACCTGCCACAGCTGAACCAGCGTGCGCCACGCATTGCCCAACCCGGTGCTGCTGCGATCCAGCGCCAGGGGGTACACCACCAAGCCATGGCGTTCAAGCTCAGCTCGTTTGTCAGTCAAGCCCGTGGCAATGTGAACCTCATAGCCTTGGCGTAAAGCCTCCAAAGCGATCGGCAGGCGATGCGACAAGAAAAACCAGTCCACGTTCACCACAAACAGCAAGCGGCGATTCATGAGCGACCGGCCTCCAGTCGCGCCTGCAACATCAGCCCCCACCCCAACACCCCCAAGCCATTCAAGAGCTGCCAACTGCCATAGCGCATGCGGTAAAGGGTGCCCACATTGCAGACGACCAGCGCCAAAACAAGAATCATCACCATCGCCATCAGAATGGCAACCAGGATCGCGGGCCGATCGTCTTTCAAACCGTACAGAAGCAGGCCGACTCCAATGAGCAACACATAGCTGACCGCCATTTCCATACCAGAAATAAACCGCATCACACCACTGCCAGGAGAAACACCGTCACTCACCCACATTGATGGAAACGGAGCCAACAAGCCCACTTGAAGGGCGCGTGGAACATACGACACAACGTCCGCCAAGGAGCCAAAACGCACATCCATATCGATATTAGTCCCAGCATCTGGGGCGCTGCTCGCAAACCCAACACGCGCTGCATTTAGCGATGCAACAGACCTCTCCACGTAAGAGAGGGCAGAAGGTCCAGAAGGTCCAGAAGGCGCAGTGGG
>OFPG01000092.1_pt1 | contig 11761 bp, 10 predicted proteins | sample 1542501 | NCBI WGS metagenome assembly OFPG01 (sample SAMN05503963, study PRJEB24370) | sediment metagenome | isolation source: lake sediment | place: USA: Lake Hill lake, St. Paul Island, Alaska | collected 2013
GTGACCGCCGGCATTTTCATGGTGGCACGCATGTCACCCCTGTTTGAACTCAGTGACACGGCGCTGAACTTCGTGCTGGTGATCGGTGCGATCACAGCCCTGTTCATGGGCTTCCTTGGCATCATCCAGAACGACATCAAACGCGTGGTGGCGTATTCCACGCTGTCCCAGCTTGGGTACATGACGGTGGCGCTCGGCGCGTCTGCCTATTCTGTGGCCGTGTTCCACCTGATGACGCACGCCTTCTTCAAGGCCTTGCTGTTTCTTGCGGCTGGTTCGGTCATCATGGGCATGCACCACAACCAGGACATTCGCTGGATGGGCGGCGTGCGCAAGTACATGCCGATCACGTGGATCACCACGCTGCTGGGCTCGCTCGCTCTCATTGGAACTCCGTTGTTTGCAGGTTTCTATTCCAAGGACAGCATCATTGAAGCGGTTCACGAAAGCCACCTGCCGGGCGCTGGTTTTGCATCGTTTGCGGTGCTGGCCGGCGTGTTTGTTACGGCGTTTTACTCCTTCCGGATGTATTTTCTGGTGTTCCATGGCAAGGAGCGTTTCGACCAGAATCCTGACGCCCACCACGATGCTCACCATGCTGATCAGCACGGCCACCAGCAGGAGCACCACGAACCGCATGAGTCGCCCTGGGTGGTGACGGTGCCGTTGATCCTGCTTGCGATCCCTTCGGTCGTGATCGGCTTCATGACCATTCAACCTATGTTGTTTGGCGAGTTTTTCAAGGGTGCCATCTTCGTCAATGGGGAAAAACACGCGGCCATGGAAGAACTGGCGAAGGCGTTCCATGGTCCGGTACAGATGGCCTGGCATGCGCTGACGACCCTGCCGTTCTGGCTCGCGCTGGCTGGCGTGGCCAGCGCCTATTACATGTACATCGTCAATCCGGCATTGCCAGCAGCCATCAAGACCCGTGTCCAGCCGATCTACACCCTGCTGGAAAACAAATACTACATGGACTGGTTCAATGAGAACGTGCTGGCGCGCGGCGCTCGTGCTCTCGGCGTAGGTTTGTGGAAGGGGGGCGACCAGTTCCTGATTGATGGCATTCTGGTCAATGGCTCCTGGAAAGTAGTCGCCTGGGTATCCGGCGTGGTTCGCCGGGCGCAGTCGGGTTATCTGTACCACTACGCGCTGGCCATGATTTTGGGTATTTTTGTGCTGATGACGTATTTCGTCTGGCTCAAGTAGGAGAATAAAAAAAATGGGTTTGTTGAGCCTGGCTATCTGGACACCGATTGTTTTCGGTGTCGTGCTGCTGGCACTCGGTCGCGATGATCAGGCGCGTGCCGTGCGCTGGGTCGCGCTGATCGGCGCCATTGCCAGCTTTCTTGTGACTTTGCCGCTGTATGCCGGTTTCAAACTGGGCACGGCTGCCATGCAGTTTGTCGAGAAGGCACCCTGGATCGAGCGCTTTAATGTCAACTACCACCTCGGCGTGGACGGTATTTCACTCTGGTTTGTGCTGCTGACGGCGTTCATCAATGTGGTGGTTGTCATTGCCGGTTGGGAAGTCATTACCCGGCGCGTCAACCAGTACATGGGCGCGTTCCTGATTTTGAGCGGATTGATGATCGGCGTCTTTTGCGCGCTGGATGGCATGCTGTTTTACGTGTTTTTTGAGGCCACACTGATCCCGATGTACCTGATCATTGGTATCTGGGGCGGGCCGAACAAGATCTACGCGGCGTTCAAGTTTTTCCTCTACACGCTGCTCGGCTCGCTCCTGATGCTGATTGCGCTGATCTTTCTGTATGTCAAGTCGGGTGGCAGTTTTGACCTGACGTTGTGGCACAAGCTCCCGCTGGGTAGCACCACGCAAACATTGTTGTTCTTTGCGTTCCTGGCCGCCTTCGCTGTGAAGGTGCCCCATGTGGCCGGTACACACCTGGTTGCCTGATGTGCACGTTGAGGCGCCCACCGGCGGTTCGGCAGTGCTGGCCGCCATCATGCTGAAACTTGGAGCCTATGGTTTCCTGCGGTTTTCCATGCCCATTGCGCCGGATGCGGCGCGGGAGTGGGCCTGGTTGATGATCGCCCTGTCCCTGATTGCCGTTATCTATGTCGGTCTGGTGGCGATGGTGCAGAAGGACATGAAGAAGCTGGTGGCTTATTCTTCTGTCGCGCACATGGGGTTTGTGACCCTTGGTTTCTTCATCTTCAATGATCTTGGCGTGTCGGGCGGCCTGGTACAGATGATCGCGCACGGCTTTGTGTCCGCTGCCATGTTCCTGTCTATTGGCGTGCTGTATGACCGCGTCCATTCGCGCGAGATCGCCAGTTACGGTGGTGTGGTCAACACGATGCCCAAGTTCACGGCGTTTGCCTTGTTATTTACCATGGCCAATTGCGGTTTGCCGGCGACCGCCGGTTTCGTGGGCGAGTGGATGGTGATTCTGGGTGCGGTCAAGGCCAATTTCTGGCTCGGTTTCGGCGCCGCGAGTGCACTGATTTTTGGGGCGGCCTATTCCCTGTGGATGTTCAAACGCGTCTACCTGGGTCCGGTTGCCAACCATCATGTCAAGACCCTGGTCGACATCAACAGCCGTGAGTTCCTGATGCTGGCTTTGCTGGCGATTGCGGTGTTGTACATGGGTATTTATCCGAAGCCGTTTACCGACGTGATGGACACGTCCGTGGCGGAATTGCTCAAGCATGTTGCGCTGTCCAAGCTGAATTGATCAGTCTGAATTGACCAAATTTGAATTAAGAGATGGAAAATGATCGATAAACTCAGTTGGATCTCGGTGTACCCCGAAATCATCCTGCTCGTCATGGCCTGCGTCATCGCGCTGGCAGATCTCGGTGTGAAGAGTCCACGCCGCACGACGACCTATTTGCTGACACTGCTGACCTTGGCCGTTGTGGCGGCCCTGCAGGCAGCCTACGCCAGCGGTGGTGCAACGCTGTATGGTTTTGGCAATATGGTGGTCAGCGATCAGATGGGCAACTGGCTCAAGTGCTTTGCAACCGTGGCCGTCATGGTCACCCTGGTGTACGGCCGGCCCTACGCCGCAGACCGTGACATGTTGCGCGGTGGCGAGATGTTCTCTCTGAGCATGTTTGCATTGCTGGGCATGTTCGTCATGATCTCCGGCAACAATTTCCTCGTGATCTACATGGGGCTTGAATTGCTCACGCTGTCCAGCTATGCGCTGGTGGCCTTGCGGCGTGACGATGCAACGTCCACAGAAGCCGCGATGAAATATTTTGTGCTGGGTGCCCTGGCCTCTGGTTTCCTGCTGTACGGTATGTCGATGATGTACGGCGCCACCGGTTCGCTGGATGTCAACGCCGTGTTCAAAGCCATTAATTCAGGTCAAATCAAACATCAGGTGTTGGTGTTCGGTCTGGTGTTTGTGGTGTCCGGTCTCGCTTTCAAGCTTGGCGTGGTGCCGTTCCACATGTGGATTCCTGACGTGTACCAGGGGGCACCCACGGCGGTGACGCTGCTCATCGGGGGGGCGCCCAAGTTGGCGGCGTTCGCCATCTTCATTCGACTATTGGTGGAGGGCATGCTGCCGCTAGCGCTCGACTGGCAGCAGATGTTGATGGTGCTGTCGATTGGTTCTTTGCTCATTGGCAATCTGGCGGCTATTGCACAGACCAATCTCAAGCGCATGCTGGCGTTCTCAACCATTTCCCAAATGGGTTTTGTGCTGCTGGGCCTGATGTCGGGCGTGGTGAATGGCAACGTCCATTCCGCCGCCAATGCCTACAGTTCGTCCATGTTCTATGTCATCACCTATGTGTTGACCACGTTGGCAAGTTTTGGGGTCATCCTCCTGCTTGCCCGCGACGGCTTTGAGAGTGAAGAGATCTCTGATTTCGCCGGCCTGAACGAGCGCAGCCCCCTGTACGCCGCCGTGATGGCCATTTGTCTTTTTTCCCTGGCCGGCATTCCGCCCATGGTGGGTTTTTACGCCAAGCTCTCGGTCCTGCAGGCGCTGATCGCTTCGGGTCAGGCAGTCCATATCGGGCTGGCGGTGTTCGCCGTGCTGATGTCGCTGATCGGTGCTTTCTATTACCTGCGCGTCGTGAAAGTCATGTACTTTGACAAGCCCATCACGGCCAGTACCGTGTCGGCACCATTCGACGTTCGTGCCGTGCTGTCAATCAACGGTGCGCTGGTGCTGATTCTGGGTTTGGTGCCTGGCGGTCTGATGGCTTTGTGCGCCAATGCGGTCGTGCAGATGCTGGGCACCTGATCGCCAGGACCTGGTTTCCTAAACGTGTCTCAATCTTTTTCTGTCTGGTTTGTCGTGCTGGCCGCATTTTGTGCCGCCAATTTACCCTTCGTCAGTCATCGTCTGATGGCTGTCGTGACGCCGCGCAAACCGAAGACGCTGGCAGTTCGACTGGTGGAACTGGTGGTGTTCTATTTTCTGGCAGGAGGCCTGGCCTTGCTGCTTGAAAAACGGGCGGGTCAGATTGCGCCGCAGACCTGGGAGTTTTATGCGATCACGGCAACACTGTTTGTGACGTTTGCATTTCCCGGTTTTGTCTATCGCTACCTGCTTAAACACCGCGACTAGGTCTCGGTAGCGCTTATGGACGATCGCCATCTGATCGAAGAAAAGCTTTCGAGCATCGAGCTGTTCAAGGGCCGTCTGCTGCACGCTTTTCGCGATACCGTCAAACTCCCTGACGGTGCGACCACTTGCCGTGAATACGTCGTGCATCCGGGGGCCGTCATGGTCGTTCCCCTGATCGAAGACCCCGCAGGTGGGGTGCGGGTGGTACTTGAGCGCCAGTTCCGCTATCCGGTTGGGCGGGTGATGATTGAGTTTCCCGCGGGCAAGCTCGATCCCGGAGAAGACATCCAGGTCTGTGCACAGCGTGAACTGCAGGAAGAAACCGGCTACACCGCAACAGAGTGGGCGCGGGCAGGGGTGTTGCATCCGGTCATTTCCTACTCGACCGAGTTCATCGACATCTGGTTTGCCCGTGGCTTGACGCAGGGCGCCCGTCAGCTTGATCACGGCGAGTTTCTGGAGGTGTTCACCGCCACACCGACAGAGCTGCTGCAGTGGTGCCGTGATGGCCAGGTGACGGATGCCAAAACCCTGACCGCGGCGCTGTGGTTGCAGAACGTCTTGTCGGGCGCATGGCAATTGGATTGGAAGCAAGCGGCCTTGCCCCACATCGCTGGATAATGGCATCATGAAAGTTCTGGATCTTCAGTGTGGCCACCAGCATGTGTTTGAAGGCTGGTTTGCGTCCGAAGACGATTTTTTGGATCAGCAGGGTCGTGGCCAGGTCGAATGTCCGGTGTGCGGCGACGCGTCCATTACCAAGAAGTTGAGCGCGCCGCGGCTCAATCTGGGCGGTGCCCGTGCCGAGGTGTCACCTTCGCACGAACTGGTCTCCACGACTGATATGGACCAGACACTGCAGGCCACCTGGATGGCGGTGGCCCGCCGCATCATGGCCAATACCGACGATGTCGGGAATAGGTTCGCCGAGGAAGCGCGCAAAATCCATTACGGTGAAGCGAAGGAGCGCGGCATCCGCGGCCAAGCCTCGCGTGCCGACACCGACGCCCTCATCGAAGAGGGCATCGCCGTGATGCCCTTTCCGCTGCCCGAAGCCCTCAAGGGCCAGTTGCAGTAAGCGCCGGCAACTGGCGGCAGGTAAATTCAGGGATACAAGCCGCGCAACTCGCGCGCATGCAAAATCCGCTTGCACCCCACGATGAAGGTGGCCGTGCGCAGGCTCACCTTGTTGTCCTGTGCCACTTCCCAGACGCCCGCAAAGGCTTCTTTCATGATGCGCACCAGACGGGCGTTGATCTCGTCTTCGCTCCAGAAGAAGCTGGAGAAGTCCTGCACCCACTCAAAATAGCTCACCGTCACGCCGCCGGCGTTGGCAATCACGTCGGGCAACACCAGCACGTTGCGATCGTGCAGGATGTCGTCCGCGGCGGGGGTGGTCGGGCCATTGGCTCCTTCGATAATCATGCGGGCCTTGATGCGACCCGCGTTGACCTCGGTAATCTGCTGCTCCAGCGCGGCAGGAATCAGGATGTCACAGTCCACATCCCAGAACCGGTCGTTGGGCAACACCTCGGCCTGGGAAAAACCGGCCACGGTGCCGACCGCGGCCACGTGGGCCAGCAGCGACGGGACGTCCAGGCCGGCTTCACGGTAAATGGTGCCGCCATGGTCCTGCACCGCGACCACGCGCGCACCTGCTTGCGCAAACAGCCTGGCCGCGACACCGCCCACATTGCCAAAACCCTGGACTGCCACACGCGCCGTGGCAATGTCCAGACCGATGTGCCGGGCGGCTTCTGAGCCAACCGTGAACACGCCCCGGCCGGTGGCATCGCGCCGTCCGAGCGACCCGCCGAGGTCGACCGGTTTGCCGGTGACCACACCGGTGGCGGTGGCGCCTTCGTTCATGGAATAGGTGTCCATCATCCAGGCCATGATCTGCTCATTGGTGTTCACATCCGGCGCCGGAATGTCTTTGGTGGGGCCGATGATGATGCCGATCTCGCTGGTGTAGCGGCGCGTCATGCGCTCCAGCTCGCCCAGTGACAGTGTCTTGGGGTCGACCCGAATGCCGCCTTTGGCACCACCGAAGGGCACGTTCACCGCCGCGTTCTTGATCGACATCCAGGCGGACAGGGCCATCACTTCCGACAAGGTCACGTCCTGGTGAAAACGCACGCCCCCCTTGCCGGGTCCGCGCGAGGTGTTGTGTTGCACGCGGTAACCTTCAAAGTGCGCCACGGTGCCGTTGTCCAGCTGGATGGGCACGTCCACGATCAGCGCCCGTTTGGGCCGCCTGAGTGTTTCCGCCCAGCGTGCCAGAGGACCCAGATAGGGCACGACACGGTCGACCTGCTGCAGGTAAATACCCCAGGGGCCAAGATTGTCGGCCTGCAGGTAAGAAGGAATTGAAGCGGGGGCGGTAGCCGCCGCGGCTGTGCCGGGGTGGGCGGCAGCGGGTAAGCTGGACGGTTGTGACATGCGTAAATACCTTGTGGGTTAGTCAAGTCCCGGACTGTAGTGCTCTCCCGGTCCCCTGTCTAAGGCCGAGTTCCTCTGTATCTATGCAATAAATTAATAACCAGGCGCACGCGCTGCCATGCCGATCGGCCTGTCAGCTCAGGCGTTGAATTGCAGGGCTGCCAGGCCTGCATAAACGCCCCCGCGCGCCACCAGTTCGGCGTGGGTGCCTTGCTCCACCAGCCGGCCGTGATCCAGCACCACAATAACGTCGGCTTTTTGCACCGTCGCCAGCCGATGCGCAATCACCAGCGTGGTACGGTCGCGCATGGCGGATTCCAGAGCCGCCTGCACCATGCGTTCGCTCTCGGCGTCCAGCGCGCTGGTGGCTTCGTCCAGCAGCAGCAGCGGCGGGTTCTTCAGCATGGCGCGGGCAATCGCAATGCGCTGGCGTTGTCCGCCGCTCAGGCGCACGCCTCGCTCACCCAGGAACGTGTCATAGCCTTCGGGCAGTGCGCTGATGAATTCGTGGGCAAAGGCCGCCTGGGCCGCGGTCTTGACCTCGGCGTCGCTGGCATCAGGCTTGCCGTAGCGAATATTTTCCAGCGCGCTGCTGGAGAATATGACCGCGTCTTGCGGCACGATGCCGATGCGCTGGCGCAAATCATGCAGGGACATGTCGCGCGTCGCCACGCCATCCAGCATGATCTGTCCCGAGGCGGGGTCGTAAAAACGCAGCAGCAACTGAAACACCGTGCTCTTGCCAGCGCCGCTGGGCCCGACGATGGCCACGGTCTGGCCCGGTTGAACGGCCAGTGAAAAATCACTCAAGGCAGCCTGGTTGGGCCGCGATGGGTAGTGAAAATGGATTGCTTCAAATTTGATAGCGCTTCCCGCAAGCTGCACGGGGGCTGGGACTGGATTTATCGGTGATGTAATGGGTGAGCGGCTGCCCAGCAACTCCATCAGCCGTTCGGTTGCACCCGCGGCGCGCAGCAAATCGCCATACACCTCGCCCAGAATCGCAAAGGCGCTGGCCAGAATGATGACGTACATCACCGTCTGGCCCAGATCGCCGGCGCTGATGCGCCCGGCCATGACGGCCTGGGTGCCCTGGTACAGGCCCCAAAGCAATGCTGCCGAGGTGGCGATGATGATGAAGGCCACCAGCACCGAGCGCGCCCGGGTGCGCCGCACCGCCGTGTTGAAGGCGCTGTCGGTGGAGGCATTGAAACGGGCTGATTCGCGGCCCTCCGCGGTGTAGCTTTGCACTACCGGAATGGCGTTCAGCACTTCGGCCGCAATCGCGCTTGAATCCGCCACCCGGTCCTGGCTCGCACGCGAGAGCTTGCGCACACGACGGCCAAACCACAGGGAAGGCACCACGATCAGCACCAGCACCCCCAGCACCTGAAACATCACATAGGGGTTGGTCCAGATCAGCATGCCCAGGGCACCAATGCCCATCACGGTGTTGCGCAAGCCCATACTCAGCGAGGAGCCCACCACGGTCTGAACCAGCGTGGTGTCGGCGCTCAGGCGCGACAGCACTTCGCCGGTCTGGGTGGTCTCGAAGAACTCGGGGCTTTGCTGCAGCACATGGCCATACACCGCGTTGCGCAAATCGGCGGTCACCCGCTCCCCCAGCCAGCTCACCATGTAAAAGCGGCCGGCTGAAAACAGGCCCAGTGCCACCGCCACCGCAAAGAGTGCGGCAAAGTGCTCACGCAATGCCATGACCTGCGTGCCTTTGTCGGACTGCACCAGGCCGCCATCAATCAGGTAGCGCAGGGCGATCGGAAAAGCCAGCGTGGCCACGGCAGCCATCACCAAAAACACCAGCGCCAGCCCAATGCGGCCGCGGTAAGGTACTAGAAAAGGCCACAGACCGGACAGTGAACGCGGCGAAGCTTTGGGGGGGACAGGGGTAGACATGGGTCACAGTGTAGCCAAAAAGTGCCGAAAACATTGCCTCACCAAACAAAGCCTTGACATTTATTGCCTAGGCAAATAATATCAAGCCCACTATGAGCAAACCCTCCAGTTCCAGTTCCAGTTCCAGTTCCAGTTCCCCGTCCGCCGACCAGGAGCCCTCTGCCATCGAGTTTTACTGCGCGGCGGATTACGTCCCTGAAGAAAGCATTGGCTATCTGATCCGGCGCGTGCTGGGCATGGTGGCGCAAGAAGTCGAGCGGCAGCTAGAAGCCAGTGACCTGACGAATGCGCAATGGGTCCCGCTGCTCAAGCTGTTCATGGGGCAGGCATCCACGGTGGCCGAGCTGGCGCGCGAATGCCACCTCGATGCTGGCGCCATGACCCGCCTGCTGGATCGGCTGGAAACCAAGGGTTTGTGTCGCCGGGTGCGATCCGTCGAAGACCGGCGTGTCGTCAACATCGAGTTGACCGATGCGGGACGTGAAGCAGCCAGAGGCATCCCGGTGGTGCTCTGTCAGATTCAAAACGCGCATCTCGCCGGGTTTTCAGTTGAAGAATTTCAGGCATTGAAGGGCTTTTTGAATCGCATTCTCGACAACGCACAAGCCCGCTCAAAGTCCCCAATCTCATCCCAGCCGATCCCAGGAGGCCCGCATGAGGCTTGATCCCCAGCGCGGGGGCGTTCGCACCCGTTTCACCCAAACCGCATTGCTGATCGTGGCGGTACTTGGTTTGTCTGCGTGCGCCAGCATGACAGGCATCGTGCCGCAAGCGACCCTGCGTGACGCACCGTCGCTGGGCTTGCCCGCTGAACAAAGTGCTGCCGCCACGCTGGACGCGCAGTGGTGGCGCGAGTTTGGTGACGAGCGACTCAACCGCCTGATTGATGAGGCGCTGGCCACCAGTCCCAGCCTCAGAATCGTGCAGGCCAGATTGGCGCGTGCCCAAGCCGGTGTCGACGTGACCGATGCCGCCAGCGGGCCGCAACTCAATGTGGCGATCGATGCCACCCGGCAACACTACACCGCCAATGGCGCGATTCCGGCGCCCCTGGCAGGCACGATTCGCGAAAGCGGCACCGCGCAGCTCGCCGGCAGTTGGGAGCTGGATTTCTTTGGTAAAAACCGCGCGGCACTCGATGCAGCTTTGGGCAACGCCCGCGCCGCGCAGGCCGATGCCGATGCCGCCCGCATGCTGCTGGCCAGCAACGTGGCGCGCAGCTACTTTCAGCTGGCGCGCCTGAACGATCAGCTGGGTGTGGCGCGCCGCCTGCTGGCCCAACGCACGCAGGCCCTGCGGCTGGTGCAGGACCGCGTCAATGCCGGACTGGACACCAACCTGGAATTGCGTCAAAGCGAAGGGGCCTTGCCCGATGCGCGGCTCCAGATCGAAACCCTGCAGGAACAGTTGACCCTGGCCCGTCACGCCCTCAACGCCTTGGTGGGAAAGCAAAATATGGCTCTAGCCCTCGAGATACCTGCGCTTTCAGCTATAAAAAGCATAGCGACTGCCACGTCCATACCGTCTGACCTGCTGGGTCGTCGGGCCGACATCGCCGCCGCGCGCTGGCGCGTGGAGGCGGCTACCCAGGATGTCAGCAGCGCCAGACGCCAGTTCTACCCCAACGTCAATCTGGTGGCGTTTGCCGGTTTCTCCAGTATTGGTCTGGATCGCCTGCTGGGCGCTGGCAGTGAGCAATGGGGTGTGGGCCCGGCACTGCGTCTGCCCATCTTCGACGGTGGCCGTCTGCGCGCCAATCTCCGCGGCAAGACGGCTGATCTCGATGCTGCCATTGAAAGCTATAACGCGGTCGTCATCGACGCTGTGCGCGACGTGGCCGATCAACTCGCATCAAGGCAGGCGGTCAGCCGTCAGCAGGTCGAGCAGCGTGCGGCGCAAACCCTGGCTGAGAACGCCTATGAGATTGCCGTGCAGCGCTATGAAGCAGGACTGGGCAATTTTCTCAATGTCCTTGCCGCTGAAACTTCGGTGCTCAACCAGCGTCGCCAGGGTGTGGATCTGGCTGCCCGCGCACTCGATACCCAGGTGGCCCTGATGCGCGCTTTAGGTGGCGGCTACCACGCCGACCTCGCCATTGCCGCGGCGCAATAACAAGTCACTTCTCATCCTTGAATTCCCAACATCATGACCGCACCCCAAACCTCTATCCAAGCCCCGCACGCCGCCGGCAACCCGGCACGCAAAAAAGCGCTGATCGCGCTGGCCAGTGTTGTCGCACTCGCGGGCCTTGGCTGGACCGCCTATGAATGGCTGGTGGCCAGCCATTACGAGTCCACCGACAACGCCTATGTACAAGGCAATGTGATCCAGATCACGCCGCAGATTGGCGGCACCGTGATGGCCATCCTGGCCGATGACACCGATTACGTCAAAGCCGGCCAGACGCTGGTCAAGCTCGACCCCGCCGATGCCAAAGTGGCGCTGGACCAGGCGGAAGCCAACCTGGCACAGGCGGTGCGCCAGGTGCGCACGCTGTATGCCAATAACGGCAGCCTGAGTGCGCAAATCACACTGCGTGAGTCGGACGTGGCCAAGGCGCAAACCGAAATTGCCCGCGCCACCGATGACTTCAACCGCCGCCAGTCGCTGGTCGGCAATGGCGCGGTGTCCAGGGAAGAACTCAACCACGCGCAAACGCAACTGGCCAATGGCAAAAGCGCGCTGGCCTCGGCGCTGGCGGGGGTGGCGGCTGCCAAAGAACAACTGACCAGCAACCAGGCCATGACAGACGGCACCAGCATCGACAAGCACCCCAGCGTGCTGGCGGCAGCGGCCAAAGTGCGTGAGGCCTGGCTGGCGACGCAGCGCGCCGCCTTGCCCGCGCCGGTGGA
>OFPG01000093.1_pt1 | contig 11694 bp, 8 predicted proteins | sample 1542501 | NCBI WGS metagenome assembly OFPG01 (sample SAMN05503963, study PRJEB24370) | sediment metagenome | isolation source: lake sediment | place: USA: Lake Hill lake, St. Paul Island, Alaska | collected 2013
CTCAGCCGGCTGGCTGGCTTGCGAAAGTAATGCTGCGCGGCGGCCTCGGCGCCAAAAACGCCTTCACCCCACTCGACGCTGTTGAGGTAAATCTCCAGGATGCGTTCCTTGCTCAACAAGGCCTCCAGCAGCATCGTCAGCACAAACTCCTGGCCCTTGCGCAGGAGGGTCCGCTCGCCTGACAGAAACAGGTTTTTTGCCAGCTGTTGCGTGATGGTGGAGCCGCCGACCACCTTGGGCGGGCGGGCTGCCGGTTTGCCTTTGGCCGGGGCTGCTCCCGCTCTTTTTGGGGCCTGTGTTTTTGCCGCCTGTGCTTCAGCCTGGGCATTCTTTTGCCAGGCTTTCTCCAGGGCGTCCCAGTCCACCCCCTCGTGGTAGGCAAAGCCATCATCCTCACTGGCGATCACCGCCCGCTTGATGTTGTCGGAAATCTGCGGATAGGCCACCCACTGCTGGCGCCAGCGCAGCGTGCCTTTTTCATTCAGCAGGCGCCACGCCTCCGAGCGCTCGAAAGCGGTGGATTGCGGAGCCACCACGGTCATGGCCGCAATGCGGACCACAAAGAAAAGCTGCAGCGCCAGCACGGCGGCTGCCAGCAAGCCGAGCCAGCGCATGAATGGCTTCACGATGGCCCCATGACGGTGCGCAACTCAGCCAGCACCTGTTGCGAGGGCGGCAGCACGCCACGCCAGATCAAAAAAGCCTCGGCCGCCTGCTCGACCAGCATGCCCAAGCCGTCACGCGGGGTGGCACCGTGTTCGCGCGCCCAGCTCATGAAGCCCTGCGCTGCTGGCCCGTACATCATGTCGTAGGCCAGTGCGCCAGGCCTCAATGTGCGGGCCGTCACCGGCACGCCACCACCGCTCAGGCTGGATGCGGTGGCGTTGATGATCACATCAAAATTGCCTGCCAGCCCTTGCAGATCCTGCGCGAGCAGCGCTGTTTTTTGTAGCGAAGCCAATGCCGCATGACGCGCCACCAGATCGGTGGCCTTCGCCAGGGTGCGGTTGGCCACGGTGATGCTGGCGGGGCGCGTCTGGAGCAGCGGACCCAGCACGCCGGCGGCAGCACCCCCGGCACCAATCAACAGCAGATGGCGGCCACTCAAATCAAGACCGGCATTGCGCTGGATGTCATTCACCAGTCCCGCGCCGTCGGTGTTGTCGGCAAAGATGCCGCCATCCCGGAAGCTCAACACGTTGCAGGCCTGGGCCAGCGTGGCGCGTTCACTGGTGTGGGTGGCCAGCGCCGCCGCTTCGAACTTGAAGGGCACGGTGATGTTGCAGCCACGGCCGCCTTCCGCAATGAAGGCGCGCACCGCCGTGGCAAACCCGTCCAGGGGAATCAGTCGCTTGCCATACTGCAGCGTCTGGCCGGTCAGCTCGGCAAAGCGCGCATGAATCCATGGGGATTTGCTGTGCTCCACCGGGTTGCCCATCACGCAATAGAGATCCATAGAAATAGTCGTTCTTGAAGGGCGTTCAGTTGGTCGTGAGCCGCGTTTCCAGCGTTTCGTCGCGGGTGAACTTGAAACGCGATATCACCACGATCTGGTCGGCCTTGCGGCGCATGGCCTCGTTGAAGCGGCCAAAAGGTGCGGCACTCCGGGCAATGGCTTCGGCCCGCCGGTCCAGGGTGCGGCTGCCGGAGCTTTCCACGATCTCGGTCTTGAGAATCTGGCCGTCAAAATTGACGGTGACGACCATGGTCAGTTCGCCGTACAGTTTCTTGCCGCCTGTTTCAGGGAAGTTCTCGGTGCCTTTGTCTTCGATGCTGCGGCGCAAGTGGTCGTAGTACACCGCGTACACCTCTTCCCGGGTGGCGGGGCTGATGTAGCGCTTCTTGGGGCGCGCATTTTCCTCGTTGATGCGCCGCTCGATCTCGGCCAGCAGCTTGATCAGCCGGCGTCGTTTTTGTTCGCGTTCCGCCTGTTCCGGTGAAGCACTGGGCTGCTTCGGGTCGGGTGGCGGCAGGGCTGCCAGCTGGTTCTTGACCTGGGCCAGCAGCAGGCTTTGCTGTTCCTGCAGGTTTTGCAGTTTGCGCTGCGCTTCCTCTTCGGTGTCGAAACCCGTTTCAGACTGCAGCGCCGGCGGCAAGGGGCTGGTCGCGCGGCCCCGCTCGGCGTCACCACCGCCCGCCATCGACGCCTGGGCAATGGCGCGGGCCTTTTCCGGGCGCTCCGTGGTGCGCGCATTGACCAGGATGACTTCCAGTGGCGTGTCTTCAAACACGCGGTTGAACGCCTCGGGGTCCACGAAGCGGACCGTCAACAGCACGGCATGCACGGCGATCGAGGCGCCGAGTGCAAGCTGGAGAGGGCTGAAAGACCGCAGGTTCACGGGGCAGGATTATCGCTGGTGGCGGCGAGGGTCTCGGTGCCGTTCTCGGTCATGTCCACGGCAATCGCAATCGGGCCGGCCACGGTGTCTTCCTCGTCGTCCCCCACTTCGTCTTCCGGTGCATTCACGGTCTCGGTGACGGTGTCCAGACGCGCCACCACCGTGCCGCTTACATCGAGCGTGACTTCATCAATGTCGCCCAGCCTGACCCGCACCCGCGCGCCACGCGGCAGGTCTTTCGCCCCCACCACCGGCAGCACCAGCGGCATGTCGTCGGCACGCACCATGTTCTCTTTGAACACCGTGGCCTCGATCTCCGTGATGCCCTGTTGCTGCACATACTTGAGTATCCAGAAGCGCTCCATTGCGCCCTGAAAACTGTTGTAGGCGAAGTAGGCCGAATCAAAGCTGGAAATGATGGAAAACAGATCGGCGTCTTTCGGCTTGAACGGCGCCGCCAGCGCCGCTGTTTTGCCGTGGCGCGCGCAGGCAATGATTTGCCACTGGTTCACCAGATCGGTGTAGCGGCGTAGCGGCGAGGTGCTCCAGGCATAGCTCTTGACGCCAATACCGGCATGCGGCAAGGCCTTGGTGCCCATGCGCACTTTGACGCCTGGCAACAGCGAGGCCTGGCTGCGGTAGATGCCGGGCACGCCCAGCTCGGCCATCCAGCTGCCCCAGGTGCTGTTGGCCAGAATCATGGCCTCCGAGACGATCAGGTCCAGCGGCGCGCCGCGCTGGCGGATGCTGATCTGCACCTCTTCATGGCCCCTGGGCTCGGCACCGTTGTTACCGACCAGGCGGAAGTTGTAGTCGGGCCGGTTGAAGGTCTCGGGCTTGCCGCGCACCACTTCACGCCCGGCCTTCAGGTGCCTGGCCAGACGATATAAAAATGATAGCTGCGCACGCTTGTTCAGCAAGGGCTGCGGGTCAATATCATGAGAGAACGCCGGGTTGTCCAGCCATTCCGTGGTGACGATGGCGTCCAGCTGGTCGTGCCGCAGGTTGGCGCCAATATGCACGCGTTCCAGTTTGGTTTCGCTGCTCTTGATTTCCAGCGTGGCTTCATCCAGCGTGACGTACAGCGAGACGGCCGGGCAGTCGCGCCCTTCCTGCAGCGTGTAGCTTTGCACTACGTCGTCGGGCAGCATGGTGACCTTGTAGCCCGGCATGTAGACGGTGGACAGGCGGTTGCGGCCCAACTGGTCAATCGGGCTGCCCGGCATGATGGCCAGGCCGGGTGCTGCAATGTGAATGCCCAGCACGATGGTGCCGCTGCCCAGGCCCTGCACCGAGAGGGCGTCGTCAATTTCGGTCGTGGCCGAGTCGTCCACCGAAAACGCGCGCGCTGTGGACAGCGGCAGTTCGTCGCGGACGATGGGCGCCGCAAGCAGCGGAAAGCCCGTGCCCTTGGGGAAATTCTCCAGCAGGAAGCGGCGCCAGTGGAACTGGTAGGGTGAATCGATGGCGCCGGCCTTGATCAGCAATTCCAGCGGCCCCAGATGCGTGGCGCGCGACGCTTCGACCACGGCCTTGTATTCAGGCGCGTTTTTGTCGGGTTTGAACAGTATTTTGTAAAGCTGCTCGCGAATGGGTGCCGGGCACTCGCCCTGGCTCAGTTCCTTGACCCACTGCTCAATTTGCAACGCGAGTTGCTTCTTTTTCTCAATAGCGGCCAAAGCCTGCGCAATGATCTCAGCCGGGGCCTTGCGAAAGCGCCCCTTGCCGGCACGGCGAAAGTAATGCGGCGCTTCAAACAGGCGCACCAGCGTGCCGGCCTGCTGTTCCAGCGTGGCTTTGTCACTGAAATACTCGCGCGCCAGGTCGGCAAAGCCGAATTCTTCCTCCGGCGAAAACTCCCAGGCCAGCTCCAGTTCGATGCTCTGGCTGACGGCCTGCGCCGCCGCCAGCAACTGCGCCGGCGACGGTTTCTCGAACTTCAGCAGGATGTTGGCGGCCTTGACCTTGACCCGCTTGCCGCTGTCCAGCTCCACCTGCGCAGAGGATTCCGCCTCCGACAGCACCCGACCGGCCATGAACTTTCCGGCTTCTTCAAACAATAAAAACATAGGGGGGGATTGTCCCAGCAAAAGGGAGGGGGCGTCGGGCGTGCGAATGGAGCGCTCAGTTCAGGCCCAAAAACGCCATGATCGCCGGCAGATGCGCGTCAAAGTCGCTAATGGCGTGGTCACCGCCTTCGAGCAGGCGCATCTGGGCGCCAGCGTAGCGGGCTTGCATCTCGCGCCAGTCCAGTACCTCGTCACCTTTGGCGATCACGGCCAGGTAGTTGCCGGGTTGCGGCAGGCCCTGACATTGCAGCCCCCGCAGTTCGTCGACAAATCCCGGTTGAAAGAAAAAGCGCTCGTGCGGGTCGTGCCAGTTGGTCTGCTCGCCGATGTACTTCTCCAGATCGCGCGCCGGGTAGACCGCCGGGTTGAGCAGCACCGCCTTGCAGCCGGTTTGCTCGGCCACGAAGGTCGCGTAAAAGCCACCCAGCGAGGAACCGACCACGGCCATGGACTCGCGTGGCCAGTCCGCGATGCCCTGCATCAGCAGCGCCATTGCTTCCCGCGGCGAGGGCGGCAATTGCGGACACCACCAGTGCACTTCGGGGTGACGGGTTGCCAGATGCTGGGCCGTGGTGCGGGCCTTTAGTGACTGGGGTGAGGAACGGAAGCCGTGCAGGTAGAGCAGGTGGGTGATGGGTTGCTGGGGATGAGTGGTGGGCATGGACAGGATGATAGGGGCGAAAAAAAGCCCCGCCGGGGCGGGGCTTGGGTGGCAATGTGAATCGCCTGAAATTGGTCAGTTGTAAGTGTACTGCGCGCTCTTGGCGCTGCCATCCAGCATCCGGTAATTGAAGATCAAGCCGCGGAAGCCGCTGGTGGAGGTGGGTGCTCCGATGGTTGTTGTCAGGATGTCCGTGAACGAAGACGTGCCTGAGGAAATTGTGACACTGGTCGCGCCCTTGGCCACGCCCGTTGCATTGCTATACGCCCCCCCGTTGATCGTCGTGGCGTGGGCACTCCCAATCTGCTGCGCTGCTAAGTTCTGCACCCAATCCAGGGTCAAGGAACTTTGTTGCCCGTTGAGCGCCGTATTGTTGGGGTTCAAGGCTGCTGGGGACAATGTTCCGGGGGTGTTCCACGGCAACTGGCTGCCCAGAGCCGGATCAACAAGATCACTCAACAAGACTTTGGTGACAGTTTTGTAGAGGGTTATACCGCTGTAAAGATTGATGGTGTATGGGTCCCCCTTTTTGGGTCGGGTGCCGCTTGAGCCGTTAAACGAACCATCGATGGTGCCGCCTTTAGCCCAAAAAATGCTGGCCGGGTTCGTTGCATAAGCAGTGGCCGCCGTGCCAGTGATGCCTTGGGTTTTGCCAAACCAGAACAGCGGGCAATTCGAGGTACATCCGGTGGTGGAATAGGCGACCGGGTTGGGTGTGGATGTCGTCGGACGGTAGTTGCTTATGTCCATGTAAGCCTGAGTGCTGGCACTGTTTTTGAAGTACCACAAGCCGGTTGTCGGCAGGCCTGGCCCGGTGACTTGGGCGGACGAATAAGCCCCGCTGTTCGGCCCCACGGTGCTGATTGAAAATGTGATTCCACTTTGGAAGCGACTCGGAGAGGCACTTGTTGGAAGCGTCCCTGTATTGACCTGCTCAACCCTTCGAATCGCGAGTTTGACGCTTGTGTCCACCACTTGTTGATTGCCAACCAGCCACCAGTTAGTGGGACGTGTGCTTGACGAGGTGTTTGGAATATTGGCGGCGACGGTGATGACGTTGCCGGGGTTGCCCGCATTGTCCACGTAGCGCATGTTCAGAATGGCCCGATCGTATAGATTGTTGGTATCAGCCGGGTAAAACGCCATGATCTCCGGCACGCTGAATTTGGCGCCGGTCATGGATGAACTGGTCAGCAGGCCGTAGAAAAACTGGCCAGCAGTGTAGCCATTGTGTAAAAAAGCCGGGGCACCGGTGGCGTTGCTGCCATTGGTCGCAATGTTGTCGCATTCCGGTGCTACGCCGGTAATTTGGTTGGATACTACTGTTGCGCGTTGCGCAGGCGCCAAGGCAAAGCAGTTGGCAAACGTCGCAGCGGCAATCTGGGTGGCTTGTCCCAAATCCGAGGCGCTCACGGTTGGCGCAGTCAATGGGGTGCCGGTGCTGGTTGCGCTGGCCAGTAGCACCGGTGTTGGATTCGTGATGGTGCTCAAGGCGAGCTGGCCTGTGCTCGGGTCGGTACCAATCTTCACTATATCGAGCAACTGGTCGGCGGTGTTACCGGTGTTGGCTGACGTGGCGGCCGTGATGCTGGTGGTGAAGGGGTCATAGCCGGCCGGAGCACCAATTGCGGTGAGTACACTTGCCAACTGGGTGAGCACATTGGCGGTGGCTGTTGCCAAATCCGCAGCAACGAACGTCCTGCTATCGAACACGCCGAGTGCATTGCCGTTGTTGAGCTGCGCAATGATGGCCGTGGTCAGCGGGGTGGCGTTGACCGTCAATGGGGTGCCCGCGGCAGGTGTTTGCGTTGCGATACTGACCAGTGGGGCTGTGTTGCCAGTAGGGTCGGTGACCTTGATGAAGAATGGGGCCGACTCGCCCGACCTGAGCGTACAGGTGTAGCTGCCGAGGTCGGTGGTAGAGATGCTGGTCTCGACGCAGGGTGAGTTTCCGGCGCTGTTCATGATCGTCACTGGCGCATTGGCCAATGCCGCACCTGTGGCCGCGGTGCCAGTGAGTTGAGCCACAGATGGCGTACCCCCGCCGCCGCCAGCGGTACCTCCCCCGCCTCCACCGCAGCCGTAAATCGTCAATAGCCCCGCGCTGGCGATGCCAAGCGCAAGTCGTTTAAGTGAAATTTTCATGAGAACTTCCTGAGTTGTATGAGACGCAGGTAGCTTGGAGACATGGTTTTGCACTCCTTGACCTGCGTCACGGATGCTATTGGGGCGGGTGGAATCGCGCCATCCCATGTCTATGGGATAGAACCGGCATAGCCAGCGCAGGCGCCTGCGGCTATGCTCGTGGCTGATTGAAAAACAACAGGGCGAAGCTAGTGTGGCGTGTATTGATTGTTGAGGACGATCCGCAGATGCGGGAATTTTTTGCGGGCAGCGTGTCGCGCTGCGCCGAGTTGCAGGTGGCCGCGAGTGTCGGAACAGTGGCGGATGCGAAGGCCTGGCTGGATGACGACGCGAATGCGGTTGACGTGCTGCTCACCGATCTGGGTCTGCCCGATGGCAGCGGGCTGGACGTGATCCGGTATGCCATCCGGCTGCATCCGGCTTGCGAGCCGCTGGTGATCTCGATGTTTGGCGACGAAGACAACGTGCTGGCCAGCATCGAGGCGGGCGCGCTGGGCTATATCCACAAGGATTCGACGCCTGACGACATTGCCCAGACGATTCTTGACATGCGGGCGGGGGCCTCGCCAATTTCCCCCATGATCGCGCGACGCGTGTTGTCCAAATACCGGTCTGACCGTCGACAGCGCGACAGGGATCAAGCCCCCGTGGAACAAGCGTCAACAGCTATCAAAAATGAAGCAAACGGGGATTTTGAAGTGGGGGCTCTGCGCGGCTTGCTGTCGCCGCGCGAGCAGGAAGTGCTGGCCTTGATCGCCCGTGGTTTTTCCTACGCAGAAATCGCGCGTTTGCAGAGCTTGAGTGTGCATACCGTGCAGACGCACATCAAGAATCTTTATGGAAAACTGTCTGTCCACTCCAAAAGCGAGGCAGTGTTCGAGGCCACACGCATGGGTTTGCTGTCGCGGCATGGTTGAAACTGGCGGCACGGGGCAGCGTTAAGATGCGCTCGATGATGAGCTTGTGGTGGGGTCTGTCGCGTGTGGTGTTGTCCGGGTTTGGGCTTCTGCTGGCGTGCCTGGCCTTGCAGGCGCAGGCCCGGACGCTGGAATTGCGCGAGGCGCAGGCGACCGTGACGGTTCAGGGCCAGACGACGCGCCAGACCGTCAGCCTGCCCTACCATTGGGATCGCCATAACATCGGCCTGCCAGGAGAGGCCACTTTTGAGGTGCCGTTTGAACTCCAGGCGGTGCCGACGGTACCCTATGGCCTGTACCTGCCCCGGCTGGGCAACGCCTATGAAATCTGGCTCAACGGCACGCTGCTTCAACGCAACGGCGACTTGCAGCACTACAACGGCCCGGACTTCGCCAAGGCACCTCGCCATATCATGATTTCGCCGGGCCTGCTGGGCACCAACAACCTGTTTCGCGTGCATATCCGTGCCGATGTGGGCCGCCGTGGTGGTCTGGCGCCGTTGACCCTGGGGCCGGACGACGAAGTGCATCCGATTTACCTGAGCGATTACCGCTGGCGCAGCACAGGCTCGCTGGTCGTGGTCATCCTGAGTCTGCTGATCGGCGTGGGGGCCATGGCCTTGTGGGCGACCCAGGTCGATGTGACTGTGCCGGGGCGGCCCCGGCGCGACCCGCTGTACCTGTTTGCGGGTCTGGCCGAGCTGTGCTGGACCGTCAGCGTCAGCGATGCCATCATCGAAAATCCACCCTTCCCCTGGCCATGGTGGGGCATGGCTGCGCTGGTGTCGGCGATTGTGTGGGTGTGCTGCATGATTTTGTTTTGTGTCGAGGTGGCCGGCTGGAGCCGGTTGCCCGCAGTTGCCTGGCTGCGTCGCTGGCTGGCGTTGTTGTTGGCGGCGAGTCCCGCCGCCGCCATTGGCGCACTGGTGTTTGGTTATCCGGTTGCGATGACGCTCCTGTATGTCGCCGCGGGGCTCACTGCCCTGATCTTTGTCTCCCAGTTTATCTGGCAGGCGGGGCGCGGAGCGTTGCCGTCGCACAGGCTGGTGGCTGTCGCGATGCTGCTCAACACACTGGTGGGCTTGCGTGATCAATACGTGTTCCGGCTCAGCCAGGTGTACGGAGGCAACACCTACCTGCGCTACAGCTCGGTGCTGTTTGGACTGACGCTCGTCTACGTCGTGATCACGCGTTTTCGCGCGGCCAGTGGCCAGGCGCGCGACCTCATGGCCAACATGGCGGCACGCGTGGCGCAGAAGGAACAGGAGCTTGCGCAGACCTACCAGCGCGTGGAGCAGCTCGCCCGCGAGCAGGAGCGCACGGCCGAGCGCACGCGCATCCTGCGCGACATGCACGATGGCGTGGGGTCGCACATCAGCACGGCGATCCGGCAGCTGGAATCCGGACGGGCAAGCCAGGGCGAGGTGCTGCATACCCTGCGCGACTCGCTGGACCAGCTCAAGCTCTCGATTGATGCCATGAACCTGCCGCCAGGCGACATCACGGCCCTGCTGGCCAACCTGCGCTACCGGCTGGAGCCGCGCTTCAAAGCCTCCGACATCGAGCTGCAATGGGATGTGGACCTGCTCCCGCTGCTGCCCCGGCTCGATCACAAGGCCATGCGACACTTGCAGTTCATGGTCTTTGAGGCACTGTCCAATGTGCTGCAACATGCGCACGCGAGCGTCCTGCGCATCGAACTGCGCACCACACCCCGGGGCGGCGCGCAGCTGCTGGTGATTGACAACGGCTGCGGGTTCGAGCCGGACCGCGTGAAGCGCCGGGGCTTGAGCTCGCTGCGCGAGAGGGCCGCGGCCATCGATGCGGGTCTGGTGATCGTTAGCGCCCCTGGCAACACCGTGGTGGAAATCAGGCTGGATGGACCAGTGGCGGGATAATCCAGGTATGGCGTATCAATTTGGAAAAATTCACCTGTGGCAGCGCATCGCGCCCTGGTTCCGCGGCTTTGACGGCCCGCTGGCGTTTGCCGTGTTCATGCTTGCGTGCGCCGGCCTGTTGACCATGTATTCATCGGGCTATGACCATGGCACCCGGTTTGAGGACCATGGCCGCAACATGCTGATTGCGGGTGCCATCATGTTCGTGGTGGCGCAGATTTCGCCGCAGCGGCTGATGGCGCTGGCGGTGCCGCTTTATGTGCTGGGCGTTGGCCTGCTGATTGCGGTCGCCATTTTTGGCATCACCAAAAAGGGGGCCCGGCGCTGGCTCAATGTGGGGGTCACCATCCAGCCCAGCGAAATTCTCAAGATCGCCGTGCCGTTGATGCTGGCCTGGTGGTTCCAGAAGCGCGAAGGCCAGCTGCGTCCGCTGGACTTCGCGGTGGCAGGGTTGCTGCTGGCGGTGCCGATTGCCTTGATCGTCAGGCAGCCCGACCTGGGGACCGCGATACTGGTGCTGTCCGCCGGGGTGTCCGTCATTTTCTTCGCTGGGCTGGCATGGAAGTGGATTGTGCCGCCGGTGCTCGTGGGTTTGGTGGGGGTGGCGCTGGTGGTGGGTTTTGAGCCGCAGCTGTGTGCCGATGGTGTGCGCTGGCCGGTGTTGCACGACTACCAGCAGCAGCGCATCTGCACCCTGCTGGACCCGTCCCGCGACCCGCTGGGCAAGGGGTTTCACATCATCCAGGGCATGATTGCCATTGGCTCCGGGGGGGTGCTGGGCAAGGGCTTCATGCAGGGAACCCAGACGCATCTGGAGTTCATTCCCGAGCGCACGACCGACTTCATTTTTGCCTCGTTTTCCGAAGAGTTCGGCCTGCTCGGCAATCTGCTGCTGATTGCGGGCTTTGTGTTTCTGGTGTTGCGCGGCATGGCCATTGCCCTGGAAGCGCCCACCTTGTTTTCCCGGCTTCTGGCGGGCAGTATCACCCTGATCTTTTTCACCTACGCGTTTGTCAACATGGGCATGGTCAGTGGTATTTTGCCGGTCGTGGGCGTGCCGCTGCCCTTCATCAGCTACGGCGGCACGGCCATGGTCACGCTGGGCATGGGTCTGGGAATCCTGATGTCGATCGCCAAGTCGAAACGCCTGGTGCAGTCGTGAATCCGGTCCTGAAAAAGTTCCAGGTTGCTATTGTCGGTGTCGGCAATATGGGCGGTGGCATGGTATTGCGTTTGCTGGAGCAGGGCTGGCCGGTGCGGGTGTGTGACCTGGACGCCGCCAAAACTCGAAACTTTGAATCTTTTGGGGCTGTAGCCCACGCAACGCCTGCGCAGGCAGCTATCAATTCAGTAGCGACTATTGTTTGTGTGGTGGATGCGCAGCAAACGCATGAGGTTCTGTTTGGCGAGCGTGGCGTGATGCAAGCCATGCGGCCGGGGCAGGCGGTGATGCTGTGCCCGACCATCGCGCCCGAGCACACCGAAGACTTCGCCCGGCGCCTGGGCGAACGGGGCATCCACACCATCGATGCGCCCATGTCCGGCGGACCGGCGCGCGCGCGTGACGGCTCCATGAGTCTGATGGTGGCCTGTCCCGGCCCCGTATTTGAGCGCTATGGCGCACTTATTTCCGCGCTCTCAAGCAAGGTATTTCGTATCAGTGAG
>OFPG01000094.1_pt1 | contig 11662 bp, 10 predicted proteins | sample 1542501 | NCBI WGS metagenome assembly OFPG01 (sample SAMN05503963, study PRJEB24370) | sediment metagenome | isolation source: lake sediment | place: USA: Lake Hill lake, St. Paul Island, Alaska | collected 2013
CCGCCCACGTGGGACGCACATACGCCCAGCGCCAACGAACGCTACCACGTAGAACTGAAGCTGACGGACCCGCAGACCAAGACCCGCATTCCCTACGCAAACATAAACTTTGCAGCAACACACAAGGAGACTGGCAAGACGACGACGTTGTCCTTGCCACCAATGTGGGGCGGCAGCGGCCTCCACTATTCGGCCAACAGCGCGCTCTTGGGTGACGGCACGTATGCCGCCACGGTGACGGTTGATGTGCCGACATTCCAACGTGAACTGAAAGACAAAGACCTGTGGTCCAAGGCGGTGAGCGCGAAGTTTCACTTCAGACTTGCAGATGGCAAGGTGACGGAAGTTTCTCAGGCTGGCCGCTGAATGCCTGTCATGGACTGCCTCGTTAGGCTCGCTCTGGCAATTGCGATGAAACCTCAACGTTTTCACCGGCAAAGTGTGTCCGCTGCCGCACAGACCGAGTCAGGCGGTCAGCGTAGATTGACTTCAACGGTATGGATTCCCAAGCTATTTTGCTTTGCGCGGCTGACTGTCTTACCAACGCACGCGTTCCTTGCACAAGGGTCAGCCAGTCTCATTTCTACTGGAGAAACTATATGAAAACTTTGTATGCAATGATTGTTGGCGCGGTTCCACTTTTGACCACCGGCGTCTCGTTGGCGCAGAACGGAAACATGATGAATGGTGGCAATTGGGGCGGAGGTTGGATGGGTGGCTACGGCGGGATATGGATGCCGCTCTTGCTTGTCATCGTGGTTGCCGGACTCGTCGCATGGATCGTCAAGCGAGGCGACAAATGATAGACATCAGCCGAAATGCCGCGCACTGCGCGTCGTTGAGCGTGCTTGCGTGCATGAGCGTCACACAAAACAAGTGCCGCTTGTACATCGAGTCCCCCTCGCTGTTCCCAACGTTACCTAACCAACCCAGGAGTCTGTCATGACCAATTTTCGATTCATACCACTTTCCGTTGCACTGGTTGCTGCAAGCACATTGATCGCCTGCAACACCGCCCCGACGACGCCGACGGGCAGCGCATCGGCCAACAGCATGGCCACACCCGACAACATGGCCAAAATGGATGCGCAGATGAAGACCATGCGCGACATGCACGAAAAAATGGTCAACGCCAGGACGCCGGAAGAGCGAAACGCATTGATGGCCGAACACATGAAGACCATGCAGGACGGAATGAAAATGATGGGCGGCATGTCCAGCGCTGCCATGGGCGACATGATGGGCATGAGAGGTATGCAGGGCATGGCCGGCGATATGGGCGCGCGCCAGCAGATGATGGAAAAGCGCATGGAGATGATGGAGTCCATGATGCAGATGATGGTGGACCGCCTGCCACCGCCAACGGCCAAGTAAGTGGGGCAATCACCATGCATCATGACCTTGGGGAGCCTGAGGCCCCGCCCAGTTTTTGGGGCTCCCGCTACGCGATTGGTTTGATCGTTATTGGCGCCGTCGCGGGCTACTTCCTGCTGACAGAGCACTTGGCGCATGTCGTCGGTGCATTGCCCTTCCTGCTGCTGCTCTCCTGTCCGTTGATGCATGTTTTTATGCATCACGGTCATCGAGGTCATGGTCATCACCATCGCCCCAGCGAGCCCCAAACCGGAACGGACAAGCCAGACCAACCGAAGCAGGGAGGGCCATCATGAGCCACGACCAACCGGCCTACGGGCTCTGGCTGCTGGTTGCGCTTAACTCGGCGGTTTTTATCATGTTCGCCTACAGCTTCTTCAAGCCGGCAACGGCGCGAGACTGGCGGACCTTTGGGGCATTTGCCGCTTTTATCGTGGCCCTGTTTGTCGAGATGTACGGCTTCCCGCTAACCATCTACCTGCTGTCGGGATGGCTGCAGACCAAGTACCCGGGCCTGGACATCCTGTCCCATGATACCGGTCACCTGTGGTCGACCTTGCTCGGCGAAAAAGGGGACCCGCACTTTGGTGTCCTGCATATTGCCAGCTACATCTTCCTGGCCTATGGCTTCATCCTGCTGTCCACTGCGTGGAATGTTCTGTACCACGCGCAACGCAGACATGCGCTGGCTACTGGCGGACCTTATGCGGTGATTCGACATCCACAGTACGTGGCTTTTGTTCTCATCTTGCTGGGTTTCCTGCTGCAATGGCCAACGCTGCTGACCCTGGTCATGTTTCCGATTCTGCTGGTCATGTACGGACGTCTGGCGCTCACTGAAGAGACTGAAATGCGTGCGCAATTCGGTGACGTCTTTGAGCGTTATGCGCAGCGTACACCGCGCTTCATTCCACGATTGTTTCGTCGGTCAGCCGCCAATTGACTTTGACGCAACTAACGTTCATCTGGAGAGATTCATGACACATGATTCAGCTTCTTTTTTCACCTTGACTTTCATAAATGGAGTTCACCATGTCACCTCTTCATCACACCGTGTTGACGATTGCTCTTGCCGCAGCCTGCGCTGGCTCATGGGCGCAAACTTCAGTGCAGGCTAGGCAAAATGGTCCGAAAAGCACTGCCACGCAGCCTGCCGAACCCAAAGTCAAGACGCTGGCGGTAGCGGCCGACCCTTTGAAAAAGGCGGTGCTCATCGGCCGTGCCACGACAGGCAACATGATTTTTCAGCTGGAGCTTGAAGGTTCGGAGCCGATGTGGATGCAAATGGGAAATCCACCCACGTGGGACGCACATACGCCCGACGCCGACGAGCGCTACCATGTAGAACTAAAGCTGACCGACCCGAAGACCAACACGCGCATTCCCTACGCAAACATAAACTTTGCGGCGACCCACAAGGAAACCGGCAAGACCATCACGGTGCCTTTGCCGCCAATGTGGGGCAGCAGCGGCCTCCACTATTCGGCCAACAGCACACTCCTGGGTGACGGTACCTACGCCGCTACAGTGACGGTCGATATGCCGACATTCCAACGCGAATTGAAGGATAAAGACTTGTGGTCCAAAGCGGTGAGCGCCAGGTTCCACTTCAAACTCAAGGATGGCAAGCTGACGGAAGTTTCTCAGGCCAGCCGCTAAGTGCCTGTCGGAGGCGCCCTCTTCAGGCTCGCTCAGGCAATAGCGCACGGCAATTCTGGATCGAGATACCTGACACGCGATGTATCCGGGAATTCAAGGATCAACATGACCGATCACACACACTCAACACATTCGCCCGAGCACTCTCATCACCACCCGGCCGGCAGTGGGAGCGCTGCTGCACCGAAGCCTGATCCTCAACAGGAACAGCCGGCGTCGGCTGGCACGATTTACACCTGTCCGATGCACCCGGAGGTGCGCCAGGACCATCCCGGCAATTGCCCCAAGTGCGGCATGACGCTGGAGCCGGAGTTGCCCAACCTGGATGATGACGACAACCCGGAGTTGCGCGACTTTCAGCGCCGGTTCTGGTGGACCTTGCCGCTGACAGCCATCGTCTTCGTGCTGGCCATGTTCGGCCACCGTTTGCAGTGGATGGATATGGCCGTGCAGAGTTGGATCGAATTGTTTATCGCAATACCCATCGTGCTCTGGGCCGGCTGGCCGTTTTTCACGCGTGGCTGGCAGTCTGTGGTGAATCAAAGTCCCAATATGTGGACGCTGATCGGTCTGGGCACCGGCGCCGCTTTCGTCTACAGCGTGGTGGCGACTATTGCGCCTCAAGTGTTTCCGGCCTCGTTCGTTTCCATGGGACGCGTCGCTGTTTATTTTGAAGCGGCTGCCGTGATCATCTCGTTGACTTTGCTGGGCCAGGTGCTGGAGCTCAAAGCCCGTTCACAGACGTCGGCGGCGATCAAATCCCTGCTCGGTCTGGCACCGAAAACGGCCCGCCGCATCCGGTCCGATGGGGGCGAAGAAGACGTGCCCCTGAGCCACGTCCATGTGGAGGACGTGCTGCGCGTGCGTCCCGGAGAAAAGGTGCCGGTCGATGGCACGGTGATCGAAGGCAGCAGTTCGGTCGATGAATCCATGCTGACCGGTGAACCCCTTCCGGTTACCAAACGCGTGGGTGACAAAGTGATTGGTGCGACGCTGAACGCCAGTGGCGCGCTGGTCATGCGCGCGGAGCGGGTCGGCGCCGCCACCGTGCTGGCGCAAATTGTCCAAATGGTCGCGCAAGCACAGCGTTCACGGGCCCCGATGCAGCGCATGGCCGACGTGGTGGCGGGCTACTTTGTCGTCACTGTTGTGGCCATTGCCCTGCTGACCTTCTTTGCCTGGGGTTTTTTCGGGCCTGAGCCACGTTGGGTTTTCGGCCTGATCAATGCCGTCGCCGTGCTGATCATCGCCTGCCCCTGCGCTCTGGGGCTGGCTACGCCGATGTCCATCATGGTTGCCACGGGGCTGGGCGCAACACGCGGCGTGCTGTTCCGCGACGCAGCCGCGATCGAGAACCTGCGCAAGGTTGACACCCTGCTCATCGACAAGACCGGTACCCTGACCGAAGGCCGCCCGGCGTTTGACCGCGCAGTCCCCGCCCCTGGCTTTGAGGCGGACGAAGTGCTGCGCCTGGCCGCAAGCCTGGACCAGGGCAGCGAGCACCCGCTGGCCGAGACCATCGTGCGCGCCGCCCGTGCGCGTGGCATGACGCTGGACAAGCCGGACAACTTTGAGTCAGGCTCGGGCATCGGCGTGCGCGGACAGGTCGCGGGGCGTCAACTGGCGCTGGGCAATTCCACGCTGATGCAGCAGATCGGCGTCTCCGTCGTCCCCCTGATGCCGCAGGCCGAGGCCTTGCGCGCCGAAGGTGCCAGCGTGATGCATCTGGCGGTCAATGGTCAGTTGGCCGGCCTGCTGGCCGTGTCGGATCCCATCAAGCCCAGCACACCTGAAGCGCTGGCGACGCTGAAAGCGGCCGGCTTGCGCATCGTGATGGCCACCGGTGACGGACTGACCACCGCCAGGGCCGTCGGTGCGCGTCTGGGCATCGAGGAAGTGCACGGGGAGGTCAAGCCGGCCGACAAGCTGCTGCTGGTCGAACGACTGCAGAAGGAAGGACGGATTGTGGCGATGGCAGGAGACGGCATCAACGATGCACCTGCGCTGGCCAAGGCGGACGTCGGGGTGGCCATGGGCACCGGCACCGACGTGGCGATGAACAGCGCGCAGGTCACACTGGTCAAGGGCGACCTGCGCGGCATCGCCATCGCACGGTCACTGTCGCAAGCCACGGTGGCCAACATGAAGCAAAACCTGCTGTTCGCTTTTTTTTACAACGCTCTGGGCATCCCGATTGCCGCCGGTGTGTTGTATCCACTGACCGGCTGGCTGCTGTCGCCGCTGATCGCAGCCCTGGCCATGAGCTTCAGCTCGGTGTCGGTGATCGGCAATGCGCTGCGCCTGCGACGCAGACGGATATGAGTCCGTGATTCGACGCCACCGTCTCGCAGGTCATGGCCGGCGATCCTGATGGGTCGGACGCTGCCCTGGCGCTGCAAGTGACGTTGCAGGCCAGCGGTCAGCTGAAATCGCTATATTTTTGATAGCTGACTGCGCATAGTCTGCGTGGGCTAAGGGTTGTTTTTATCTGAAATCAGCTGCGCCGGCTCGTTCTCAGACATCAAATGAATGCCCTGCGCCAGTGCCATTGATTCAATACGTCAAAATATCGACTAAAGTGTGATAATCGCTTAAACCGACACTTTTATTGAATGATGCTTACGTCATGACAGAAGAATTCAAAAACAAGCCTTATCTGACGCCCAACGAAGTTGCGCAATGGATGATGGTCTCTCCGGTAACTGTCCGCGGCTGGGCGCAAAAAGGCTTGTTGCAGGCCGAAGTCACGCCCGGCGGGCATCGCCGGTTTCGTCATGAAGAGGTCGAGCGTTTTGCTCGCCAGTGGAATCCGGCTGGCAACAAAGGACCTTTGCGGGTGCTTATCGTGGATGACGACCGGGCGGTAGTCGGTTTTCTAAGGGAGTTGCTCGAAGGTGGGGCGCATCAAACGGTTGTGGAGACCGCCCATGACGGCTTCGATGCGGGGCGCAAGGTACACACGTTTCTTCCCGACATCGTCCTGCTGGACCTCATGATGCCGGGCATCAAGGGGAGCGAAGTTTGCCGCCAGATCAAGCAGATCCCCGGGCTGGCAAACGTGCGTGTTATCGCAATGAGCGGTTATCTCAGTTCAGAAAACGAGGCTGAACTACTTGCTGCCGGTGCTGAATGCTGTCTTTCCAAGCCGATTGACACGACCCGATTGCTCAAAGTGATGGGGCTTGAAGACTAGAGACCGGAAAGAGCAGGAGAAAACAACATGGATCATCAAGCGCTGCCGCCGTACCACAACGGCTATCCCTACCACGTGCTGATCGTGGACGATGATCCCGTTCATCGCGCCATGGAACGGGAAATACTTGACTCATCCAAATACGCTGTCTGCGAGGCCAGTTCGGGCAAGGAAGCACTGGACGCTTTGGGCTCACGCAGCTTCGATGCCGTACTGCTGGACCTCATGATGCCGGGCATGGATGGTGATGAAGTCTGTCGGCGTATCCGAGGGGAACTGGGTTTGGGCATGTTGCCCATACTGATGGTGACCGGGCGTGGCGATATCGACAACCTCACTCTCAGCTTGTCTGCAGGTGCCAATGACTTTGTTCGCAAGCCGTACCAGCCGCGCGAACTTCTGGCCCGGCTGGATGCCGCGGTGAGCTACAAGCGACGGACCGACCAATTCGACAGTGCTGAATCCATGCTTTTTGCGCTGGCCAGAATGGTGGAAGCCAAGGACGGCAACACAGGCGACCACTGTTCCCGCCTGTCACACAACGGCGTGGTGTTGGGCAAGGCACTGGGTCTTGGCGCCGATGAGCTGATGGCCCTGCGGCGCGGCGGCGTGCTGCATGACATCGGCAAATTGGGCATTCCTGACAGCATCCTGCTCAAACCGGGCCAGTTGACCGATGAAGAGTGGGTCATCATGCGTCAGCATGTCGATATCGGCGCACGCCTGGTGGGGGGACTCAAGAGCATGAGCCTGACCGTTCCCATCATTCGCCACCACCATGAAAAATGGGACGGCAGCGGCTACCCCGATGGTTTGCGGGGCGAGGAAATTCCTCTGCTGGCCCGGGTGTTCCAGATTGTGGATATTTACGACGCCTTGGCCCATACACGGCCCTACAAGAGCGCCATGTCGCGTCAACAAGTGATTGAAGTTCTTGAGGCGGAAGCTGCATGCGGCTGGCGCGATCCTGAGCTGACGGCCATCTTTCTCGGGATTGTCAAAGCCCATCCTGAAGATCTCAATGTCCCGCACGCCTCGCATGAAGATCTTGGATTGAGCCTCTTCAGCGACATTCAACGCACTGGCGCGCTGGACTGGGACCACAGGCCGCACCAATGATCCAGGTGAACAGCAGCGGGCCAGCCGTAGCGGGTGACCGGCGCCTGCTGCGTCAACAGGTCCTTCTTGTCGCCGTATTCGCAGCCTTGGCGTTTTTGGCCATGATGCTGCCCATGGGGAGTGTGCACATCCCGCTCCTGCATTACCTTCCACTGCATACACTGCTGGAGTTCGTCTCGATACTGGCAGCTTTCCTTGTTTTTGCAACGGTATGGCACACACCCACGAAGGAGGTCTCGGCCTCGCTGCTGTTGATCGCGGTGGCCCTCTTTGCCGCAGGCTGGCTTGACCTTGCACATACCTTGTCCTTCACGGGCATGCCTGATCTGATTACCCCAGCCTCGGCAGAAAAATCTATCGCATTCTGGCTGGTCGCGCGTCTGGTTGTCGCAGCCACCCTGTTGGGTGCCAGTTTTTATCCTCAACTTGAGCCACCATCAAGGTGGGTACGTTTTGGCATTCTTGCCGGCTACACCCTGGTCAATCTGGTACTGATATGGGTGGTCATCTTTCATGAAGCTGCCCTGCCAGGGGCTTACACTGAATCCGCCGGGCTGACCCCCCTCAAAAGTGGCTTTGAATGGTTCATAACGGGGCTGCTGGCTCTGGCAGCCTGGCGCTACTACCGGCTGGCGCATCGATCACATGATGAATTTTTTCCATGGCTATTTGGTGCCACTTCTGTAGCGGCATTAAGCGGACTCTTCTTCATCCACTATGAAGTTGTCAGTGATGCCGAGAACCTTCTTGGCCATTTGTACAAGATCGTGAGCTATAGCCTCATTTATCAGGCTATGTTTGTTGTCAGCGTGCGCAAGCCCTATCTGATGCTGGCCGCCCAGACACAACAGCTCCTGAACGTCAATGAGACATTGCGCATCCAGTCACTGGCATTGGAGTCAACGGTCACGCCGGTTGTCGTGTCCGATCTTCAAGGCAAGGTGCGCTGGAAAAACCGGGCTACACACACGATGTGGGCTCACCAATTTTCGGAGTCCGAAAGCAGTCTCTCCATGTTTTCTGCGCCCGCCACACCCGACCCCATCGTGGCTGAGAACATGCGTACGACAATCCAGGCCGGCAAGATCTGGCGAGGATTGGTGCACCTCAAGGACGAACAGGGCAACAGCAGCATCGTCCTGGATCGGGTGGTGACACCTCTGCGCAACGAGAAAGGCGTGATTGAAGGCTATGTCTACGTCTCAGAAAATGTGACAGCGAAAACAAAAGCCAAATTGCGCCACAAACGAGTCCTTGAGACGGCCATTGATGGCTTCTGGATAACCGACACACAGGGACGTTTGCTCGAAGTCAATGATGCCTATGCAAGGATGTCGGGCTACACGGTTGAAGAACTGCTGACCATGAACATCAGCCAACTGGAGGGAATTGAGCGGCTGGAGGAGGTCCAGGCGCGCATGAAAAACATCATCCAGCTGGGACGCGATCAGTTTGAAGCCCGCCATCGTCACAAGCAGGGACATGAATTCGCAGTTGATATTGCAGCGACCTACGATCCCGAGTCAAAGCAATTTTTTGTTTTCTCGCGTGACCGGTCCGAACGTGTGCAATCTGCTGCCGTCAAGCAAGATCTTGAGCGGCAATTGCAGCAGTCCCAGAAGATGCAGGCGCTGGGGCAACTGACGGGCGGTATCGCGCATGACTTCAACAACATCCTGGCGGCCATTTTGGGGTACTCGAACCTGGCGCTGGATCGGTTTGCACCAGATAAGCAGGGCAAGCTGGCAGCCTACTTGCGGGAGGTGATTACGGCCAGTGAACGCGCTCGCGACCTGGTCGCCAAGATGCTCACGTTCACGCGTACGCAACCCAACGCCAGTGCCGGCGTGATTTCTCCCACGGCAGTGATAGAAGAAGTTTTGGCGATGATGCGGCCGTCCATACCCTCGAGTATTCAACTCAAGAGTCGCATCGACGACAACCTGCACATTCGCATGGACGCTGGTGAGTTGAACCAGATATTGGTCAATCTCGTCATTAACGCGCGTGACGCCATCAATGGGCACGGCATGATCGAGATTCGGTTGCATCGCGTCGAGATCCATGGTCAGATTTGCGCGGTCAGCCTCCAGCGCCTGTCGGGCACCTATCTTGCCATCGAAGTGTCTGACAATGGAAGCGGCATCGCTCTGGAGCACATGTCACATCTGTTCGATCCGTTCTTCACCACGAAAGATGTTGGCAAGGGAACGGGGCTGGGATTGTCCATGGTGCAGGGTATTTTGAGACGCTCCAGCGGGCATGTTGTGGTCGAATCCCAGCCGGGTCGAGGAAGCCGGTTTCAGTTGCTGTTTCCCGTTGCCTTGCCTACCCAAGTATTTCCTGGTGTGCAACAAAGCGAACTGAAGGCCCAATCGGGCTTGGGTCAACACATTTGGGTGGTTGACGATGAACCGGCCGTGGCTCGCTATTGGGGCGAGCTGCTCGAAGACTGCGGTTACCGCGTGACACTTTTCAACGACCCGGTCGAGGTTTTAAACGCCTTCGAAGCGGGCGAAAACGATATTGATTTGCTCATTACGGACCAAACCATGCCGGGTTTGAGTGGCGTGGCGCTGGCGCAGCGCCTGCACAACTTGAGGCCCAACCTGCCGATCATTCTGTGCACCGGCTACAGCGATGGCATTGAGCAGTCCGAAGTGCTTCGGCACGGGATTCGCCGGTACTTCACCAAGCCAGTGCCTCCCCATGAGTTGCTCAAAGCCCTGGCTGAAGAGTTGGAGTTGAACTAGTCATCTAGTTAAACACCGGAAAACATTGATATCGTCAATTTCGATTTATTTAATAAATACGATCAAAACGATTGACACGCTTCTTTCGATCTGATATCTTTCACGCGCAAAGAATATCTCCAACCGTCAGACAGAGCAGCGATCATGAATCAGTCACTTGCACCCCATAGCGGGGCCACCCCAGCACAGGCCACATCTTCCAGCGAAGCAGCGCTTGCATCCATCACGGAGTTTTTGGCCTTCAAGCTGGGGGCCGAGGAATACGGAATTGACATCCTGCGAGTACAGGAGATTCGTTCCTACGAAGAGCCCACGCGTTTTGCCAACGCCCCGGCTTTCATCAAGGGCGTCATCAACCTGCGCGGCGTGATCGTGCCCATCATGGACATGCGGATCAAGTTCAATCTCGAACAGGTGACCTATGACACCTTCACTGTGGTGATCGTGCTCAACATCGGCAAACAGGTGGTCGGCATGGTGGTCGATGGTGTCTCCGACGTCATCACCCTCACCCCGGAACAACTGCGCCCGGTGCCCGAATTTTCCTCGACCATCGGCAGTGATCACCTGCTGGCCATCGGCTCGGTTGGAAACCGCATGCTGATTTTGCTGGACATCGAAAAACTCATGACCAGTACCGAGATGGGTCTGATTGCTGAAACAACACACTGAGTCGGAGAAAAAATGAACAACCTGAAAATTTCCACCCGCCTCAATCTTGGTTTTGCGGTGATCATCGCTGTGTTTCTACTGCTGGCGGGCGTTACCGCATGGCGTGTGGAAATGGTCTCCGAGGCAACGACGCGCATGGAGCGTTCTGCCGAACTGCTGCAGTTGGCAGGCAACTGGCAGGGTGACGTGCGGCAAAACTCCGCGCGATCTCTGGCGGTAGGCTATTCAGAGGGTGGGACCATGCTCGACTTCTTCAAGGAGGCAATGGCGGCTACATCACGCGGGACCACCGAGACACAAAAAGCTTTTCTTGCCAAGGTGCAGGACAGTGAGTCCAGAAAGCGGGCCGAGAATGTCGGGGAAGTGCGCAAGACATGGATTGCGACCCGCGACCAGGTTAACGCCTTGAAGACTGCCGGGGACGACGCGGGTGGCCGCACCCTGGTGCAAAACAAATTCCTGCCTGTCACAGAAGACTACATTCGATCGACACAGGTGCTGGTGGATGGGGAAGCCGCCAATGTCCACGCGGCCCAGCAGGAAGTCAACGCAATGTTCAGGCAACTGTATGTGGTCGGCGGACTACTTTTGGTGGTTGCCCTGGTTTCTGCTGTCTTTACCAGTTGGCAGCTGTCGCGCAGCATCTCCCGCGGTGTCGATACGGCACGTGCTGCCGCGCAGCGCATTGGGGAGGGTGACCTGAGTCATCGTGTAAGTGCTTCCAGCAAAGATGAAATCGGCCTGCTCCTCCAGGCCCTGTCAACCATGCAGGACAACCTGACCGGGGTCGTCTCGAACGTGCGCCAGGGCTCCGAGAGCGTGGCCACGGCCTCGGCCGAAATTGCCCAAGGCAACCACGACCTCAGTGCCCGCACCGAGCAGCAGGCCAGCG
>OFPG01000095.1_pt1 | contig 11514 bp, 8 predicted proteins | sample 1542501 | NCBI WGS metagenome assembly OFPG01 (sample SAMN05503963, study PRJEB24370) | sediment metagenome | isolation source: lake sediment | place: USA: Lake Hill lake, St. Paul Island, Alaska | collected 2013
ACCCGAGCGCGCCGGCCGCGACTCAAACCGGGTCATGGACACGCCGTGCGTCTTGAGCGGCATCAGCATGTCATGCACGGCGCCGGGCTTGTTGGGCACCGAGACGATCAGACTCACGCAGTCCTTGCCTGTGGCTTCAGGCGCCGGCAGGGTTTGCGGCAGGCACACCACGGCAAACCGCGTGCGGTTGAAGGCGTCGTCCTGGATCGCGTGGGAGGCCACGTGCAGACCGAATTCGCTGCCGGCGCGTTCGCTGGCAATGGCCGCCCAGGCCGGGTTGGTGGCAGCCAGCCGTGCGCCCTCGGCATTGCTGGAAGCGGCCCGCCGTTCTGCATTGGGCAAGTGCGTGGTGAGCCAGTCCTGGCATTGGGCGAGGGCCTGGGGGTGGGCGTAAACCACCTCAATGTCGGCAAGCGTCGGGGTTAATCTGAGAAGGTTGTGGCGCACCAAAAAACTGGTTTCACCGATGATGTGCAGGGGGGAGTTCAGCAACAAATCAAGCGAGCGGGAGATCACGCCTTCGCTTGAGTTTTCCACCGGCACCACACCAAACTCGGCACTGCCCGCCGCCGTGGCCCGGAAGACTTCATCAATGCTGACGCACGGCACACGCTTGATGCTGGAGCCAAAATATTGCAGCGCCGCCTGTTCACTGAACGTGCCGGCGGGGCCCAAATAGGCGACCCGCTGCGGTGCTTCCAGTGCACGACAGGCCGACATGATCTCGCGCCAGATGACTGCCACACTGCTGCTCTTGAGCGGTCCAGGATTGGCAGACTGCAGGCTGCTGATGACCTGGGCCTCGCGCTCCGGGCGGAAAACCGGGGATCCGTCCACGCGTTTGATCTCGCCGACTTCATGGGCGAGCGCAGCCCGCCGGTTCAGCAGCGCCAGCAATTCCAGATCGAGGGCGTCGATTTGCGTACGTAATTCAGGGAGCGTTTTCGCCATGGGGAGACTTGGTTCTTCAGCTTCAGGTTTCTTTGAATTCTCGCATGTAGCCCACTGGCGCCCGCACGCCCTCGATCAGCATGACACCGCAAATGATGGCCACAAAAAATACAGTAATCAAGCCGTGGTGTCGGCCTCGCCGTCACCCGCCGTGTCATCGTCAACCGGGTTTGCATCGTTCTCGACGATCCGCTGCAGTCCGCTCAGCTTGGATCCCTCGTCCAGCCCAATCAGGGTGACCCCTTGCGTGGCGCGGCCGAGTTCGCGGATCTCGCTGACCCGGGTACGCACCAACACACCCTTGTCGGTGATCAGCATGATCTCGTCGTCGGCATGCACCAGCGTGGCGGCCACGACTTTGCCATTGCGCTCCGACTGGGTAATGGCAATCATGCCCTTGGTGCCGCGTCCGTGGCGGGTGTACTCGGTGATGCTGGTGCGCTTGCCGTAGCCGTTTTCGGTGGCGGTCAGCACGCTTTGCTGCTCGTCTTCGGCCACCAGCATGGCGATCACGCCCTGGCCCTCTTCAAGCATCATGCCCCGCACACCGCGGGCATTTCGACCCAGCGGGCGCACGTCGTTTTCGTCAAAACGCACAGCCTTGCCACCATCGCTGAACAGCATCACATCATGCTTGCCGTCGGTCAGGGCTGCGCCAATGAGGTAGTCGCCGTCGTCCAGGTTGACAGCGATGATGCCGCCCTTGCGCGGGTTGTTGAATTCGTCGAGCGCCGTCTTCTTGACCGTGCCCATGGAAGTACCCATGAATACATACTGGTCGGCCGGGAAACTGCGCTTGTCGCCGGTCAGGGGCAATACGACGTTGATTTTTTCACCCTCTTGCAACGGGAACATGTTGACGATGGGGCGTCCGCGTGAACCGCGCGAACCCTGCGGCACTTCCCACACCTTGAGCCAGTAAAGGCGGCCGCGGTTGCTGAAACACAGAATGTAATCGTGCGTGTTGGCGATGAATAGCTGGTCGACCCAGTCGTCTTCCTTGGTGGCGGTGGCCTGCTTGCCGCGGCCACCACGTTTTTGTGCGCGGTATTCGCTCAGCGGCTGGCTCTTGATGTAGCCGCTGTGCGAGAGCGTGACGACCATGTCGGTGGGGGTGATCAGGTCTTCAGTGCTGAGGTCATACGAACTGTGCTCCACCAGGCTGCGGCGCGCGCCCAGCTTGGTTTGACCGAACTCTGTTTTGATCGCGGTGAGCTCTTCGGTGATGATGGTGGAGACGCGTTCGGGCCGGGCCAGAATGTCGAGCAGGTCGTCAATCTCGGCCATCACCTCTTTGTATTCCGCCACGATCTTGTCCTGCTCCAGCCCGGTCAGGCGTTGCAGACGCATTTGCAGGATTTCCTGGGCCTGGGTGTCAGAGAGGCGGTACAGGCCATCGCTGCCCATGCCATACATCTTCTCCAGACCATCGGGCCGGTAATCGTCGGCGTTCACCAAACCGCCATCGGCGCGGGTGCGGGTGAGCATTTCGCGCACCAGTTTGCTGTCCCACGGCTTGGTCATCAATTCGACCTTGGCCACGGGCGGCGTGGGGGCGTTGCGGATGATGGCGATGAATTCGTCGATATTGGCCAATGCGACAGCCAGGCCTTCCAGCACATGGCCGCGCTCACGCGCCTTGCGCAGGTTGAACACCGTGCGCCGGGTCACGACTTCGCGGCGGTGCTGCAAGAAGACTTCAATCAGGTCTTTGAGGTTGCACAGTTTGGGCTGACCGTTGATCAGCGCCACCATGTTCATGCCGAAGGTGTCCTGTAGCTGCGTCTGCTTGTACAGGTTGTTGAGCACCACCTCGGGCACTTCGCCGCGCTTGAGTTCAATCACCAGGCGCATGCCGGATTTATCCGACTCGTCCTGGATGTGGCTGATGCCCTCGATTTTCTTCTCGTGCACCAATTCGGCCATGCGCTCCTGCAGCGTCTTTTTGTTCACCTGGTAGGGCAGCTCGTCGACGATGATTGCCTGGCGCTGGCCCTTGTCGATGTCTTCAAAGTGACATTTGGCGCGCATCACCACCTTGCCGCGGCCGGTGCGGTAGCCGTCCTTGACGCCATTGATGCCATAAATGATGCCGGCGGTTGGAAAGTCGGGGGCCGGCACGATCTCCATCAACTCATCAATCGATGCTTCCGGATTGCGCAGCAGGTGCATGCAGGCATCGACCACTTCATTCAGGTTGTGCGGTGGAATGTTGGTGGCCATGCCCACCGCAATGCCGCCCGAACCGTTGACCAGCAGGTTGGGCAGCCGGGTTGGCATGACCAGAGGCTCTTTCTCCGATCCGTCGTAGTTGGGCCCGAAATCGACGGTTTCCTTGTCCAGGTCCGCCAGCAATTCGTGGGCGATCTTGGACAGGCGGATTTCGGTGTAACGCATGGCCGCCGCGTTGTCACCGTCCACCGAGCCGAAGTTGCCCTGGCCATCCACCAGCATGTGGCGCATCGAAAAATCCTGGGCCATCCGCACAATGGTGTCGTAGACCGACTGGTCGCCGTGCGGGTGGTACTTACCAATAACGTCACCCACGATACGGGCCGATTTTTTATACGGTCGGTTCCAGTCGTTGTTGAGCTCATGCATGGCAAACAGAACCCGCCGGTGCACCGGCTTCAGGCCGTCCCGCGCATCGGGCAGGGCACGTCCCACAATCACGCTCATGGCGTAATCGAGGTAGCTGCGCCGCATTTCCTCTTCAAGGCTGATGGGCAAGGTTTCTTTGGCGAACTGGGTCATGGGGAGGTCGTGGCTAAGGCTATGTCAAAGGCAACCCCTGATTCTAAGGGGCAGGCCTTGTGGTGTCTGTGCAACGGCAAAGCTCATTTCGCGCTAATTTTGTAGGACAAATGCCCGGCGTCATGTTTGGGCTTCAAGGCTGAATCTGGCTGTGGCACAATAACTGTAACGTTTTAGATGATTGGCATTTAGAGCGTCCCGTAATTATTCGCAGCGCTGCTGCGGCTTTTTTCCCAAGAGGAGAACCATGAAGAAATTGAATAAATTGGCAATGTTGATTGCTGCCGCAGCACTTGCAACCGCCGCTGGCGCCCAATCGGTTGACAACTGGGTCAATAGCACCGGCATTACCTGGAAAAACGGCACCAACGAATTGTGCTGGCGCGATGCCAACTGGACACCCGCTACCGCAGCCGTTGGTTGCGATGGCGCGATCGTGGCCCCTGTAGCTGCTCCCGCACCAGCCCCCGTGGCTCCTGCTGCCGCACCAGCTGCTCCTGCTGCCGCACCAGTTGCTCCTCCTCCTCCTCCCGCAGCCACCAAGGTGACTTACGCCGCTGACGCATTCTTTGACTTCGACAAGTCGGTGCTCAAGCCTGAAGGCAAAGCCAAACTGGACGACCTGGTTGGCAAGGTCAAGGGCATCAATCTGGAAGTCATCATTGCTGTGGGTCATACCGACTCCATCGGCACTGACGCCTACAACCAGAAGTTGTCGGTCAAGCGCTCGGAAGCCGTCAAGGCGTATCTGGTGTCCAAGGGCATCGAGAAGAACCGCGTTTACACCGAAGGCAAAGGCGAGAAGCAGCCAGTGGCTGACAACAAGACCAAAGAAGGTCAAGCCAAAAACCGTCGCGTGGAAATCGAAGTGGTTGGTACCCGCGCCGCCGGCAAATAATTGGCGTCAAGGCCAGGAAACGGTCTGTAAAGACCGTTTCAAAAAAAACCCCGCTTTGGCGGGGTTTTTTTGTTTCTGTTGACCCGGTTCTGCATCTCGGTGTGATGTGCTTTGTATTTTGTCGATAATCCCCCCATGATTTCAACATTGAACGCTGATCCGGCCGAACTGGCCAAGTTTTCTGACCTGGCCCACCGCTGGTGGGACATGGATGGTGAGTTTCGTCCACTGCATCAAATCAATCCTTTGCGGCTGGAGTGGATCAACAGTCTTTGCCTGCTGAAAGGTCAGCAGGTTCTTGACGTCGGTTGCGGCGGCGGCATCCTGGCGGATGCCATGGCGCGCTCAGGCGCCCAGGTGACGGGTATTGATCTGGCCACCAAGGCGCTCAGGGTGGCACAGCTGCACGCGCTTGAAGCCCAAACCCTGAATGTGCAGTATCACGAAGTCAGCGTCGAAGCGTTGGCAGCGCAGCAGCCAGCCAGCTTTGACGTCGTGACCTGCATGGAAATGCTGGAACACGTACCCGACCCGGCCTCGGTGGTGCGGGCCTGCTCCGCGCTGGTCAAGCCGGGCGGCTGGGTGTTTTTTTCCACGCTGAATCGCAACCCCAAATCGTTTTTGTTTGCCATTGTGGGCGCTGAGTATGTGCTCAATCTGCTGCCGCGTGGAACTCATGAATACATCAAGATGATCCGGCCCAGCGAACTGGCAAGTTATTGCCGATCCGCCAACCTTGATTTGCGTCACACCCGTGGGATGGCCTACAACCCGCTCACCCGGCGTTACTGGCTAAACGCCGACACGAGCGTGAACTATCTCTTCGCAACCCAAAAGCCCGCGGCTGCGACGCTGTGACGGGGCAATCCGGAATGTTTGCCGATGTGCGGGCCGTGCTCTTCGATCTGGACGGCACCCTGATTGACAGCGCGCCAGACCTGGGCGCTGCGGCTGACAAGATGCGTGTGGACCGGGGCCTGCCTTCATTGCCGCTGGCGCGCTACCGCCCCATGGCCGGTGCCGGCGCACGCGGGATGATTGGCGTGGCGTTTGGCCTGACGCCCGAGCACCCGGATTTTGCCGCTTTACGTGAAGAGTTTTTCACGAATTACGAGCAGTGCATGACGCAAAGGACGTATGCCTTTGAGGGAGTTCACGAATTGATTGCCCATTTGGTGGCAATTGATCTGCCCTGGGGTGTTGTCACCAACAAAGCCGCGCGTTTTACCGATCCCTTGACTCGCGTCATGCCGCTGTTCATGTCGGCCCGCACGGTGGTCAGCGGTGACACCACGCCCCATGCCAAGCCGCACCCGGAGCCACTGTTTGAAGCCGCCCGGCGCCTCGCCATTGAGCCGGCACGTTGCCTGTACGTCGGCGATGACGAGCGCGATATCGTGGCAGGACTGGCCGCCGGCATGGGTACGGTGGCCGCCACCTATGGTTATCTCGGCCAAAAAGCCGATCCGTCCCAGTGGGGCGCGCATGCCACCATAAATTTTCCAGGGGCACTATTGCAATTGCTGGAGAAGGCCTAAAATAGCAGGCTTGGGGCTGCATTGGTTTCGACGTGGGTTCGGACGCGGTGTGGTGCATGTCGAGCTGAATGTGCTCGTAAAACTGATTCAAACAAACTAACTGCAAACGACGAACGTTTCGCACTCGCTGCTTAATTGCCAGTGAGCTTTACAACAGCAGGCCGATGGGCTGGGCAAGGGGTCTTTAGCGCAAGTTAAGGGCTCCCGGCTGTAAAGATAATTTCATCGGCTGGCTCCGGGCTGGGTACCTTAACCCGGGGCAAGAAAATAGGGTGCTGGCGTCCTGTGTAGCGTGTGGCTGCGCGACACAGGTGGCGAGACTTAAATCAGACCACTAAACATGTAGATCTGCCCGAACAAGGCTTGCGGACGCGGGTTCAAATCCCGCCAGCTCCACCATACCGCATGACAAAGGCCGCTAACTAAGTTCAGTTAGCGGCCTTTTTCTTTGAAAATCAATAACTTCACGAGAGTGAGTGACCATGCTGAAAGTAAAGCCCGTCTCTGCCGAGCGCCTGCCTGAGTTGCTGCGATGCATGCCCAAAGCGGAACTGCACATGCATATTGAAGGCTCGCTGGAGCCGGAGCTGATGTTTGCGCTGGGGCAGCGCAATGGAGTCTCGATGGCCTATCCGGATATTGACTCGCTGCGCCGGGCCTACGTATTTGACAATTTGCAGGACTTTCTGGATATCTACCATGCCGGCACGCTGGCGCTGCGCACCGAGCAGGATTTTTACGACATGACGCATGCTTATCTGGCCCGTGCTGCGGCAGACAATGTGGTTCATGCCGAGATTTTTTTCGATACCCAGACGCATACCGGGCACGGCGTGAGCGTTGACGTGGTCATCAACGGGCTGCACCGCGCCTGTGTCGATGCCCGTGCCGAATTTGGCATGAGTGCAGCCCTGATCCTTTGCTTTTTGCGCCACCTCAGCGAGCAAGAGGCATTTGAGTGTCTGGAGCAAGCGCTGCCGTACCGTGACAAGCTGGTGGGGGTGGGTCTGGCGTCCAGTGAGATGGGCCACCCGCCGGAAAAGTTTGCCCGCGTCTTTGCCCGGGCCCGCGAGCTGGGTTTGCGGCTGGTGGCGCATGCGGGAGAAGAGGGGCCGCCGGCTTACATCTGGAGCGCGCTGGACGTGCTCAAGGTGGAGCGCATTGATCATGGCGTGCAGGCCATCAAGGATCCGGCGCTGATGGCGCGTCTGGCCAAGGACCGCATTCCACTCACGGTATGTCCCCTGTCCAACCTGAAACTGCGTGTATTTCCCACCCTGGCCGAGCACAATCTGGGGCGCATGCTGGATGCCGGGATCGTGGCGACCGTCAACTCGGATGATCCGTCCTACTTCGGCGGCTACATCAACGAGAACTTCACCCGGACCTTTGCCGCCTTGGGCCTGGGGGCCCAGCAGGCCTACCAATTGGCGCGAAATAGTTTTGAGGCGAGTTTTATTGATGACGCCCTCAAGCGTCAGTACATCGACCGTCTGACGGCCACATTTGAGACTTTTCAGTAAAACAAAGCGACGCTCGCACGGTTAAAATCCTGCCCAAGGCCTGCTGCTCCGGCGGGCCTTGCCTTTTGTGTTTCGGAGCCATGTAGAGGACCACCATGTACAAAAACCTCGTAGCCGCGCTTGCGGCCGCCTGTTTTATTTCTCCTGTTTTTTCGCAATCGGCCCCGTCGGCCGCCGCAGTCACGGAGCCTTTGAGAGTCGGCTTTGTGTACGTTGCGCCCCTGACCGATGCTGGCTGGGTTCGCCAGCACGACGAGGGCCGCCGGGCCGTGGAGGCCGCACTGGGCGCCAAAGTCAAGACCACCTATGTTGAAAACGTCGCCGAGGGCCCGGATGCCGAACGCGTGATCCGCGATCTGGCGGCAACGGGGCACAAGCTCATCTTCACGCCCAGCTTCGGCTACATGGAGCCCACGCTCAAGGTCGCGCAGGAGTTTCCGGACGTCAAATTCGAATCCATCACCGGTTACAAGACCGCGCTGAACGTGGCCGTGGCCAATGCACGTTATTACGAAGGCCGCTATCTGGCGGGCATCGCAGCCGGGCGTATGACGACGAGCAATGTGGCCGGCTACGTGGCGGGCTTTCCCATTCCCGAAGTGCTGCAGGGTATCAATGCCTTTGCGTTGGGGATGCGTTCGGTCAACCCCAGGGCAGAAGTCAAAGTGGTGTGGCTCAATGCCTGGTTTGATCCGACGCGCGAGCGCGATGCCGCCATGACGCTGTTCAATCAGAACGTGGATGTGATTGCATTTCACACCGGTTCGTCCGCCATCATGGCCGCGGCGCAGGAACGCGGCAAGCTGGCCGTGGCCTACCACTCGGACATGCGAAAAATTGCACCGGACGCCCAGATCGCGGCCATTACCCACCAATGGGGCAAGTACTACACCCAGCGTGCCCAGGCGGTGCTGGACGGCAGCTGGAAGAGCGGCGGCATTTGGGGCGGCGTGAAAGAGGGGATGATCAAGGTCGATGGCTTTGGACCCAAGGTGCCCAAGGCCGTGCAGGCAGAAGTACTGGCGCGGCAACAAGACATTGCCGCCGGCAGGCTGCATCCTTTTCGCGCCAGACAGGCGGTGCTGGACAACGAAGGCAAAGAAGTCATCGCCCAAGGCCAGACGCTAAATGACGAGCAGATTCTCAAGATGAACTGGCTGGTGCAAGGGGTGCAGGGCAAGTTGCCCTGATCGCCTGAGCCAGACGGGCGCATAGCCCTTATTCGGCAACCTGTATGGGTCTGGCCGGGGCGAGGGGGTAAGCTTCTTCGTTATGAAAGCTTATCGCGCCGCCATCCTCCGCTTCGCCCCTGATCGCGAGCCGCACCACGCGGCTATTTTTGAAGAAGACGGCTTGCTGGTCGTGGGTCCGGATGCCAAGGGCACGCAGGTGGTGCAGGCGGTGGGGCCGTACCGTGAGCTGAGGGACAAGTTCCCCGCTGTGGCGCTTGAGCACCTGCCGGGGCGCATCATCGCCCCCGGTTTTGTGGACATGCACATCCACTTTCCGCAGACCAACGTCATCGGCTCGCCGGCCGACGGCTTGCTGCCGTGGCTGGAAAACTATACATTTCCCGAAGAAAAACGCTTCTCAGCCCCCGAATACAGTGCGCAGGAAGCTACGTTTTTCATAGCGGAACTGCTGCGCAATGGGGTCACCACAGCGTTGGCGTTTGCCACCTCGCACACCGAATCAGTCGATGCCCTGTTCACCGAGGCGTTCCATCAGCGCCTGCGCCTGATCACCGGCTTGTGCCTGATGGACCGCAACGCCCCGGCGGAGGTACTCAACCGCGCCGCGCCCGATGGTGCGCCCTTTGGTGCAAAAGACGCCACCGAGCAAAGCCTGATCGACTCCGAGGCCTTGCTGCAGAAGTGGCACGGCAAGGGGCGTCTGGGTTATGCCATCACCCCGCGTTTTGCGCCCAGCTGCAGTGACGCCCAGCTGCGCGGCGCGGGCGCGTTGGCCGCCAGGTACCCGGATGTGTGGATCCAGTCGCATGTGGCTGAAAACAAGGACGAAATCGCCTGGGCGCGTGAGTTGTTTCCGCAATCGCGCAGCTACCTGGCCACCTATGCCGATTTCGGCCTGATGCGGGACCGCGCCATCTACGCCCATTGCATTCACTTTGACGATGACGACCGCGCCCTGATGCGCGCCAGTGGTGCGGCGGCGGCCGTCAGTCCGACCAGCAATCTGTTTTTGGGCAGCGGTTTCTTTGATTACGCGAGCGCCGACCGCATCGGCTTCCAATACGGTCTGGCCAGCGATGTGGGCGGGGGCACCAGCTTCAGTCCGTTTCACACGATGCTGGGCGCCTACTATGTGGGGCGCGAAGGCCAGACCAAACCGGGCTTGTCCCTGTCGCCGCAGCACCTGTGGTGGCAGCACACCGCTGGCGCAGCGCAGGCCCTGGGTCTGGACGGCACGGCGGGCCGTCCCGCCGTGGGCAACCTGCAACCGGGCTGCGAAGCCGACTTTGTGGTGCTCAATCCGCTTGCCACGCCCTTGCTGGCGCGCAGAACCCAAGGGGCCGCCAGCCTGGACGAGCTATTGTTCGCCATGATCGTGCTGGGGGACGACCGGTTGATCGAGAAGACCGTGATTTCCCAAGCCATTTAGGCCCCTGGCCCCCACAGTCATTGCGCGAGTAGCTATTAAATTGATAGCGATTGCGAGTTTACAATCGAGGCCAACGCAGGAGTTCCGTTCCCATGACTATCAAAAGTGACAAATGGATTCGCCGCATGGCAGAAACCACCGGCATGATCGAGCCCTTCGAGCCTCGCCAGGTCCGCGAGCGCGACGGCCACAAGATCATCAGTTATGGGACCAGCAGCTACGGCTATGACATTCGCTGCGCACCGGAGTTCAAGGTCTTCACCAACATCCACAGCACGGTGGTGGACCCGAAGAACTTTGACGAAAAAAGCTTTGTCGATTTCCACGGCGACAGCTGCATCATCCCGCCCAACAGCTTCGCGCTGGCGCGCACCATGGAGTACTTTCGCATTCCGCGCAACGTGCTCACCATCTGCCTGGGCAAAAGCACCTACGCTCGTTGCGGCATCATCGTCAATGTGACGCCTTTCGAACCCGAATGGGAGGGCTACGTGACGCTGGAGTTCAGCAACACCACGCCGCTACCGGCCAAGATTTATGCGGGCGAGGGGTGTGCCCAGGTGCTGTTCTTTGAAAGTGATGAGGTCTGCGAGACCAGCTACAAGGACCGGGGCGGAAAATATCAGGGACAAGTTGGGGTGACGCTGCCGAAGGCTTGATTTTGTAGCGCGGTCCGTGCCGCCGCCAGATCCCAGCCGGCCCAGCCGCAGCTTTTGAAGAGCACCGGTCCGCGCCGCTGTGATGAAGGACCCCGCACCACATCGCGCAGTGTGGCAAACGCGGTCACATCAAGCCCGGCCAGCAACAGGTCACCCGCCTCATGGGTCGCATCGGCCGTATCCACGACCACCGTGCCAGTCGACGCGAAGCACTGGCACAGGGAGGCACTGAGTTCCACCATTTGCGGGGTGAACGCACCTACTGCGGCCAGGAAGGTGTCGCTGCGCGGCAGCGCGTGCAGTACCACGGCGCTGGCTGGGGTGCAGGTGACCACCAGTGGGCAGTCATCCAGCGCGATGTTGGGGTCGGGCACAACGCGCGCGGTCAAGCCCAGCGTCTGCGCGAATTCAGCCAATGAGCGGGCGCTGGCGTCGCTGCGCGAGGCAATCACCACATCTTTCACGTCCAGTCCTTGGGCAAAGGCTTCCAGATGGGCCCGGCCCTGCACACCCGCACCCACGATCAGCAGCGGGCCTTGCCGGTTCGGCGCCAGACGCTGCGCCGCCAG
>OFPG01000096.1_pt1 | contig 11469 bp, 10 predicted proteins | sample 1542501 | NCBI WGS metagenome assembly OFPG01 (sample SAMN05503963, study PRJEB24370) | sediment metagenome | isolation source: lake sediment | place: USA: Lake Hill lake, St. Paul Island, Alaska | collected 2013
CACTCTTTCCCTACACGACGCTCTTCCGATCTCCATGCGGTTGTCGCAGTGCCCTCAGTTGTCGCAGTCCAAAACACGACCACCCGAAGCGCAGGCCCGGCCGATGCCCCGCCCAAACTGCCCGGCGGCTGGGTGTTTGGACTGGTGCCGATGGCCTGGCATGTCGGAAGAGGATGGGGCCCCTCCCCTCATTGGGTCCTTCTACAACTTTCGAAGGTACGGGTCGTTAAGAGCCCGAGATTGCGCTAGCCGGTAATTTTTTAAGTAGGTTAATCAGTTGTCAATCAGGGCCGTTACGCTTCATTTTTCAAGTTAGGTAAATCATGCAACAAAAAGAACTTGCCACGCTGCTAGGTGTATCCCCCGCGATGGTTTCACGCCATGCCAAACAAGGTATGCCAACGGACACCCTTGAACGCGCCGAAAAATGGCGGCGGCGACACCTTGAACCCGGCCGCGTCAAGGGCACGCGTTACGACCCCAGCCGCACCACTGAACCCCTACCCCCCAAATCTGCCAGCCCGGCCCGTTTGGTGCCCAACGTGTCAGCGGCTGATATGGAGAGCCTTGGAGAGTTGATCGATGCTGCCCTGATCCGAAATAATCATTACGGGGCCGCAATTCGAACCTGCCAGCTACGTGGGCAATTGAGACAAGCACCGGACGATGCCAGCCCGCGCCTAAGTCTGCGCGTTTGGCTGGCGCTTGTCGGCTACATGCTTCACGAAGATGCAGAGGTGCGTAATGCTCCCGATCTGGGGGCGCTCTTAACCCCTGCCGAATGTGGGGCGCGTGTCTGCCTGGCCAATCCGTGGCCCGCCCATGTGTTGCTCTTTGAGGCTTGCGACTTGGACGACGATGCAATCAATGGCTATCCCGAATGCCCAGACGATCCAGAGTGAGCGGCGATGATGGCTGAACCCTGACCATACCCGCGTTGATTGCACCTGCCCGGCCCAACCCGCCGGGCTTTGTTGTTTCTGGCACAAACCCGAACCAGACGGCATCAGCTTGGAAACGTCGCAAGAACGACCGCACCGGCAACCCCGGCAAAGCGGGCAGCCTTCGCGATTTGGGGGCACATTTGGGGGCACATTTTTCGTTTCAAAAACAAAAACCTAGCATCCATGCGGGTTTCCAGACGTGATGTGAAGCCCACCCTCCCGCCAAAAATAAAGCTCTATTCGCTACATAAAACATAGCGGATAGAGCTTTTTTCATTTTCAGCCGCACCCCAATACCAACACGTCCCGCACGCGGCGGGCCCGAGGGTTAACGCCGCCAACTAGCCGCTACGCTTATGAACCGACGCAAATGCGTCAGTAATATCGGCGTCTTTGCCGGGTGTGGCATCCTGTTTTTGCAAGCCCTGTAATGGCAGCGTGGCGGGCGGCATCTGACTGTCCTGAAACGAGACAGATTCTTCCCACAAGGCCCAATCAGAGTTCTCGTTACCTTCAACAACCTCAGGAATTGGCAAGGGGCGAGGGAAACGTCGCCTCTCGCCCGCGTTCAAAGATGGCTCTTTGGATGTTGGCGTTGCCGCTTGTGTGGCTGTTGTAGCGTCTGGACGTTTGAAAAAGCTAACCATCGTGGCACCTCAGATTTCCCTTTAGACAGCCGACAAGATGAGTGCCATTTTGTACCGACTTCCATTCAAAGTCCATCCTCAAAACGTGGGATTCGCGGCGGGGTCTCCACAGCGGCTTGGGCATCCTCACGGCCCTTGCGGCGCAATCGTTCAAGCTCCACGTCTGTAACGTATCAGAAACGACCATCGGCCACGAGTCATGGCCTTTCTTGCTTCAACTCCGGCTGAGCCAATACCTGAAGCGCCTTTTCGGACCACTCGATCCATGAAGCTTCGAACATGATGCCGGCCGTCAGCACCAGATGCTGCAGTTGCGCTTCACGTGACTCGATCGGTGCCGGGAAGTCATGCGCCTCCAGCTCGCGGTAGAGCGCCAGCTTCTGGCGATGGATCGCAAGCCGTCGTTCGATATCTTCCTTGAGCGCGGTCGGGCCGACAACGGCCTCGGCCCGCAGCCTCAGCATCAGCTCTTCGCGCAAGGGTTTGGGGTCCTGCGGCTCGGCCGTCCAGCGTTTGAGTTCCTTACGCCCTGCGGGCAGAACACGGTACACCTTTTTGCGCCCCCGGCCCGTCTCTGGCGGCAGCGACTCCACCCATGCGGCGCTTTCCAGGCGACCAAGTTCACGGTAGATCTGCTGGTGGGTCGCATGCCAGAAGAAACCGATGGATCGATCAAAGCGGCGCGCCAGTTCAAGCCCGGAACAGGGTTGTTCCAGCAACGCGGTCAACAGCGCATGGGGCAGCGACATCCTGGCAGTCCGGCGTCAGCTTGCTTTGCTGCCTTTGAAGGCGGGCAGATGTTGCCCCAGACGCTTGCCCATCTCCTGACCCAGGGCTAGCAGTCCGTTGAGCGGACGAATCATGACTTCAAATTCGATAATCTTTCCCTGCGCATCAAAACGGATCAGATCAATGCCCTTGAGTTGCTTGTCACCCACATTGGCACTGAACTCCAGCACCACGCTGAGCCCGTCGCCGCTGGAAAGTTCACGGTCATAGGTGAAGTTTTCGAACACACCCAGGACCGTGTTCAGAATCAAGGCCACCGCCTGCGCCGACTGGTAGGGCGGGAAGGCCATGGGCGAGCGAAACACGGCGTCAGGGTGCAGAAGGGTCGGCAGGGCCTTGAGATCACGGGCGGCGACCATGCGGTGCCATGTCGCCAGTGACCCGGCTGCGGCCGGATGCAAGTGTGCAAGGGGTGTACTCATGCTGCTTCCTCTTAAATGTCTTAGATAGTCGCGGCCAGGCGAACGCCCTGGTCAATCGCGCGCTTGGCATCCAGTTCCACGGCCACATCGGCGCCGCCAATCAGGTGCACGGTACAGCCGGCGTTCTGCAGATCGGCGTACAAATCACGCTGCGGCTCCTGCCCGGCGCACAGCACCACGTTGTCCACCGGGATCAACTGTTCCTGCCCGTCGATGGTGACGTGCAGACCGGCGTCGTCGATTTTGCGATAGGTCACGCCTGACACCATGTTGACGTGGCGCGCCTTCAGCGAGGTGCGGTGAATCCAGCCCGTCGTCTTGCCCAGGCCATCGCCCACCTTGCTTTTCTTGCGCTGCAGCAGGTAAACCTGACGCGGCGAATCTTCAACCTTCGCAGGACGCAGGCCACCGGGCGCGCGGTAGCCCGGATCGATGCCCCATTCGGCGTAGAACTTCTCCGGATTCACGCTGGCACTCTCGCCACTGTGCGTCAGGTACTCGGCGACATCAAAGCCGATACCGCCAGCGCCGATCACCGCCACCGATCTGCCCACCGGGCGCCCATCACGCAACACATCCAGATAACCCAGCACCTTGGGATGGTTGATGCCTTCAATGTCGGGCACGCGCGGCTTGACGCCTGTGGCCAGCACGATCTCGTCGAAGCCGCCCTGCGCCAGTTCCTGCGCCCCAATGCGCGTGTTCAGGCGCAGCTTGACACCGTGCAGTTCAATCTGTTTTCGGAAGTAGCGCAAGGTCTCAAAGAACTCTTCCTTGCCCGGAACCTTTTTCGCAATGTTGAACTGGCCACCGATCTCCGCATCGGCATCAAACAGCGTCACGTCATGACCGCGCTCGGCAGCGGTCACCGCGAAGCTCATGCCTGCGGGACCGGCGCCGACAACGGCGAGACGCTTCGGTTGTGTCGTGGGCGGACAGACCAGCTCGGTTTCGTGACAGGCCCGCGGATTGACCAGGCAGGAGGTGATCTTGCCAGCAAACGTATGGTCCAGACAGGCCTGGTTGCAACCGATGCAGGTGTTGATCTCGTCGGCGCGGCCCTGGGCGGCCTTGCGCACGAAGAAAGGATCGGCCAGCAAGGGCCGCGCCATCGACACCATGTCGCAGTAGCCGTCAGCCAGAAGTTGCTCGGCCACGTCGGGCGTGTTGATCCGGTTGGTGGCCACCAGCGGCACCGAGACATGGCCCTTGAGGCGTTGCGTGACCCAGGCGTAGGCGGCGCGCGGCACCTTGGTCGCGATGGTCGGGATGCGGGCCTCATGCCAGCCGATTCCCGTGTTGATAATGGTGGCGCCTGCGGCCTCGACGGCCTGAGCCAGCTGGATCACCTCCTCCAGCGACGAGCCACCCTCGACCAGATCGAGCATGGACAGGCGATAAATGATGATGAAACGCGGGCCCACCCGCTCGCGCGTGCGGCGCACGATTTCCACGGGAAAGCGAATGCGGTTGGCGTAGGCCCCACCCCAGGCATCGTCGCGCTGGTTGGTGCGGCTGGCAATGAATTCGTTGATGAGGTAGCCCTCGGACCCCATGATCTCGACCCCGTCATAACCGGCGTCCTGGGCCAGTGCGGCGCAGCGTACGAAATCGTTGATCGTCTCATCCACTTCTTGCGTGGACAGCGCTTGCGGCACAAAGGGGTTGATCGGGGCCTTGAGCGCACTCGGCGCCACCAGCGAGGGCTGGTAAGAGTAACGACCAAAGTGCAGGATCTGCATGGCGATCTTGCCACCCTCGGCGTGGACCGCGCGGGTCACCACCTGGTGCTGTGCGGCCTGGGCCTCGGTCATCAGGGTCGCCCCCCCGGTCATGGGACGGCCACGTTCATTGGGGGCAATGCCGCCGGTCACGATCAGGCCGACGCCACCCCGCACCCGCTCGGCATAGAAGGCGGCCATGCGCTCGAAGCCGTTCTTGGCTTCTTCCAGACCGACGTGCATGGAACCCATCAGCACACGGTTTGGAAGCGAGGTAAAGCCCAGCTCAAGGGGCTCCAGCAGACGGGGATAAGGACTCATCGTAGATTTTCCTTTTAATGCAATCAGTTGCATAAATATAGACCAGACTCCATTTTATTGCAACCAGTTGCAATAATGAGGACTACCGGGCTTTCGCAAGTGCCACACGGGCGCACCGCTCACTGCCCGAAAAGCCTGACGCGATTGCCGCCGCTAACCTTGGCAAGGTACATGGCGGCGTCGGCACTCTTCGAGAGGGTTAACTCATCACGGCCATGTTCCGGGTAGACGGCCACACCGATGCTGGCTGAAATCACCAGGCTCCGGCCGTCAAGGTCAAAGGGCTGATTGAGTGCGGTACAGATTTTTCCCGCCACCAACAGCGCATCCTGATCACCCTCGACATGGGTCAGCAGCACAACAAATTCATCTCCGCCCAAGCGCCCAACCGTATCGACGTTTCGCACACACGCCTGCATCTGTTTCGCAGCGGCATTCAGCAACAAATCACCCACATGGTGACCGAAGGTATCGTTGATGGCCTTGAACCCATCCAGATCGACAAACAGCAGCGCCAGGTGGGTTTGATCGCGCCGCGCCTGCGAGACCGCCTGGCTCAGCCGGTCGTCAAACAGTGCGCGATTGGGCAAACCCGTCAGGGAATCGTGCTGCGCCAGATGCCTGAGGGTTTGTCGGCTTTCATTCAACTCGCGCATGTTCGTCACAATGGTGTCTTGCATGTCGTTCAGGCTGCATGCGAGCAGACCGATTTCATCTTTGCGGGCAGATGGCAGCTCACTGACCACATGCTCTTTCGAAAACCGCTTCATGGCTTCCACCATGTTCCTCAAGGGGTCGGTCACAGCGCGCGACACCAGCGCCGCGAGAAGCACGGCAACAACGCCCAGCGCAAGAATCATCTGCACCGTGTTCCAGCCCAATTGACTGGTCGCCCGCACCACGTTCTCCAACGGCTGCGACAGGCCAAGAATCACAAACTTCTTCTCGACTGATCCCCCATACGGCAACCGGACAAAAGCGGCGACGAGGCCATTGTCAGGCTGCTGAACACCTTCGATTTTCGTCACCACACTGGCGCTCTTGCCGCTGATCAAGGCCGCAACCGGCTGGAAAAACTCCTGCATGAAAACTCTGCGCCCCTGATCAAAACCAAAGGCCTCTGCAGGATTGGGGTGAATCAGATAATCCCCCCAATGGTTGCTCAAGTACAACTGGTAGGCGTTCGGCAGATCCGATTTCAGCCGGGCAAACAGGCCGTTCAGATCAAGGTTGATCACGATCAGGCCCAGCACTTTGCCGTCGCCGGCGACCACTGGTGTGGCGACGCGCACGGTCGGCTTGTGCAATCCGGAATGCGCGCCCTCTTCATGGTTGATGGTGATGTCCGACAAATAGACCTGCCCCCGACCCAGTTGCAATGTGTTGAACACGTAGGCGTAATGCGCCTTTTCCTGTAAGTCGGCAGTCGGCGCCCGCGCCAATTTGTCACCGTCACGATCGACGCGAACCAGCTCCAGGCCGTGATCTTCCGCACCAATCAGCCGAATCTGAAAATACTGAGGATGCACCGCCATCAGTGCCGTAAAGGTATCGGCCAGCAGCTTTTTTTCACGGTCTGCGGCAACACCCTTATGGGCATCGACAATCACAGGGGTCGCCGGGAGGCTGGCCAGGAGTCGTGCGTCGCCGGAAATTTCGTCAATACTGGCCTGGAAGTTGCGACCCAGCACCTGTGTCGCCGTGAGCAAATCACGTTGCGCCGCACTCAACAAGGTGGCACGGCTGCTGGCGTAGGAGTAGTAGCCCACGATTCCCATCGCCACAAGTCCGAACGTCGCGAGCAAAAGCCCCAACTTGAAACCGATGCCGTAGCGCATACGCTAGAACCGTCCCGGCATATCGCCGGAAATGATACGACCCCACAGAGCTGCCCTGCGCTTGTCATCTTCCACAGGTTCGAGCCAGATGATTTTGTCACTCTCCCTGGTAGCGGTGTCGGCTTCTATCGTGTTCGACAGGCCCTGACGCCGGGTCAACTCGCTGCTCACTTTTTTGTCCAGCATGTAGTTGATCCAGTTTTCCGCCAGGTTTCTATTTTTAACGCCCCGTGTTATGGCCCAGCAGTCCAGCCAGGCCAGCGCACCCTCAACGGGAATGACATAACCGACATCTGCGCCCGCGTCGCGCAGCAGCTTGAGCTGCTGGGTTCCGTAGTTGGCAAACAAAAGTGCAACCGAGTGATTGCGGAACAGTTCGACCGATTCTTCCGGCAATGAATAGAAGGTCAGCACATTGCGGCGCAAAGCAATGAGGTGGTTCACTACATTTTTGAATTTTTTGTCTTCAATCCGGAAAGGCTCGCCATCCAGCACCAAGGACGCGATCGAGAAATTGTGGCTGCTGGTGTCGAAAGCAAGAACTCTTCCCCGGTACTTCGGATCCCACATCGCGCTCAGCGACGTCGGTGCTTCCTTGAACTGCTTGCGGTCGTAGATCAACCCCATTTCCGAATACGTGTACGGAACCGCGTATACCTCACCCAACTGCGTGATGCCGGGAATGCTTTTGGCATTGCGAAACCGGGGTAACTGGTTCGCCGTATTGGGAATGTTGGAGAGCCGCAGCGGAACAACCAGCTTCTGGGCAATGTAATGCTGCATTTCAGCCGTGTTGGCTGCAAAAACATCGAAGTCGCCGCCCTGGTTCGCGCTGATCTTTTGTCGAAGGACCTCATCGGAGCCGACAAAGCTGACCTCGACCCGCACGTCGTATTGTTTCTCGAACGCCTTGACCAGATCGCTGTCAGCATACCCTGGCCATGTCAGCACGCGCAAGGTTTCCACCGCCTGGCCTGGCAAACTCAATGTCAGACCGACAATGAACAGCAGCACTAGACGGAGGCTCATGGCAAGCTACATATCCATGTCATTCATGGCGATGGCGCCGAGGACTTTTTGACCGCCCATGTAAGGCCGCAAGGCCTGCGGCACGGTGACCGATCCATCCGCATTCTGATAATTCTCCAGCACGGCCACCAGCGTGCGCCCCACCGCCAGACCCGAGCCGTTGAGGGTGTGCACCAGCTCGTTCTTGCCTTGCGCATTCTTGAAGCGGGCTTGCAGGCGGCGCGCCTGAAACGCCTCGCAGTTCGAAACAGAACTGATCTCGCGGAACGTGTCTTGCGCCGGCAGCCAGACTTCCAGGTCATAGGTTTTGCTGGCGCCAAAACCCATGTCACCGGTGCACAGCGCCATCACGCGGTAAGGTAGGCCCAGCTTTTGCAGGATGGCTTCGGCGTGGCCGACCATCTCTTCCAGCACGGCATAGCTCTTGTCGGGGTGCACGATTTGCACCATCTCGACCTTGTCGAACTGGTGCTGGCGGATCAGGCCGCGCGTGTCGCGCCCGGCACTGCCGGCCTCCGAGCGGAAACAAGGCGTGTGGGCCGTGAGCTTGATGGGCAGGTCGGCCTCGGCCACCACTTCATCGCGCACTACATTGGTCAGTGTTACTTCGCTGGTTGGAATGAGAAACCAGTTCCGTTGAATAACATCAATTCTCGCCTCCGGCGCTATTTCACCCGAAGAAGTGAACTTATCCGCGTAGATATCAACGTACGCCGCTTTCTCCTTCGTTGCGCCAAAGGAAACCTGAAAGAGGTCTTCTTCAAATTTTGGCAGTTGCCCCGTGCCCCTAAGCGAAGTGTCATTTACGATGTACGGGGTGTAGCACTCGGTATACCCGTGTTCCTCTGTCTGTACATCCAGCATGAACTGGGCCAAGGCGCGGTGCAGCCTAGCCACCGGTCCGCGCATGAAGGTAAAGCGCGCACCGGAGAGCTTGACGCCCATCTCAAAGTCCAGCCCCAGCGGCGTGCCCAGGTCCACATGATCCTTCACCGTGAACGCAAACGTTTTTGGCGTGCCCCAGCTGCGCACAACCACGTTGCCATGTTCATCCGCGCCCACCGGCACGCTCTCGTGCGGCAGGTTGGGTACGGCCAGCAGCAGTGTCTGCAGCTCGGATTGAATCTGGTCCAGACGGGCCGCCGAAGCTTCCAGCTCGGACTTGAGGCCCGCCACCTCGGCCATGACGGCATCCACCTCCGCGGCGCCAGCGGGGCCCTTGGCTTTGAGCTGGCCAATTTGCTTGCTCAAGCTGTTGCGTTTGCCCTGCAGCTCCTCGGTGCGCATCTGGATCGTCTTGCGCTCGGCCTCCAGTGTCTTGAAAGCATCCACATTGAGGAAGGCTTGCGGTTTTTTGCGGGTCTCAAGGCGCGCGATGGCCGAGTCGAGGTCTTTTCGGAGAAGGGTAATGTCAAGCATGATGCAATTGTAATTTTTGAAAGGTCACGCGTCAGGACGCCGTAGCAGACAGGGTGGCTGGGTCCATGTTGGCGCCACACAGGATAAGGCACACCTTTTCATCCGCACGCGGCTGGTAGGCGCCGCACTGCAGCGCCGCCAGTCCCAGCGCAGCGGCAGGTTCCACGGCCAGCTTGAGTTCTTTCCAGAGCCACCGCTGCGCTGCGCGTATGGTTTCGTCACTGAGCAACAACGCGTCCGTGACGTGACGCTGAGTGACATTCCAGGCGATGTCGCCAATGCGTTTGGCACCCAGTGAATCAGCGGCAATGCCACTCACCGCCACGTCCACCGGCTGCCCGGCCTCACGCGCGCGAAACAGCGTGGGAGCCAATTCCGGCTCCAGTGCCACCACCCGGGCGCGGTCTTCAAACCAGGCCGCAATGCCGCCAATCAAACCACCCCCACCAACACTGACCAGCACGCTGTCGGGTAGACCCGCCTGTGCCTCGATCTCTGCGGCCAGCGTACCGGCGCCAGCGACCACCTCCACCTGGTCATAGGCATGCATCAGCAAGGCGCCGCTTAGGCGCTGGCGCGCCAGGCAGGCCTCAAAAGCTTGCGAATACGCCGCACCAGTGACCACCACCTCGGCCCCTAACTCGCGCAGCCGGGCACGCTTCGCTTCGGGCGAGACCAGAGGCACGAATACTTCACACGGCACACCCAGCGCCTGGGCCGCCGCAGCCGTGGCAATACCCGCATTGCCCCCCGATGCGATGATCACTCCGCTGGCGGGAATATCGTGCGCCAGCATGCGGTTGAGCATGCCGCGGGCCTTGAAACTGCCGCCCAACTGCAGGTGCTCCAGCTTCAGCCACACTTCCAGGCAGTTCAGGCCAAGTTCTTTTCCAGGCAGTTTCCATAACGGGGTTTTACGCAAAAATTTCCCGTAGCCCTCGCCCAATATGCGAGAGGCGCTATCAATATCAGAGCGACTGATATCAGGGTGATTCATTGCGTTTGAACCCTTCGACTTCCGTCTCCTGCTCCATTGCGTCCAGCTTCAACCCCTTGGGCAGGGGAAACTTCACCGTTTCCGGGGTGCCATCCATCTTGCGCACCGACACCGCGCCCAGCGCCTTGATGCGATCAACCACCTGGCGCACCAGGATCTCGGGGGCCGACGCGCCGGCCGTCAAACCGACACGCTGGCGGCCGTCGAACCACTGCGCCTGCAGTTCGTCCGCGTTGTCCACCATATAACTCTCGCAACCCAGCTTGCGCGCCAACTCGGCCAGGCGGTTGCTATTGGAACTGGTGGGGCTGCCCACCACAATCAGCACATCCACCTGTGGGCTCATGATTTTCACGGCGTCCTGCCGGTTTTGCGTGGCGTAGCAAATGTCTTGCTGCTTGGGTTGGCGCGCGTTCGGAAAGCGCGCCTTGATGGCAGCAGCAATGTCGGCCGCGTCGTCCACACTGAGCGTGGTTTGCGTCACCACGGCCAGCTTCAAGGTCTGCGCGGGCTGCACCTGCGCCACATCGGCCACATCTTCCACCAGATGAATGCCGCCCTCCAGTTGGCCCATGGTGCCCTCGACCTCGGGGTGCCCCTTGTGCCCGATCATGATGAACTCGTAGCCTTCCTTGTGCAGCTTGGCGACCTCCACGTGCACTTTGGTCACCAGTGGGCAGGTGGCATCAAAAATCCGGAAGCCCCGTGCTGCCGCTTCCGCCTGCACCGCGCGGCTCACACCATGGGCAGAAAAAATGAGCGTAGCCCCCGCCGGCACGTCCTCCAGCGCTTCAATAAAGATAGCACCCTTGGCTTTGAGGTCATTCACCACATAGGTGTTGTGAACGATTTCATGCCGCACATAGATTGGCGCGCCGAACTTGTGCAGCGCCCGCTCGACGATCTCGATGGCCCGATCCACCCCGGCGCAAAAGCCGCGTGGCTCAGCCAGCAGGATTTCCTGGGGTGCCGTGGTGATGGAGGCTGCGTTCACAGGATGCCAATCACGTGCACTTCGAACGTCACCGGCTGACCAGCCAGGGGATGGTTGAAATCAAACAGCACCGCGTCGCCCTTCTCGTCGCTGCGGAACTGTTGCACCGAGCCGGCAAACTGGCCCTGGCCGTCCGGCGTGGGGAACTGCACCACATCGCCCACCTGGTATTGCTCGCCGGGGTCGCCCATATCGATGAGCACCTGGCGCGCCAGCCATTGCAGCATGTCGGGATTGCGCTCGCCAAAGGCCGCACCGGCCGCCAGCTCAAAGGTGACGCGACTGCCCTCGGCCAGGCCCAGCAAATGGGCTTCCACCGCCGGAGACAGCTCGCCGGTGCCCAGCGTC
>OFPG01000097.1_pt1 | contig 11240 bp, 8 predicted proteins | sample 1542501 | NCBI WGS metagenome assembly OFPG01 (sample SAMN05503963, study PRJEB24370) | sediment metagenome | isolation source: lake sediment | place: USA: Lake Hill lake, St. Paul Island, Alaska | collected 2013
GGCCCCTGGCGCCCGAACCCATGGTCACGCGCGAGTCCATCGCCCGGGCGGCGCGCATCAGCAGCAACACCATCAGTCAGATTGAAAAAATCCAGAAGTCGGCCACGCCCGAACTGGTGGCGGCGCTGAAGTCGGGCACGATTTCCATCAACGCTGCGGCCACTGTGGCCTCGTTACCGGCTGAAGCGCAAGTGGCGGCGGTGGCCGGTGGCAAGAAAGAGCTGCAACAGGCCGCCCGGCAAGTGCGCGAAACCAAGGCCGTGGCGCGCACCGAACCCGAATCGCCTGAGGGGGTGATTGCCCGGCTCAGGCAAACCATCACGGAGCTCAGCGCGGAGAATGCGGCGCTCAGGGGGAAGTTGGCTGAGTTGACTTCTTGATGTCGCGGTTGGCCAGCACAAACGCAGGGCCCAACGCCCACGAATGACAACGGCGGGACTCATGTCGAACCCCGGTGCTGGTAACGGCTCACAAGTTCGTTGATGCGTTCAAAGGACTTGTGGCTGAAGGTTCAACATGAGACGGGCAGCCATGCAAATTGAGGTTGTCGTGGTCAATGCGGTTTCGCTGAGCGTCCGCTAAGCAGCTTGGATTCAACCGGTCGATGCAACGAGTTGGCTGAATCGTTCAGCAGGCGTTTCATAGTTTAGAGTTTTCCTTGGGCGTTCGTTCAGTCTTCTCGCAATTGCATTTAGCTGCGCCTGTGAGTAGTTCGAGATGTCGATTCCCTTGGGGAAGTATTGCCGCAATAGTCCATTCGTATTTTCATTGCTCCCGCGCTGCCAAGGACAGTGGGGATCACAGAAGTAAACACTGATGTCGGTGGCCAATGTAAAACGCTTGTGATCGGCCATTTCATGACCTCGATCCCAGGTCAATGACTTGTAGAGTTCCTGAGGCAACTTGCGAGCGTTTTTGATCAGTGCATTGATGACCGTCCGCGTATCTTTGTTGGCTACCTTCACCAGCATTACGTAGCGAGTCTGGCGCTCGACCAATGTCGCAATCTGGTTGTTAAGGCTACCAAACATCAAGTCGCCTTCCCAGTGACCTGGTACGGCTCGATCCTCCACTGAGGCTGGACGCTCACTGATGGACACAGTGTTAGTGATCTTGCCGTGGTTGTCTGTCTTTTGCGTGTGGTGACGCGAACGACGCATGGTCCTGGAGCGTCTCAAATGTTGCAGCAGTTCCTTCTTCAATGCACCGCGGGCTTGAATGAACAGACTGCGGTAGATAGTTTCGTGTGACACGTGGTAGTCCTCGTCGCACGGATAAGTATGCTTGAGCCAACCTGCAATTTGCTGGGGTGCCCATTGACATTGGAGCTTGCCTGCCACGACGCGAGCCAAGACCCGGTTCTGAACCAGCTTGCAGGGCTTGGGGCGATGTGCCCTATCCCATGCAGCCTGGTCGGCTTGGGTGGCACGATAGCAGCACTGACCACCATTGCGCTTGATCTCGCGGCTAACGGTGGATGGTGCGCGACCCAGCTGAAGAGCAATTGAACGTATGGACCGCCCTGCAACCAAGGAGCGAGATATCTCTTCGCGCTCAGTCAGACTCAGTGCCAATGCAGAGCGACAGCGCTTTGCGGGACGTATGCCACCAGTCTGCACAAGGATGCCTCGGACAGATCCATGGTTTCGATCAAACAGCTGCGCAATCTGTTGCAAGGATTCGCCCTTACTCCAGCGCTCCCACATCAACGCCTTCTGACTATCAGTGTAAAAAGTTCTCGTCCTGTAATTCATTTGCAACACTCCTCTTGCTTACGCAGAATCTAGTGTGTTGCATCGACCGGTTGAATCCAAGAGCGTTTGCGGGTATTCGCCAAGGGCTGCTTTCTGGCAGTCCAATTCCATCAGTTCAGATACCAGTCAACAGCCGTTCCCCGTGGTCGGCAACGTGCCCACCGCAGTCAGTTGCCTACCGAATTTGACGTGCCGAAAAGCAGTCGTTCATCACCGTCAAATTGAGAATTGTGGTGCCCCACATCACCTGGGTAAAGCTGCACCAATGGCAATTAATTTGATGATGGCTTGATGTTCACCATGGCACGCCCCATCGCAACGTCTCCCTGCCCAATCAGAGTTTCACCAGCACTGACTCGGTCACGCACTTCCCGGTTCTGGCTCAGCTTGAACTTGCCAACCAAGCGGGTGATTTCGATTTCAATGCCCACGATGGCCTTCAACATCGTGTTGATGTAGTCCTGTGGCGCATCGCCCATTCTCCAGGGGGAGGGGTGACCAGTCTCGTGCCTGCGGGTCAGTCGGGCAACAACTCCACGAACGTACTTTTCTTCGTCGTGGACGGTGATACGTCCATGCGCATGCACCACCCTGTAGTTCCAAGTCGGCACTTGCTTATGGGTCTCAAGCTTGCTGGGGTACCAGTTCGGTGAGATATAAGCCTCTTCCGCGCGAAACACCACGAGCACCTCGTCCCCTTTGGCCATCGACTGCCAGACCGGATTGTTGCGCGCCACATGTGCCCGCAATATGCCATGCTCCCCCACATTTTCTACGAGCTCGAAAGGCAGATGGTTGGCGTCCAATCCCTCGCTGCCGTGGGTGACGAGTACACCCACTGGATGTTCGACGATCAGACCATGCAATGCCTCTGGTCGGGATTCCTCAAAGTGGCTTGGGACGTACATTCTGTCTCCGAATACTTGTAACTAATCTCACGTGGCACCGAACGGCGCTTACATGTAGGGCGTAATGTTCCGCATCGCACGCGTAACATAGTCTTCCTTTTCTCCAACAGGGGCGACATAGTGCATGGCGCTCTGAGCTGCTTCGATACCCTCAAGGCGGGCAATGACCCAGGCTGCTAGATACTGCGAGGCCAGACACCCGCCAGCGGTGGCGACGTTGCCTTTTGCCACGAAAGGCTGATTGAGGATGGCGACTCCGGCCTCCTCGACCCAAGGCTTCGTGATCAGGTCCGTGCACGCCGGGACACCGTCAAGCAGCCCCAGCTTGGCCAGCACAAGCGTGCCGGAGCACTGCGCACCCAGCAGTTGCCGTGATGGGTCGAGTTTCAACTGCGCCATCAAATCCGCGTCGGCAACAACTTCTCTTGTCTGCATGCCACTTCCGACAATCACTGCATCAGCCTCTGTGGCGTCTCGAAGAGATGCCTGCGCTTCGAGCACCACGCCGTTCATCGAACGGACTTTCGCAGAAGGGCTGGCGATCGAAACGCGCCAGTTCGGCTTCTTGACACGGTTGAGGATGCCGAGTGCGATAAGTGAGTCGAGTTCGTTGAAGCCTTCAAAGGTAAGAATGGCGATGTGCATGGTGTTGTCTATTCCTGGAAAAGTGGATTTCGATGTGGCATCGTAAGATCAAATCACAATACAATCAAATTATTGTCATGGATACATTGAGGCATGGTCTACGCTCGTTACAAGCAATTGGTTGACGCACTCGCAGCTGAAATTCGTGCGGGTCGTCTTCCGCCGGGGACGCGCTTGCCAACCCATAGGAAGCTCGCTGCCAAGGAAGGCCTTGCCCTCGTCACCGCGACCCGTGTTTATTCCGAACTCGAAGCCATGGGACTGGTCAGCGGTGAGACTGGCCGCGGCACCTTTGTCCGAGAAACTGCGCTTCCCAGCGGCCTGGGTATCGACCAGCATGCTGTTGCAGCGGACATGGTGGATCTGAACTTCAACTATCCATCGCTGCCTGGCCAAGCCGAGTTGCTTCGAGTGGCCTTGCGCCAACTCGCCGCCTCTGGTGACTTGGAAGCTCTGTTACGCTACCAACCGCACGGAGGACGCCAGCACGAGCGGGCGACTGTGGCTCGCCACCTCGCGTGCCGAGATCTAACGGTCAATGCGGACCAGGTCTTGATTGTGGATGGGGCACAGCATGGTTTGGCAACGACCGTCATGGCGCTGTTGCAACCAGGTGATGTGGTCGCGACGGACGCACTGACCTATCCGGGGTTCAAGTTGCTGGCTGAATCACAACGACTGGAGCTGACGCCAATCCCAGCGGCCGGACATGGCCCCGATCTGGATGCGCTGGAGCTGTTATGCGCAAGGCGACGGGTGCGGGCTATCTATGTAATGCCGACGCTAAATAATCCGCTTGGGTGGGTGATGAGTGCAACCCGAAGGCGACAAATGGTTTCGATCGCTCGTCGACATGACCTGCTCATCATTGAAGATGCGGCTTATGCCTTCCTTGCTGAGAATCCGCCCGCCCCTCTGGCTGCGCTTGCACCTGAAAGGACCGTCTACGTTTCGGGGTTTTCCAAGAGTGTTGCTACAGGACTGCGCGTTGGATTTGTCGCAGCACCGGTCGAATGGATACCCAAGCTTGAGCGAGCGATTAGGGCTACCACCTGGAATACGCCCGGCGTGATGACGGCGATCGCATGCGGTTGGATCGACGACGGCACCGTCACCCGCCTCGAATCGGAGAAACGCCGTGATGCAATGAACCGTCAAGGGATTGCTTCCGACATCCTCGGCAAGCTACATCGCGTTTCCCATCCTTCGTCCTACTTCGTTTGGCTCCCCCTGGCAGAAGAGGTTCGTGCTGACCTGGTGGCGATGGCGCTTATGCGAGATCGGATATCGGTATCTACGGCAGAACCTTTCGCAACGTCAGCACAAGTACCGCACGCAATCCGCCTGGCTCTGGGATCCGTCGATCTGGGCACTCTCCGAGACGCGCTGGAGAAGGTGAAGCGCGTGATCGATGACCAAGCCTATTGAGGTATGGACCGCGGCATGTGCTGAAGATAGACTTAGTGAAACCAGCCATTCACCAGCGATTGCTCCTGGTCGGAGACTGGTGCATCGGTCAATTAAATCGACACCACTTTGCTGACCGTCGATATGCACAACTGAACGGCGGCTTTGGAGCGAGCACTTCGCAATGCGCTACGGCCGCTTCCAGTCTTCAAGAGTCAGTGGCCGCGGAGTTGAGCACTTCTTCGCTTGAAGGACGGGTCCAGACTGAGCCCGGCCATTCGCCAACGAAGATTGGCCTCGGGAGCCGTCGTTCGGCTGGGGATGTCAATTGTTCCGATTGACTGTCTCTCGTGCAGCCTTTGCCGCCATTTGAAGTAATGGCGATTGGTTAACCCCTCGCCAATGCGGCACAGTGGGACAAAGAATTGGCTTAGGCCCTACTTTTGAACTTCGGTTTCCCGTTGTCACATCGCGGGCAGACCTACGCCGAAACGCTACAAGCTGCGTGCCAGTACTACCAATGATGTCTTGACATTCATCTGTACTCATCAAAACTGTCGGCTATTTTTACACTGGACTGACCAGAATTGCATTTTGTCGATTCAAGTCATTGAAAAACATAGGAAAACATATTTGGTCCAGTTTTTGCTTTCCGGTTTGAACAGACATTGCCATTTTGAATTTGAACATTACAGAAGGACGGATGATGGAAATCAAGAAGTCTTTGAGCGCTGAACTGGCGGCATGCATCTTGGCCCTCAGCGCCGCGTCGGCTCAAGCAGGTGTCGTCAATGCTTTCGAGGGCACGTCGCAATACGACAATGTTGCGCTGGCCGCCAACAACAACTTCATTCCACCCGACACCATGGGCGCGGTCGGCACCACGCAGTTTATGCAGAGCAGCAACGGCAGCTATGCTGTTTTCGACAAGGCGACGGGCGGGGTCCTGCAGAGGATTACCATGGAGCAATTCTGGTCCAATGCGGGCCAAGCCGCCCAGGCCAACGGCGACCAGCGAGTCCTGTTCGACAACTTCACCAACCGTTGGATCACCATCGGATTCGGCGCATCGCTGTCGGACATTAACATCGCGGTGTCAGACACGGCGAACGCCATGGGCACCTGGAAGTCAACGAAATTCACCGGTTTTGCCGGTGGCGTGGCCGACTATCCGACGCTTGGCATGGACCAGAAAGGTGTCTACATCGGCACCAACAATTTCAACTTAGCCGACGCCTTCCAGGGCACGTCGCTGTTCGTTATCCCTAAGGCTGACCTGTTTGGCGGTGCGCCCACGACGGTGAACCTGACCAAGTTCGACAACGTGTACCCTTCCGCGACGGACCTCGGCTTTTCGATTCAAGGTGCCGTCAACCGGGAGGCGAAGGCAGTCTCGGACAATACGGCTAGCGTCATGGCGGTCAGTACCACTTTATTCAATCAGAACTTCTATCTCCTCGACGGCGTGAACGCCGCCGGCGCGACAAAAGGCGCAACGTCACTTATTGGTGGCGTTGGCTACGCTGTTGACTATATCCACGGGGCTCGCCAACCTGACGGGTCGCGCATCATCGATTCGCTGGATGACCGCATTTCGAGCAATGTGGTACAGCACGCTGGCATGCTTTACTCGGTGCATACGGTCACACCGACAGGCACCGATCACACGGCTGTTCGCTGGTCGGTGGTAAATGCCACCACAGGGGCGTTGATCTCTGAAGGTGATATCTCTGGCGGCGGCTATGACTATTATCAGGGCTCGATCGCTGTCAACGAGTGGGGGCAGGTGGTTATCGGCTACAACCGGTCGGGATTTCAGACGGCAGACCTGAATGGTGATGGCTTGGCAGATGGCAACATAAGTTTCATGGCACGGTCCTACAACAGCTTCGGCACAGGCTTTCTGATTCAGACTGCCGAATACCTATTGAAGGTGAGCACCATCAGCGACTATCACAACGGCAGCGTCGAGACGGCGCCTCCCGCAGGCCCCCAGCGCTGGGGTGACTACAGTGCCGTCATGATCGATCCCACCAACGAACAGAGCTTCTGGGCTATCGGCGAGTTTGCCAGAGAGTGGAACAATGCAGCTGGCGGACACCCAGGTGGTACCGGTGGCTCTCGTTGGGGCACCTGGATTGCGGATATCCAGGTTGCCGACATAGGCGGGACCGTGCCCGAACCGGAGACCTTTTCCTTGATGCTCGCCGGTCTGTTGGCGGCGGGTGCCATGGCGCGTTGGCGTCGGGAGTCGGTGACTGTTTAGGGTTGTAGGGAATACAGTTTGACGGTCTCTTTTGGGCCCACTCTTGCCAGTCACCGCTCAAACCGACCTTCGACCAACCGGCCATCCCGCATATGGACTCATGGCACGGACCGCCCGCCCGATGCGCATCATTCGCAAGTACTCGCACGCTATTAAATAGATAGCTATTTATGCATATTCCACACGGGCTAGATGGCCATCAAACACTCACCATCACGCGCAACACCTCTTGCCCATAGGCCTCCAGCTTCTTGGCCCCAATCCCGCTGATGCCTTGCAGGTCGTCCAGCGATTGCGGCGCGCGCTCGGCAATCGCGGCCAGCGTGGCATCGTGAAAAATCACGTAGGCGGGCAGGTTGTGTTCTCTGGCCACTTCAGAACGCCAGGCTTTCAGGGCCACGTAACGCTCCTGGCCCTCGGCATCCAGTGAGGCGGGTACCTTGACCACGGCGGCTGTAGTGCCGCGTTTGGCTTTACGGTCTGCCGGGGTGGAGACCGATTCGCGCAACTGCACCGGCACCTCGCCTTTGAGCACGGCGCGCGAGGCGTCGGTGAGCTGCAGGGTGTTGAAGGCCTGGGCATCGACGGTGACGGCGCCGATGGCGATCAACTGGCGCAGCACACCGCGCAACTGCACTTCGCTAAAGGCCGCGCCAATGCCAAAGGTGCTCAGGGTTTCGTGCCCGCGCTGCGTGACCTTCTCCGTGCTCTTGCCGCGCAGGATGTCCATGATGTGGCCTGCGCCATAGCTGATGCCGCTCATCTGCTGCACGCGGTAAATGGTGCTGAGCAGCTTGCGGGCGCAATCGGTGCCGTCCCACACCGCTGGCGGCTGCAGGCAGTTGTCGCAGTTGCCGCAGGGCTGACTGGCTTCGCCAAAGTAGTTCAGCAAGCGCACGCGCCGGCAATCGGTGGCCTCCGCCAGCCCCAGCAGCGCATCCAGCTTGCCGCGCAGGCCCTGCTTGAATTCTTCCCCGGCCGGACTTTCGTCAATCATGCGGCGCTGGTTCACCACGTCCTGCAGGCCATAGCACATCCAGGCGTCGGCGGCCTCCCCGTCGCGCCCGGCGCGCCCGGTTTCCTGGTAGTAGCCCTCGATGTTTTTCGGCATATCCAGGTGCGCAACAAAGCGCACATCCGGCTTGTCGATGCCCATGCCGAAGGCTATTGTTGCGACCATCACAATGCCCTCGCTGCGCAGAAACTGGTCCTGATTGGCTTGCCGGACTTTGACGTCCAGCCCGGCGTGATACGGCAGCGCCGCGATGCCTTCATCGCACAGCATGTTGGCAATGTCTTCCACGCGCTTGCGGGACTGGCAGTACACGATGCCGGCGTCACCCATGTGCTCGCGTGAAATAAAGCGCAGCAGTTGTTGCGTGGCCTCCCGCTTTTCCACAATGGTGTAGCTGATGTTCGGCCGGTCAAAGCTGCTGACGAACTGCCGCGCATCCTGCAGCTGCAGCCGCTCCAGAATGTCTTCGCGGGTGAGCGCGTCGGCGGTGGCGGTCAGCGCGATGCGGGGCACGCTGCCATAGCGCTCGTGCAACACGGTCAGCGCCCGGTATTCGGGCCGGAAGTCATGGCCCCACTGACTCACGCAATGGGCCTCGTCAATGGCGAACAGGCTCAAGTGTCCGCGCTCGTGCAGGGAATCCAGTTGCGCCAGAAACCGGGGCGTCGTCACCCGCTCGGGGGCGGCGTACAGCAGGGTGATGTCGCCGCGCAGCAGGCGGCGCTCTACCTGCGCGGCTTCCTCGCCGGTCAAGGTCGAGTTGAGGAAGGCGGCGCTCACCCCCGCTTCATGCAGCGCACCGACCTGGTCGTGCATCAGCGCGATCAGCGGCGAGATCACCACCGTGATGCCGTGGCCCGCTTGCTGGCGCGCGATGGCCGGAATCTGATAACACAGCGACTTGCCGCCGCCGGTGGGCATCAGCACCAGCGCGTCGCCGCCGCCGACCACGTGCTCGATGATGGCTTGCTGGGGGCCGCGGAACTCGCCGTAGCCAAAGACTTCGCGCAGGATCTGATGAGAAGGCAAAATGATTCGCTATGAAATGAATAGCTGCATGCCCAGCAATAACGTGGGCAACAGGCGGATTTGTTTTAAGACTGGGTCCAGGGGAGGCCTTCGAAGCGCCAGCCGCCCTCCCGTCCGCGCTGATCGTTGTCGTCAAGCTCACCTTCAAAACCATCCAGCACGTTGACCACGTTGGTGAAGCCGGCTTTCTCCAGCGCGATGCCGGCGTCCACCGTGCGCACGCCACTGCGACAAATCAGCACCACCGTCTGGTCTTTGCTCTTGGCCAGCTTTTCCACCGCCTGGACAAAACTTTGGGGGTCGGGCTTCAACGCGGGGTATTCGTACCAGGGGATGTTGATCACGCCGGGAGGCCGGCCCACGTACTGGGATTCGATTTCCATGCGCACATCAACAAACAGGGCGTCCGGCTGTTGTTGGAGCAGGGCCCAAGTTTCTTTGGGAAGAAGGTGTTTCATGCCTGTATTGTCCCGTGATTTTGAAATGCCGGCACGGAGCGCCGTCGGCCCTGACGCGCGGCCAGCTCTCAGTCCAGCGTCTGGCGATAGCGTTTGAGGGCGATGGCGCCTGCGATCAGCAGAAAGAGGGCCATGGGCCACAGGCTGGCTGCGATTTCCCCCAGATCGGCACCCTTGAGCATGATGGCGCGCACCGCGCGCAAAAAATGGGTGAGTGGCAGCATTTCGCCCAGCCACTGCGCCCATTGCGGCATGCCACGAAACGGGAACATGAAGCCCGACAGCAGCATCGAGGGCAAAAAGAAGAAGAAAGTCATCTGCATGGCCTGCAACTGGTTGGTGGCCAGGGTCGAGAAGGTGAAGCCCACCCCCAGATTCGCCAGCATGAACAAACCAATGACGAGCATCAGCAGGGTCAAACTGCCGAGGATAGGCACCTCAAACAACAATAGGGCCGCCAGAAGGATGACCCCCAGTTGCACATAGCCAATGATGACGTAGGGTGTGATTTTCCCCACCATCACCTCAAACGGCCGCACCGGCGTAGCGAGCAGGTTTTCCATGGTGCCGCGTTCGCGCTCGCGCGTCATGGCCAGCGAGGTCAGCATCACCATGGTCATGGTGAGAATGGTGCCGATCAGGCCGGGCACGATGTTGTAGCGGGTCAGGCCCTCGGGGTTGTAGCGGCGATGAATGCGCAGCTCGAAGGGTGGCTCGCGGGGCTGCAGCCCGGCCAGCGCCCCTTTGAGGTCGTGGGCCAGGGCCAGCGGGGTGATTTGCCCCAAAGCGGCAATCGCGTTGCTGGCGGCGGATGGGTCGGTGGCATCCACGGCGACCAGGACGGCGGGTTTTTCTCCGCGCACGACACGCCGGGAAAAATCGGGTGGAATCGCCAGCACGAATTGAACTTCCCCCAATTCCAGCAGACGTTCCGCCTGCGCCTCGGTGGCCGGCTGGGCCACGATGTGGAAGTAACCGGTGTTTTGGATGGAGGCCACCAAACTGCGGGCCAGGGGCCCGTTGTCATACGCCACCAGGGCCGTGGGCAGGCCTTTGGGATCGTTGTTGATGGCGTAGCCAAACAGGATCAGCTGCATGACCGGCACCCCGATCGCCATGGCAAAGGTGAGGCGCTCGCGCAGCATCTGCTGAAATTCCTTGACGATGATGGCCGTCACGCGCGCGAAGGAGAACGAGGCGCTCATGCCGAGACCCCCGCATACGAATCCCTGGCTTTATCAATGAGGCTGATGAAGACATCCTCCAGATCCACCGGGGTCGGGGACAGCCGCAAGTCAGGACGGGCACGGTAGGGCGCCAACGACGCCTGCAGCAGCGCCTGATCTTCTCCCGCCACGTGCAGGGTATTGCCAAAAGCGGATACGCTGAGCACCCCGGGCAGCGCCTTGATCGGCGCCACCAGCGCATCAAGATTGACGCCGGCGATGGACCACACGGCCAAGCCCGCGCTTTCAATGATGTCGGCCTGGGTACCCCGTGTCAGCACTTGCCCGTTGGCGATGTACATCAGTTCATGACAGCGTGCTGCTTCATCCATGTAGTGGGTCGAGACCAGCACCGTGATGCCCTGCGCTGCCAGCCGGTGAATTTCATCCCAGAAATCGCGCCGCGCTTTCGGGTCCACCCCGGCGGTCGGCTCATCGAGCAGCAACAGACGCGGCTCGTGCAACAGGCAGGCCGCCAGCGCCAGGCGCTGTTTCCAGCCGCCGGACAGGGCGCCGGCCAGCTGGTGCTGGC
>OFPG01000098.1_pt1 | contig 11028 bp, 11 predicted proteins | sample 1542501 | NCBI WGS metagenome assembly OFPG01 (sample SAMN05503963, study PRJEB24370) | sediment metagenome | isolation source: lake sediment | place: USA: Lake Hill lake, St. Paul Island, Alaska | collected 2013
CCGCCAGATCGAGCAGGCCGGCCACCGGATAACGCTTCGGAAAACGCTGCGCCACGGCTTGCTGCAATTGCTCGGCAGACACGGTGTAGCGGGGCTGGGGCTGGGCGTCCGGCAGCGCCGCCTGGGCCACCCCGCCGAGCGTCAGGCAAGAGACTGCGGTCAAAAAGAATCTGCGATGCATCCATGTTCTCCGTTGCAGGCTTGATTGTGCGCCGCACGCCAAGATCGCCTGTCGATGCAACCGCCCCACAACTGAAGAATAATAAAATGCATTGCTAGGCCCCGCCCTACTTGAGGCAGTAGCCACCAAATCAGGATCGCTGCGGTATTCCAAGCCCGCGCGCGACCGCCGGGCGCGTCGCAAACCCCGCCAGCGCCCGCGCGACATGCGGAAATCCTAGGTGCCTCAAACTCCTCTGTGCAGCACATCCACGTGCAAAACATGAATCAAAATGATTCGTTTACTTCGAATGTTTCTTTTAATTCGATTGAGTGCTACCATTTCCCCAACTTGCGGAAGCTTACTCATGGCAACTGCGCGAAGGAGAAACCCATGAAAGATCAAGAAGTACTCGACCCCGCCAATGAAGCTGAAGCCGAAATGGCGGCGGTTGCCCATCAATGCCTTGTCACGGCTTTGGATCACTCCAAAGCGGATTACATCGAAGTCATCCTTGATGTGGGCACGGATGGTGACCAAAAACACGAGACCCCTGTGCTGAAGCTGCCGCCGCGCGCCTTGCGGTTCTTTGCCGACGTGTTGCGGCAAATGGCAAAGCGCGAGCCCATGCTGCTGGTGCCGCAAAAGCATGAGCTAACGACACAAGAGGCGGCCAACTTCCTGAACGTGTCGCGGCCTTTCGTTATCAAAGAGATCGAAGCGAACCGATTGAAGTGCCGAAAAGTCAACCGCCACCGCCGCATCGAATTCGAAGAATTGCGCCGCTATCAGGCCGAGCAGCAGCAGCAATCGGAACAGGCCCTGCAAGACCTGACCAAGCTGTCTGAAAAGCTGGGGCTGGAGTTTTAATTGGCAGGCTCATCGCGGTACACGGCAATTCTGGACGCCAATGTCCTCTATCCCCATTGCTTCGCGACACACTTTTGAGTCTGGCTGTTGAACGCCTCTATCACGCCCGATGGAGCGCCACGATTCATGACGAATGGACGCGCAATCTGGCAAAAGACCACCCAGGCATAGCGACCAAACTACCGGCAGTGGTGGCGCTGATGAACGCCACCGTGCCAGACTGTCTGGTCACGCATTACGAAAAGCTGGCAGAGAGCATCGAATTACCAGACCCGGACGACCGCCACGTCGTAGCCGCTGCCATTGTTGGCCACGCGGACGCTATCGTCACTTTCAACACGAAAGATTTTCCGGAAGCAGTGCTGCAACCCTACGGCATCGAAGTCCAGCACCCCGATGAGTTTTTGATGAATCAACTGCAGTTGCAAAAGATACCTGCGCTGAGTGCCATCAAAAAAATGCGCGCCCGCTGGACAAATCCTGCGCGGCCTGCGCAAGAGTTGATTACAGCGTTTGAGATGCGTGGCTTGCCACTGACGGCAGACTTATTGCGTGAGGCGATAACGTTGATTTGAAGCCAAATCAGACTCCAGCTCTCGTTCTACCTACGGGAGCAGCTATCAAATCAGGACCGCTGAGGTATCTCAAGACCACTCGCCACAGCCGGGCGCTCAATAAACGCATCCAGCGCCCGCGTCACATGCGGAAAATCCTGCATGCCCACCAGGTCACCTGCGCCATAGAACCCGATCAGGTTGCGCATCCAGGGGAAGGTGGCAATGTCGGCAATGGTGTAGGCGTCACCCATGATCCAGGTGCGGCTGGCGAGCCGCTGGTTCAGCACGCCCAGCAGGCGCCTGACCTCGGCCACGTAGCGGTCACGCGGGCGCTTGTCCTCATAGTCCTTGCCCGCGAACTTGTGAAAGAAGCCCAGCTGGCCAATCATCGGGCCGACGCCGCCCATCTGCCACATAAGCCACTGGATCGTCTCGTAGCGCTGCGCCGCATCCTGCGGCATGAACTTTCCGGTCTTATCGGCGAGATAAATCAGAATCGCCCCGGACTCGAACAGTGCCAGCGGCTTGCCGCCCGGCCCGTTGGGATCGATGATGGCCGGAATCTTGTTGTTGGGGTTGAGCGAGAGAAACTCCGGTGACAGCTGGTCGTGCGTCTCAAAGCTGACCAGATGCGGCTCGTACGGCAGGCCGGTCTCCTCCAGCATGATCGACACCTTGACGCCGTTGGGCGTGGGCAGCGAGTAAAGCTGCAGCCGCTCCGGATGCTGGGCGGGCCATTTTTTGGTGATGGGGAAGCTGGAGAGATCGGTCATGGTGGCTCCTTGAAAGGGACGCGGGCGGTGAGCGCCCTGATGCGCGTATTTTGGCCGGAAAGCTATTCGCCCACCACCGACCAGCCCGCGTGGAGGTTGACCTTGTTGTTCTCGTACTCCCACTCTGTGCCGCAGCGTTCACAGCGGTACTTGGTGATGGTGACCTGGCCGTGGCTGCGCGGCTCTTTGCGGTTGACGCCTTGCATCAGCTCGGGGTGGCCGGGCGCGCCGCGCCAGTTGCGCTGGATGGCAGCGCACGAGTCGCAAAGCGCCGGCTCTTTCGCTTCGTTTGGTTGATTCAAGTCTTGGGTCATGCTGCTGCTCTTCATGTGGGGCGGGGTTGCCTTGGGGCCTTGGGGTTCAGGGTGTATTGTCGCCCCCGATCCATCAAGCCCTCAACCCCTCAACCCCTCAAACCCGTGGTTCTATACCGGCTGGGGTTGGCGCCAGCCCGGCACCTCGTGTTTGACCGCAGCGTGGCCTACTGGGCAGGCCGGTGCAGCGCGCAGATCTTGTTGCCGTCGGGGTCGCGCAGATACGCCAAGTAAAGCTGGCCCACCGCGCCGTCGCGAAACCCCGGGGGTTCTTCGCAGGTGGTGCCGCCGTTGGCGATGCCGGCCGCATGGAATGCGTCACATTGTTCCGGTGACTGCACGGTAAACCCGAGGGTGCTGCCATTGCCGTGCGTAGCGGGCTGGCCATTGATGGGCGTGGTGATGCCGAACGTACCCGTGGGGCTGCGATAGAAATACCGGGTCTTGTTGGCAACGCCGGGGCCGATGCCCAGCGTGCCAAGCAGCGCGTCGTAAAACTTCTTCGAGACCTCAAGGTCATTCACACCGAACATCACATGACTGAACATAACTTTCTCCGTTGGGGCCCATAGCGGGCAGGTTGATTCGTGAGCATGGTACTTGCCGGTTGGCCAACGGCTGGTCGCCCAAATGACGGATGGCTGCCCTTCATTGCCAGGGGGATTAAAATTTGCATTGCAAAAACAACTGCAATAGTTAAAATTACAATAATGATCGGTCGCCAATTTGAATCCACTGTCCGTCAAAAACTGCTCCAAACCCCTGCCGTGGTGCTGCTGGGGCCGCGCCAAGTGGGCAAAACCACTCTGGCCCGCACCCTTGCAAAGGACTGGCCCGGCGGCGCGGTGTACCTGGACCTGGAGCGCCCCGCCGACCGCCTGCGGCTGGAAGATGCCGACACCTACCTGCGCGCCCAGCAGGGCAAGCTGGTTATTTTGGACGAGATCCACCGCGCTCCCGGCGTGTTTGAAATCTTGCGCGGCATCATCGACGACAACCGGCAAGCCGGCCTGCGCAGCGGGCAATTTTTGCTATTGGGCTCGGCGGCGCTGGACCTGATGCGCCAGTCCAGCGAAACACTGGCCGGGCGCGTGGCCTACCTCGACATTGCTCCGCTCAACACCGGTGAAGCCGCTGCCGCTGGCATTGCCGACAGCACCCTGTGGCTGCGCGGCGGGTTCCCTGACAGCCTGCTGGCTGCTGACGACACCCTCAGTCTGGACTGGCGGCGCGACTTTATCCGCAGCTACCTGGAGCGCGACGTGCCCATGTTTGCGCCCCGCCTGCCTGCCGAGACCATTGGCCGCCTGTGGACCATGCTGGCGCACAACCAGGGCAGCGTGCTCAACCAGTCGCGCATTGCCAGCGCGCTGGGCGTGGCCAACCCCACCATCGACCGCTATATCGACCTGCTGGTGGACCTGCAACTGGTGCGCCGCCTGCGCCCGTGGGGCGGCAACCTGGGCAAGCGGCTGGTCAAGTCGCCCAAGGTGTATGTGCGCGACAGCGGCCTGCTGCACGGCCTGCTGGAGCTGGAAACCCTGAACGACCTGCTGGGTCACCCGGTGTGCGGCCTGAGCTATGAGGGCCATTGCATCGAGAACTTGATCCAGGCCGCCGGCAGCCGCCGCGTGCCCCACTTCTACCGCACCCAGGTGGGCGCAGAAATTGACCTGGTGCTGGAGAAAGGCGGCCAACCCGAGATGGCCATCGAGATCAAACGCTCCATGGCGCCCAGCCCGGAAAAGGGCTTTGCCATTGCCTGCGACGACCTGCAGATAGCGCAGCGCTACGTGGTGTACCCGGGGCAAGAGCGCATCCCCCTGCGCCATGGGGCGCAGGCGATTGGCTTGCAGGAGCTGGCGGCGTTGTTGGCACAGGATTAGTGCCAAATAGGCCGCAAGCCCCCGTGGAATATGCGTAAGCAGCTATTAGATATGTAGCGAAAATGTTCCGCAGGCCACGCAGTGAGCCGTATTGCGGCGCTATTCACCGCACAAATTGCGGCGAATAAGCACCCTAATCACCGCATGCGCCTCCATCGCCCCAGCGCTACCGCGCAATCGTGATCAGCCTCACCGAGGCCACAGCATGAAAATCCTCAACTCACTCAAAGGTGAGTGGACCATCGACTTCACCCAAGCCCCCTTTGCCGACAACAGCCTGTTTGCAATCACGGGTCCCACCGGTGCGGGTAGCGCTGACAGAGCGCATCCCCGCGCAGATCCGGGTGGAGAAGGGCGGCGGGATTGGGCATTCACGGCTGGTGGTGTAGCGGGACGAAGAAGCCGTTGGCTATAAAGTTTTAAAAACGTCTGATATGGAAACTGTAAGTAATTGAATTAAAAGGATTTACGGTGCAAATGCAGAAATAGAAGTAATATACCGAAATGCTAGAAATCAGCGCCACCATCGCACGCCAGTACATCGATGCCGTCTCCACCTTCGAGGCTTTGGAAGAAGCCCAAGCGGAAGCTGCCCAAGTGCGCGGCGGCATGTACTGGCATGCTGGCCCTGCGTCTGCGCCCGACGCCAAATACCTGGTGCGCACAACTCCCGCCGGGGCCGAGACCAGCCTCGGAGCCCGCACATCTGAGACCGAAGCCATATATGAGCGCTTCACCCAGCGCAAGCGCGAAAGCGCAGAACGCGTGTTCGGCCTCAAAGCCGCCCTGGAGCAACACCAGCGCCTGAACCGCGCCCTGCGCGTGGGCCGGGTCGATCCATTGGTCGTGGCGCTGCTGGGCCGCCTGGCCAGCACCCAACTGAGCCCGCACTTTCGCGTGGTCGGCACCCATGCGCTCTACGCCTACGAGGCCACCGCCGGGGTGCGCCTGGACTCCGACACACTGGCCACCCGCGACATTGACCTGCTGTGGGATACCCGCAAACGCATCCTCTTCTCTACCCAGTTGGCACGCGTGGACAGCTCCATGCTGGGCGTGCTGAAAAAGGTGGACAGCACCTTTCGCATCCGCAAAAGCCAAAAATACACCGCCGTCAACAAAGACGGCTTCGAGGTGGACATCATCCGCCGCGAGCGCGCGGGCGACGACCCGCACCCCATCAAGCTCAGCGACGGGGACGATGATTTTTGGGTGGTTCAGGCCCGCCGCGCCAACGTGTTGCTGGACTCTCCCGGTTTTTCTGCCGTGATCGTGGCCAGCAATGGCACCATGGCGCGCATGAACACGGTGCACCCGGCAACCTTTGTGGCATTCAAACGGTGGCTGGCAGAACAGCCGGACCGGGAGGCTCTGAAACGCCGCCGGGATGTCCTGCAGGCGGATGCAGTGCAGGAACTGCTGGACAAGTATTTGCCGCAGAGTTGAGTATCAAATAGGCCGATGGCCCCGGCGGAATGTGCGCAAGCAGCTATCTGTTTGATAGCAACTGATCCGTCGATGCGGCGTGCCTCAGCGCTGGCTGCAGTGTGGTGCGCAACGTGGCAACGACGCTGGGTAGTGGCGCCGCTGGCAGTGCGTTCTTTTTGAGGAACGCCGCCCACAAAGCCTGCCGCGATTGATCGTTGGCGAACTCGTCACTCAAACCAATCGGCAACTCTGTTGGTAGCGCGGTGCCACGGCGGGTGAATGTAGCCGCAATGGCTGTAGCCAAGGTGATCGCGTCCAGCGCCTCGCGCTCCAGCAATACCGAGAGATCCAGATCGTCCTTCAACCTGCTGTTGGTCATGCCCAGCAGCACGATGGCGTGCAGCTTTTCTGAGATGACCGTATAGACCGGATAGGTTCGCAAGTGCGGCGCGGCAAAGTCGGCAAGCAGCACCGGATAGACGGCATCCACCGGCCCCGGTGTGACCGCATCGCCAAACCCAACGTCAATTTGAGTCTTGCAGCGGGCGCGTGCCAGCTCTGCCGACACGATCACCCGCGCACCTGCATAGCCTGCGTTTTTGCGAATCTCCTCCACACGCACGCTGGTCGCGTCGAAAACAATGCCGTCTTCCGCCGCCACGGTCACGATTTCGCGGAATGCTTGCGCTATGGACTGCAGATCACTGGCCCCAAAGCCCAGTAGGTCCACATCCCGCGTGGGCCGGTGCGGCATGGCGTACCAAAGGTTGAACAGCATCGCGCCTTTGAGTACAAAGTGGTCTGCGTGGGCCGACTGGCCCAGCCGGTACAAAAACCGCTCCAGCGCGTACCGCACCAGTACCGAATTGAAGTCGGTCTGCTCGGCCTTGGCAATATTGAGCAGACGTGCCCGAATGGAAGCGGCGAGGTCGTGCGCCATTCAGCCTCCGTGCCCCAAGGCTTCAAGGTAGGGTCGCATCACATTGGCAACCCGGCAAATCTTGGCGAAGCGCCACAGGTCATCCGCTGTGGCCTTCCTCTGGGCCAAGGCTTCTTTGAGCGCCTCGATGGCCACGTCGAGCCCAATCTTGTTGCGGTGCTTGAAGCAGTCGGCCACCGTCTTGGCCACGCCGTACACCCGCAGCGCCACCTGGTCGACCTGCATTACCTCAACACCCGCGGCATACGCCTCGCCCGAAAACTGCACCATCTTCACCGGCGGGTAATCCATCTTGGGCGCGTGGCTGCCCTGCGGCATGGCGATCCAAACCTGGCGCGGCAGCTGCGTGGTGAGTTCGTGTATCTGCAAAGCCGTGAGCAAACAAAACACCGCCTGCGGCACCTTGACGGCAATGGTGGCCAGGCTTTCATGCTCAGAGCCCTGCGCATCGGGCAAGCGGTACACGCCGCGCCCCACGCGCTCCAACTGGCCGCTGGCGGTGAGCCTCGAGAGCACCACGCGCGCAATCCCCAGCTCCTGCAAATGGCTGGCGCGCAGCAGGCCCCGCTGGGCGGCCAGGGCGAGAACGCGTTGTGTGTGGGTGTCGGTCGGCATAGAGCCAATAGTATGTTCCGTTTGTGCGTTACTTTCAAGTGGATAGAGGGTTTTTGGAACAAGTTGCTGCCGTTGTGCGTGTAGCCAGAACGTGGATTTAAACGTCAAAACGACCGCTAGCCCCCGTAGAATATGCGCAAACAGCTATCAAAAACGTAGCGATTAGAGCTTCAAATCCCCTCCCACACAGCCTGCGTCTCCACCACCTCAATCAACCGGCCAGCGCTAAACCCCTGCGGGTAAAGGCTCTGTGGCTCCGCACGGGTAGCGGGCGCAATCTGCGTAAACATGCCGTCCGGGTCATGCAGCAAATGCCGGTCATCGCGCAGCGCAATCAGCAGCTCTTCCACAGACACTTTCAGGAAGCCGCCAAACCGCTGGTGGTCGGACTCGATGCTGGTGTCCACAATCCAGCCGCAAATAGTGGGGGCAGGCGCATCAGGTTGCAGCCCAAGGCGCTGCGCCAAATCGGGTTGATCGGCCAACGCCAGTTGCACGGCAGCCACCTTGCGCTGTAGTTGCTGACCCGCCTTGCGCAGCGTAGTGGTCTCGTGCTGCCATGCGTCTTGTTGGGAACGGCGCAAGTAGGTGGACTTCACCTCCAGCACCAGCACCGTGCCGTCACGCGCACAGATCACGTCCACTTCACCCGCGTTGCCGTCTGGCCCCACCGGGGGGTGCCAGTTCAACACTACTTTGAAACCCCGCTTCTCCATCATGGCAGCAAGCTGTGTTTCTATGCGCTGGGTCTCGGCGCGTGCTTCATTGCGCCGCGCACCCAAACGCCGCAGGTTGTTGATGGCCGCCGTGCTGTTGTTTTGCAGGCCCACCACCCAGGGCAACTGCACCAGCATCTGGCCCATTTTCAGAATCGGGCGCTCAAACAGGTCCGGTTTCAAGCCCGCAGCGCCATCGCGCAATTGCTTGGCCAACTTGCTCCAGTCACTGGTCCAGAAATCAACGATTGCTTCTGTGAGTCGCCGGTTGCCTTGCGGGTGCTCTGGGGTTACCGTCCAGCCCACCATGTTGGCGATCTTGGCCTCTCGGTTGGACCAGGTGAATGGGAAGCGATTTTGGTTGCCATCTCGCAAGCCATTGAAGGCCAGCATGCTCAGCGCCGCAGCCCAGTCGCCCGTGCTGCGCAAATGCTTGACGTAGGTTTCCAGAAAATCACGCTGAAAGAAAACATTCATCAGCTCCAGCGACAGCAGCGCCTGAAACAGCGGCACGGTGTCGCCCGCATCGGTGGTGACGGTAGACCCAACGCCATACACCTCGGTCAACTGCAACTGCGTGCGCAGCGCCTTGATGTAGGCCACGCGGTTGAGTTCGTGGTTTTCCGCGCTGCCAATCTGCTGCGTTGCCATGCCGGAATCCACAAACGCATCCACGGCGCGGTAGTGCCAGTAGGTGTGCAGGGCGGCCAGTTTGCGGCCATTGCGGTCCCACGCTGCGCGGGCTGCCGCATCCAACTCGCGGATCTCCAGTTGCGCACCCACCCGCACAAACTCAATGCTGTGGTCATAGCTGAAGGCGTTGGCGGACTGCGTGACAAAGCTGTTCATCTCGATCTGCGCCGCCAGCAGGTTGGCAAACGCCTCGCGCAGGTCGTGCCGGGCAGGTGCGCCGCTGGGTGATGGAAACAAGAAAGGCGACAAGTGCTGGGCGAGCACTGGGCCAATGACCGCATCAGTCAGCCGGATTGAGTCGTCCGTGCAGTTGGAAAGCTTCCAGAGCAGGATGTCGTTGACCGCATCCCAATCTTCACCGCCGTTCGCTTGCGCGTCGGCCGATGGGGCGGCCTTGTCGAACCTTGCAGGCACCCAATGTTCAAACGAATACAGGCTGGCGTAGCTGAGCAACTCCAGCGGCGACAATTCCGCCAGCTTGCATTGCCACATGAAGACAGCGCTTGCACGCTGTCGATGTGCCTCATCAAAAATGTCCAGCACCTTGCACAACTCCGCAATGCGCGGGTGGGACGCGGCCAAATGATCCAGCTCGGTTCGCCTGGGTGAATGCTGCGTGAGTACCAGCCCGGAACAACGCACGGCGCGGATCAGCACGTCAGGCGCAACCGCAGCCACGTTGGCGAGCATGCCCATGTTGGACACGCGCTCTTGATCCATGTACTGCGCCAGCGCAAGCATCATCGCTTGCGACTGCCACGCTTGCGCGGGCAAATCGGTCAGGAAACTGCTGGACCAGAAGGCGGCGTGGCGCTCGGCGCGGGTGACTTTGTGTTTGCCGTTTCGAGTTGGCTTGCTGTCGAGGTAGGCAAGCGCCGCGTTTTCCACCGCGCAAGACGGGGCTTCGCCGGCGGCAATCAGCTGTTGGAAGTAGTGGACGAAATATTTCAACCAAAGCAACCTTCACATGTCAAGCTGAATAATTCGAACTTGGCACCTGTGTCCCTGAAATTACATGGCTCGCGCGAGCCAGAAAATACGTCAATTCCCTATGCGGCCTGGCAGTTTGGACAGTCGCACCGATGTTGATGTGTTCGTTAAGCGACTTCAGATACTTCAACTCAGCTTTCTCATTCGCCCGTAGCCGCCAAATTAAAGAACTATGCCGAAACAGCCTTAATAGGTTGTCGGTCTCGTTCGCTAGCAAAAAGGCCCGCCAAAGAGCATCATGGCAGCTAGTGAATAGTCCACCAACACTATCGCTGTAGAGGTAGTGGTATGAATCGATAGTGTTATTCAAATGCTCTCGATTGAGGTTGCCTCCGGAATCCAAGATCAATTTCGCCAATTTCAGAGTGGCCCGCATACCGTTGTAGTGGTCTCCGCATTTCTTTGCCGATACAGAAACTGATTCGAGAATCTCAGTGCATTCAGCAATGTTCTTGCATACGGAAGCGCGATCTAACGCCAAGTTGTGTTTAACAACAAACGCTCCCTGCTTGAGGGCTTTTGCTTCGATTGCTGCAAGTTTGGCTTCCCTGTCCAAATTTGCAGTATTTACGCCAGCAAGCAAAGCGTGTGCTTGCAAAGCCAAGTGCGATTTGTGATTTACCTTGACGAGTTCTTCTGCTGCGGCGACAGCCGCTTCGTTGTCTTTCAGCGCTTTGCACACCAGGGCAATATCAAGAAGAATATTTTGACGCAACGCCTTACTGGCGAGCTTCATATCGATAGCTTGCAATACTGTTCGTGATTTATCGTGGTCGCCGGTCATGCGCAACGCGCATCCGTATTTAGCTTGGAGAAGGGTCAGGTCAATGGCTGGGTTTTCAACTGACTCAAACAGCGGAATGATATCGCTACACAGCGCTACTACGCCAGTGAAGTGATCCCCCTTGTTGATTGCAGCACAATATGCATTTGCAAGTTCTATGGCCTTCTTCTGACTGGCTTTAGTGCCAGCATCGACTGCTTCACGTGCCGCTCTAAGAACCATCATGTTGGCGTTTCCAATCTGCCATGCTCCACACTTGCGATCATCGAAGCGATGACTCTTCGGGCTCTTTATTCCATTGA
>OFPG01000099.1_pt1 | contig 11027 bp, 8 predicted proteins | sample 1542501 | NCBI WGS metagenome assembly OFPG01 (sample SAMN05503963, study PRJEB24370) | sediment metagenome | isolation source: lake sediment | place: USA: Lake Hill lake, St. Paul Island, Alaska | collected 2013
GGAGCGCGTTTTCGGCGCCGGCAGCAAGAGCACCGGTGCGCCAGCAGAAAACAAGGCCCAGCTCAAGGCCCGCACCGACGCCGCGCTGGCGCTGGTGGGCCTGACACCCGCGGCGCAAAAACGCCCCGGCGAAATTTCGGGCGGCATGAAGCAGCGCGTGGGCATTGCCCGTGCCCTGGCCATGGAACCCAAGGTGCTGCTGATGGACGAACCCTTTGGTGCGCTGGATGCACTCACCCGGGCCAAGCTGCAAGACGAGCTGCTGCAGATCGTTGCCAAGACGCACAGCACCGTGGTGATGGTGACGCACGATGTGGACGAAGCCGTGCTGCTGTCCGACAAGATCGTCATGCTGACGAACGGCCCATCTGCCACCATCGGTGAAGTGCTCAGCGTGGACCTACCCCGCCCGCGCAACCGGGTCGAGCTGGCCGAGAGCACCCAATACCTGCACTACCGCAAAGCCGTGATCGACTTCCTTTACACGCGCCAATCGCACGTGGAAAAACAGGTGGCCTGACGCGAACGCCAACATGGTGCGCACCATTTCGTGCAACGCACCAAATCCATTTCGAAAATGCGCATTTTTCGGCGCAGAGAGAAGCGCAATGCCCTGAAAACTGGCACGAGTCTCGCTACGGTGCATGGATCAACCTCAATCAAGGACAAGCACCATGGCGGGATTTCGCAGTTTTTTGAAGAGTGGCCATTCGCCCACGCTCTTCGCCGCGTTTTTGTACTTTTCGTTTTCCTGTTGCATCTGGGTATTGAACGGGGCCATGGCGCCCTTCATTTCCGAGACCTTCAACTTAAGCCCCGCGCAAAAGGGGCTGATGCTGTCCATCCCCATTCTGGCGGGCGCCCTGATGCGCTTCCCGCTGGGCATCCTGTCGCAATACATTGGCCGCAAAAAGGCCACGCTGGTCGAAATGGGCCTGATTGCCGTAGCCATGCTGTTCGGTTTTTTCTTCGTGAAGACCTTCAACGACCTGCTGGCCATGGGTGTGCTGCTGGGTATCGCGGGGGCCAGCTTTGGTGTGGCCCTGTCACTCGGCGCGGGTTCTTTCCCGCCCAGGCATAAAGGACTGGCCATGGGCCTGGTGGGCGCGGGCAATGTCGGCACGGCCGTGTCGGTACTGGTTGCGCCGCCCCTGGCACAGGCTTTTGGCTGGGTCACGGTGTATGGCCTGGCCGCCATCGCCATCTGCATCCCCATGGTGGTGATGATCGTGTTTGCCAAAGAACCGGATGATCTGGATGCGCACGCCAGCTTCAAGGAGCATATTGCCTGCCTGTTTGAAAAAGACGGCTGGGCCTTCAGCCTGATTTACGCGGTGACCTTTGGCGGCTTCATCGGTCTGGCCACCTTCTTGCCTACCTACTACTACGACCAGTTTGGCGTGAGCAAAGTGCAGGCTGGCCAGCTCACCATGCTGGCCGCTTTCATGGGTGCTGCGCTGCGCGTGTTTGGCGGCTGGATTTCCGACCGCTGGGGCGGCATCAATACGCTGAGCGTGGTGCTGCTGACCGTAGCCGCAACCCTGCTGCTGTGCGGCCAGTCCGGCGGCTCGCTGGTGGCCACCACGCTGCTGGTCATGCTGTGTTTTTCCGCGCTCGGCGCGGGCAACGGCGCGCTGTTTCAGCTGGTGCCGCTGCGCTGGCCGATGTCCACCGCCGTGGCAGGTTCGATGATTGGCGAGTTCGGCGCCCTGGGCGGCGGCCTGGTGCCCAACGCCATGGGCTTGTCCAGGCAATATGCGGGCAGCTACGCGTGGGGCTTTGTCATCTTCGCCGGGCTGGCGCTGGTGATGCTGGCGATGCTGCGCGTCATGCAGATTCGCTGGACGCGCACCTGGGCCGAGAAGGGTGGTCGTGCGCGTACCGCGTGACGGCCCTTGCTTCGCAGTGCGAGCTGATCGTCGTGGGGCAGTTCGCTACACCTGAGGACGGCTGACTCGGCCGGTGGCCGCCCACCAACTCCCCTTCTTCTACAAGTACTCCCTTGGTTTGCATTCATTCTAATATTCATTAGAATGAATGCATGAGAGAAATCAAGAACCACCTCTACGAACAAGTTGCCCGCATCGGCAAGGCCATGGCCAGTCCCAAACGACTGGAACTCATCGAGCTCTTGTGCCAGGGGGAAAAGACGGTCGAAGTCCTGGCCGCTCAAGCCGAGATCAGCGTCAAGCTCGCCAGTGCACACCTCAAGGAGCTCCGGCAGGCGCGTTTGGTTGAAACGCGCAAAGACGGGAAATACGTCCTTTACCGCCTGGCAAGCGACAGCGTCGCAGACCTCTGGGTGACCCTGCGTTCAGAGGCCGAGGAGCGGCTGGTGGAACTGCAGGTCGCACTGGCCTCTATCGTTGAGCATGGCGACGATCTGGAAAGCCTTGACCGGACGGCCATTCTCAAAAAAGCCAAAGCGGGAGAGATCCTGGTGCTGGATGTTCGCCCCCCGCAAGAGTACGCCAGCGCCCACCTGCCGCACGCCCGCTCATTACCTGTTGACGAGCTCAAGAAAAGACTGGCCGAGTTGCCCAAAGACACACCCGTGGTCGCGTATTGCCGTGGCCCCTTCTGTCTCATGGCCAAGGACGCAGTGGCGCTGTTGCGCAAAAAGGGCTACCGCGCCTTCCACCTGACCGATGGCGTGGCGGAATGGCGAGCCCACGGCTTGCCTCTCGAAACATGAACTCGGGGCATCGCCCATACAAACACTGTTCCTCACTATTCAAGCTTCCAGTCTCAGGAGACAACCATGTTTTTCAAACAACGAACCGCCGAGAACGCAACTCTTTCCTACTTCTTCGGCTGTGCCAGCCTTGCCAAAGCCTTCGCCGTCGATGTGGTGGCCGGCGATGAAGACTGGTTCATCCAGGAAGCCAAAAAAGCAGGGGTGGCTATCGTTCATGTGATCGATACCCATGTCCATGCCGATCACTACTCCGGTGGGCCTGCACTGGCGCGCCGGGTGGGTGCACCGTATTACCTGCATGAGAGCAACGCGGGGCGAGTGTCGTTTGACTTCGCCGCCTTGGCCGATGGCCAGCGTCTGGACGCTGGCAACGTGGTGGTCGATGTGCTGCACACACCGGGCCACACTCCCGACAGCATCTGTCTGCTGGTGCGCGACCTGCGTCGTGGCGACGAACCGTGGTTTGTCATCACCGGCGACACCCTGTTTGTCGGCGCCGTTGGTCGCCCCGACCTGGCAGGACGCGAGCGCGAAATGGCAACGCAGTTGTATGACACCCTGCACAGCAAGCTGCTGTCCTTGCCGGCGGACCTTGAGATTTACCCCGGTCACCAGGCTGGAAGTGCATGCGGGGTCGGCCTGTCCGGCAAGCCCGCCTCCACCATCGGCTTTGAGAAGCGCTTCAACCCGATGCTGTCGATGTCGCGCGAGGCCTTTGTCGATGCGCTCGTTGCCGAGATTGCGCCACAACCGCAAGACATGGCGCGCATCATCGAAGCCAACCTGCGCGGCATCGTCCCCGAGCTTGCTCACACGTGAAGGCGCGACCGATGGATTACGGCATTCGCGTCAACCTGCGGCAGGTTCTGCAGCATCTTTTACAGGTGCTGCTGGTGGGCATGACCATCGGGATGATGCGCACCGTGGTACCGGCGCTGGCGGAAACCGAGTTTGGCGTTCCCCGTGGTTCCTTCATGCTGCTCGCGGCCTTTGTTGTGGCGTTCGGCTTCGTGAAAGGCGCCATGAACTTCGTCGCCGGCCGTCTGGCTGAGCGCCTGGGCCGCCGGCGTGTCCTGCTGATAGGCTGGCTGGTGGCGCTTCCAATTCCCGTGCTGATCTACTTTGCCCCCTCCTGGAACTGGATCGTGCTGGCCACCGTTCTGCTGGGCGTGAACCAGGGCTTGACGTGGTCGATGACGCAGACCGCCAAGCTCGACATCACCCGGGCGGACCAGCGCGGACTGGTGATCGGGCTGAACGAATTCTCCGGCTACGTGGGCGTCGCCATCGCGGGCGTCATCACGGGCTACGCAGCCTCATGGCTGGGTCCACGCGCGGGCCTGTTGTGGTTTGGTGGTGCCGTGATCGGGCTGGCGACATTGCTGGCATGGCTGGCCGTGATCGAGACGCTGCCCTGGGCCCATGCCGAAGTCAAGCGGCATGTCGCCAACCCTTCAGCCCAAGCCATGCGGCCGCGCTATCCATCCAACGTCAGCGAGCAGCCCACCACAGGCGAAATGCTCAAGCTCATGAGCTGGCGGGACCGCCGCATGGCAGCGTTGTGCCAAGCCGGTCTGGTGGAGAAATTTGTGGACGCGCTGGTCTGGGTATTCTGGCCGGTATATTTGCACCAGCAGGGCGTGAGCCTTCCGGGCATTGGCTGGATTGTGGGCATGTACGGCTTCACTTGGGGTGGCGCGCAGTTCTTTACCGGCAAACTGTCAGACCGTGTTGGACGGCACCAGTTGAACGTCTGGGGCATGTGGATTTGTGGCGCGGGCGTGGCCCTGATGCCGCTGGGATCGGGTGCGGCCTGGTGGAGCACAGCAGCCGCCATTGCGGGCTTGGGGATGGCCATGCTGTACCCGAATCTGAGCGCGGCCGTCGCCGATATTGCGCACCCCAACTGGCGCGCTTCGGCCATCGGCATCTATCGCTTCTGGCGCGATCTCGGTTATGGCATTGGCGCACTGGGCCTGGGGGCGGCAGCGGCGTTGGGTGGGCGGATCGAGACCGCCTTCTGGTTTGTGGCCATCGCCATGCTTGTGTCAGGTGCTGTGCTGTACCGTTGGGGTGAAGAAACCCACCCCCGGCTCAACCCCGCACATTGAAATTCAACCACTACTTTTTTGAGAGTCAACCGATGGAAATCACTTCAATTGCGCACGCCATCCGCAGCGCAACGATGACTGCGTCTTTTGTAGCGATAGCCGCTTTTCTGCCGATGGCAGCCCATGCCCAGATCGACAAGGCCACCACCGAGGCCCTGGAGTCGTACTTCGACTTTGTGGACTACAACAGTGGCACCATCACGGCCGAGCAGATTCCGGCCGAGGACTGGAAGAAGTTCTACGTGCTGGATGTGCGTGACGCCGGGCAATATGCCAGGGAGCACATTCCCGGCGCTTTCAACATCGAATGGCGCAAGGTCTTCAGCGAACGCGCCAGGCTGCCCAGAGACAAGACCATCCTCGCTTATTGCAATACGGGATCGTTTTCGGGCCAGGTCGCAATGGCATTGCGCATGGCCGGGTTTGAGAACGTACGCATCCTGCATGGCGGCTACGGCGAATGGAAGACACGCGGCGGCATGGATGCGGCCACGCGCGCCGCCAAGGAGCGCAAGTGACGCTGTCTTGCTGAAAGACGGACCGCGATGCCTCGCAGTTTGCGAGCAATGCATTGGCATCACAGGTAAAGGCATCGGCTTCGCCGTTCTTGGCGGGGTTGCGGTGCGACGCCTGTTTCCCGTCTGGTGGTCAGTCGACCCCGCGCAAGAAATCGGACGCTCGATTGGCGTTCCGTATTTGAAACCAGCCACTAACCCTGAGTTTCAGCGACCGCTGCTTGTTGCAGTGGCAGCCAGATGCGGAATGTGGTGCCTTTGCCAGGTGTGCTGTCAACCTCGATTCGCCCTTGATGCTTCTGGATGATGCTATGCGCCAGTGACAGCCCGAGCCCGGTGCCCTGACCGACTGGTTTAGTCGTAAAAAAAGGATCAAAAATACGTTTGATGATGTCCGGGCTGATGCCGCTTCCGGTATCGCTGAATTCGATCCTGGCCATGTCATCCTGGACGCCGGTGCGAATCCTGATTTCCCCGAAACCCGGGATCGCGTGTGCACCGTTCACCAGCATGTTCATGAACACCTGATTGAGTTCCAGCGGCAGGCAAACGATCGGCGGCAACGCACCGTATTCCTTGATGACGTTGGCTTTGTACTTGATTTCATTGCTGACGATATTGAGCGTACTGTCCAGGCCGGCATGCAAGTCTGCCAGTTGCCATTCCATCGCGCCAACATGGGAAAAATCCTTGAGGTTCTGCACGATTTTCTTCACCCGCAACATACCGTCCCTGGACTCATCCAGCAGCGTGAAGATATCTTCCTTGAGATAGTCCAGTTCAATCCTGGTCTTGATTGCTTCGATCGACTCAAGGACTTTGGGGTGTTGTTCAAATACCTGTTCGTGGTCTTCATACACCTGGATGACTTGCAACAAGCTGCGCACATAAGCATCAAGCGTGTTCAGGTTTGAATTGACGAAACCGACGGGGTTGTTGATCTCATGCGCCACACCCGCGGCGAGTTGACCGATGGACGCCATTTTTTCAGTTTGAAGCAGCTGGTTGTGCGCTTCTTCAAGTTTGTGATTGGTTTCCTGCAGTTGTTCGTTGGCTTGCCGCAAGTCGATCGTGCGCTGCGCTACCAGTTGTTCAAGGTGATCCCGATACTGATTCAGTTCATCCTCGTCATGCTTGCGTTCGGTGACGTCCCGGATGATCGAGATCAGCACTTGTTCACCGTCAAATTCAGCAAGATTGACCGAGGCTTCGACATCGCGAATTTCCCGTCTGGAATTCACCAGACTGGTTCGGTAGCCATGCAATTCGTTCGTGACCTGCAGCGCGCTTACAAAGGCCATGCGCACTTCAAGACTGGGCCAGATGCCAATATCCAGCGACGTGCGGCCAATCATCTCGGCCCGCGTCAGCCCGGTAAAGCGCTCATAACCCGGACTGACATCGATGTAGGTGCCGTCTATCCTGCTGAACGAAATGAAGTCGGGCGATGCGTAAAACACCCGGCGATAAATCTCAAGCTTCACTTGTGCGTCGGATGTTTGCTTGTCCTTGTCATTCATTTCAATGAATCCTTGTCCATATCGGTTCAGTATTGAGCATCTTTGCTGCTTGCATGTTGACCAGGGGCAAAAGTTGTTCTGACGAGTGTCACCTGGGGATGACTATAAGCGCGAGGCGCCGCCCGAAGCAGCCTCCCCCTTTCCCTCCCCCTACTTCGGTAGAAACAGCAACCAGTAAATCAACAGCAAGTTGAGCAACAAGGACACCGCCAACCCTACCTTCCACATGGCCGTCGGGTCACGCTGCATCAGCGGCGTGGCCTGCGGCGCCGTCAACGGGCGTGAAGCGCCGCGCTCCAGTGCCAGCAAAAACTCTTCTGCCGTTTCGAACCGCTGGCGCTTGTCGCGCGCCACCGCCTTGAGCACCACGTGATCCAGCCAGATCGGTATCTCCGGGTTGTGGCGGCTGGGGGGCGTGGGATCACGGTAGTAACGGCCCACCTGGTAGGGCAGCACCTCGCCGTAGGGCAGTTTGGTGGTGAGCAGCTGGTAGAGCGTGACGCCCAGCGCAAACAAGTCACTCTGCGTATCCGGCAACTCTTCAAGCACCTCGGCGCCTGACCCGCCCGCCTTGGCAGGCACCTTGCCATTGAAGCCCCATTGCTCGGGATTGACATAGCTGGGGGTGCCCGCGTGCAACTCCCGCATGGATTTGGGTTCGCGTCCGCTTAAAGCCACGCCCAGGTCCAGCAGGCGCAGCACGCCGTCTTCGCCCTGGTGCAGATTGGCGGGCTTGATATCGCGGTGAATCACACCCTGGCGGTGCAGCCGGCCCAGTGCCCTGAGCGCCTGCATGCTTACCGTCAACGCCTGGGGCAGGCTGAACTTGTGCTGGCGATCGAGGATCTGCTGCAGGGTTTCGCCGCCATGCCAGTCGTACAACAGGTAAAAGGCACTGCGATCCTGACCGGTGGGCAAATCGTCATGAACAGGGACCAGGTTGTCCGCCGCCCGCGAAGACTGCATGCGTTTGGCCAGCCAGGCCTCATGCGCCAGCATGGCGCGCTCTTGCGTGTCGTGGGCCCGGGCCGGGTTCAGGGTCTTCAACACATAGAGTTTTCCAATATCTGGCCCGAGCGCCGACAGGCCGCCCTTAGGCGCGAGAGCCCCCTCGGGGGGCAACGAGGACACGCCAGTGCCGAGCGTGGGGGCAACAGCTCTCACCTGGTACAGCACGTTGATACCGTTGTCCGCCACGGGCGCTGTCACCACCAGACCATCGAGCGAATCGCCAACTTTCAGGCGCGGCGGAATCGGCAGGTTTTGCGCCGCCCGGTTTTCGTCCTGCAAGGTGGCGTCCAGCAGGTCCAGCACACGCACCACCAGCGCGGTGACGTTGTCGCGGCTGCCCGCCTTGAGCGCCGCATCCACCAGCGATTCACTGGCGGCCTGGGCACTGGCGTTCTGGGCCAACATTTCGAGTTGCCGCTGCGCGAGCACACCATGCACGCCATCGGTCAGCAACATGAACACATCGCCCACCTGCAGGTCGCCCTGCACATAGTCGACCACCAGCCGGTCCTCAAGCCCCACGGCGCGCAGCAACTGGTGCTTGAAGTCGGGATGGTTCACCACGTGGTCGTGCGTCATCTGCAGGGTCTGGCCATCGCGCAGCAGGTAGGCGCGCGAGTCCCCCACATGGGCCAGGGCATACGACTGCCCGCGCAGCACCAAAGCGGTCAGCGTGGTCATGCCCATGGCCGGCTGGCGACGCCGGTTGATGCCCGCCAGCCAGGCGTTCTGCGCCGAGATGATGCGGTCCAGCGCGACGGTGGTGTCCCAGGTCTCGGGGGTGCCGTAGTAGTCACGCAGCAGGCTGATGACGGTAGTTTGCGCCGCCTCTTTGCCCATGCCGCCACTGCTCACGCCGTCGGCGACGGCGGCAATCGCACCCATGCCCTCATACCCGATGTCGGGCAGCATCGCCGCGCAGAAATCCTCGTTGCTGTCTTTGCTGCCTGCCGACGAGGTGAAGCCGATGTCTATTTCAAATGCCATGCACCAAGGGTAAGCAATATCGATGCCCGCGCCCAGTCCCGATAAAGGCGGGTTTTCCCTGAATTGGTGCATGGGCAACGCAAAACAGTGCAGATTGCTGGCATGAGGATTGCGTTGCATGAGTTGAGGACAGAGCTTGTTCGTTTCGCGTAACGGCGGTCTGTCCCGCAAAGTCTCAAAACGAATCCATCTGGAGATGCTCCGTGAAAAAACTCAAACTGGTGATGGTCGGCAATGGCATGGCAGGTGTTCGCACCCTGGAGGAACTGCTCAAAGTCGCACCCGAGCTCTATGACATCACGGTGTTCGGCGCCGAGCCCCACCCCAACTACAACCGCATCCTGCTCTCGCCCGTGCTGGCGGGCGAGCAAACCATCGATGAGATCGTGCTCAACTCGTGGGACTGGTACAAAGAGAACGAGATCACCCTTTACGCCGGTAAAAAAGTGGTGGCGGTGGACCGCATCAAGCGCGTCGTGCGGGCCGTGGATTCGGAAGGTGGCGTCACCGAAGCCCCGTACGACCGGCTGCTGCTGTGCACCGGCTCCAACCCCTTCATCCTGCCGGTACCCGGCAAAGACCTGGCAGGCGTCATTGCCTACCGCGACATTGCCGACACCGAGGCCATGATTGACGCGGCGCAGAAGTACAAGAACGCGGTCGTCATTGGTGGCGGCCTGCTCGGGCTGGAAGCAGCCAACGGCCTGATGCGCCGCGGCATGACCGTGACCGTGGTGCACGTGATGCCCACCCTGATGGAACGCCAGCTCGACGCCGTGGCGGGCAAGATGCTGCAGAAGTCGCTGGAGGATCGCGGCCTGAAGTTCCTGATTGGCGCACAAACACAGGAACTCACCGCGGGCGCCGATGGCCGCGTCAAAGCCATCAAGTTCAAGGACGGCACCGAGGTGGCGGCCGATCTGGTGGTGATGGCCGTGGGCATTCGCCCCAACACCGAGCTGGCCGAGAAAATGCGCCTGCACTGCAGCAAGGGCATCGTGGTGAACGACACCCTGCAGACGATTACCGACGCCCGCATCTACTCGGTCGGCGAGTGCGCCGCGCACCGTGGCATTGCCTACGGGCTGGTGGCGCCCCTGTTCGAACAGGCCAAGGTGGCGGCCAACCATCTGGCGCAGTTCGGCATTGGACGTTATGTGGGCTCGCTGACCTCGACCAAGCTCAAGGTCACCGGCATCGACCTGTTTTCAGCGGGTGATTTTCTGGGCGGCGACGGCACCGAGGAACTGGTGATGAGCGACCCTTACGGCGGCGTCTACAAAAAGCTCGTCATCAAGGACGACAAGCTGGTCGGCGCCTGCCTGTACGGCGACACGGTGGATGGCAGCTGGTACTTCAAGCTGCTGCGCGATGGCCGCAGCGTTGCCGACATCCGTGACAAGCTGATGTTTGGGGAATCCAATATTGGCGACGCCGGCGTTGAGGGCCACAACACGGCCGCCAGCATGCCCGATGATGCGGAAGTCTGTGGCTGCAACGGCGTCAAAAAAGGCACGATCTGCAAGGCCATCAAGGAAAAAGGGCTGTTCACGCTGGACGAGGTGCGCAAGCACACCAAGGCCAGCGCCTCCTGTGGCTCCTGCACCGGGCTGGTGGAACAGATCCTGATGTTCACCGCCGGCGGCGACTACTCGGCCACGCCGAAGATGAAAGCCATGTGCGCCTGCACCGACCACGGCCACCAGGCCGTGCGCGACGCCATTGTGGCCAACAAGCTGCTCACCATTGCCCACGTCTTCAACTTCCTGGAGTGGAAAACACCCAATGGCTGTGCATCCTGCCGCCCCGCCATCAACTACTACCTGATCAGCAGCTGGCCCAAGGAAGCCAAAGACGATCCGCAAAGCCGCTATATCAACGAGCGCAGCCACGCCAACATCCAGAAGGACGGCACCTACAGCGTGATCCCGCGCATGTGGGGCGGCGAGACCACCGCCGATGAGTTGCGCCGCATCGCCGACGCGGTGGACAAGTACAAAATCCCCACCGTCAAGGTCACCGGCGGCCAGCGCATCGACCTGCTGGGCGTGAAGAAGGAAGACCTGCAAGCCGTTTGGAAAGACATCGGCATGCCCAGCGGCCACGCCTACGCCAAGGCATTGCGCACGGTCAAGACCTGCGTCGGCAGCGAATGGTGCCGCATGGGCACGCAGGACAGCACGCA
>OFPG01000100.1_pt1 | contig 11016 bp, 11 predicted proteins | sample 1542501 | NCBI WGS metagenome assembly OFPG01 (sample SAMN05503963, study PRJEB24370) | sediment metagenome | isolation source: lake sediment | place: USA: Lake Hill lake, St. Paul Island, Alaska | collected 2013
CGCGCCAAAGCGTCGCCACGCTGATTGTGGCTGGCTGTGACAGGACTGCACTGGCCACGGACCTACCCACAAGCCTGGTTTCATGCCGCTCCAGGCGGCTTTCTTCAGATCAACTACTGACTGCAAATTCCTATGTCCCGTCGTCGCGTTGTCGTAACAGGTTTGGGTTGTATCAGTCCCGTGGGCAACACGGTGGCCGATGCCTGGACCAACCTGCTTGCCGGAAAATCCGGCATTGATCTGATCACCAAGTTTGACGCATCAAGCTTCGCCTGCAAAATCGCCGGCCAAGTCAAAGGCTTTGACCTGGAGTCCTATATCAGCGCCAAAGAGGCGCGCACGATGGACACCTTCATTCATTTCGGCATCGCAGCGGCCAGCCAGGCAGTTGCCGATGCCGGTTTGCCCACGGGCGACGCGCTGGGCGATGAGCTGGCCACCCGTATTGGTGTTGTATTGGGCTCGGGCATCGGCGGTTTGCCAATGATTGAGAACGTGCATACCGAGTACGTGCAGCGGGGCGCGCGCCGTATTTCCCCATTTTTTGTGCCATCCACCATTGTCAACATGGTCGCGGGTCACGTGTCGATCCGCTTTGGTTTCAAAGGGCCCAATATTTCCATCGTGACGGCCTGTACCACCGGTCTGCACTGCATTGGTGAAGCTGGTCGCATGATCGAATACGGCGACGCTGATGTCATGGTGGCGGGGGGCTCCGAGGCAACGGTGTCGCCTCTGGGCGTGGGTGGTTTTGCGGCCATGCGCGCTCTAAGTACCCGCAACGAGGATCCCCAGACAGCCTCGCGTCCATGGGACAAGGACCGGGACGGCTTCGTTTTGGGCGAAGGCGCCGGTGTGATGGTGCTGGAGGAGTACGAACACGCCAAGGCACGCGGTGCCAGAATTTACGCTGAGCTGGCAGGTTTTGGCATGAGTGCTGACGCCGGCCACATGACAGCCCCTAATATGGACGGCCCACGCCGTGCGATGCTGGGTGCCCTGCGCAATGCTGGCGTGAACGCCGACCAGATTGACTATCTGAACGCCCATGGCACCTCCACGCCGCTGGGGGACTTGAATGAAACCAACGCCATCAAGGCGGCGTTGGGGGATCATGCGAAGAAGACGGTGGTCAACTCCACCAAGTCCATGACGGGGCATTTGCTGGGCGGCGCTGGTGGCATCGAGTCGGTGTTTACCGTGCTCGCGCTTCATCACCAGAAGAGCCCGCCCACCATCAATATTTTCAACCAGGATCCCGAGTGCGATCTGGACTACTGCGCCAATACCGCACGTGACATGAAGATTGATGTGGCACTGAAAAACAACTTTGGCTTTGGTGGCACCAATGGCTCGCTTGTTTTCAAGCGTGCGCCGTAGCGTTTCTTTTGACCACTGATTCAAACATCCACCACCTGATTGATTCCACCATGCACGGCGCCCCAGCGGTCAGTTATCCGGTGGGGCGTTCGCGTTTTCAGGGCTGGCTGGTGGGGCTGACCGGCCTGGGCGGAACGGTTGCCGGCTTGCTGTGGCGTCATCAGGCAGACCCCGCTGGATGGCGTCAATGGCTACTTGCCTTGACCCTGCTTTGCGCCTGCGCCCTCGCGGCTGACGCCTGGCGCCGTTCCCCGCGGGGAAGCTTGCGCTGGGACGGGCAAACCTGGAGCTGGACAGCCGTTGACGCATCGGCCTGCGGGGTGTTGACAGTTCATCTTGATTTGCAGTTTTGCCTGCTGTTGAGTCTGCGCCTGGATACCGGCGCCCGGATATGGTTCTGGCCGGAGCGTGGCGCTGAGGTGACGGCCTGGAATGCGTTGCGCCGGGCTGCATTTTCTCGCGCCGCACGGGTCCAGGCCCCGGACCTGGGTGCCGATGCCCACTGGGCACACAGGTGAAGTCGTGAGCGCAGAGTCCACAAAGCCTCCGTTGCGGCCGGCGTCCGGCACTACCGACAACAGCGACGTCATGCTGGTGGAACGGGCTGTGGCGGGGGACCAGGGCGCTTTTGAGCTGCTCGTCATCAAGTACCAGCGCCGGATTCAGCGTCTGATTGGCCGCATGGTGCGCGATGTCGATCTGGTGGAAGACATTGCCCAGGAGACATTCATCCGTGCCTACCGGGCGTTGCACCAGTTTCGCGGCGACGCCCAGTTCTACACCTGGCTGTACCGTATTGCAGTCAATACGGCCAAGAAATTCCTGCTGGACCTCAAGCGCGATCCAACGGTGTCGGAGAACGCCTTCAAATCAGATGACGATGGCGATGAAACTTCCTGGTCCGGAAATGAACCAACAACAGATGAAACGCCCGAGTCGGTATTGGCTGCGAAGGAGATAGCCGCAGCGGTGAATGCCGCCCTGGAGGCTTTGCCGGAAGATTTGCGGCAGGCGCTGACGCTGCGGGAAATTGAAGGCTTGAGTTATGAGGAGATCTCGGAAGCGATGAATTGCCCGATCGGTACCGTTCGCTCCCGCATTTTCCGCGCACGCGAAGCGATATCCGTCAAAGTGAAGCCGATGTTGGAAAAGCAGACCGGCAAGCGTTGGTAAGACCTGGTCAGATTGGAAATGATGATGCAAGAAGCTATGAAAAATCGTGAACTTGTATCGGCGCTGGCCGACGGGCAGTTGCGCGGGGAAGAGTTCGCCCGGACAGTCGAGTGGGTCGGCCATTCTGAAGATTCCCGGATGGCATGGCATGCCTATCATGTGGTGGGTGACGTGCTGCGGTCTGGCGAGACGATGGTCAGCGCTCGCGACGCTGAGTTTGTGCAGCGTTTGAAGCTTTCTTTGCAGCAGGAACTGCGACAGGCACCAGGAATGGGCGCTACTGATTTGATAGCTGATGATGCAGTATTGACGGGGGCTGGTGGCATCAATAGATCAGAACAAAGTGGGGCCAATGACAGCCGTTTTCGCTGGAAGCTGTTGGCCGGGGTTGCATCGCTCGCCGCCGTGTCGCTTATCGGATGGCAGGCTTCGACCGGTTGGGGCGACCAGCACGGGGCACCACGGCTCGCTCAGGTGCCGGTGCAAAGTGGCCAGCCCGAAGTCGCGTTACAACAAGTCGTGGCCGGCGGTGAGTCACAGGTCATGATTCGCGATCCACAGCTGGATGCGCTGTTGGCGGCGCACAAGCAGTTTGGTGGTACGTCGGCGCTCCAGATGCCGGCAGGGTTTCTCCGTAACGCCACGTTTGAGGGAGCAGCCCGTTGAGACGGATGGATACAGTGGCCAACAAAAAAGCATTCACCAGAGCGCTGACCAGCGTGGCATTGGCGGGACGCACGGTCATCATTCGCGCCGCAGCCATGATGCTGGTCATGATGCTGGGCTCTCTGGCGGCGGCGCAGACGAAACCCGCGTCTGTGGCGCCAGTGGTGGGTGACAGCAACGTCGCAGATCGCAGTGTGAGTGACTGGTTGATGCGCATGCATGAGGCGTCGCGTCGGCGCGCGTATGTGGGCACTTTTGTGGTGTCGGCGGGCGGCACCATGTCCAGCGCCCGCATTTGGCATGTCTGTGATGGCGAGCAGCAGGTGGAGCGCGTTGAGTCCCTGACGGGCGCTCCCCGGTCCACGTTCCGGCGCAACGATCAGGTGATGACCTTTTTGCCGGAGAGCCGCGTGGTCGTGGCAGAAAAACGCGAGTCACTGGGTCTTTTTCCGAATTTGCTGCAATCAAATGACTCCTCCATTGCGCAGTATTACCGTGCCCGGGTGATAGGCCGCGAACGCGTTGCCGGTTTTGAGGCGGATGTGGTGCACCTGCGGCCCGAAGACGGCTGGCGTTTTGGCTATCGGATCTGGACGGAAAAAAAGACCGGCCTGATGGTCAAGCTGCAGACCCTGGACGGCGATGGGCATGTGCTGGAGCAGGCGGCTTTTTCCGAGCTGCAACTGGACGTGCCGGTCAGCATGGCGAAATTGACCCAGATGATGGGCAATACAGAGGGCTATCAGATCGAGAAGCCCGATATGGTGAAAACCACGGCCGCCGCCGAGGGCTGGGTCTTGAAGAATGCGGTGCCCGGCTTCAAACCCATGAGTTGCTACAAGCGGTCGGTGGGTGCTGCAGCCGACACCCGTCATGAGAGCACCCTGCAATGGATTTTTTCTGACGGGCTGGCCTCCGTATCGCTTTTTGTCGAGGCCTTTGACCCCCGGCGCCATGCGCAGCCGGGCGGCTTGGCCATCGGTGCCACCCACACGCTCACGCGACGCGTGGGGGACTGGTGGCTGACGGCTGTGGGCGAAGTGCCTGCACAAACCCTGGCGGCTTTTGCGCAGGGGCTTGAGCGGACAAAGTGAAGCCCCATATATCAATTTGTTTTTCAAAGAAAGGTCGATGATGATTCAAATCGATTGGAAGAAGCTGAACGCGTGTGTTCTGGCAGTTGCCAGTGTTCTGACGGCATCGGTCGCGCTGGTGCCTCTCACGTCCGCGGTGGCCCAGGTGCGCGCATTGCCGGACTTCACGGATCTGGTGGAACAGGTGGGCCCTTCGGTGGTGAATATTCGCACGCTTGAAAAAGTGACGGCCCGTAACGGCTCGGGTGCACCCGGCGAAGAGGAAATGCTGGAATTTTTCCGTCGTTTCGGGCTGCCGATGCCCAATATTCCCCGTCAGGCACCACGTCCGAATCGCCCTGCGCCGCAAGAAGAAGAGCAGCCGCGCGGCGTGGGATCGGGCTTCATTCTTTCGGCCGACGGCCTCATCATGACCAATGCACACGTCGTCGACGGGGCGGACGAAGTGATTGTGACCCTCACCGACAAACGCGAGTTCAAGGCCAGGATTATTGGTGCGGACAAGCGCAGCGATGTCGCGGTTGTCAAGATTGAAGCCACGGGCCTGCCTGCGGTGAAGGTCGGTGATGTGAATCGGCTCAAGGTGGGTGAGTGGGTGATGGCCATTGGATCTCCGTTTGGTCTGGAAAATACCGTGACGGCCGGCATTGTCAGCGCCAAGCAGCGCGATACCGGTGACTACCTTCCGTTCATCCAGACCGATGTAGCCATCAACCCCGGCAATTCGGGCGGCCCGTTGATCAACATGCGCGGGGAAGTGGTGGGCATCAACAGCCAGATTTACTCCCGCTCGGGCGGCTCCATGGGCATCTCGTTTGCCATCCCGATGGATGAAGCGGTTCGTGTGAGCGAGCAGTTGCGGGTGTCCGGCCGTGTCTCGCGCGGTCGCATCGGTGTGCAGATTGACCAGGTCACCAAAGACGTGGCGGAGTCCATCGGATTGGGCAAAGCCCAAGGGGCGCTGGTGCGCAGTGTCGAGACCGGCGGGCCAGCAGAGAAAGCGGGCGTTGAGGCGGGCGACATCATTACCAAGTTTGAAGGGAAAGTGGTCGAGAAGTCCAGCGACCTGCCGCGCATGGTGGGTGGGACCAAACCGGGTACCCGCAGCTCGCTGACCGTTTTTCGTCGTGGCGGCTACAAAGACCTGACGGTCACGATCGCGGAGGTCGAGGCTGACAAACCGGTCCGAAAAGCGGCTGACAAGGAAGAAAAACCCAAGGCATCATCCGCCGGGCAGGCGCTTGGGTTGGCGATCAGCGAGTTGACGGAGCCGCTCAAGAAAGAGCTCAAGATCAAAGGTGGCGTGAAGGTCGAAGCCGCCACGGATGCCGCGGCCCGTGCCGGTGTGCGTGAGGGTGATGTGATTGTGGCCATTGCCAACGTGGAAGTGGCCAACGTCAAGGAGTTCGAGGCCGCGTTGTCCAAACTGGACAAAAACAAACCGGTGAACGTTCTGTTGCGGCGCGGCGAATGGGCGCAATACGCCGTGATTCGGCCCGCACGCTGAGCGTTGGCAAGCGCGACAAGACCCCGACACAGAGTCGGGTTTTTGGATTTTTTTGCTGAATTTGTCTTCAAAAGAGCGATGGAAAAATATATTTTTACCGATCTTTTTGATTAATTGATGTTTGCATTCACTAACTTATAAATCGGGTAATTACCGTTTTGGTTAGAATGGGGACGGATCATCAAGGATTACAGGCATATCGCAAGGGCCGCAGTCCACGATACGGGATGGATTGGAAAGACTCACAGGCGGTCCACAGTTCGCCCACAAGTTGTCCAGATGTTCATTCACTAAAATTGTTAATAAGTTGTGTATAAAGTTCTTGTTGCTGCACTGCAACGACTCATGGTGACTGTTTCTTGGGCTGTACGTTCTTGGCTTTTTGCCTACAATGAAGCTCCAACCTTCGCAGTTGCCAATGATTGTTGGTTCAGGGCGCGTCAGCATTCGACGCGCCCTTTTTTCTTGTCTCATCGTTTTAATTCAATCACTTAAGTGTTCTCGTTGATGAATCACATCAGAAATTTTTCGATCATTGCGCACATTGATCATGGCAAATCCACATTGGCGGATCGCTTGATTCAGCGTTGTGGCGGCTTGCAGGAGCGGGAGATGCAAGCCCAGGTGCTGGACTCGATGGACATCGAGAAAGAGCGTGGGATAACCATCAAGGCACAGACGGCAGCACTTAAATACAAAGCGCTCGATGGCAAGATCTACAACCTCAATCTGATCGACACACCCGGGCATGTGGACTTCTCCTATGAAGTGAGTCGCTCGCTCTCTGCGTGCGAAGGTGCACTGCTGGTGGTGGATGCAAGCCAGGGTGTTGAAGCGCAAACAGTTGCCAACTGCTACACCGCACTGGAGCTTGGCGTTGAGGTGGTGCCGGTACTCAACAAGATGGATTTGCCGAATGCAGATCCCGATAACGCCAAAGTCGAGATTGAAGATGTGATCGGCATTGACGCGACGGATGCCATTCCGTGTTCGGCCAAAACCGGCATGGGCATTGACGAGATTCTCGAAGCCGTGGTCGCCCGGATTCCGCCGCCCAAGGGCAACCCGGCCGGACCCCTGCGCGCCATGATCGTCGACAGCTGGTTCGACACTTATGTGGGTGTGGTGATGCTGGTGCGTGTGGTCGATGGCCGCTTGGCCAAAGGCGAGCGCATCAAGATGATGGCGACCGGCACCATGTACAACGCCGACAACCTCGGGGTGTTCACGCCCGCCAATGAGTCACGTGATTCTTTGGAGGCGGGCGAGGTGGGCTACATCATCGCGGGCATTCGCGAACTGCAGGCCGCCAAGGTGGGTGACACCATCACCCTGATCAAACCCGGCACGGGTGGTGCGGCGTTCACGGCGACGGAGCCGCTGCCGGGTTTCAAGGAAATCCAGCCGCAGGTTTTTGCTGGTCTTTATCCGACCGAAGCCAATCAATATGAAGGCTTGCGCGACAGCCTGGAGAAGCTCAAGCTGAACGATTCATCGCTGCACTATGAACCCGAGGTGTCGCAGGCACTGGGTTTTGGTTTTCGCTGCGGTTTTCTGGGTTTGCTGCACATGGAGATCGTGCAGGAACGTCTGGAGCGTGAGTTTGACCAGGACCTGATCACCACCGCGCCCAGCGTGGTGTACCAGGTGGTGCAGGCGGACGGCGAAGTGAAGATGGTCGAGAATCCGGCCAAGATGCCCGACCAGGGCCGGCTCGATGAAGTGCGCGAGCCCATTGTCACCGTGCATTTGTACATGCCGCAAGATTATGTTGGCGCTGTGATGACCCTGGCCAACCAGAAGCGTGGCGTGCAGATGAACATGGCGTACCACGGGCGTCAGGTGATGCTCACCTATGAGATGCCGCTGGCTGAAATCGTTCTGGATTTCTTTGACAAGCTCAAGTCCGTGTCGCGGGGCTATGCGTCCATGGACTATGAGTTCAAGGAGTACCGCGCCGCCGATGTGGTGAAAGTCGATATTCTGCTCAACGGCGACAAGGTGGACGCCCTGTCGATCATCGTGCACCGCTCGCAGTCGCAATACCGCGGTCGGGCGGTGGTGGCCAAGATGCGGGAGATCATTTCGCGCCAGATGTACGACGTGGCGATTCAGGCCGCCATCGGGGCCAATATCATCGCGCGTGAGACAATCAAAGCCCTGCGCAAGAACGTGATCGCCAAGTGCTATGGCGGCGATATTTCGCGCAAACGCAAGCTCCTGGACAAACAAAAAGAAGGTAAAAAGCGCATGAAGCAGATCGGTTCAGTTGAAGTGCCGCAAGAAGCATTTTTGGCCATTTTGCAGGTGGACTCTTGAGCGCCGCCGGGCCGTCCCAAGGCGTGAGGGGCCCCTTGGGGGGCAGCGCAGCACGTGAAACGACAAGCGTGGGGGTAAGTTTCTCATGCAAGTTCTGACCTCCTTTATTCTGGCGGCCTTTGTCGGCTACGCCGGTGCCTGGTATTTTGGCGTGGTCGAAGGCAACTTTGCGCTCCTGCTATTTCTGGCAACCGTTGTGACAGGCGTTTACTGGCTGGCCGAGCGTTTTTATTTTCTGCCCCAGCGCCAAAAGGCGGCCGCCCTGCTGGAAGCCGAGGCTGTCCAGCGTCGCGTGGAACTGGGCAAGCTGGGCATCAGCCAGGTCGATGGGGACATTGCTGTGGCCCGAGGTCGCATCCTCGCGCAACCCTGGTGGCTGGACTGGACCGCCGGGCTCTTTCCGGTGATCATTGCCGTATTTTTCCTGCGCTCTTTCCTGTTCGAGCCGTTCAAGATTCCTTCGGGCTCCATGATCCCGACCCTGCTGGTGGGGGACCTCATTCTGGTCAACAAGTTTCACTACGGTGTGCGTCTGCCGGTGATCAATACCAAGATCACCGAGGGCAGCAAACCGCAGCGCGGCGATGTGATGGTGTTCCGCTACCCGCCCAAACCCAGCCTGGACTACATCAAGCGGGTGGTCGGGGTACCCGGCGACGAAGTGGCTTATCTCAACAAGCGCTTGACCATTAACGGCAAAGTGATGCCAACAGTGGCGGTGCCCGAATTCTTTGATGAAGACGTGATGCGCTATTTCAAACAGTATGAGGAGACGCTTGGCGAGCACAAGCACCGACTGCTCAATGACGATGACCGCCCCGCGTTTGTTCCGGGGACGGATGACTTTGTTTTCAAGCAAAACTGCCGCTACAGTGTCGAGGGGGTGGTGTGCAAAGTGCCAGAAGGCCACTACTTCATGATGGGGGATAACCGCGATAATTCGCTGGACTCGCGCTACTGGGGTTTCGTACCTGACAAAAACATTGTGGGAAAAGCATTTTTTGTCTGGATGAACTTCAGCAGCCTGAAGCGCATCGGGTCGTTCAATTGAAATTGGCTTCACCATTAGGGGAAAATGTATGAGGGTTCAGTTCAAGTCCAGGCAGCGTGGCGTGTCTTTTTTGGGGCTCCTGGTGGTTGGCGGCTTGCTGGCCGTGACCGGGGTCATTACTGCGCAGATTGTGCCGACGGCCATCGAATATCAGTCGGTTCTTAAAGCCGTCAACAAAGCGCGCGAAGGCAATTCAGTCGTTGAAGTGCGCACCATTTTTGACAGAGCTGCCGCGGTTGACAACATCAACACCATTACCGGCAAAGATCTTGAGGTCACCAAAGAAGGCGACAAAATCGTCGTCAGTTTCGCTTATCAGCGCGAAATCCACCTGGCCGGTCCGGGGTATCTGACACTCAAATACACCGGACGTTCCAAGTAATGCGCTGGCACAGAGATATCAGAGCGTGAACGATGGCTTGATTGCGCTGCAACGTCGCTTGCAGCATGAGTTTTCGAACGCGAATCTGTTGAGTCGGGCTGTGACGCACCGAAGTTTCTCAGTCGATCACAACGAGCGGCTCGAGTTTTTGGGTGATTCCGTCCTGAACCTCGCGGTCGCTGATTTGCTGTATGAGCGTCTGAGCGCGCTGCCTGAGGGCGACCTGTCCCGGGTGCGCGCCAATCTGGTCAAGCAGGAGACGCTGCACCAGTTGGCCGTCGAGCTTGGTTTGCCCGAGGTCATTCGTCTGGGAGAGGGTGAGGCTCGTTCCGGGGGGCAAAAGAGGCCTTCCATCCTGGCCGATGCCCTGGAAGCCGTCATCGGGGCAGTCTATCTGGATGCGGGTTTTGCAGCGGCGCAAGGGCTGGTTCATCGCCTGTTCAAAGCGGTGGAAATCAACCCGGAAATGGAAGCCATTGGCAAAGACCCCAAGACCGAGTTGCAGGAGTGGTTGCAGGGGCGCAAAATGAACTTGCCGCTGTACCGGGTGGTGGGGACGCAGGGTGCGGCGCACAAGCAGACGTTTGACGTCGAGTGTGAAATCATCGAGCTCAATTTTTCGGAGCGTGGCATCGGTGGATCGCGCCGTGCCGGCGAACAGGCTGCAGCTGCCGCGATGCTGCAAACACTCAAGGTTAAGGCTAAAAAATGACCTCCACGCTTCTCACTTCGTGTAACACGCGGCCTCCCGAGGGGGCGCATTTCGCCTTGGGGCGGCCCGGCGGCAAAATATGACTACTAAAAAAGTAATAGCTCCTCCAACAGATTCCACGGGACCTGAAGGCCAGAATGATCTGGAAAGCATGCTCAAGGGCATGCGCGTGGCAGCCCCTGCGCAGACGCCGGTAGAGGGGCAGCGTTGCGGCCTGGTCGCCATCGTGGGCAAACCCAACGTCGGCAAATCGACCTTGCTCAACGCCCTGGTCGGCCAGAAGATCAGCATTACCTCGCGCAAGGCGCAAACCACGCGCCACCGCATCACGGGCATGCACACCCAGGGTGCCACGCAGTTTGTGTTTGTCGATACCCCGGGTTTCCAGACGCGCCACAACAACGCCCTGAACCGCTCGCTCAACAAAACCGTGCTGGGCGCCGTGGGCGATGTGGACCTGATCCTGTTCGTGGTGGAAGCTGGCATGTTCAACCAGGCGGATGCCAAGGTGCTGGCGCTGCTGAGCAAAGACATTCCCACCCTGCTGGTGGCGAACAAGCTGGATCAGGTCACCCGTCGGGCCGACATCGCGCCGTGGTTGCAGGAGATGCAGCAGCGCCATGCGTTTGCCGAGTTTGTGCCCATGTCGGCCAAGAACGCCAAAGACATTGAACGCCTGCTAGATCGGAAGAGCGTCGTGTAGGGAAAGAGTGTAGATCTCGGTGGTCGCCG
>OFPG01000101.1_pt1 | contig 11002 bp, 13 predicted proteins | sample 1542501 | NCBI WGS metagenome assembly OFPG01 (sample SAMN05503963, study PRJEB24370) | sediment metagenome | isolation source: lake sediment | place: USA: Lake Hill lake, St. Paul Island, Alaska | collected 2013
CTGTGACTGGAGTTCAGACGTGTGCTCTTCCGATCTGCTTTGGCCGCTTTTTTCGTGGCATTTTCGGCCCGTTCGACGGGGCCCGGCGCGGTAGCTGCGGAGTCTGCCGGGGCGGACGTGTCGGCGGCGGCTTGCGCAAAAGCCGACATGCTCCAGCTGGCAGCGGTCAGGATCGCAACAGCGGACAGCACACGGACGGTGAATGCAGATGACGTCATGAAAAGCTCCTTGGAAAGTTAAGACCTCAAGTATGACCCTGTTCACAGCCATTCAGCGTTTGTGCGGTGTTCAACACCTGGGTGTTACAACAGCAAACGGCTGCAACACAAAACTCACAAATGCACGGACCCCACCGCTACAACCGGCGCCCCCCGCAAGACTTATCAGAATCAGCGTATGGTGGATGCCCGTCACTATCAAGGCAGATCATCTTCACTGTCACGGAAAAAATTCGAGCAGTTCTATCACCACAATGACGCTGATAGTGCGGGCTGAAAGCCAACAACGAGAAATTTCATGAGCCTGATTCAACCCCTTCCCGCTGGGCCGCTGGACGTCGTGGGCGACATCCATGGCGAATATGACGCGCTGTGCGATCTGATGGGCCATCTGGGCTATGACCAACAAGGCAACCATCCTGAGGGCCGTACCCTGGTCTTTGTGGGCGACTTCTGCGACCGCGGGCCGGACAGTCCGGCTGTGCTTGCCTTGGCGCAGGAGCTGGTTGAATCCGGACGAGCCGTGGCTGTCCTGGGCAATCACGAAATCAACTTGCTGCGTGAAGAAGTCAAGGACGGCTCAGGCTGGTTTTTCGATGAGCGCATGAGTCGTGACCATGAAAAGTACGCGCCCTACGAACGACCTGACCCAGCGGCACGCTCACGCATCCTGAGCTTTTTGTCCATGCTGCCTATCGGCCTGGAGCGGGCGGATCTGCGGGTCATCCATGCGGCATGGCTGGACGAGCAGATCGAGGTGGTCAGGACATTGCCCCTGGGCAGCGTTCGCCAGCACTATGACGAGTGGGAAGAGGTGGCCAAGCAGGAAGCGGCCGAAACCGAGCTGGAACAACTCATGGCTGCAGAGCTTGAACGATGGGAGCATGGCTTGGAGAACATGCACCGGGAGCCGCCGTTTCTGCATGCCCATGCGGAGTTTGAGTCAAGCAAGCAGATGAAGAATCCGCTCAAGGTATTGACCTCCGGGGTGGAGCGCAAGGGAACGGTGCCGTTTTATGCCAGCGGCAAATGGCGGTTCGTTGAAAGGGTGCAGTGGTGGGATGAGTACGAAGACTCGATTCCCGTGGTGGTTGGCCACTACTGGCGGCGCCTGAACAAGATTGACCGCAGCACGGTGGGTAAAGGCGATACGGACCTGTTTGACAACACCTCGCCGCTCGCGTGGCACGGCAAGCATCGCAATGTGTTCTGCGTGGACTTTTCGGTTGGTGGCCGCTGGACCGAACGCAAGGCCGGCACAGCCCTGGGGCAGGACTTCAAGCTGGCGGCACTGCGGTGGCCTGAGCGGATCGTGCAATTCGACGATGGACACCATGAGATGACGCGGCATACCACTCCGGTGACTGCCTGATTTCGGCTCTTCTTCAACCCATTGGCACACCTATGTCCTGCGTCTTTTTTTACCTGCGGGGAACGGCATGAGCCATGCGGTAGCCCGCCTGCGCGAGGTGCGCATGGCGCGTCGTGACAAGCCCTTTGTCGCCCGTGGTTCGCGCGCGCCGCGCTGCCCTGGTTGCCGGGTGATCTTTAGCCACTGTCTGTGTGCCTTGCGCCCACAGGTGCCTACCCGGGCGGGTATGTGCCTGATCATGTGCGACATCGAGCCGCTCAAACCCAGCAATACCGGCTGGTTGATAGCCGACGTAGTAAGGGACACCGCCGCTTTTGGCTGGTCGCGCACGGAGGTGGACCCCGCCTTGCTAACCCTGCTGGCCGACCCGCAGTGGGAGCCCTATTTGGTATTTCCCGGCGAGTTTGTAGCCACTGAGCGCGTAGTCACCGAGGTGCAAGTGGTCCCCGGAAAACGGCCGCTGTTTGTCTTGCTCGATGCCACCTGGCCGGAGGCACGCAAGATGTTTCGCAAAAGCCCCTATCTCAACCACTTGCCGGTGCTCAGCCTGCAGCCCGAGCAACTCTCGCGCTACCGCCTGCGCCGCTCGACACGCGATGACCACCTGTGCACATCGGAGGTGGCCGCACTGTGCTTGGCCTTAGCGGGTGAGCAGCATGCTGCCGAGACTCTGGAGGCCTATTTAGAGGTCTTCACCAGCCATTACTTGAATGCCAAACAGTCCATGCCACCGGATCTTGAAGACGCAGCCCATCAGCGCTTGCGCGCCCTCGCCATGGGGGACTGAGGGGCGTGCAGTGGTGGGCCGTGACGGGCTGGCGCACCAATAACCAGACCATCAGACGTGATTCCTTGATCGAGAGTAAAATATGCACGTTGCTGCAATTTGCTTACCTTTGCAGCAACTGTAGTCTGACACGGTCAGCGGCACCTTACACGCCGCCCCCGCACCTTTTTGGCCGATAGATCCGGCCCTCCCGGTCGTCAAACTCCCCCCAGCGGCGAGCTTTACCTCCGGTCTCATTTTTCCCCTCCCCGACCGAACCCATGACCTGGGCCCAAGAACCGGATTCATTTCCGGTTCATGGAACCCCGGTCCTCCTGCATGCCTGGCTGTGGCCAAGCGTCAGTTCCGTTGATGGTTTTTTAACCAAGACCGTCATTCCCCCCGCGCCGCGCGGTTCATTGAAACCGCGGTCGCTTTTTTGAAAGATCCCAAAATGGGCAAGAAACTTTACGTCGGCAACCTCTCCTACTCGGTAGATGACCAATCCCTGAATCAAAATTTCTCTGACTTCGGCACCGTCTCGTCAGCCAAGGTCATGATGGACCGCGACAGCGGCCGCTCCAAGGGCTTCGGCTTCGTGGAAATGTCGAGCGACGCGGAAGCCCAAGCGGCCATCAGCGGCATGAACGGCAAATCGGTCGATGGCCGTGACATGGTGGTCAATGAAGCCCGCCCGATGGAACCACGTACCGGCGGCTTCGGTGGTGGTGGTGGCGGTGGCCGTCGCGAAGGCGGCGGTGGCGGCTATGGTGGCGGCAACAACCGCTACTGAAGTCTGCACTCAGTTGAAAAAACCGGCCTCCTGGCCGGTTTTTTTTCGCCCGACGCAATCATGCAGGGGGGCGGACGAGCGTTGTGTTTGGCGTAAGCACGCTGAGCGGCAAAACCTGGACATCAAGGCCCCCATGCCGAGGTTTGCCCTGGCGCCTATTGCCGGGCTACTGGTTTCGGTGGCCCCTTCTTTAAGGTAGTTCACTTTTTACTCTGGAACCTCTGCAATCGGGGATTTACGTCAATGGCCGGTATTGACCGAGACTTACCCGCCCCCCTGAAATCCGCGAATACCCGCTTTGTGCTGCGGATTCAACCGGTCGATGCAGCCACGGCGGCAACTTCGGTGTTTGGTTTGCGAATACTCAAAGGGAATCCCGATGAATGTCCGCATCCTTATCCGGAGAATTTCTTGTCCAGGTTAAACCTCAGGATTTTTGGTTTGGAATGTGCTGGGCGTCACCGAACGCGGATTGCAATCCCCGGCGGGGATAGAAACGAGTTGAAGAGTTGGATTAAAAGGAGGGAGCTATGACTACAAGTGACAAGCCGGTCGAAGTGGAGCGCGTCTCATGCGAGATATGCCTGAAGGAAGTGCCCATAACCGAAGCTATAGTTCCTGAAGCGACGGACTATTTTGTGCACTTTTGCGGTCTGGAGTGCTATGGAAAGTGGAAGAGCCAGAACGGCAAGCCCGATGATCAAGTCGAAAAATCTGGCTCATGAGGGGGTTCTCTAAGGCTGCATAGCCGGGCCGAGTGAACTTGCCCCCGAAAAACGTACTTCTTGGCCGATGGTTAAGTCCAATGATCAGAGATCACGAATTGATAAAGCACAAAGACGGACAAGTCCGGGTCAAATAGAATTTAAGATTTAAACTGGGTTGAGAGCACCGATGACCGGCTGCTTCTGACCGATGGCGCTGGCAGAGGTTGCCTGTCGAGACCAGTAGGCCCGTGTCAACTGCACCCTATGGGGGCAGAGAATAAGAAGCCGCGGTGGCTTTCCATTATTGGGGGTGCTCCATGACTGAATTACCCCTTGCCCCCCGCTTCGAGGCTTACTTTAGCGTTGTTCCCGCGAATACCGGGGATTTGCTGGAAAAAGTCTACCAACTGCGCCACCAGGTTTATTGCGAAGAACTTGGCTACGAGCAGCAACGCGCGAGCCAGCTGGAGCATGACGAGTACGACAAGCGCTCAATTCACTGCCTCCTGTTTCACAGATCCAGCCAGAATTATGTCGGCTGTGTTCGCCTGATTCTGGCTGACAGCCAAAAGCCCGACGTGCCGTTCCCGTTTGAGTATGCGTGCGGCAAGTCGCTCGAGTGGGACTTTGACAGTTCGGACGGAACGTCCCGTCGCAAATACGGTGAAATCTCCCGACTGGCCATTACCGCCAACTTTCGTCGTCGTCGCGGTGAAGCAAGCGTTGCTGATGGTGGAAGCGAGAGCTTTGACGCCAGCGCTGAGGTTGATCGACGCCTCCTTCCCTCTGTCGCATTGGGTCTTTATGTTGCAATTACCGCCATGGGTCTGAATCAAGGGCTGGATGGTGTTTTTGCCATGATGGAGCCCCGACTGGCTCGGCACTTGCGACGCTTTGGCATACTTTTCCAGCAAGTCGGCGCAGAGGTTGAACATCGCGGAATACGGGCTCCGTTCTTCATCAGCCGTGACAACCTCTTCAATAATCTCAAACCGGAGTGCCGGGTGCTGCTGGACAACATTCAAATACAGCTCCATCTCGCCTCTCAGTATGCGCAGTAGAGATGAGCGTCATCTCATGACCCGTGCATATGGAATCCCTGAAGTCAAATACCAACTGCTGTTCCACATCAATGACCAGTTGAGGCAGATCGACGACCGACCTTGGCCAACTCCGACAGGTCGAGCAGCCAATGCAAGCGTCCGTTTCCGCTGCAGAGTTGCCCGTGGCGTCAAATGACTGCTATCTGCGATGGTCATAGACAGCGGCAGACTGAAAACCGCCGGACAAGTTTCCAGACAACAGACCCGTAGGAGGACTTGTTTGGGGGGTAATGGTTAGAAGCCGTGGCTCAAGCGATTAGGCGCCTCCGGCGTTAAACGCAGGCTACGTGATTTTGAAGACAGTCCGAATAGTTTTTGAACCAGATTTTTCTTCGTAAACAGCCCATTGCTTAATTCCTTTTACAAGGACCAACGTGCTAATGTCTTTCACAGAAGTTTTAGCCCTTAACTTTTCAGTGACCCAGTCCTGAACGTGTGGAAAGGTGCGTCCTTGCTTGCCGGTTGGAACCAGCAATTCTTTGTCACCAACTATGCCAACAGATGTGACGGCGAGTTCGGTTGCTGGCATTTGTTGCTCTCGGTTGTTTGATGTAATGAACGGTTCTGCAGCAAGGTCATGGCGCCAGATTGCTGGCTCGTGAGGATGCAACGTGATGCGAACGCGCTGATGCGATTAAATGCGTATTCTGGATTATCACTTTTGACCACAATGGCTGACCATCGGTTTAAAGTTTGCCGCGCCCACGTGACGGTCAGCTTTTCAGCGGGAACTGCCGGTGGCGCAGGGTGGCTGGCGGCGCCGCGACACTGTCATTCAGGTCACATTAGCTGCTTGAGCATGTGATCCAGACCAGGCAAGGGCCAAATCATGGAAAATCGATACCGATCCGCGTAAATTGAAGAAAAGATATCCATGAACGAAGCCACTCTATTTCCCCCTCTGCCCGACCATCTGTCGATTGACCAGCGCAGCCCCTTTCACGTCGCTGCCGTGTTCGAACATGACGTTGGTATTCGATTGAATGACAAGGAGCGTTTAGATGTCGCGGAATACTGCATCAGCGAGGGCTGGGTGAAGGTGCCCGCAGGCAAGACGCTGGATCGCAAGGGCAATCCGCTGTTGATCAAGTTGAAGGGCAAAGTCGAAGCGTTTTATCGATAAGCGACTTCTATTCGCCAATTGCGCACTGGCGGCCAATTGAGCGAGGGCCCGGAAGATTCATGCAACAGTAAACTTCAGGCGCTATGGGCGCCTGACGTGTTCTTAACGCTGTTCGCGGCGGTCGTTGCTTATCATCCATTCCACGTCGTCGCGCAGCGTCGCTAGTTCATTTTGCAGCGGATATTTACGTCGCGACTTTATGGGTAGCGTCGGTCTTCATGTCGACCGTCATGCCGCTTGTCGTTCCGGCCTTCTCGCTGGTAATACACCTGTGACACGGACGCATAGCCCGGGCCGTAATAGCCCGCGCCGTCGCCCTGACGTGGTGCCTGCACGTAGTGACCGCCATGGCGCCTGTTCCAGCCATAGGGGCGATCGTAGTAAACCGGCTGCGGCTGTACATAGACCGGCGCAGGCCTTACAAACACAGGGCGCGGCTGGTAGTAGATCGGCTCTGGCTGAACATAGACAGGCTGAGCCTGGATATACACCGGGCCTGCATTGCCCACATTCAGCGATACCCCCGGCGCGCCCATGCCCACTGACCAGAACACGTCGTCTCTGGCTTGGGCCGAACCGGCAAAACTCAAGGCCGCAACCGCCAGAACGGCCGTGGCACCCGCCACAACGACGGAGCGGTTTACCATGATGGCTGTCTTCATAAGTTTCTCCTTAACAGGGCAGGAAATGCCCATGTGCTTATTAAGCGCGGGACCCTGGTAACCACGTACCGCACGCACAGTGAAGAGCGTAGCCAAACGTAACCGGGCTCTGCTACAGCCTAAAAATCACAGCATGACATCCCCCGCAGCCTCCAAAGCCGCCAGCCCCAGCATGGCCGCCATGGCGCTCATCCATCTCCACAGAAAGGTCTGCGAGGCGGGTGGCCATCCCGGGGGATTTCTCGCGAATGTCGGTTCCATACACACATGCATGCGGTCGTGGTTGGAAAAAACGAGCACGGCCAGTAGTCCAATCACTGTTCCGCCGATGCTCTTCAAGCACTTTGGCAGGCCTTCGTTCGTTCTTTTTCGCCCTTTTAACCGCGGGTACTTCTTTACCTGGCCAACTCGGGTGCAATGCCCATCATGATGTCGCACGCGCCCTGTACGGCCCTTCGCATGTTGAGCGCTTGCTGTTGGGTGGCTGACATGCCGCCAAACCGCATTTCACAATAGGTTTCCACCGCGTACCCCAGCCATCGCTTGGCCAGGGGGGCAATGCCTGCGGCAGCCACCCAGTGCTCACGCACCGACTGGCCCGGGCGCCTTTTGTGGCCCTGCACGTGCAGACACCATTTCATGGCCTGAGCAGACAGACGCATGGACTGCGCTGGAAAATGCGCAGCCAGCAGCCATGAACACCCCAGTGCCATGCTCAGGCCCAAGCGATATCTGCGGCGCCAAAGCAGGTACCCCGCCAACAACAGGGCCAGCACCAGCAGCCAGTTCACTTTGACAATCAAGCGCTCAGACGGAGCTTGAGTTTGCGCCCCTTGTGCCAGCGCTCCAGCCGATTCGACCGGTTGGCCAGTCAACATTTCAAGAACTGCCTGCACAGAATTGAGCAACTTCTCCATGAGACTGCGCTGCCATTGCGGAATGAAACGGTCCACAGTGGACTGGCGCATGCTCTTGAGCATGGCGCCCCACTTTTGCGCCCACTCGCCTTGCGGCGGTGCGCCCGCACTCCCCTGCCCTGCGCCGGTTCCCGATCCCGATGAGCCACTATTGCCTTTGGCTTGTTTGCCACCGCCCTCGCCCGCGGGCTGTTGAAAGAGCCCTGGCGTGTCAGTTCCGGGAGGCAGAAAACCAAAGCCCAAAATCGGCGGCCTTGGTGCAAAGAAGAACAGCACCGCCGTCAGCAGTAATGAAACACCGATGAATCCCAACGTCATTGACATCTTGGTCCAACGTGAGAGCGGCACACCAGTCGCATGCTCCCAAGCCAATGCGAGCCCGCCAAATACCCATGCTGGACCCAGATAGAACCACAGGGTCCAGTCTGCATTGCCATGCGTGCCGACCATGAAGCTGACGACAAAAATGACGGTCAGTGTCAGATAAAAATCGCGCCGTGTTCGGAGAATCGCCGCGCGTGCCCCCAGGATGATCATCAGGGTCAAGGAAGCCCACCGAAGCAGGTTGTAGATGGCAAAGCCGGGAAACACGGCAACAAGCAAGCCCAGCGAACCGAGTACAACCCACTGGGTCCGCCCGGACTCGACGGGCTTGCTTGCATGCAGGGTGCCAGCACCAAACCCCAACAGTGCCCAGGTCAGCCACAAGAAGCCCTCCAGGCCAAACGAACTGAAACGCCTGTCGAGGTAGGAGAATCCCAGCCCGACAAAGAGGTAGCTCATCCCGGTCAGCGCGACGACCATCCGGCTGTTCAGTGGGGGAGCTGGATCAGGCTGCACCGGGACGGTCCGGCTAATCGTCATGGTGCCTCCATGAACGTGGCAAAACCAGCTTGCTCCACAGCCCGCTGCAGCTTGCGCGCCTGCGCCATTTCCGGAGATGCCGCTCGCCGCCCAAGGGCGATGCAGACCATGACCCTGCAGCCCTGTAAAGCCAGTCCTGACAAGGACACGACAAGCTCATCCTCGGGGCAGGAGCCGCTCACCACCACGGCAACTTGCTCGCCCGGTGCGGTCTCGCCGGCAACCCGGGCTATAGCCGGAAAAAATCCTGCCCCCGAGGGCAATGCCTCTGCCAGTGCACGCTTGATAGAGGCACCTTCTCGCAGCGGCGCTGCATTCTGCTCCAGGTACACAAACAATTGCACCCCGTTCCCGAGCGCCGCATCACATACACCTGCGGCGAGGCGAATGGTTTGTTCACCCGCACTGTCGGGGTCTCCCAGCGATGGCTCGCGCGGGACCTCCACAACCACACGCAGGCGGATGGAGCCACTTTGCTGAAAATGCTGAATCACCAGCTCACCCACGCGCGCGGAAGCACGCCAACTCACCCGGCCAACGGATTCACCGTGTTGGTAGGGGCGCAACATGCCCAGCTCCAACGACTGGCCCATCCTGCGTGTGGTCAATTCTCCCAATGGGTCCTCGGTTACATCCCAAGGCAGCGGCCAGCGCACAACCTGCGCCTGAGGCAGTACGCGCAGGTGAATCTGGGGGCGTGACAACGTGTGATGGGCGCGGATTAAGCCCAGAGGGAACCCACTTGAAAGCCGCACAGCAATCAGTTCGTAATGTCCCCTGCAAGGAAACTGAACCAGCCGACCCAGGTCTGGCGCACGACCGGCCCGAATAACGGGCACCGTCTGGCTCAACACAATGCGGTGTGAGGCCCACTCCCACTCGGTCTCAACCGCCACCATGAACGCGGGCCAAGGTGCCGCTCGCTCGACAAGGATGTTCAAGTCGCAGCCTGCGCCTTCCAGGACTTCCATATCCCCGGCGGATTCCAGCCGCACCGTCGTCGAACGCAATGAGAGCCAGGGCAGCAAAAAACCCAGAAAGCTCACAACCGCAAGAAACAGGAACATCCCATACACCATGGGGTCCTGACGGTTCAGTGCAGCGATCAGCAAGACACCACACAAACCGAGCAGAACCCGGGACTTGGACAGCCAGCGCTCCATCCTTGAGCCTACTGAGGCGTGCGTTGAGACAACAGGATGTCCTGAATAAGGGCCTCAGCAGGTTTGGGCTGGGCGCCTTGGGTCTGCACAATGATCCGGTGCGCCAGTACCGGCACGGCGACTTCCCGCACAACCGCGGGATCCACATAGGAGAGCCCGCGAATGCAACTTAGCGCACGCGCCATGCGGGCAAGCCCCAGGGTGCCCCGAGGGCTGGCACCAAACCGGATGGCAGGATGCTTTCGCGTTGCCGCCACGATGGCCGTCATGAAGTTGGCGACCTCGGGCGTGACCGTGACATCGCGGGCACTCGCAACCAGCCGTGCGAAATCACCCTGTTCACACACCGAATGCAAACGGGTGATCGGGTGCGAGAACTGCTGTGTGGTGATTAGCCCGGCCTCGGTCTGCGCGTCAGGGTAGCCCAGAGACAGGCGAATGAGAAACCGGTCCAGCTGCGCCTCTGGCAGCGGATAGGTTCCGGCCATGTCGATGGGGTTTTGGGTGGCCAGCACGGCAAATGGCGCGGGCAGGGGAATGGTCTGGCCATCGAGCGTGATCTGCCCTTCTTCCATGCATTCCAGCAGGGCGGACTGGGCCCTGGGGTTGGCGCGGTTGATCTCATCAGCCAGCACAATGTTTGCAAACACCGGCCCAGGGCGCAGAACAAAACTTCCGTCTTTCGGGTTGTACACCGGCCCGCCCACGATATCCGATGGCATCAGGTCAGCGGTGAACTGGATACGCTTGAATGACAGGCCAACTGAAACCGCAAGAGCCCGCGCCAGCATGGTTTTTCCCAAGCCCGGGACGTCTTCGATCAGCAGATGCCCGCCGGCAACAACCGCGGCCAGAGCAAGCTCCACTTGTTGGTGTTTGCCCTCCAGAACTTTTTCTACGTTTTGTACGATCGTTCGCGCGAGCTGCGCGGAGTCCTGCGCGGACCATGCGGGCGCATGTGTTTGGGTCAATTGATTTTCTCCCTTGTTCGGGAAATTCTAACGGTCGCGTGACCGTCACCTCAAGTCATGAATCCTTCGGGTTAGCCCTCGCGCTACTCGCGCCGCAGATTGATCTGGCGTTGGTTGATGGCTCTGTAGCCAAGCAGCAGGACACGGCCCACAGTGACATTGACGCGATGATCGTGAGTGCGGGCCTGGGTTATGCCGACGTGTTCGGCGCGCTTGAGGGCGCAGGGCAAATAAAGTTATCGACTTGCTATATTTTGTATAGCTGCTTGCGCTTGTTTCACGGGGGTCAGAGGCCATTTTGACTAACACTTTTGGCCGCCATGGCGCACATGGGCCGCTCTGC
>OFPG01000102.1_pt1 | contig 10983 bp, 21 predicted proteins | sample 1542501 | NCBI WGS metagenome assembly OFPG01 (sample SAMN05503963, study PRJEB24370) | sediment metagenome | isolation source: lake sediment | place: USA: Lake Hill lake, St. Paul Island, Alaska | collected 2013
GCGCGGGGGCGGCCAGCTACCTGAAGAGCGAGAGCAGCGCTAGCTGCTTTTCTGGGGGGAGTTGGTGGAAGACGGCCAGCATGGCCCGGTCGATGTCTGTGAGGGCGTGGGCCGGGCCATTGTCGTTTGTGGTGCCGACGATGGCGGTATTGGCTGCGGTGTAGCTGGATGGCAGGGTGCTGGGAGCGACGAGGGACAGGGGCGCGGGTGCAATGCCTGGCGCTGGGGTGGTTTTGAGGCTTTCGCGCAGACGGATATTTATTTCGGACGTGAGCTTGCGGCCGTGGAGTAAGGCTTCGCGTTGAAGTTCGGCCTTTATCTCATTCGGCATTCTCACCAGGACATTGGTGTGGGTATCCGCCATTTAGTCGCACCTTTCCACAACAAAAAAAATATTTTGCAAAAACCATTGCAAAACTCACTGAAACATATATGCTTCTGTATAGATTTACTTTGAATCCATATAGATTATGAAAAAGCCTGAAAAAAAGAACATTTTAGTGAGTGTTCCTGTCCCCCTGTTGAAAAAGCTGGACTCGTCTGCCCGCTCGCAAAGCAGGAGCCGTACCGCCGAGGTGTGTGTATTGCTCGACCAGGCGCTGAAAGCGGCCAAGGCACCGCGCCAAGAGGCGACTGCATGAGCGCCTTGAAGCCTCCATGGTCAATGAGTCGATTGATGAGCATGGCGTGATCGTCGTTCGTTCATCCGTCCCGCTCAAGTGACTGAACTCATGGTTAACCCCTGAGCCCTTCAAAAACGTACCAGGAAATTTGACATGAATATTGCAATGAACACAGCCTTGATCCCCGTGAACTTCCACGACGAAATCGTGGAGCTGGTGAATTTCGAGGGTCAACCTTACTTCGCAGTGAAGCGCATAACCACCAATTTGGGGCTGTCTTGGCCTGCTCAGTACCGCAAATTGATGGATAAATTCGGGTCAACCGTTGCGGAAATAGCAACGGTTGCCGAGGATGGGAAGCTCAGAACGGTGGTTTGCTTACCGATCAGAAAGCTCGCTGCTTGGCTAAACACCATCCAGGCGAACAAGTTGACAACTGAATTGCGCACCAAGGTGCTTTGCTACCAGGCCGAATGTGACGACGCGCTGTGGGACTACTGGACCAAGGGCGTGGCGCTGAACCCGCGCCTGGCGCAGTCGGCGCTGAGCGTGAACGAGACGATCTCGCTGTCACGCGAGTGTGCCCGGCTGCTGGAAAAGGTGGCGGAGTCCACCAACGCGACGCTGGCGCGTGAGCTGTACAAACATTTGCAACGCATGACTGCGGCGCTGGGTGACCAGGTGGCGCCGCTGGATCAGCTTGCCCCTGGGTTGCGTCAGCAGTCGTTGCCCCTTGAGTCATGAAAAGCGCACGGCGGACCAATCTTGGTCTGAAAAACGAATCATGAACCACAAAAACGTAGCCAAGGGCCAGGCGGCCAATCCGTTCGAGGCCTTTCGTCAACTGGTCTACACCTTCGGTGTCGTGGAGCTGGCGCCGCAGATGGGCCTGAAGCCCGGCACGCTCTACAACAAGGCCGATGCCGATGAGGACACGCACCACCAGCCCAGTCTGCGCGATGTGGTGCTGGCCACCCGCCTGACCGGCGACCTGCGGGTGCTGGATGCGCTGAACGAGCACTTTGGCCGGGCCTGCTTTGACTGCACGCCGCTGACCCACATCTCGGACGAGGCGCTGCTGGAGCTGCTGCTGACGCTGCACAAGGAGTCTGGCGAGTTTCATTCGGTGATGCGCTCAGCCCTGATCGACAGGAACTTCAACCCGGCCAGCCTGAATGTGATCCGCGCCGAGGCCTTTGACATGGTGAGCGCCTTGATGACGCTGGTGGCCCGGCTGGAGGGCCTGCTGGATGAATAAGTACCAGGTGACCCATGCCCTTGCGCCGGGCTTTGAGGTGGATGCGGCCAGGGCGTTGATGGGTTTGTTTGGAGCGGAGATTGCCATTGCCTTGAAAGCGAGGGACCGTGATGCGAACAACAAATCTCATGCAGCAGCAAATGCCGCTGGACCCGGTTCTGGAGGAGGAACTGGTGCTGCGCAAGGCGCGGGAGTTGTACGCCAATTCGCGGTTCCTGAGCGGGCGGTTCGCCAGCTTCGAGCGGCTGATGGCAGACCCGGTGGTGGGACGGTGCATGCGCTTGAGCGCCACGCACCTGCTGCGCCGGGGCAGTAGGACACGGGGCCGGTGATATGACGACGAGCATGCGCTGGCTTGGTGGGGTGGTGTTGGGCCTGGCCTTGGGTGGCTTGGGCGTGGCACTGGATGGTGAATATAAAACTGAAAGACACGACCATGAGAATGAACAAGCGGTATTTGACGGACGAGGAGCAGCGCCGGCTGCTGTCTGTTACCAAATCCCAGGCCAGCCTGCTGGCGCAGCGGGACTATGCCTGGATGCGCCTGCTGATCGAGACCGGAATGCGGGTGAATGAGCTGGCGACGCTGACCTTTCGCCAGGCCTCGCAGGCGCTGGCCAGCGGCTGGCTGGTGGTGGCAAAGGAGCAGCGCAAGGGCAAGCGCAAGGGCCACGATTACCTGGTGACCGAGCCGGTGCGCCAGTGCCTGGAGACCTTGATGCATCTGCAGGATGAGCTGCGCCCGGCGGTGGACTTGCCCCCCGAGGTGTTGCCGCCCCTGCTGTGGGGCCGCTGCGGTGTGGTGAAGGGCTGCGTGCTGGCGGAGCACATGAGCGTGCGCAGTTTTCAGGCGCGGATGAAGCACTGGGGCTATCTGGCAGGCCTGCCAGAGGGCGTGAGCCCGCACTGGCTGCGCCACACCCGGGGGGTGAACATCATTCGCCGCTGCCGGGGCAAGAACCCATTGAAGGTGGCGCAGCTGGCGCTGGGGCATGTGTCGATTGCGTCGACCGGGATCTACACCCAGATGAGCCGCGAGGAATACACCCAGGAGCTGCACAACGTGGCGGGCGGGCGCATGCGCCAGAAGGATGCGCGGGCGATGAGCCAGGGGGTAGGGCTATGAGCGCGGTGCTGGAGAGCCGGGAGCTTGCGCTGGAGAAGCAGCGGCAGGCCGTCTTGTCGCATTACGACCAACGCCAGCGGGATGCGGCGTTGCGCCTGTATTACCTGGTGCGCCGGCACCGTGGTACCAGTGGCGGCAACGCAGCGGCAAAGCTGCTGCTGGGGCTGTACAACGGCCCGCGCTTCCCGTTCGACTTGACGGACTTTCGGGTTTTCGATGCGGAAAACCTGGAGTGCGCCGTTGAGGTGCTGCTGATGGATGCCCGCCATACCTGGTGCGAGATCCATTGCCTGCTGAACGCCATCCTGGGGCCGGGGGCCAACACCGGCGCGGAGTTTGAGAACTGGGCTTTCAACCTGAAGTTGAAGGGCCGGTGCACGAAGGAGAACCTGCCCCCGCTGCCGGCAGTTCTTCCTGCGATTCCTTCGGATTTTTTCTAAGGGGGTAACCATGCTTTTCAAAGTAACTCACATCGACGAGCGCGGGCACCGGCGCAAGGCGCGGGTAGCGGCACCCAATGCCGGGGACGCGATGGACCAGGTGGACCGGGAGTGGGGCGAGGCCCGGGTGGTGGCGTGCATGCGCATGACGTCGCGCCCGGTGCTGCATGTGGTGACCGGAGTGCGGCAGGCGGCTGCAGGGGGTGCGACATGCGGATTCTGAGCTTGCGACTGCTGATGGGGCTGGTGAATGTGCTGATCTTCTTCTGGCTGTTCGTGGTGATTCCGGCGGAGTGCATCGGCAAGCTGCTGACCCGCTGGGCGGACAGGGCCGAGATTGAATATCTGCTGGCGGGGGCGGAGAAAAAGATCAGGGGCAAATCATGAGCGGCCCGGCGGTGGCCACCAAGCGCTACGGCAAGGGCCTGTGCGAGCGCTCGATCAAGGTGTGGAAGCGGGTGCGCGACGAGGGCGGCTGGTGGACGGCGAGCGAGCTGGCCCTGCAGATGGGACTGGACACCGAGGAGGTGCGCGCCTCGATGCGCAACATGGTGAACAACCAGTACCTGGCCGAACGCGTCAACACGAAGAACCAGCTGCGCCGGGTGGGGGTGACGTCTTTTTGCTACCCGCCCAAGGGCGAGACGCTGGAGCCGGGGCGCAGCCCTGAATCATGGGGCGCGTAGCCGGGGGCGACTTCAGCCGCCCGCTGAAGGACGTGATGCTGGAGCGGCTGATGGACTGCGGCACCTGGATGAGCCGCGAGGCGCTGGCCAAGGGTGCCAGCACATCGGCCCCGGCGATTGACGACACGCTGGCAGACCTGGTGCTGGAGCGCCGGGCCGAATACCGCCAGGCGGTGGGATACCGGCTGGCAGGCACGGAGTTGACCCGGGCGGCGCTGAAGAAGCTGCGCGCCGAGGGGCTGGCGCGGTCGGTGCTGGGCTGCCAGGTGAAGGATGAGTACCGGGTGGGGGTGGCCGAGCGGCATGACATTTTTAACCTGGTGATGTACGAGCTGGCGCTGCCGATGCCGCCCGCCGGGCCGGACTATCTGAGCCAGCACATGGCGCAGTTGAATGCGGTGATTGAATTTACAAGAAATACGCCTCTAGCCCACGTGGATAGTGCGCTAGTAGCTACTAAAACAATAGCAGAAGGAAGAGCATGAAAAACAAGATTTATCTGGCGGGGCCGATGACGGGCCTGCCGGACCTCAACTACCCCGCCTTCCATTGGGCGGCGGCCCAGCTGCGGGCGCTGGGGCACGAGGTGCTGAACCCGGCCGAAAACCCGGTGCCGCCCTGTGGCAGCTGGCAGGGTTACATGCGCCTGGCGCTGGCGCAGCTGGTGCAGTGCGAGTGCATTGCCCTGCTGCCGGGCTGGGCGGAGAGCAAGGGCGCGCTGATTGAGCGCAAGCTGGCCCAGGTGCTGGGGATGCACATTGTTCTTTACTGCGATCTGAATACGCATGGGGTGTCGCCGCATGCGCTGGAGGTGGCGCTGGGTATCGAGGAGCAGGTGGGCAATGAGCCGGTACCGGCGTTCTTCTGGAGTTCCCTGTGAGCGGGCCGGTGCTCAAACGCTTCACGGTGCAGCTGCACCGCCGGGGCGGTAACACCAAGGTGCGCATCGAGGTACAGGCGACCTGCGAGAAGAACGCGGAGCGGGTGGCGGTGGCGCAGACGATCGAGGTGAGTTTTCCGGGGTCGAAGCCGGCCAACTGGGTGGTGGATGGGGTGGAGGAGAAGACGTCATGAGCTGCAATGAGCAATCCTTCCTGAATGATGTCCGCGAACATCAGATCGCGGTGATCCGTGACGATGGTGTGCACCGCCACCTGAGATTTCAAAATCCGGGCACGATGTGCATGCACTTCGACCTGATCACCTGGCCGGGTTACCTCTGCTACACGGGTGACATGGGCACTTACGTGTTCCGCCGGCTGAACGACATGTTCCAGTTCTTCCGCACTGACGCTGATAGTGCGTGGCTCAAGTCGAAGGGCCTGACGCTTGGGATCAACCTTTCTTACTGGGGTGAGAAGCTGGAAGCCATCGACCGTGGCGACGGCTACAAAAAGTGGAGCGAAGACCTGTTCAGGGATCGCTTGCGCGAGTCATTCGACCAATGGGCGGAAAGGGCATTGAGGCCTTCCGAGATTGAGTCAGCCTGGCAGACCGTCGAGCAGGATGTGATTCATGAAATGGAATACGGAGGCAAGGAAACTGCCTACCGTCTTGCCATGGAATGCGAGATCAATGGAAAGCGGCCGTTTCAAGACTTTTGGGAGGTTGATGCCGAGGAATACAGCCATCGTTTCGTCTGGTGCTGCTACGCACTGGCATGGGGTGTCGCTAAGTACGACCAGACGAAGTTGGTGACGGAAGGCGGTGCGTCATGAGCAATTACACCGAAACCAATCTGAGCATTTTCAAGCCGAAGCTGCCAGCGTCCCCCGGTGGATTGGCAGCGCTGCGGCGAAAGAACAATCCCGATGACCAGCCCGTTGGTCACCACACGGGCCGCTGCGCCCACTGTGGCAGCGATGACTTGTGGGATGACAACCTTGCTTATGGCTGCAATGGTTGTAGCGCGATGTTGGGGGGTAACTGAACATGGGCATCATGAATGACTTGCATGCAGTCGGACTCAACCCGTTCGGTGTTCAGTTAGTAGCGGAGTCGCTTCTGAAATCACCAATTGCTGAAATCAGCGCCAGCGAACCGCTGAAGCTGTTCTTCCCGATACACAGAGGTGATTGCGCCGGGTGGGCTGGGGTTGAGATCACGTTGAAGGCCATCAAAGCGAAAGTACCTGGGGTGCCGCAATGATCGCCCTGTCCATCCGTCAGCCATGGGCCTGGCTGATCGTCAACGGCTTCAAGAAGGTCGAAAACCGCACCTGGCTGACGAACTACCGGGGCCAGTTCCTGATCCACGCCGGCAAGAAGCTGACGCCGGCGGACTATGACGCGGCGATGCTGTTTGTTGAGGCGTTTGTAAGCCCGGGTCTGGTGCACCAGGTGCCGGACATGGCCGAGCTGCAGCTGGGCGGCGTGGTCGGTGTGGCCAGGCTGGTGGACTGCGTGACGGAGAGTTCTTCGCCCTGGTTTACCGGCGGCGCGGCCAACGGTGGCGGATATGGCTTTGTGCTGCAGGACGCAATACCGAGCCCGTTCATGCCCTGGAAGGGGAAACAGGGGTTTTTCAATGTGGATTTGAAGGGCGGTGTGGCATGAAGAAGATTTACGAAATCAGTGTCGGCCCCGACATTGAACTGACCCTTGAAGTCGATCTGGACAAGTTGACGCCAGAACTGGCAACCGAGATCAATAACTTTTGGTCCGGATCAGATGACGTCATGTCCGCTTCCAATGGCGATGTGATAGAGGCTGCAGTCCGTCGTGCGGCCCCGATCTTGATCCATGCGGCCCTCGACGGTTGGAACGCTAACGGCATGATCAACCAGTTTGAGAACCGGGAAGGCTGGCCTGACGTTGACCAGCTCGGCATTCGCGTCCTGTCGTTCCAGATCCCGGACATTGATGCGTATTCTTTGGACGTCAGCGTGCAGCCATGAGCACCACCTCTGTCTCCATGTGTGTCGACGTTCGCGGGGCGATCAACAACATTCAGCGCTCACGAAGCAAGAAAACCGGCCTCTGCCACAACGATGGCCGCCCGATGACGAAGGGCGAGGCGGTCAACGCGCTGATGGACGAGCTGGCCAAGGGTCACGAGGTGATCCCGATGAACCCGAAGTGTGGAAATCCGTGCCAGAACTCCCCGCTCTGCAAGGGGTTCGACCATGGGAAGGAGGGCGGGTGCCCTGGGTATCCGGTTGACGATGAGCCGGTGGTGCCGAAATGAGAAAAACAATCCAATGGCAGTTGCACGGCCTGGCGGATTCATTCACCGAGTTCGCGTTGCGGCGCGGCCCGCGTTCATGGACCGGCTGGGCTGCAATCAAGATCTCCAACGGGCTGGACCGGATGGCCGCCAACATCGGCGGGCACACCTGGTGAAACCCCGCACCCACACCTGCGCCGCGACGGGCTGCCAGCATGAGATTGCGAGCCATTTGCTGATGTGCGTGGACCACTGGCGCATGGTTCCGGTGGATCTGCGCCGCCCGGTGCTGGCCACCAACCGGGAAAGGATTCGTCTGCGCACTGTGGCCAGTGTGCTGGCGTACCGCGAAGCCGTAGCCAACGCCGTTGCCGCGCTGGCTGCCAAACAGACCAGAAAAATGAATGAACGTGCGGCGGTTGAGGGTGATTTGTTCCCAGAGCCCTCGCCAAACAAGCACGAACAGCTATTAAAAGAAGAGTATGGCAACAACACAACACCAGGGCGACAGCCCGCTTAAAGCCGCTGCGGCTGAGCTTAATTCTCGCGTTGACTGCACAGATCTGGCCTTACGGCTGGGCCTGAAGCGCCCGGGGGGCAAGGGCAGTTTTGTGAGCCCGAAAGAGCCTGACAGTTCGCCCGCATTGGCATGCTACCCGGCGGGCAACGGCAAGGGCAGCAAATGGAAGGACCATCGCAATGAAGGGGTTCACGGCGGGCCGATTGACCTGCTGATGCTGAACAGCGGGATGGACTTTGCGGCCGCAGTGAAAGAGCTGGCGCAGATGTACGGGGTGACCATTGCCAGCCAGCCGCGCGCCGCCCCGGTGGAGAAGAGCCGGGCCGAGTTCATTGCCGACAACTGCCTGCGCGATGTGAAGGGGCCGCAGGGGGCGGACGTGCTGACCTACCTGGTGGGCCGGGGCATTGCGCCTGGCCCCATCGAGCGGGCGATCGCCCGGGGCACGCTGGGACTGAACACCTACAACAGCAAGAACGTGCAGCGCGGTGAGGTGACCTGGGGCGGCCCGGCGGCGGCGTTCATCGTGCGGGCCCAGCAGACCGGCCAGGTGGTGGCGGTGGACATGCGCTACTTTGTGCCCGAAGACAACGGCGGGGTGAAGACGCAGAGCCAGGGCGAGAAGGCCCGCTACCCGTGGTGCAGCGACTGGCGCCGGCTGGAGGCGGCCCGGACGGTGTATGTGGTGGAGAGCTCGATCAACGTGCTGAGCATCGATAGCTGCGAGATCCCGGGCGCGGCGGCTATCAGCCTGCGCGGTACCGGCAACGTGGACACGATTGACTGGACGTTCTTGCGCGGCAAACAGGTGATTGGCTGCCTGGACAACGATCTGCCCTTTGAGACGGGTCCGAACACCGGGTTTTGCGCCGGGCTCAAGGCCTTTTGGCGCCTGCATGAGGTGCTGACCGGCCTTGACATCAGCTGCCTGATGGTGGACCAGGCCACCTGGGTGGACGATGACGAAAAGCCGGTGAACGACGTCAATGACCTGCTGAAGCTGCGCGGTCCGGACGACACGGCCAAGGCGCTGCGCAAGCTGCAGGACTGGATGATCCCCGGGATGATGGGCAACGATGACCGCCTGGGCAAACCCCGGCTGTACCTGCCGGCGCACGACTACATGGTGTATTGGAAGTTTCGGGTGCAGCCCGATTTCACCAAGGCGATCGGGAAGACGACGAAGGACGACGACGGCAACGAGAAGCACGATTTTGGGGACGTGTGCGGCTTTCGGGTGGCGGCGGTGAGCCGGGTGTCCATCGCCTCGGACGAGTCCACCATGACGGGCAACCCGGACAACGCGCCGACCACGATGTTTGCCCTGAGCGTGCAGACCGCCCGCCATGGCCCGGTGCTGCAGCGGGTGGTGGTGGACGACGAGCGGCTGCACAACATTGAGGTGTGGAAGAAGCTGGGCCCGGTGTATGCCCCGACGCCGTTCAGCCGGATGATCAATGTGTGGGAGCGGGCGGCCTCGATCGGGGCGCGCGATGCCATCAACTTCGTGGGCCTGGCCTGGCGTGACGGCCGCCTGGCGCTGAACGAGGGAACCGACTGCTTTTTTACCGAGCCGACCGAGCAATGCCCTTACTACAACCTGACGTTCCCGTCTGGCCAGCCACGGGATGGCGTGGAGGTGATCAGCCAGTTTCAGGGCACGTTCCAGGAGAACGAGGCGGCGATCCCGCTGGTGTGGGCACTGGGGGCGCACCTCAAGGCCTTTCTGGGCTACTGGCCGCACTTTGTGATTCAGGCGGAAAAGGGCGCGGGCAAGAGCGCGGTGGTCAAGGCCATCGGCACGGCGGTGGCCATGAAGCAGTTCAGCCGGCAGACGCTGCAGAGTGAGTACCGGATCATCGGCAGCGTGAGCTACACCAGCCAGCCGGTGGCCTGGGGTGAGTTCAGCACCAACAAGCAGGAGCTGCGCACCAAGGCGGTGGGCACGCTGCAGGAGTCGTATCAGTACGAGTCCACCAGCCGGGGCATTGGCCTCAAGCGCAAGTTCCTGATGGCCGCGCCGGTGCTGCTGAGCGGTGAAGACGTGCCGGTGGACGGGCTGGAGGGCAAGATTACCCGCACCACGCTCACCAAGGAAAAGCGCGGCCCGATGATCACGCCGGATTGCCCGATGTTCCCTATGCGGCAGTGGATCCAGTTTCTGGCCGTGCAAGACAAGCGCCGGGTGCTGGCGCTGCACGAGCAGCTGGTGGGCGAGCTGCAGTCCAGCAGCCTGGCCAAGGCGGATGACGCCGGTGCCGAGCGCATGGTGAACAACTACGCCGGCGTGGCCATGGCCTGGCACCTGCTGTGCGAGTTTCTGGATCTGCACCTGGACACCGGCAACTTTCTGGGCGATCTGACGGCGCAGATGAACCAGCACATTGCCGAGACAAAGGCGACGCGCCACCCGTGGGTGTGGATCGTGGAGAAGCTGCTGAGCGAGATTGCCCGCGGCGAGTTCCGCTACCCGTTCAAGTTCGACCAGGAGGATGGCGTGGACGTGCTCTGCATCCGCACCGGCCACGTAATGGACCACATGAGCCAAAGCCCGGGCCTGCGCGCCTTCTGGGATGAGCTGCCGATCAAGAGCGATCGGGCGCTGAAGAAGCAGCTGCAGCTGGCCGGCGTGCTGGTGCTGGACATGAACGGCGACGGCGAGCCGCAGGTGTTCGAGCGCACGGTGCACAACAAGCGCGTGGGCCACATGGTGGGCCTGAGCCTGCCAATGCTGAAGCAGTACGGGCTGCACGCGGTGGTGCCGATGGATCGGTTTGAGGAGCGGCCATGAACAAGCAACGCCGTGAACGCCTGGCCAAACTGGCGGAGCAGGTAGAGGGCATCAAGCTGGAGCTGGAGTCCCTGCGATTTGAAGAGCAGGAGGCTTTCGACAACATGCCAGAAAGTTTGCAGGGTGCTGAGCGTGGCCAGGCGATGGAGTCCGCTATCAATGCCATGGAAGACGCTGAGACCGGTCTTGACGAGGCATTGGCCAGCATTGAGGAGTCAGCCTCGTGACCCCCTTAAGGGCTCACCAGCGCCGCCAGGCGCGCCACCCAATACGTCGCGGAGCGACTGGAATGGATTCATGCGGTGCGCGCATCAGTCCTTGCCCCTGCCCCCCGCACCCCCCCCCCACCCCCCAAAAAACACAAGGGCGAACGC
>OFPG01000103.1_pt1 | contig 10962 bp, 20 predicted proteins | sample 1542501 | NCBI WGS metagenome assembly OFPG01 (sample SAMN05503963, study PRJEB24370) | sediment metagenome | isolation source: lake sediment | place: USA: Lake Hill lake, St. Paul Island, Alaska | collected 2013
CCTGCCCCGCCCCGCCCGACCGCGCCGTGCCGGGCCACGCCCCGCCTCGGCTCGCCTTGCCAAGCCATGACTGCCGAGCCTAGCCCCGCCATGCCATGTAACGACGTGCCCCGCCTCGCCTGCCAAGCCAGGCCGCGCCGTGCCTTGCCAAACCACACCAGGCCCCGCCGGCCGCGCCACGCCCCGCCATACCTCGCCGCGCCAAGACTGGACTCGCCAAGCCCCGCCTCGACTGCCCTGCCGTGTCACTTCGTACCAAGCCAATCTGTCCTCTTCTCCTTTCATTTGACTGGGGTGCGACCATTTGGCCGCACCCCAGTTTGTACGTGAAGCTAGAGCCGCTCAGCTCCAGCGTCCGCATCATCGAAGTCGCCGTCAAGCTCAGCCACCGCGGAACCGCCACCGCCCACCGTTGCGAGCGCCTTGCCAACGCGGACGGCAGAGTCGGAGTCGACACCGATTTCGCGCAGGTGATCCAGCCCCTCATCAAGGTCGATCGCCCCTTCGCAGAGCCCGATCGTGAGCGCGATCGTCTCGCACACCTCTTCGGCCTTCTCGAGGATGATCGCGTTCTGGGTCAACAGCGTGCGCCATCCGAGAGCATTGCCGCTGCCGGCGGTCTCATGGATCACCTGCTCCGGCGTGTAGCTTCCCTGGTCGGCGTAGAGGAAAAAGACCTCCCACTTCTCCTGGAGCTCGCGGAAGAGATCCTCTGTGGGGATGTTCTCCTGGAGCGAGTCTCCGATCAGGTTCTCTACCTGCTTGCGGTCGATCTGCGAGTAGATCCGCTCGTCGCCGATGAGGAAGAGGTATCCCTTCTTGCCCCTCTTCTCGAAGCAGTCGGTGTACGTCTTGCGGGCAAGGAAATACGCCGCAAGCTCGTACGACTCATGGTTGCCTCCGCCACCGCCACCCTCGAGAATCAGGTTCTCCAGAGCCTCGTCGGCCTTGTTGTCCGACTCGAACTGGCCGATCTGCAGTGGAACCCGATCGGAGTAGGCGTCGCCGACTGCACCGTAGAGAATCTGGGGATCGGGAACGTACCCCTTCTCGATGATCAGGCCGTACAGCTTCGGCAGCTGCTGCTGCAGGATCCGGGGGATGTGCCCCATGGAGCCGGTGACATCGAAGATCACCGCGATTGCCAGCGACTCCGGATGCTCGTCCGAGTCCAGCGCCTCGCGGACAGACATGTCCGCATGGGCGCCCTTCTTGTTGACCGTCTTTGGATCCACGGTTGCATGGATCGCATAGACGCCGGTCGCGTGCGCCGTCTTCGAGTAATGGAAGTCGTCGATCCCTTCCGCCACCTTGGTTGCCGAACGTGTCGTGTAGGACGCATTCGACCATGTCCCTCCACCGATAACAATCACACCCTTTCTTTGCGCTCTCGCGCGTCGTGGGCATATGCCCTGTTTGTGGTTTTGGGGGGTAGGTGAAACTCCCGAAACCTTCTCGGTCCCCAAAGGCGTTCGATCAAGTCGTCGAACGAGTTGGTCAGCCGGCGCGCATCCCCAGGCCTCTGGCTTGCGTACTTGAGAGTGCAGGCCCGGAAGTAGGAGCGCATCCCCCTAGGAACAGAGGGCGGCAGGGTGGTGCTAACTGGATCCCCTCCCAGAACCGCGATCATCGTCCTCGCGGCGAGGGCGACATCAGTCTCGGGCAACGATGGTTCTTTCGCAGCAACCTCCTCTGGGTACCACTCACGATATCTAGGAATGACCGCAACAGGCGGCAGTCCCACGTCGCTCGAGTAGCACCAGTCCACGAGGACTATTCCATGTTCCGGCGGGAGGATCATCACATGCTCGGGGAAGACGGCGTGATGAACGATTCCGGCATCATGGGCGATCCCGATCGCGACGAGCAGCCTGCGCCACATCCAGGCGGCGTCGCGAGGGTCAATCCCGTCCGGATAGGCCTCGATCACGTCAGCCAAGGTCGCCCACTGCCCGCTGTTCTCCGGGCGGTTGACGAGCATCCCATCGAAGACGTTTGCCTGTCGTTCGACGCGGCTCGAATCCTTCACCCTCAGGGCATCCACCAGACGAGGGAGGTAGACGTGGTTGACAGGATCGGCATCTCGGCGAATCTTCTTGATCGCTGTCACCTCACGTCGCATCAGGTCGGTATCCCGTGGCGATCTGGCGATCTTGATCACGCCGGCGCCACAGGTGTAGATGTCGGCGATGTCGCCTCGCTCTAGGCGACTTCCGATCAAGTGCGACCGCTTCCTGGACTTCACCGTGAGTCCGGCGAGCCCCGGATCTGCCCACGTCCCGCGGTTGAACATCTCCCTCGCAATCTTCCAGAGAGACGTGAGTCTCATAAAGGCCTCCGCCGCTTCGGCCTGCTCGGCTTCCGTTGCGTCCGCCGGCAGCCGGTCGGGATGAACCTCCAAGACGAGTTCCCGATAGACCCTCTGCGCCTCCTCGAGCGTGGAGTCTTCGCCAAAGACATCCTGGGGCCTTGCGCCTGACGCGAGGTTGGTAGCGGCTGAGCTCATAGCTCCAACTCCCTCACGGTGTTTCGCAGGATCTCCGCCAGCTCGTCCGAGTAGCCGAACCGCTCCTGGTTGTAGGCGAGGCCAGACTCGAAAGATTTCATCTTCTCGGGATCGTCGGCGCGCTGTTTCACGCGCTCAGAAGCTGCTCGCCAGTCGCACAGCATTTCGATCAGCGCCATTAGGCTCATCCCCTGAACTCCGTTCTCGTAAAATTCCGGGTGGTGATCGTTTGCGGCGAAGTGATGCTGCAGGGCGGGGCCGAGATCGGCAAGCGACTGCTTGTATTCGTCGCTGCCGTACACAAGCCCGGCGAGCTTCGGAGTGGCGATGTCGAACGCCTCAACCTCGGGTGACACGAGCTTGCTTTCGTCGTGAAGACCAGATCGGTCGGCAAGGTTCTCGATTGCCAGCCCGATGAAGTGGCGCACCCGGTCGATGTGCGCCTGCGTCTCCGGGCGTGAATCGTATTCAGTCATCTGTTCTCCTTTCTAGTGAGGGCGAGTAGAAGCACCGCCGAAGCGGTGCTTCCTTGGTTCCGGTCTCCACCCTGGAGACTCGGTCAACACGGCTCACCCTGGAAGCCAAGGTGCTGTCCGAGTCTCCAGGCTGGAGACTACGGGTGCTTTTACAGAACACTCTCCTTTCATGCCGATTCTAGGATCCTAGAATCCGGTTACCTGGCAGCCGGCGGTGCGACGAGCTTGCTGAACGCCTGGTTGTGGTTGAGCACGATCTGCCGCGCCATCTGCGAACCCCTCGAGCTCGAACCTCCGGTGTTCTTCGTCACGGCCATCGTCGCAACCTTCCAGTGCTCGGGCTTCATACGCTCTCCGTAGTTGAAGAGCTTCTGCTTGTTCTCCGTCTTGCCCAGCCAGGTGGTGATCGAGTGAAGAAGGTTGGCATAGGACGCAGGGTCTTCGGTCACCTTCGGGTTGAGTATCCCAATAGTGGAGATAGCCTGGATCAAGTCGGCGTCATGCCCAACCGCCGTTCCTTTATCGCCGTGCTGTGGATACGCCTCGCGGCCAGCATTCAGCGACCACTGAAAGTGCCCAGATGCCACATCCCAGTCCCCGGTCGTCTTGTGCGATGAGAGCACAATGCGCTCTGCTGCGGCGAAGGCTGCGAACGTGCCTTCCTCCCCATTTCCGTACGTCGAGCTTGACGGGGAGCCGGAAAGACCGAGATTTCTCAAGGCCTTCTCGATAGCGAGTGACTCTGCCACCCCGGCCCGGACACCCACCGCGTATCTCGCAAACGCCGACGGCTTCATCGAAAGCCCATTGCGCCAGAGGAACTCCTGTGCCGCGTCCTGATACGTCATATCCCGCACGACACAGAGGAACAGGAAGTCCGGGTCTCCGTACTGCTGTTGGCTTGCGACTCGGGTCCCGCCGTCGGTTGGGTGGAGATAGCCCTTGTACTCGCCGTCAGTGATTCTGGCCAACTCGACTACGCCGATCTTGCGAGAGTCGAAGGACGCTGCCATTTTGCGAAGGCGGTCGTCCGTCGGCTTCCGCTGGATCGTTGAGATCATTCTGATCTCCGACGCCTTGCGGATCTCCAGGGTTCCCTGAAGGTGAAGCGGCAACTTCTCTGCCATGTCGTTCTCCTAATCTGCTTCAGCGCATTTACCCCGCGGGGTGTTGGCGCCTCGGCTTCGGTGTCCCCCAATATTGGGGAGGGATGCAAGGGTATACCACTTACCTGATTCTCTTGGCGAAGATCACGATCTTCACACCGCCGATGGTGACCTCGATCCACTTCTTCGGCGCGGCCTCAAACAGCAGCCGTGCCACCGGAATCTGCGCGGCGAGAACAATCAGTGTCGTCGCCAGGTTACTCTTTGTCGTTGCCATGGGGTGCCCCTTCCCTTTCTAAAACGGGATGTCGTCGTCCGGCGGGAACTCGGAAGCCGGCGGCGTCGGGCCCGGGTCTCCAGAAGATGACTGCGTCGCCTTGGCGGCTGGGGCCGCCGGGGTAGGGGCTCCCGCAACGAAGGCGGCGAGCTTCTCCATGAAGGCAAAGAACGGCTCATCGTCCGCGAACTGGTCGTAGATCGGCAGAGCTGCCTTGACGATCGTCTGCCGCTCGATCGAGTGCCGCTCGTCAGGCGACCTACTTGTCCCGGCAGTAGATCCACCGGAAGGGCCCTGGGCCTGGGAGGGGTCAAGAGTTCCCCCCACCTCAACCTTCTCGAGCCGACGATTGATGTAGTGGGTTCCCGGCTTGTTCGGGTTCTCCCCACCCTTGGACTCGGCGAACGTCCAGATCGCCTTGTTCTTCTTAGCCTCGCGGCCCTGCGTGATCAGCGCATCGAGCTTGGTCGAAAGCCTGACCGGGTACTGGCTCCCGACATTGATGTTGAACGTCACCCAGTCGTTCTTCTCCGAGATCTCCTCGCAGAATCCCTCGATCTGCTTCCTAACGACTTCGTCGCTCATTTTCTCCTCCGGTTCTGCTTGTATTTGAATTCCGCGACTCCGCGTTCATTGATGCGACACGCCATCGCAGACGTATTTCCTCGGGTATTCCGGTGCGAAGCCCGTTCATCGGGTCTACTAGTTTCCCCAAATGATCCTTGGCTATGGCCTGCGCTTCATCGAGTGTTTCGGCGTGTGAAATTATCACCTCCAAGGCAAACGCCAGGCGTCCAACCCAATAGATATTTGTGAGGACCGATTCCAGGGCTGCCTTGTTGTAAGCAATGTCCTCGTGGGGAATGTCCTCCACGCGCTCAATGACATATGGGTATTCAATACCCCGGGTCATGATGGGCTCGTGTCAAATGGATCCAAGATCCACGTCCCCGGAACCCCATCTGTCCCGTAGGTGTCAAGGAGACCAACGCAGCTCCCCACGAACGCTCCCTGCTTACCCAGGGAGATGATCATCGCGCCAATGTCTTCCGGTGTGGAGGCCGTCCCGACGAGGTCAAGCTCATCGAACTGGGTCCGGTAGATCCGGAACCTGTGGGTCGAGTCTCTCGGAACTTCTTCTCGAGGGATCCCCGGAGGGACGTTGGCGAACGGGCCCACTATTGCTTCCATCTCCGCTGGGCTGGGCGGATTCAGCAGCCGGTAGCGATGGCCGAGGGCGCCCTGTTTTCCTGGTACGACCTCGTGTTCGATTTGGAAGCCATGCTTCCTGAGCTCGCTCACCCGGCTGTTGAGTCTGCTCGTGCCGGCCTTCCTGTGGATACTGGCCACAGTCCTCCACCTCCCGTCTCCGAGAGCTCGGAGAATCCGGGCATTTTGGGAGTACGGGCGGATCATGATGGCACCTTGGCCGCTTTCCCGGCTCTCTTACCGCAGGCCTCGAGCTCCCTACAGTAGTACTTGTTCGTCGGCTTGGAGTGAACCCACGTTTCAGGGGTCAGCTTCTTACCGCAACGTGAACACGGCTTGGGATTCATACGCGGCATAGATCTCCTTTCACTACAGGGATGAGGTACTTAGTGTACCCGTTTGTGTGACGATTTACCACTAGGAAGTCCATTCTAGGATCCTAGAATGGATAGTTCTCTGGGTACTCGTGCGGCGGATTTGGCGTGGTTCCAGCAGAGGCCATCTTCGGCTGGGTGCGAAGAAGTCTCCTCACGGATGATGCGCACCCACTGGCCGCACTGGCGACCACCGCGCAGCTCGGCCTTGCATTGCTGCTTCCAGTTCTTTGTCTTCGTTCCGTCCGTTCCGTGCACAGACATCCCGAGTTGAGTGCCGATGTCTCTTAGCTCCAGACCGAGGCGTCGCCAGCCATAGAGAAGGGCCGACTCATAGCCGCTCCTCGTCCCCTTGTCCTTGGACTCCCAGATTCTCTTCGCTATCTCCCGACGAGAGAGCGTCGTCGAGGTGTAGACGTGGTACGCCGAGCGGAGCTCGTCCTCGGTGAGGAGGGATGGTCTTCCCCCACGCTTGGGCGCTACTCGTTCCTTTCTTTTCAAGGCGCGCCTGGCGCCATTCTCCATCACGCTCCCGCTGGCCGCACGCTGCCGAAGGGCTTCTCCTGCACACTTCCGGCAGAGGTCGTAGACACGGAAGCGCCGGCCATTTCGCCTTGCGCGCTTCTTGGGCCCCCGGGCTGGCCGGCGAACCCACTTTTGCTTCGTGTTGTCCCAGACGAACTTGCCGCTTGATCCCGACTGGTGACGGAAGAGGTCAAGGGGTCTGTAGTTGTCAGGCCCGAGCTCCACACCACAGTCCTCGCACCGAAGGACTTTCTTCTTCCTCGTTCCCATGAGGGGCTGCTCGTGCCAGAGGTGAGTTAGGCCGGCGGCCACAAGGAACCGGTCGACCTGCTCGATCGTCGTGTTCCGACGCCAGGAACGGAGTTGGCCTTTGTCCGAACCTCTCAGCCATACGCGTTTACGCCAAGTATCGAGAGCATCCCCAGAGGCGGTGGAAAGAATGCCAAGGGCCGAATCAATATCTTCTTGCAGGGCGAACCACTCGTCGACGACCTGCTTGAATGCGGCCGCCCGAGTCATGACAACCAGAGCTGCCAGGCAAGGAGCTGGATCATCGCCAGCCATGCGATGTAGAAGTACGCATTCGGCGTGTCGCGTTCGATGAGATGGTTCCAGAACCTCCTCATCGCGACACCTGTGCCGCAAAGCGCGCTGGCTGCCATACGTCCTCGCGGTTCTGCAGCAGGACGCCAATCAGGTAGAGCTGATGGCCGAGTGTCCGCTCGGATCGGGACCGGTAGTACCCGGCTTCCTCCCCTCCGGTCTTACCAGAGTATTCATCGTTCAGGCACCGCCTCCAGAGCGTCTCAAGGTTGTGACCGTCAAGCTGCAATAGGCCGCGGACGCCTGCGTTTCCCCTCTCCTCACACGTGGGACATCCGTCATGCAGGATCGCCTCCGGGTCGTAGCCCTCGAGGTCGGGATGATAGACATGGCTCATAACTTCTCCTTTCTAGGATCCTAGAATCCAGTCTCCAGGGTGGAGACTGGGGTTCAATGAACGTGGTAGTTGACGAGATCCACACCCCTGTCCCAGCAGGCGCGGCAGTCACCGCATTTTCCCTCCTGAAGAGGCGCGGGACAAGTGTGCACACCCTCCGGCGGTTCTCCGCTCGAGACGATCGAGCCGGTGAAGCCGATGATCGCCGGCGCGGGCCCGTCGACCATATGGGCGGAGATCCGGATGTTCAGGTTCTCGGGAATCTCACCACCCTCGAGGATGAACTTCTGGACGATCTGGTACTCCCGGGTTGGGAGCCAGTGCTTGACCTTGGGAGTGTCCAGGCAGACATCGACGATCCGCTGCAGGTGGTCGGTGGACTGGAGGTCGCCCGAGTCATGCCAGCGGAAGTACCCGTCACCACTTCGCCTGATCAGCTCGGCCATAGCTCCCACCCAAAGCGGCGCCATGATCGACTCGAGCCGCCGGTACATGGCTCCCTTGACCTTTGGGAACCGGAACCTCCCCTTGTGGGCGTAGCAGATCGAGCAGGTCGTTCCGGTCACCGTCCTTAGCTTGCTTCCCGTGATGCATTCCTGGGCCGGGAGGGAGTATCCCTTGCAGGGCATCTTGGATGGATTGGACAGACCTCCGACGTATCGGACGAGCTCCGACTTCGTCCATTCGTGTAGTTCGGTGTCGCTCATCGGTCCTCCTTGTCTGGGATCGCCCAGATCGTGTAGTTGGTGAATGTGGCCCACAGTCCGTACTCGTCGAACCCCATCGAGATCTCCGCATCTCCGGCAATCAGGGCGTCGGTGTATCCGGCGAACCCATACTTCCTTGAGTAGAGATCGAGGGCCTCGAGCGGGTTCCGCGCCATCACCACCCACGTCTCACAGAGGTACCCGTCCCTAAATGGAGCCGAAGGCGTCGAGGTAACCATCCACCTGGTCAACGGCGACTCTTTCTCCTTCTCCTCATCGACGGTGAACTGAAGTGGGAACTCAGGATTGGTGATCCTGACGCGGTCGGCAATGGCGAGAGCCCTGTCCGCGATGATGTTCTCGCCATCACAGAATTCTCCGTATTCGGTGAAGGCGTCCCGAAACCACACCTCCTGTTCTCCGCCCACCTTGCGGAAGCGCCCAGGAGGGCTTGACTGAAACGACTCGAGGTGCAGCCATACCTCCAGCACTTCCTCCGTCTTGATGTCGACTCGAACGGTCAGGGGAACCGAGTAGTCACAGGTGATGACGTTCTCATTCATGGGGCGACCTCCCAAGGTAATCCGCCACAGCCGCTCCGATGTCCTCGTTGTAGTAATGACCCCAGAAGCACTCCCCCGCAAGGTCGCAGGCCCAAGTGACGTACTCGCAGTCATTCCGGCCGCGGAGCCACATCGCCAGCACTATGTAGTAAGGCGGCCGTAGGTCAACCCGGCGTGAGGCCACGATGGTGGCCCCGTTTGGCAATCTCTCGCCAGGGCGGGGAGTGAAGGGGTCAATAACGGCAAACCCCTCTTCGATTTCCACCTGTGTTGTTGCGCCGGCATCGTGCGCGGCCATTGCCTCGGCTTCGTCATAGGTACTCATCTTCCGCCTCCGATCAGGTCGCTCGGGAGACCGATTCCCCCGAAGTTGTAGTTCCCGTTCCTGACTGCCTCGTTCTCAACTCGGCGGGCCTCCTCGAACGCCGGGTGTTCCCGTTCAATCTTGGAGCACGCGAAGCAGATTGAAGAGGTATCGAAATAACTACCTGTGAATCCGTTTGTATCTTTTCCACAGCGATCACAGACCATGATTTCCTTTCGTTGTATGATGTCTTGGCTAGGCTTGGCAAGTCACGGCCAGTCCAGGCATGGCTGGGCTTGGTGCGGATGTGGGTGGTGCGGTTACCCGACCGCACCGCCCTCGAACTCGGAGTGTTTGCCGCACCTTTCGCAGGTCATGATTCCTCCTTCACTAGGCCGACCATTTCCTCGATCGTGGTCGTGATGCGAGAGCAGCCGCTGCAGAGATAGCACTCGTCCTCGCCAGCGTCATAGCTTGACTCGGTGCAGCCGGTGTAGTCGTACGTTGCCACCCCGTCTTTGACCGAGACCTCTATCGTCTGTCTCTCTGGTTGCGAGTACCAGGCCCAGAGGGCATCACTTCCACACTCTGAGCACGTCCCTTTAGTCGCGGTGGTCATTGAAATTTCCTCTCAGTGGAAGTCGACAAGACCAGTACCTGCGGCAATGGCAAATGCCTGACGCCAGATGTCGTAGAGTTCGATGAACCATTCCTCCCCATCGGTGAGCATCGTGTCCCGGTGGGCGGTGAAGTCCGCGGCAAGATCGGCGCATGCCTCCGGCCCGATGACGCCCTCGCAATCCGAGAAGTTGATCAACTCGAAGAAGGGCTGGTCAATCCAGTCTGCTGGGTCTCGCCATATCACTCCCGGCAGGACGTCTAGCGCGGCGAGGGCCAGCAACTCCCGCCATCCGTTGTACCCCCCGTACGAGCCGGCCCTGAAGCGAAGCTTCGCTCCCGATACTCGGTAGCACCTTCCTTCCTCGAGACCTCGCAGGGAATAGGGGAACGCGTCGGTGAAGGATCGGACGTGGTCGTTGTCGTAGCACTCATCCCCGTCGTATTCGTGGGGTGGTGTTATCCGAGCAACCTCCCAGGCTGTTATATCGAGTCCCATCTACTTCTCCCTTATCGGCATACAAACACCGACCCTGCCGTCCTGGGGATGGTCGAGCGCCTCGACGCGGATGGGCTTGACGCCGGAGCCCGACTCGGGAACAAAGACACGGACGCCCTTCGTTCCGAGCGCCAGGGCGAGGTCATGGAGCAGCCCGGCATCGAAACAGATGTACGTTTCGCTGGCCTCCGGGATCAGCCGGTCGGAGTCGGGCCACGAGCCCACGTCCTCCCTCTTCCATTCGACAGCCCTTCCACCCTTCTCGACGCGAACGACATCATCGTTCGCCGTGAGCCCGACCGCCTTGGTCTTCCGGGCCTCCACGATTGCCTCGACCGGGATGAAGCCGGCCGTATCGTGCTCATCCAATGTGACCGGAAGCCTGACCAGGGCAAAGGAGTCAGTTGCCTCCAGGAAGGCATCCTCTCCCTTGATTGACAGGTGAGTGTGCGTCAGCACTGGACGGCTTTGATCCGTGCTGACGAGCTTTTCGATCTTTCCGCTTGGAATCAACATGCTGCCTCCTTGTTTGTCTTGAAGTGGTCGATCGACTCGGAGTGTTCGCCACAGGCGCGACAGACGAACCACTCCCTGTCACTCGTGAAGTCGATGTCTTCCGAGCCGTACGTGTCGTAATCAAGCGACCCGTCTTCGCGCAGATGAACCTCTTGCGTAATGAACGCTCGGGACTGCGAGAAAACCCGGTCGTCTTCACAGACAGGGCATTCAAGACCCGTCATGGTTTCTCCTCTCTCCACTTATGGCGATGATTGCGGGCATCACTTCGGCGAACCAAGCCGCGGCCTCCTCGCCTCCCCCGGCGAGCTCCGGTAACTGGTCGTATCCCTCGTGCCTCTC
>OFPG01000104.1_pt1 | contig 10908 bp, 10 predicted proteins | sample 1542501 | NCBI WGS metagenome assembly OFPG01 (sample SAMN05503963, study PRJEB24370) | sediment metagenome | isolation source: lake sediment | place: USA: Lake Hill lake, St. Paul Island, Alaska | collected 2013
CCGCGGAACCGGCTTTGCCGGGCCGCTGGCGGCGCCCCCTCAGGGGGGAGGCGGCCAGAGGCCGCTTCGGGGAGGTTAGTCAAACTTGACACGCGGATCCACCCAGACGTAAGACAAGTCGGAAATCAGCTTGGTCACCAGGCCAATCAGCGTAAAGAAGTACAGGGTGCCCAGCACGACTGGGTAGTCACGCCGGATCACGCTCTCGTAGCTCAGAAGGCCGAGCCCGTCCAGGGAAAACAGCGTTTCAATCAGCAGCGAGCCGGTAAAAAATGCGCCAATGAACGCGGCCGGAAAACCGGTAATGATAGGAATCAGGGCATTGCGAAACACGTGCTTCCACAGCACTTGTCGTTCATCCAACCCTTTGGCCCGCGCCGTCACCACGTACTGTTTGCGAATTTCTTCCAGAAACGCGTTCTTGGTCAGCATGGTGGTCACCGCAAAACTGCCCAGCACCATGGCGGTGACCGGCAGGGCAATGTGCCACAGGTAGTCCACCACCCGCGCGCCCCACGTCAGCTCGTCCCAGTGGCTGGAGGTCAAGCCGCGCAGCGGAAACCACTGCAGCTGGCCGCCAAAAATGACCAGCAGCGCCACCCCCAGCACAAAGCCGGGTATGGCATAGCCCACGAGCACCAGCAGCGTGGTGACAAAGTCGAAGCGGGACCCGGCCCGAACCGCCTTCGCCACACCCAGCGGCACAGCGATCAGGTAGCTGATGAAAAACGTCCACAGCCCGAGGCTGATGGACACCGGCAGCTTCTCCCACAACAGTTGGGAAACGTCCTTGTTTTGAAAGAAGCTTCGCCCCAGGTCAAAGCGGGCGAACTGTCCCAACATTTGAAAGAATCGTTCATGAGCGGGTTTGTCAAAACCGTACAAGGCCTTGATCTGCTCCAGCCGCTTCGGGTCGACACCTTGCGCGCCACGGTAGCTCAGGCCGCCGCCCTCGGCGCTGGCCCCCGCCCCCGCCCCCGCCTTGGCCTCTGCCAGATACTGTTCCACCGGGCCACCGGGCACAAACTGGACCACCGCAAAGGTCAGAAGGAGCACCCCAAACAGCGTGGGCACCATCAGTAACAGGCGTTTGAGGATGTAGGCCAGCATGACTTATTTGGCCCACCAGGTGTCAATCGCCCAGGTCTCGCCCTGGGCATAGGGCGGCATGGTCGCCGGCTTGGCGATGCGCCAACTGTTGTACACGATGCGGTGAGTGCCGGCCGTCCATTGAGGAATGAGGAGGTGGCTGTGTGCGATGACGCGTTCCAGAGCGCGGCAAGCGGGCAACAATTCGGTCTTCGTCCTGGCGCTGGTCATCTTGTTGATCAACGCATCGACCGCCGGACTCTTGACGCCCGACAGGTTGCCGGAGTCTTCCAGGTCGGCCGCCGCTGCGCCAAACAGGTCAGCGTATTCCTGCCCCGGGTTGTGCGTGCCCGCATAGGCCAGTGAGGTGATATCAAAATCAAACTTCTGCAGCCGCTGCTGGTACAGGGCGAAGTCCACCGGTCGGAAGTTCAGTTTGATACCGAGTTTTTCGAGGTTTCTTGCCCAGGGGGTGAGCACGCGTGCGCTGCCCTCGTTGCTGTCGAGATACTCGACTTCAAACGCCTTGCCCTGTGCGTTGCGCAAGGCCCCGTCAATCACTTCCCAGCCAGCGGCCCTCAGCAAGGCTTGCGCCTGACGCAGGTTGGCCCGCAGCGACGAGTCGCCATCGGTGCGGGGCGCCATCGCCATCGGCCCGAACGCAGCGGGCGGAATGTCTTTGCGCCACGGATCCATCAAGGCGAGTTCCTCCGGGCTGGGCGTACCCCTGGCCTGGCAATCGGTATTGCCGAACAGACCATTGACCCGCTGGTACGAGTTGTAAAACATCTGACGGTTCATCCACTCGTAGTCCACAGCCAGACCGAGCGCCTGGCGTACGCGCACATCCTTGAAGTTGTCGCGCCGGGTATTGAGCACATAACTCTGGAAGCCGGAAGGCAAACGGTGTTTGAACTCGCTCTTCACCAGTTCCCCGGTGTCAAACCGCTTGCCAGTGACGCGGCGTGCCCAGTCGCCTGCAGAAAAAAACCGCATCAAATCAAACTCGCCCGCCTTGAGGGCCTCCAGCCGGGCGGTGTTGTCCTTGTAGATCTTGACGGTGATCCGCTCAAAATTGCTGGTGCCGCGCTTCACGTTCAGGTCTTTTGCCCAGTAATTGGGATCGCGCACATAGGTGATGTCCTTGCCAAACCGGACCGCGCCAATTTTGTAGGGCCCACTGCCAATTGGGATATCCGTCACCACCTGGTCAAACGATTTTGGTTTGCCGTTCTCCATGCCCCACTGGCGGCTAAAGACCGGCAGGCCGCCCACCTTGAGCGGCAGCTCCCGATTGGGCTTCTTGAAACGGTAGCGCACGGTGCGCTCATTCACGACATCCAGGCCGGCCACATCTTGCAGCAGGCTCTTGAACGACGGCGAGGTGTGCGGCCCCATCAAAGTGTCAAAGCTGTGCTTCACGTCGAGCGCCAGCACGGGGTCACCATTGTGAAAGCGCGCTTCAGGCGCCAGTTGAAATGTGGCGCTCATGCCGTCCGCCGCCACTTCGATGTCGCGGGCCAGCAGACCATAGCCGGACGCGGTTTCATCCAGAGAGCCTGTGAGCAGCGAGTCAAACATCAAGTCCGTCAGATAGGCTGGGGCGGAGCCCTTGATGGTGAAGGGGTTGTACTTGTCGAAGGTGGATACCCGCAGATTGCTGACCAGTCGCAATTCGCCGCCTTTGGGCGCGTTGGCGTTGGCGTAATCAAAGTGCGAAAAATTGGCGGCGTATTTCAGGTCCCCCCACAGGGCGTAACCATGCGCTGCCCATAACGGGGCGGATACTCCCCACACCAAAAAAAACAGCAGACTGCGCATGCGACAATTCTGCATCAACTTCCGTTGCCATCTGGCCGGGGCGATTGGGGTCCGTAAAACGACGGTCCTCGACCAAGCCGGTGCCGATGCGGCGGCGATTCACCTGCAAATTGAAGAGGACGATATGGGATTCCTGACAGGAAAAAAATTGCTGATTACCGGTGTTTTGTCCACCCGCTCCATTGCTTACGGCATTGCGAAAGCGTGCCACGAGCAAGGGGCCGAGTTGGCGTTCAGCTACGTGGGCGAGCGTTTCAAGGAGCGCATCACCGAGTTCGCGGCAGATTTCGGTTCCTCGCTGATATTTGACTGCGATGTCGGTGACGACGCGCAGATTGAAAAACTGTTCAAGGATTTGTCGGCGCACTGGCCCAAGTTCGACGGCTTTGTGCACAGCATCGGCTACGCGCCGCGCGAAGCCATTGCGGGCAACTTCCTGGACGGCCTGACACGCGAAAACTTCAGAATCGCCCATGACATCAGCGCCTACAGCTTTCCCGCCATGGCCAAGGCGGCCCTTCCCTACCTCAGTGACAAGGCATCCCTGCTCACGCTGACCTACCTGGGTGGCGTGCGTGTCGTGCCGAGCTACAACACCATGGGACTGGCGAAGGCGTCACTGGAATCGTCGGTGCGTTACCTGGCTGACGCCATTGGTCCGCGGGGGATGCGCGTCAACGGCCTGAGCGCCGGTGCCATCAAGACACTGGCCGCCAGTGGCATCAAGGATTTCGGCCGCTTGCTGGCCATCTCAGCCAGCGCATCGCCCTTGCGGCGCAACGTGACGATTGAAGAGGTGGGCAACGTCGCCGCCTTCTTGTTGAGCGATCTGGCCTCCGGCATGACGGGCCAGATTTCCTATGTGGACTGCGGTGTCAGCCAGACCGCGGTGGCCGTGGTTGAAGCCCCTCAGTCTTGATGAAATAGGCTGTTAGCCCCCGTATGCAGGGCGCTAACAGCTATCAAAACAATAGCAATTGCGTTAAGCCCTGACGCAATCTGCATAGTAGTGGGTCTGGCCGTCGGCCCCCACTTCTTCCACCAGTCCATGGATGTCGGTCTCGAAACCCGGGCACTGAGCGTTGAACTCACGTGAGAATTTGAGGTAGTCCACGATCTTTTTATTGAACACTTCACCCGGGATCAGCAAGGGAATGCCGGGCGGGTAAGGCGTCACCAGCCCAACCGTGATACGGCCTTCAAGCGCATCAATCTCCACGCGCTCGGTCTTGCGCAGTGCAATGTGGGCGTAGGCGTCACTGGGCTTCATGGCAGGCGTCAGGTCGCTCAGGTACATGTCGGTGGTCAGCCGCGCAATATCGTACTTGGCGTAGAGCTGGTGCACGTGCTGGCACAAGTCCGCCAGGCCCATGGTTTCGTATTTGGGGTGCTTCTGGCAAAACTCGGGCAGAACCCGCCACATGGGCTGGTTCTTGGCATAGTCGTCCTTGAACTGCTGCAAGGCGGTCAGCATGCTGTTCCAGCGGCCCTTGGTGATGCCGATGGTGAACATGATGAAGAAGCTGTAAAGCCCCGTCTTCTCGACCACCACACCATGCTCGGCCAGGAACTTGGTCACGATGCTGGCTGGAATGCCGGTCTTGGCGAACTTGCCATTCAAGTCCAGGCCAGGCGTGACAACCGTCGACTTGATCGGATCGAGCATATTGAAGCCCGCCGCCATCTTGCCGAAACCATGCCAGTTGACACCCGCCTTGGCTTTAGGTGATTCGCCTTTGATGATCCAGTTGTCGGCGCGACCAATCCCCTCCTCCACCAGCTTGTCCGGCCCCCACACCTTGAACCACCAGTCCTCGCCGTACTCCTCGTCGACCTTGCGCATCGCACGGCGAAAGTTCAGTGCCTCGGCAATGCTTTCTTCCACCAGCGCGGTGCCACCGGGCGGCTCCATCATGGCGGCCGCCACGTCGCAACTGGCAATGATGCTGTACTGCGGACTGGTGCTGGTGTGCATCAGATACGCCTCGTTGAAGAGGTGCTTGTCCAGCTTGACGGTTTGCGAATCCTGCACCAGCACATGGCTGGCCTGGCTGATGCCGGCCAGCAGTTTGTGAATGGACTGTGTGGCATAAACCATGGCGTGTTTGGGCCGGGTGCGCTTCTTTCCCATGGCATGGTAAGTGCCGTAGAACGAGTGAAACGCCGCGTGCGGCAACCAGGCTTCATCAAAGTGAATGTTCTCCACATAGCCATCCAGCATGCCTTTGACGGTTTCCGTGTTGTACAGCACGCCGTCATAGGTGGACTGGGTCAGCGTCAGGACACGGGGCTTGATTTTGCTGATATCCACATCCTGCAGGTGCTCGCGAATGAGGGGGTTGGCCATGATTTTTGCCTTGATGGCGGCGGGCTCGAACTCACTCTTCGGGATCGGTCCGATGATGCCGAAGTGATTGCGCGTGGGCTTCAAGAATACGGGAATCGCCCCGGTCATGATGATCGCATGCAGGATGGACTTGTGGCAATTGCGGTCAACCACCACCACGTCATTGGGTGCGACCGTGTGGTGCCACACCATCTTGTTGCTGGTGCTGGTGCCGTTGGTCACAAAAAAGCAGTGGTCGGCATTGAAGATACGGGCGGCATTGCGCTCGCTCTTGCCAATGGCGCCGTCGTGGTCCAGGAGCTGACCCAGCTCTTCCACGGCGTTGCAGACGTCAGCGCGCAGCATGTTCTCGCCATAGAACTGGTGGTACATCTGGCCCACCGGGCTTTTCAGAAAGGCGACGCCGCCTGAGTGTCCCGGGCAGTGCCAGGAATACGATCCATTCTCCGCGTAGTCCAGCAAAGCCTTGAAGAAGGGTGGCTGCACCCCCTCCAGGTAGCTTTTGGCTTCGCGAATGATGTGACGCGCCACGAATTCCGGCGTGTCCTCGAACATGTGAATGAACCCATGCAGCTCGCGCAGGATGTCGTTGGGCAGATGCCGTGACGTTTTGGTCTCGCCATAGATGTAAATCGGCACATCGAGATTTTTCCGGCGAACTTCTTCAATGAAATGGCGCAGATCCACGACTGCGGGGTCCAGATCCGGGCCGGGTGTGAACTCCTCGTCGTCAATCGACAAAATAAATGCGCTGGCGCGGCTTTGTTGCTGTGCGAACTGGCTGAGATCGCCATAGCTGGTGGCGCCAAGCACTTCGAAGCCTTCCGACTCAATCGCCTGCGCCAGCACCCGAATACCGAGACCCGAGGTGTTTTCAGAGCGAAAATCTTCGTCGATGATGACAATGGGAAAGCGAAATTTCATTGAGACCTCCAGCCACGCACGGAAAAAATGTAAAACAGGCGCGAAGTGTAAGGACTTATTAAGTCTTGTTCCTTGCGCACCCTGCCTTTTGCCTCAAAATGTGCCGATAGCAACACAAATAGGGGTGATATGGCTGAGTCAACGATCTGGTGGGTGCTCGCGGGTGCCGCTGTCGCTATCGAATTGCTGACCGGGACGTTTTATTTGCTCATGTTGTCCCTGGGCTTGGTCGCCGCCGCCCTCGCCGCCCACGCGGGAGCCACAGCAACTATTCAGTTGGTGGTAGCCGCCCTTGTTGGCGGTGGTTCCGTTGTGGCCTGGCGCAGCTACAAACAAAAAACACCATCCGCCCCACCCGCGAGTGCCAATCGCGATGTCAATCTGGATGTCGGGGAGACCGTGCATGTCGATGCCTGGGGCCCGGATGGCACCAGCTCCGTGAAATACCGCGGTGCCAATTGGAGCGTGTCACTCATTCCTGGTGCCACGCCGTCCCCAGGACCGCACAGCGTTGTGGAAGTCGTGGGCAGCCGACTGGTCGTCAAGAAATTGTGAAATTGTGAAATTGTGCCAACAGCGTCTTGTTGGGATTAACTGGAGATATTGATGGAAATTGCAATTATTTTGTTCGTGATCGCGGCTGTGTTTGTCACCCAGTCGGTCAAAGTGGTGCCTCAGCAGCACGCCTGGGTCGTGGAGCGACTCGGCAAGTACAACGGCACCCTGACGCCGGGATTGAGTTTTTTGATGCCTTTTGTGGACAAGGTCGCGTACAAACACCTGCTCAAGGAAGTTCCCCTGGATATTGCCAGTCAGGTCTGCATCACGCGTGACAACACGCAGTTGCAGGTGGACGGCATCCTGTATTTTCAGGTGACCGATGCCATGCGGGCCAGCTATGGCTCAAGCAACTACATCGTGGCGATCTCCCAGCTGGCGCAAACCTCGCTGCGCTCCGTTATCGGCAAGCTGGAGCTCGACAAAACGTTTGAAGAGCGCGACATCATCAACGCCCAGGTGGTGCAGGCCATTGACGAAGCCGCACTGAACTGGGGCGTCAAGGTACTGCGTTATGAAATCAAGGATCTGACACCCCCCAAAGAGATACTGCACGCCATGCAGCAGCAAATTACTGCGGAACGCGAAAAGCGCGCGCTGATTGCTGCGTCCGAAGGGCGTCGCCAGGAGCAGATCAACATCGCCACGGGTGAACGTGAGGCTTTCATCGCGCGCTCTGAGGGCGAGAAACAAGCCGTGATCAACAAGGCTCAGGGTGACGCGCAATCCATCCTGGCCGTCGCCGAAGCAACCGCCCAGGCCATCGAGCGCATTGCGGCGGCCATTCGCCAGCCCGGTGGTGCCGACGCGGTACAACTCAAGGTGGCCGAAAAAGCCGTGGACGCCTATTCCAGAGTGGCAGCAGATGCCACGACGACGCTCATCGTCCCCAGCAACATGACCGAGGTGTCAGCGCTGATTTCATCAGCGATGAAAATGGTGCAGGCACAGCGGGCGTAGCCCGAGCGTCAGAAAACAAAAAACCCGCAGCTCTCTTGAAGAAAACTGCGGGATCTCGTATGTCTGCGGATGATTCAGGACATGTAACTGGCGGAGCAGGCGGGATTCGAACCCGCGGAGGGTTTTACCCCTCGCACGCTTTCCAGGCGTGTGACTTAAACCGCTCATCCACCGCTCCAGCAACTCGTATTTTAACTGAGCCAAGAGCTGATTTCCGTCACCCAGGCCAAAGCGCCAAGAAAAAAGCCACCCGAGGGTGGCTTTTTTCGACTCTGCACAGAACTGGATCAGTTCAGCGCAATCTTCTTGTCACCCTTGTACGTGTACAGGGTCATGGCAGGATTTTTCAACTCGCCGTTCGATTCGAACTGCACGTTGGTCGTGATGCCCTTGTAGTTGGTGGCGCCGATCATGGGGCCATAAACCTTGGGATCTGCACTGCCAGCACGCTTCATCGCGTCAACCAAAACATTGACTGCGTCATAAACGTAAGGGCTGTAGACCTGGAACTGGCCTGGGAACTTGGCGTCATAACGCTTCTTCCAGGCGGCGCCGCCAGGCATTTTTTCCAGCGACGCGCCACCTTCAGCGCAAATCACGTTGTCAAGCGTTTTGGCACCAGCGGCTTGTTTGATCAGGTCCATCGTGCAAATGCCATCACCGCCGAAGTACTTGACGTTGGTCAGGCCGAGTTGCTCCATCTGACGCAGCATGGGGCCCGCTTGTGGGTCCATGCCACCGAAGAACACGCCATCCGGATTCTTGGCCTTGATAGCCGTCAGGATGGACATGAAGTCAACTGATTTGTCAGTGGTGAACTGCTCGTCAACGATGGTGATGCCTTTGGCAGCAGCGGTCTTCTTGAACACATCCGCCACGCCCTGGCCGTAAGCGGTACGGTCATCAATCACGGCGATGCGTTTGAGCTTCAAAGCGTCAGCGGCGTAAAAGGCCAGGCCTGCGCCCAGTGCGTTGTCATTGGCCAGCAGACGCCACGTGGTTTTGTAGCCAGGCTTGGTCAGGTTGGGGTTGGTCGCCGACGGCGTGATGTGGGGAATGCCGCAATCGTTGTAGATTTTGGAAGCGGGGATGGTGGTGCCTGAGTTCAGGTGACCGGCCACACCAGCCACTTTGGCGTCGCACAGTTTTTGTGCAACGGCTGCACCTTGTTTGGGATCCGCTGCGTCGTCTTCAGCCACGAGTTCAAGCTTCACCTTCTTGCCACCGATCATCACGCCAGCGGCGTTCAGATCTTCAATGGCCATGCGGGCGCCATTTTCGTTGTCTTTTCCGTAAGACGCTTGTGCGCCCGAAATCGGGGCAACGTGACCGATCTTGACGACCATGTCCTGTGCCATGGCCACGCCAGCGGCGGCGGCAATCGCTGCAGCAACGGTAATTTTCAATTTCATTTGCATAGACAACTCCTTGTTTGAGAAAAATGTGAATTTAATAGCTCCACATCCGGCACGATAACGCAATTTTCGAGCCATATACATAGGGTAGACACCAAGCCAACCTGTTAATGCCTCATTATTTCGACTTATGCAGATCTGCCCGTGAGGCCATGGCCTCTGACACGGCTTGCCGCACGACCCCCTCCAGTTCTTCACGAAGTCGTAAACGCAATGTTTGCATCTGCTCGGTCACCACGGTACGAAGCATGGCATCGATTTCTTCCGATAAGCGGCGTTCGATCACCATGTCCACTCGCTGCATCACGAACCAGACGGTTTCTTCAAGGTCTGGCGTTGCCGGAACCGGCGTCCTGACCACACCCGATGGATGCACAACCTCGGTCAGCGTTGGCAAAAATCGCGGCAGATTTCGGGGTGCCGTGCTCATCAATGCGAACTCTTCAAAACGAGATCATGACGCGTGATGGTGTAACCCCGTTCGGTGTATTGCTTCCAGCGACCACGTGCGCGCTGCCGATCTTCGTCGTCCAGGCCAACGACCTCAATCACTCGCTCGAAGCGATCAAAACCATCGGGTATGACAGCGCCGAGATTGAGCAACACCTGTTGATGAGGCACTGTCTGGATTGAAGTCGCCAGGATCACGGGAGAAGCCGCGACGACCCGCGCATCGCTCTGCAGATGACAGTGCGGCACAAAATCAGTAGGTGAAAAAGTCCACAGGGCGCTATCCAGTTGCTGCAGTGTGTCTGGCAAACCTGTCACCACGACTTTCGCACCACTGCCTGCTGCCTTGCGCAGCAAACGACAGGCATAAGCCACCCGGTCAGGCGCATTGAAATGAAAAGCCACCGCGGTCACTGGTGATGTCATTTGTATGGTTTGGCCGAAGTCAACAGGTATTCCAGCAACAGCGCCACCGGACGACCGGTAGCCCCTTTGGCCGTGCCGCTCTTCCAGGCCGTGCCGGCGATGTCCAGATGGGCCCACGGAAATTTGCCTGTGAAACGTTGCAGAAACTTGGCCGCTGTGATGGCGCCACCGGCGCGCCCAGCCACGTTGGCAACATCCGCAAAATTGGTTTTGAGGCCCTCCGCATAGTCGTCATCCAGCGGCATGCGCCAGCCCAGGTCGGAAGAGGATTCGCCCGCGGCCAGCAGGTCAGCTGCCAATTCATCGTTGGCGCAGAACAGGCCGCTTCGCACACCACCCAGGGCAATCATGCAGGCGCCGGTGAGGGTGGCGATGTCCACCACGGCACGTGGCTTGAAGCGCTCGGCATAAGTCAAAGCGTCACAAAGCACCAACCGCCCTTCGGCATCCGTATTGAGGATTTCAATGGTCTGGCCACTCATGCTGGTGACGACGTCGCCCGGCTTGACCGCCCGGCCACTCAAAAGGTTTTCACAGGACGGAATCAAGCCGACCACGTTGATGGCGGGTTTCAACTCTGCCAATGCCCGAAAAACGCCCAGCACGCTGGCCGCACCGGACATGTCGAATTTCATCTCGTCCATCTCGGCGGCGGGTTTGATGGAAATGCCGCCGCTGTCAAAGGTGATGCCCTTGCCCACCAGAACTGTCGGCGCCTCGGACTTCACCGCACCGTCGTACCGCAACACAATAAAACGCAAGGGTTCGTCTGAGCCCTGGGCCACCGCCATGAAAGAGCCCATTGCCAGCCTGGCCACCTCTTTGGGGCCCAGCACCTGGCACTTGATGTTCGGGAGCTTGGCCAATGACCGCGCCGCCCCTGCCAGCAGCGTGGGGGTGGCATGGTTGGCGGGTCGG
>OFPG01000105.1_pt1 | contig 10834 bp, 7 predicted proteins | sample 1542501 | NCBI WGS metagenome assembly OFPG01 (sample SAMN05503963, study PRJEB24370) | sediment metagenome | isolation source: lake sediment | place: USA: Lake Hill lake, St. Paul Island, Alaska | collected 2013
AGTTCAGACGTGTGCTCTTCCGATCTGCTGGACAATGATTTGATGTCGTATTTCAAACACAGTGATAGCAAAATCGGCGTGCGCAGTCGCGTCTGCTTTTGTGCCGTACTGACCTTCCAGCACTGCGCGCTCTGGCATCCCAAACGCGCGAACCTTTAGCGCGTCCAGGTACTTTTGTCGCTCCACAAATCCAACAGTGCCAGCGCCTTTATCGCTTATTAGTTCAATCTTCCAGCCCGCGTTTTCATCCGATACGTTCATATCGGTTTGCCATTTTGCTATCGTCATCGGCACGGCGAGCCTTCCGTTTGCTTGCAGCGCGCCAAGAAAATCCATCGCAATTTGATAGTTGTCGACTTTTAACTGCCCATTGTATGGGGACTCGCCCACGGGGTAGTAGACAACCCACGACGCGCCGGCGACTTTTGTATCGTACTTGTTTGCAGAGGCGTTTACTTGGTCCCACTGCTTAGCGATAGCACGCGCATTTTCGAGTAGCGGCCGGCCATACCAGTTTGTGCCCTCAACATCGATTGCAACATGCAACGAATCGTAAATTCCTAGATCGACGTTTTCGTTGCGATAATTGTACTGGCGCAAGCCAAGATACTCGCCGGTTTTCGTGCAAACGAGAATCCACGTTTGCGCTTGTAGTAGCGGTTTAACTTTCGACAAGAACGCTTTACCGTCCTTGACGTCATAAACCATTTCAAACCCGACCCAGCCGTAATCAATATAGCCTTCGAGCGCAGCCTTACAGATATCAATGCGCCACGGCGATAAGCAATGTTCAACGCACTCTTTTGCGCCCGCTGGAGCGCCCTCTTTTTCTTCGTATGACCACCCAGCGGTAACTAGCGGCGCAACGCAAAGCATTCGAGCGAATGCAATCGTGGGGTCGCTAATCATGTCGCGATAGGTTTTATACAAGTGTTCATACTTGTTTGTAAGCTCATAGTCAGATAGCTCGCCGTAAGCGCCGTAAAGCTGCGCGGCTGTGCGCTCTTTCTTTTCGTAGTCGACAAGCGCAGAGGGTATGACGGTTCCGCTATACATTTTGGTTTTCCTTTAAGAATTTTTTAATGGCGGGACCGTACTTCGGTTCGCTCATGGTCCGCTCATGCTTACCCGCAAGAATGTCTTCGCGAAGTTTTTCGTTACCCGCTTCTGTTATATACAAATACTTAGCGTGCCACGGTTCATGCACTGCTAGAATTTCTTCCGGCTTGATTGAACCAGTGAAGAAAACATCGCGCCCGTATTTTTCCCACTCACGTAAATCAGCATCTTTATCAATACGAAAACCAGGACCCCAGCGCGAATCATCGCGAGCAACCGAAAACTCGGCATAGATATGGCCGTCATCGGGCTTTGCAGCGCTCGCCCATACAACGCTAGGCTCGCCGTAGCTTTCACCGATTGCCTTGCCGATATCTATGCCACCCTTGCGCAGTCTGTCGCCCAGCATCGTGCCGTGTTCGTCTTCGGTCATGCCTGCTGGTCGATCTTCGCCACGCTTTCCGCGCGTGTAGTGATATAGCCGCACATGGCCCTCGGGTATAGGCAGCGTGCCCGGCTCTGCTATTCCTTTCTCAGCAAATTGGCCTTGCGAATCTCGATTGATCTTGCTTTCATCGAACGCAAGAAAATACGGTGCCAACGCAAGAGATAGGTCTAGTCTGCGCGTTTTCTTATCGAACGTTCCGATGTTTTTGACGCTCTTGATTTGCTCGGGCTCAAACGCAATCCAAACTTTGTGCATATTCTTGCCGCCGCCTTGCCGCCCGCCGCCTTCGTGCGTGATGCCGTCGAAGCCCATGCGCTTTAGCACTTCGGGAACGTGCTTCGCGCTTATGTTCGTCATAATCGATTGAACAACTACGCCGCCGCTTAGCTCTTTTGACCTTTGGAAGTACTCAATTTGTGTTTCAAGGTACTCTCGCGTATAGCTTTGCGATTTCTCACCGTAAATCCCTGCCATGTCGGCCGCAAACTTTTGCACAAGCTTGTTGTCATCTAGAATTTCTTGCAAGTGGCCGGCAAGCTTTACCGAATCGTATTTCTTATCGGCGTCAATCGCGTTTTGTATGTTTGTATATACCTTTTTCGTTTCCGAGTTAGGGACTTTCGCGCCCAAGTGTTTGAGCGTGTTATCTACAATCTCTTTTTTCGTCGCTCTGTCGTCACCATAAATGCGATGCAAGAGAACATCAAGCCCGGCGGGGTCCGGCAACCACGCATAATCGTGCATCGTGCCGGATTTAATACCGAGCGCCCACTTATCATAAGGGTTGCCTTGCTCGCCTTTCCTATCAACGTGAAAAAAGCTTGCATCGGGCTTGCCTAGCGGCGTTTTCCACGGTTCAACAAACACTTCGTTGCCGAATTTGTTCGGGTGCGCGTCAATCTGTGCCTTGACGAACTTCTCAAACTCAAAAAACTTTTCTTCGGTCAACTCTGGCACGTCAACGAATGCGCCTTTTTCTTGATAGGTATCAGCTACGCTTTTGTCTTCGGTTAGATAGTAACCCGGCCCGTAAAGCGCTTGATTGTCGCGCTTGTCGGGGTCGAACTCTAGCCAACCGCCGTTTGCTGTGCCGTGATAAAGAACTTTCGGCGCGCCGTTCTCTTTCACGGCTTGGCCCTTGCCAAACCATTGCGAAAACTCTGTCGAATGCTCATTAGTCGCGCCTTGCTCAGCAAATTGCCCTTGATCGTCGCGCGACACTTTCGATTCGTCGAACGCGAGTATCAAGGCAAACTCGTCAAAGTAGCTGCGCAACGCGAGCGCGAGCGATAGCGACGATTTGATTTGCGAGCGGTCGAACGCGATCCACGCGGTTTTGTTTGTTACGCCTTTCGTTTCGTTTGGCGAAGTGTTCTCGTAACGAATACCATCGTACCCTTTCGCTTTTAGCTTCTCGCGGTACTGAGCCACTAACTTTTGTTTCGTCGCCATATCAACGCCTTGCAGTTGCCCGTTAAAATTCGATACGAACATCGCAATAGGCGACGTGCCCGGCGCAAATCGTTCTTTGCTGTACTCGTCCGTCACATCAAAAGCATTTACACCCCACTTTTCTTTCGGTAGCGACTTGCCCGCTTTGAGTGTATCGAATATTTCGCTCCCCTCTGTTTCGTCCACTCCGCGCAGATTCGTTACCATCTTAACAAAGATTTCTTTGTTGTCGGGCATTGTCTCGTTTAAGATATCTTCGGCAATTGCTTGCTGGTCCGTTTTGACAAGCTTCGATAGATACTCGTTTTTCTTGGCGTCAACGTAGAATTTTTGGTCAATCACTTTCGCGTTTTTGATAGCAAGCTTGATCGGCAAAACGTTGCCGCCCTCTTTCTGCCCGCCGTGTATGTCCGCGCCTGTAAACTTGTTAGACACTTCCGGGTCTTCAGCAAAGTGCGCGCCAATCATGCGATCCATCATGTAATCTTCGTCTTCGCCCATTTTGATATCTTTTGGGTCGAAGACTGCCGTTGTGCCATGAAACACACGCGCGGGCGCGGCAACGCCGGTGGGTTTATCTGGCACTAGCGCATTGATTGTTGTATCGCCTCTGTCTATCGCAGCTATCACGCGATGCCCACCATCGGAAACTTGCCACCCATCGCCTTTTCTTTTTGGCATCGCATAAATCGGCGTATCAATTTTCGCGTCAATGTACTTGGCAATGCGCTCGGGTGACGTACTCTCTCGCAAAAATTGAACGTAGTCCGGCTTAAACAAATCGAGCGGTATTCGCTTTTGTACAAGCGGCCCCGTGTTAGGCTCGCCGGACGGTCGGCCTTCGTTTTTCGACCGCGAATCGCCTGAGCGAATCTTAGATACAAGATTTTTTGCGTCTTCAGCAGAATACTTTGTGCCGGCCCCTGTTGCGCCTGTTTCGGCCCATTGACCTTGCTCGTCTCGCGGTTGTGACGGATCGAATGCGAGAAAGTACGGTTTCAACGCGAGCGATAGCGAAGTATCTTTCCCTTCTCTGTCGATTACAACTCTTGCGGGAAATGATTTCGCGCCTAGTATCTTCAGCGCATCAAACCTATGCCCGCCTTCGAGAATGTACGGGCCGTCTTTGTCAATAACAACGATTAACGGCGTAACGCGTTTGTTTTCTCGAATTTGTTCGACTAGCGAATTCAATCGCTTGCTTTCCGAAACGCTATACGGTTTCGGCATTGTTGCGCCGTCCCATAACTGACTCATGGACACTTCGCGAATGCCCGGCATAACTTCATAATTTGTTAGCGACGATTCGACTGACGATTCGTTAGGTACGTCGCGCGTTGTTTTGCGACCGTCAACAGTGTTTGTTGTTAGTCGCGGGTATGCTTTCGCTAATTGCGATTTGCTCGCGGCGTTGGTTGCTAAACCCGCCCCTGTTTCAGCCCACTGCCCTTGCTCGTCGCGCGGCTGATTTTCATCGAACGCAAGAAAAAACGAACTCAGGTCGAGCCGCTTTGTATTCTTGTCAAACGTGCCTTTGTTCCCGCGCGACGATTTGACTTGTGTGCCGTGCCACACAACATAATGTATCGTTTCCGGCGTCATGCCCTGGAAACCCCGCCTGATTACATTTCTGTGCTTGCCCCAACGGTCCCATACGCCTCTGTCAATCAAGCCATCGTAACCCATGCGCTCAATAGCATCACGAATGATTTCACTCGCGTACATTTTTGAATCGCCGGTCGTCTGGTCGTACTGGTCGGCATACGTTAACCCTTCAGAATCGTGCGCGACTTTCATAACTTTTTCAGCCGTTACGTTACCGCCACCCTCAAACGCCTCTTGCAAGTCTTGTACAACTTGATCGGCGTCGGCTTGCGTGTTTACCAAATTCCCGTTATTAAAGTCTTCGATACTGTCGCGAATCGCCGTCATAAACTCTGCAATCTTGCCGGTCGGTTGCACTTCAGAATCTTCGTCTTCGGGATCGATTGATTCGTAATCATAATCCCACATTGTTGCTTTCGGTCCCTTCACGCCCTCTATCGGATCGCCAAAGTAGACCGGCTTTTGCATCGATAGATATGCGGGAATTACGTTCGGCGTTGTGCCGACGATTTTCTCAGCCTCTTCGCGCGCTTCGTCGTCATCCATTGCACCCAATGGCTCGCCGTCTTCGTCAACTCTATCGGGATCGTCCTCCGATGCGCGTTGTACCGCCTCTGCCACGCGCGAAATTGTATTAGCTTTGTCGGGGCCAGTCTTATCGGCGTAGTTGCCACTTGCATCGTCGGGAGTATTCGAGAAATACAACGCCGCGCCCATGAAACTCTCGGGATTCGATTCATTTTCGTTAAACTGCGCTATCGGGCGCAGCGTGCCGTGGTAAACTTCTAGCGCCTTGTTGTTCTCGTCGTGGTCAACGACTTGCGACTCGCGAAAGAAACCTTTGAATCCTGCCGTACTTGTATAACGCTCTGCAAACGTTGCGGCTTTATCGGTATCGCTTACGTGCGCTTCGTGTTGCTTATCCATCGCTTTCGACCATGCTTTGAGCGACGGCGACAAATCTTCGGCGCGTTTTTCCGCGTTTATTTTAACGGCATCATTTACTTCGGCCCAAAGCTTATCCTCTTTTGCTTTCGCTTCGGCTTGCTTCGCTTTATTCGTAAACTTGCCGCCCTTGCCGCGCGGGTGCAAATCTTCGTCGAAGCCTATTGCAAGTTCTAGCGTCACCCACTCAGATAGCAGCCCGGTTTTTTGATCTGCGAAATGCGTCTTGTCGCTAGTCGCGCTTCGATTCGATTCGCCATGCGGCCCGTAGTTCACCCAAGAGTTTTGCCCGCGTGTCTCGGTCGTCATTGCGCGACGCGCTAGCGGCGAGTACATGCTACTGTGCGAACGCCAAGCATTATCCTCACCGTCCGCGCGAAAACCGTTGCCCTCTTTGAAATGACCAAAATAATCATGCACGATACGAAAAACATCATTCGCGAGTAGCGTCTTGCCGTTAAGCTTCTCTCGCGTAGGGGCGAGTAGCGGATTATTATCGCTATCGTGTTTCTCGTCACTGCCAAAACCGCTTGCCGTTGGAAAAAACCACAAGTGGTTATTTTCTTGCACGTCAAGCTGCGCGTAACGCGGTGAAAGTGCATACGGGTCTTTTTGATCTGGCTTAATAGCTTCGATTTTTAGGCCGGTTTTCTTTATGAACTGATATTGCGCTAGTGTTTCGTCGATCATTGCCTTAAACGCCGCTTTCACTTCCGGGTTTTGCGGGTCATGCGCCATACGATCATATTCGTTTGCAATTTTCCCCGCGCGCACGGGGTCCACTTTTACGTATTCGGTAGGCGGATTGTACGCGCGCCCCGTTGTTGCCATGTACGCGCTTGCCGCCTCGCGTGCGCGCGCTACTGGTCCGAATTGGATTTTGCCACGTCCTGGGACATTGACGGGGCCGGGCGCGTTGGCGAGCGGCTTTGAGATTGCTTTAGCCGTATACTCGGCCCATACGTCCGCCGCCATGAGTCCCTTGCGTCCAGAAAGTCCTCTTTGTTCTCGTAATCCGTTAGCTTTGGTTCCGCTGGGATCATTACTATCACCTTTCGCACAAGTGTTGCCTGATTTGAAACCGCCCGCGCCCGTGCCACAATCTAGTTCCAAGAAATACGGGGCAAGGTCTAACGCGAGAGAGATATTTGATTCTGTCTTTTTGAAACCGCCTTTGTTCGCAATCGCTGATTTGATTTGTGTCGGCTTGAATGCCACCCATACGTTCCCATACCGTCCGTCATCCGGCCGCTCCCGCACCGAGCCGTACATATCTTTAGCGCTGTGTACGATGCCGTCATAGCCTAAGCGTTCGATAGTCTCGTTGACTGTCTGGACGCCAATTTGTTCCCAGTATGTTTTATCTAACCGCAACCCTAAGCCCTCGACTTTTGGGTTTTTATCGGCAGCGTCCCTACCGATTGCATCGCGCAGATGTCCCCATATCTGAAAGCCTGTTAGATGTTCGTCGTCATTCACTTTGCTAGCCGCGTGCGCGCGTACCGACTCAGCAAAATACTTTGGCAAGTCGGGCCACTCTCGAATAATGCGCTCAACATTAAATAGCGCGTCAAAATCAAACGCATTTTCGATAGCCGCGTATGCGGGTTGCACGCTCCCGCTCTGCGCTTCGGCAAAGTTATTTGCGACTTCATCTTTTTCAGCAAAGTAAAAGCCCTTGCCAGCAGCTAGACCATTGTTGCCCTTTTTGTTCGGATCATAGTTGCTAATCTCTACGCGTCCCGTGCCATGCTTTAACACTAGCGGCTTGCCGTTATCGTCTACCGTTTGGCTCTTGCCAAAATATTGCTTAAACTCAGGCGTTGCTTGCTGCGCGGCTCGAAACGCACTCGCGCCACCCGTGCCCGTCCACTTACCAGTCTCGTCGCGCGGCTGCGCGGGGTCGAATGCCAGTTGCAACTTATGTGCGATAAAGTATTTAGTAAGCATGCTGCGAACTATGCCTCAGTGAATAGCTTGGCGGCTGGTATTCGCGTGCCCAAGGGAAACGTTGTATGGATTACGTAACCGAGCGCGTCCGTAATGTGTCCGATATCGCCGTAGTCGTCCGGCTCATTTGTTCCCTCTTTGTAGCCGCGCGTGTTCAAGTCTTTGATTAGGTTTTTGCATCTTGGATGCACGAAACACCTACGCTTGCAAGCGGCATTAAGAAAAAGCGCGTTGCACGCTGCGAACCGATTCTGTCGCGATGGATTTTTCTTCGGGTAGAACACCCCCGCGAGAACGTCTTTAGAAAACCGTGTATCGTTTATGATTTGCACGTAATCGCTACTCGATGCGCGTGTGTTGCGAGCGCGGCTTGTTGCATCCCCAAAAAACTCAAACCCTGCCGTGTGCGACTCGAATCGTTTGTAGAGCCTATCCAAGCACTCGGTTGTGTTCGTGTTCCGCACCCATAGCTCGTCAAGGATATGTAGCTCAGCCTCTTCGGGCTTCCCGTATCGGCTTGCATCGCCGTGAATCTGTCCGATAACCCACGCCATCGGGTCCACGTTAAAATCCGAGCCAATCACAAGCGGCAAGTCGGGATCGTAAACTGTTTCGCGCACGTTCAACAATTGATCGAACGCATAAAACACCGCTCCCGATGCGGACTCCCAGTTGGCATTATATTGCTCGTTAAAATCTTTGGGGTCTAGATTTTCGCGCGCCCATAATAGTTGCTCTTCTGTCAAGATATCGGACGACGGCCACGCATAGGCTTCGTACTCAGTGCCGAACCCCGTAGCCGCCTCGCAAAACTCTTTGAACTCATGCGCTCCAGGCCCGGCCCGCTTGGGAACGCCTATACGCCATGCCCACCCGTTGCGGTGCGATAGCGCCGGCAGAATTGACCGGCCGAAGCTCCCCGCCTTTTGATCGCATGATTCATCGATAACTATGCCATCGTACTGGCTGCCCTCTACGCGTGCGGGTACGTCCATGCCCGTTACGTACAGCGTTGAGCCAAATACCGTATCGATGCGCAACTCTGACTCGTTGGGGGGCTTTGAAAGCCAATCTTTTGGGATTAGGTCAACGATAGGCCGCCACGCCACCCGCCGCGCCTGTCGAAACGTCGGCAACGCATAGACATATTGCCGTTTCTCGTCCGGGTACGTCTTGACCGGCAGCATTCGCACAATTCGCCGGCGCGCCAGTTCCGTCTTGCCCGATCCACGCCCCGCCACCACGCCAACAAACCGCGCGCGTGTTCGCCATAGCTGTGATTGCAACGGATGCGGACGCAACGGAAACCATGCGCTTGTTAGTGGCATTATAGTTATAATTATAGAGATTTACTAGACTCCCTGCCGGCTTTCACAATCGCCTCGCGAGCCGCGCGAATAATTGCCTCTGAGTCGCGCGGCTGTTTATGCTCGTATTCTCTACGTATATGCTCTTCATAACTACGCCGCTTGCCGGCTTGTATCTGACCGCAAACGGTTCGCGATACTCCCGTTCTTGCTGCGACAAAACGCGAAGAGAAACCGCGAGCTAGCAACGCTTCCGCCTCTTTTATTTTATGCTCTGGTATCATGCGACTTTCCCGTTTGTTTGTGCGATATCCAGTATCTCATGTCCGTAATCTGGCACGCTCGAATCCATTTCGCGCGCGTCGGCGTCGGGTGTAAGTGTGGTCCCTTGGGTTCCGTCACTACCATCACTACCGATTAGCGGCATCGGTATCTTGACCAGCGATAGCAGCTTATCGTTAAAGTCATGCGCACGCGGATCGTCTTTGAAAGCCTCGAATGCGCATCGCGTGATTTGCGAGACAAAATATTGTAGCTGGTGAATCGATATCTTGTCGCGAGCCATCGCAGAGATTTTCGCAGCCGATTCGCACGTCTTAACGACTTCGCTAATCTGCATCTTCATTATTTCGCCCGCATTCATAAGCATTTCTTGCTTACGTGCGCGATCGGCGGGGGTTGCATTGTCGACTAGCTCACGCGCGGCCGAGTAAAGCGCGACGGCTTGCCCCGCGACTTCCCGAATAAGCGCAATCTCTTCGACAAGATTTAATTGTTCGCTCGGGTCTTCCGCAATCGCAGCGTCCAGAATATCGCCAAGCGATTTGGTTACATATTTGCCGTAGAATTTTGCCATGACTGGGATTCGCTTGCAATTTGTTTCTCTACCTAACAGACTCTCATAGCTACCATGCTTGTGGCAGTAGTTGCGTAAGTCACCTTTGACTCTTACCAAAGCACAACGGTCGCCGTTTCTTCTGTGATACTTGCACTGAAGCTCGCCCGACCATCTGGATTCATGGTTCGCAGACGCCAGCGGGAAGTTCATAACCGTACTCGCGGACTCGTTCAATCGCTCGTAAATAATGCGTCCGCGTTGTGCCTTTTGACGTTCCCAAAGCGGTTGCTAAATCAGTGAAGTTTAACCCATGAACATTGACGGCGAGGATAAGCCATTTGTCGTATGCACTTAGCTTATTCAACGCGCACGACAAAGCGTCCGCTATTTCTTGACAGTTTGCTTTCTTACATCCTATGGACCGATTCTCTAGCGTTTGATTAGTTGCAAATTGCACTTCGCCCGTGCGCTTGCTCTTGTCTCTTAGTGCAAACCCGATTTGCACTAGTAAATGTGTACTGAGGCTAGCTCTGTCTGGATCGTGTTGCGCAATCCATTTCTCACCGTTCGCGATAAGTGCATCTATTGCCTCGCCTGTATCCTCGCGGCCCATGCGTGCGCAAAGTATTTCGACGCGCTTAGCATTATTGCCGATTGCGTACCAGTCCCAAACTTTTTGCATACTAAAACCCCACGCTACATAAACGCTTTTGTCCAGTTCGGCCAGAAGTAATCATGCGCACCCAGTTGGGACCCCCGATAGTGGTACGGGGTCTATCCCTCGCCAAGAGTCTACAGGGGCATACCCATGAGGCCATTTCTGTTTTCTGTTTCTGTTTCTCGAAATAGGGTAAAAGTATACTGATTGATATAAGTACTTGATAGATATAGACTTAACTACTGAAATATAGCTAATTTAGCCTGTATATATCTATCTAACTTCTTATCTTGCATACTCTTACGGCGGAGAGGGTATTTTTACCCAGAAGCCACAAATACGAATCCGAAAACAAAAACGGCTCAGGGATAAACCCCTATATGCACTTGGGAAGGGATAAACCGTGCCCCACTATCGGGTGTCCGACCCGGCAACCGGGTCCGCCTTCCGTCCTGCCCCGTCCTAACCCCGCCGCCGCTAGGGGCTTGCTGACCTATACCCCCCGTGGCGGGCCACTTTTCGCGCATGAACGCTTTTCGAGATCGGAAGAGCACACGTCTGAACTCCAGTCA
>OFPG01000106.1_pt1 | contig 10830 bp, 10 predicted proteins | sample 1542501 | NCBI WGS metagenome assembly OFPG01 (sample SAMN05503963, study PRJEB24370) | sediment metagenome | isolation source: lake sediment | place: USA: Lake Hill lake, St. Paul Island, Alaska | collected 2013
TGGCGCGGGCGGCTTCGTCCAGTACACCCACCGCCAGCTTGAACACGGCCTGGCCATCCATTTTTAGCAACGGGTCGCCCAGCACATTGCCCCCTGACACATGACCCGGCACACACAGGATGCCAACATGCTTGCCGTCCGCATGCAAGTCGCTGGCGAGAATACCAGGGGTGTCGGATGCCTCCAGCACCACGGCGCCGGCGCCATCACCGAACAGCACGCAAGTGGTACGGTCCTTGAAATCGAGAATGCGTGAAAAGACTTCTGCACCAATCACCAGGGCCTTGCTGGCCGCGCCGGTCTTGATCATCGCGTCGGCCACGGTCAGCGCGTAGACAAACCCGCTGCACACGGCCTGCACGTCGAACGCTGCGCAACCATTGGCCCCCAGCTTGTTCTGCAAAATGCAGGCCGTCGAAGGGAAGACCATATCGGGCGTAGAGGTCGCGACGATGATCAGGTCAATATCCGTCGCCAAAACGCCGGCCGCCTGCAGAGCCCGGCGAGCAGCCTCAACGCCCAGATCGCTGCTGCAAACATCCGGCGCAGCAAAATGACGCGCCCGGATCCCCGTGCGCTCAACAATCCAGTCGTCCGAGGTCTCTACCCCTTGAGTCGCGAGTTCAGCCGCCAGCTCGGCATTGGTCAGTCGACGGGGCGGGAGATAGCTGCCGGTACCGGTGATGCGTGAATAGAGTGTCATTGATCAGGCGAGTGCGACCGCGCATCGGGCTGTACGGATGAATCGCCGGCGACCAGAAGAGGCGCAGCGTGAGCAATCCGGACTTGAACACGGTCAAGCAAGTTGTTTCGGGCTGCATCATACGCCCGCTTCAAAGCGTATTCAAACGCCACTGCATCGGCTGAGCCATGGCTTTTGAACACGAGGCCGCGCAATCCCAGCAAGGCACCCCCGTTGTAACGACGGTGATCCATTCGTTTTTTGAGCGCCGATATGATGGGATAGGCAGCAATTGCCGCCATCTTGGTGAAAATATTGCGGGAGAACTCCATCTTCAGGAAGTCCACAATCATGGTCGCCAAGCCTTCGCTGGCTTTCAGGGCCACATTGCCGACAAAACCGTCACAAACCACGATGTCGGCAGTTCCCTTGAAAATATCGTTACCCTCGACATTACCGTAAAAATTCAAGTCACCCGCTTTAGAAGCAGATCGAAGCAGCTCGCCCGCTTTTTTGATGACTTCGTTGCCTTTGATGGCTTCTTCGCCAATATTGAGCAAGCCCACCGTGGGATTGTCATTGCCACTCAGCACGGACACCAGGGCCGAGCCCATCATCGCGAACTGCAGCAAGTGTTCGGCCGAACAGTCGACATTGGCCCCCATGTCCAATACCGTGGTGGCATCGCCCTTGGCATTGGGAATTTGACCGGCTATTGCCGGACGGTCAATGCCATCCAGGGTTTTAAGCAAATAGCGTGAAATAGCCATCAGCGCGGCGGTGTTGCCGGCCGACACGGCCGCCTGCGCCACACCGTCCTTGACCTGCTGGATGGCCACGCGCATGGAAGAGTCTTTTTTTCGCCGAAGCGCCACTTCGAGCGGGTCATCCATGCCAACGACCTCGCTGGCCGCAATGGTTTTAGCGCGCAAATGAGAAAACGCGCTCAGGCTGTCCGGCAGCCCCACCAGAAGCAGCTGCACGTCGGCATGTCGATCCAGAAAATTACGGCAAGCAGGAAGCGTGACACGGGGGCCATGGTCGCCTCCCATGCAATCGACAGCGATAGTGATCATGGAAAACTAGTGCAACCAGGCAAGTGGCAACGAAATACCGGGAGTATAAAAACAAAGGCCCGACGCTACAAACACGGTAGCCTCGGGCCCTGGCTTAATGAGAACTATCAGGCTTCAGACTTGGTCTTGAGCACTTTACGGCCACGGTAAAAGCCGGTGGGGCTGATATGGTGACGCAGGTGGGTTTCGCCCGTGGTGGACTCAACCGCAATGCCTGGCACGACCAGCGCATTGTGCGAACGGTGCATACCGCGCTTGGAAGGTGATTTTTTGTTCTGTTGGACAGCCATGATCTGCTCCTTGACGTTCATGTTGCGAACGTCGCAACATCTTGGGTTAGTGGAACACGCGACTTCTCAATCCGCGTGAAGCCTTCAATTATAGCGCACCTCGCGGCGTCAGCCGGATTTTCCACCCTGCAGCTTCGCCAACACCGCAAAAGGGTTGCGTTTTTCTGCGGACGCGGCATCAAAATCCGGGTCTACCGCCGCCAGCTTGACATCCACCGGACACGCTTCATGGCGGGGAACCACCGGCAACGCCATCAGCACCTCATCCTCGATCAGATGCGACAGGTTGAAGTCCTGACTCAGGGCCAGCACGTCTTCTTCCGCCTCTTCATCCTGCGCCTCGGCCGCTTCTTCGCTGTCGACAAAGCGAAAAGACCGGTTCACGGCCACCGCGATGTCCACGGGACCCAGGCAGCGCTGGCACGTCAGGGGCAAACTGACGCCAGCCGTCAAATGCAGCCAAACCTGCTCGGCGCCCGTTTCATCGATTCGCAACTCGCCATGCGCGGACCAGTTGAGCATCCGGTCAGCCCCGAGCCCCTGTGTTTCCTGCATCAATCGCTCATATTTCGATAGCAAATCATGTCCGGCGACCTCACCGGCAGATTGTGCAAACGCCGTCACGTCCATATGAGGAGGGGGAGATTCTTGTTTCATGCACGCAGTGTAAGAGAATCACGGCATGTCTGAACCTACCCGCCGAAAGCTCGTCCTGGGCTCCACCTCGCCCTACCGCCGCGAATTGTTGGAACGCCTGCGCATTCCATTTGAAGTTGCCGCACCCGATGTCGATGAAACACCACAGGTGTCTGAGTCACCGAAACAGTTGGCATGTCGGCTGGCCATGAGCAAGGCCCGCGCCGTGGCCGCACAATTTCCGGCCTGCGTGGTGATCGGCTCGGACCAGGTGGCCGACCTGGACGGCCAGGCCCTCGGCAAGCCGGGCAACCACGCGCGTGCTGTCGCGCAGTTACGGCAAATGCGCGGTCAAACCGTTATTTTTCAGACGGCAGTGGCGGTGGTGTGCCTGGAGACCGGATTCGCACAAATGGACCTGGCCCAGGTCAAAGTGAAGTTTCGCGAACTAAACGACGCTGAAATCGAACACTATTTGCTGGCCGAAACCCCTTACGACTGCGCGGGCAGCGCGAAAAGCGAAGGTTTGGGCATCGCATTGCTGGAATCCATCGACAACGATGACCCGACGGCGCTGGTCGGCCTTCCGCTGATCCGCACCTGCAGGATGATCCAGGCCGCGGGCGTCAAACTGCTATGACCATGGCCACAACATCAAAAAAGGATGCGCAGGCCGCCAACGGCTGCCTCTACCTTGTCCCGGCCCCTCTGGATTTCGGTTGCGACAGCCAGATGGACCTGCAAAACACAATGCCTTTGGGCACCCTGACCGTGGCGGCCAGGCTGCAGTACTGGGTGTGCGAAAACGCCAAATCGGCGCGCGCTTACCTTAAACGCGTGAACGAAATCACGCCCCTGAGCAGCCCACTTCAGGCCCTGCACATTCAGGAACTGCCACGCGAGGTGCATAAAAAAGGAGATCACACAGGCAACTTTGACGCTCGCCATTTGCTGGCTCCCGCGCTGCAAGGCCATGACGTGGGACTGGTCAGCGAAGCCGGCATGCCCGCCGTGGCAGACCCCGGCTCATCGGTGGTGCGGGCAGCCCATGATCTGGGGATTGAGGTGATACCCCTGACCGGCCCCGTCTCGCTGTTGCTGGCGCTGGCCGCCAGCGGGCTCAATGGCCAGAGCTTTGCATTTGTGGGTTACCTGCCGCAAGACGCCTCGGAGCGCGCCCAGCGCCTGCGTGAACTGGAATCGCTGGCCCTGAAAACCGGTCAGACCCAGTTGTTCATTGAGACGCCCTACCGCAACGCGGCCATGATGCAAACGCTGCTGCAAACACTGCAGCACAACACCCGCCTTGCGGTCAGCAGCGGGCTCACCCTGGCAAGCGGCGCCTGCCGCAGCGACACCGTCAAGAACTGGCGACACAAGACTTCAACGCTGAACAACTCGACCCCGGCGGTATTTGCCCTGGGCCGATGAAGATCAGTCAGCGGAGCGCGGCACTCGACCTGACCGCGCGCACTGAGCCTTCGCCAATGGCGGCACCAAAACGCTTGACCAATCGCTCTGCCACATTGTCGCGGCGGGTGTAGTCAATGATGTCCTCGGCCTTGACCACTTCGCGCGCCACGAAGTCAAGGCTGCCCAGCTGGTCAGCCAGTCCGAGTTCAATGGCTTGTTGGCCGCTCCAGAACAGGCCGCTGAAGGTCTCGGGTGTTTCCTTCAGCCGCTTGCCGCGACCTGCCTTGACAACGTCGATGAACTGTTTGTGAATCTGGTCCAGCATGGTCTGTGCAAAAGCGCGCTGTTTCTCGGTTTGCGGGCTGAATGGGTCCAGAAAACCCTTGTTTTCGCCGGCCGTCATGAGACGACGCTCCACGCCCAATTTTTCCATCAGGCCGGTAAAGCCGAAACCGTCCATCAATACGCCGATGCTGCCCACAATGCTGGCCTTGTCGACAAAAATCTTGTCAGCTGCCACCGCGATGTAATAGGCAGCCGACGCGCAGGACTCTTCGACCACGGCATACACCGGCTTCTTGTGCTTGGCCTTGAGACGTTTGATCTCGTCGTTGATGATACCGGCCTGCACCGGGCTGCCGCCCGGCGAATTGATCAGCAAGACCACCGCCTGGGCGCCCTCATCTTCAAACGCACCCCGCAAGGCGGCCACAATCAGTTCGGCACTGGCTTCCGCCCCGGACGCAATTTCACCCTTGATCTCGACCACCGCCGTGTGGGGCGTAAATCCATCCTTGGTCGGACCACTGCGACTGATCACAACCCAGGCGACGAGAACAAAAAATGCCAGCCAGGCCAGCCGTACAAAATTGCGCCAGCGGCGTGCCAGCCGCTGCTCGGTCAGCGACGCAAAGGCGAGTCTTTCCAGCGTGGCACGCTCCCAGCCCGGACTGTCAGGCGACCCCTCTTTTGCTCCGCTTTTAGTAGCAGATGTCGCACTGTTGCCGGGGGCCGATGCCTGATTCAATGCCACATCAGGGGCGCGGGTCGTACCCGGTTGTTCGGGGAGTTGCTCGGGAATAAGGGGTTCGGTCATTTCAAAACTCAAGGGGTTGCAGGTTATGGGCAGTATGCCAGTGCACGACACCATCAAGCTCGGACGTGTCAATCTTGATCAAGCCACCCCGGCAGGGGCCACTGCGGCAGGCACCGGTCTGTGGCTGATAGGTCGCGCCATGGGTGGCACACATCAGCCAGTGGCCGGTGATGTCAAAAAACCGGTTGGGCTGGTAATCCATCTCCATCGGCACATGGGCGCAACGGTTCAGGTAGGCATACGCCCGGCCCTGGTAGCGAATGGCAAAGGCGCGGCAAGTCTGGCCGCAATAGATCACATCAAACGGAACCGCTTCGCTGCTATTGACCAGCTCAGCCGCGTTGCACAAGGGAATAATCTGCGTCATGCCGGGCCTCTGACCCTTCAGGCGTTGGCCAGCAGCCAGTCGTGCAGTTCGCGCACTGAATGGGCCACGTAGCGGGGGTTCAGGGCATGGAACGCATCGGGTTCATGGGCGCCGTAGCTCACCCCCACGCTGGGGCACCCCGCATTGAGGGCCATCTGCAAGTCATGCGTGGTGTCACCAATCATCAGGGTACGCGCAGGCTCCACACCAAACTCACTCATCAATTCCTGCAACATGCGGGGATGCGGCTTGCCCGCCGTCTCATCCGCGGTGCGTGACCCATCGAACATGCCTTTGAGCTCCACTGCCTGCAGGGCTTCATCCAGGCCATGCCGGCTTTTGCCGGTTGCCACCGTCAGCCAATGCTGGCGCGATTTCAAATCGTTCAGCATGACCAGCACCCCTTCGAAGAGGCTGATGTCGTTCTGGTGGGCAATGTAATGATGGCGGTAACGCGCACCCAGCTCGGGATACCTGTCTGCGGGCACATCGGGCGCGGCATGCGCCAGTGCCTGCATCAAGCCCATACCGATGACATAAGCCGCATCCTTGTCACTCGGCACGATGCCGCCTACGTCACGCACTGCGTTCTGAATGCAGCGCGTGATGATGGCGGTGGAATCAAACAGCGTGCCATCCCAGTCAAAGGCGATCAAATCAAACTGTCGTGATGTTGGCTTGTCAGGATGGAGAGGGTGCAGCATGGGTCGCAAACGCTTCAAGATCAGAGGGTAAAGGGGCCAGCAATTCCACACGTTCGCCGCTGGCCGGATGGTTGAACTGCAAGCGCCACGCATGCAGGAACATGCGCTTGAGGGCTGGCAACTTTCCAGCCCGCAGCAGCGTCTTGTTCAAGTCAAAATCACCGTATTTGTCATCGCCCGCAATAGGATAGCCTTCGCTGGCAAGGTGGACGCGGATCTGGTGCGTGCGCCCGGTCTTGATGGTGACTTCGAGCAAGGTAAAACCGGTGGCTACTGTGTCCCTGATTTTCACCAGGGTAACGGAGGGCATGCCGTCCGGATCATCCCGGGACACCACCTTGACGCGCCGCTCGCCATCGGGCAGGAGGTATTTGTGCAGCGGTTTGTCCAGCACTTTTTTATTGGCAGGCCAGCGCCCGGCCACCAGCGCCAGATAAGTCTTGCCGGTTTCACGCTCGCGAAACTGGTCCTGCAGGTTGGTCAGGGCACTTCGCTTCTTGGCAATCAGCAAAATGCCGCTGGTTTCGCGATCGAGCCGGTGCACCAGTTCCAGAAATTTGGCCTGCGGTCTGGCCATGCGCAATTGCTCGATCACGCCAAAACTCACGCCCGAGCCGCCATGAACCGCCACGCCCGCCGGTTTGTCAATGGCAAGCACATGGTCATCTTCAAACAGAATGGCAAACTCGCGTGCCGGGGCACCCCGCGCCACGCTGTCCGCCATCGCTTGCGTCTTTTCAGCCACCCGCTCAGAAATCCGTACCGGCGGCAGGCGCACCATATCGCCCGCCTCCACCCGTGTATCAGCCGCCGCCCGACCCTTGTTAACCCTGACTTCACCACTGCGGATGATGCGGTAGACGTGGGTTTTCGGCACGCCTTTGAGGTGGCGCATCAGAAAATTGTCCAGGCGTTGCCCCGCAGAATCTTCATCTACGAGTACCGTTTTGACCTGTGGTAACTGCGGGGCAGGATTGCCCCCTATAATGTGTTTCACTAGCGATGCGCTGTAAGTGGTTGATTTAACTGATAGTTAACTCGTAATTAAGGTGGAGTTTAGTCCACCCACCATCACCAGCCCCGCCAGAAGGTCGATACCGCCGGGCGCCATGTACGCAAACCGCAAGCCAGATGCTTGCAGTGGCCTGCAGAACGAACGGTCAAGGCGACGCATTGAAAAACTGATACGGAATACCCCAAGTTCGCAGACAGTCTGTCTGTGAACGGAATGAAGCGAGATGTTTGTGTTGATGCGCCTGATTCATATATGCCTACGGAGCGTTTTCGCCCCGTTTTTCGGCATGGATCGGCCATCAGCTCCCGCAGAACGGGCGCAACCAGCTATTAATTCAATAGCACTTCCACAACCCAACCTCCTCGCTCCCCTCCACGCGCCTACGCCAAGACTTATCGTTTGAGTCTCGGTTCTCCGGCAATTCCTCCTCAATTCAAAGCGTCAGTTCCGGTATCAAAGCTCGTCAAGAGCATGTTGGTTATTTGAATTGAAGGAATGCTACCCATGAAACGGATGCTGATTAACGCCACGCAGGCTGAAGAACGCCGCCTGGCCATTGTCGACGGACAAAAACTCCTCGACTACGAGATTGAAATCGAAGGGCGCGAACAGCGCAAGGGCAACATCTACAAGGCCGTCGTCACCCGCGTCGAGCCGTCGCTGGAGGCCTGCTTTGTCGATTACGGCGAAGACCGCCACGGCTTCTTGCCGTTCAAGGAAATCTCCAGGCAATATTTCCAGCAAGGCGTGGCTGTCAGCCAGGCCCGCATCCAGGATGCCATCCGCGAAGGCCAGGAACTGCTGGTGCAGGTGGAAAAAGAAGAACGCGGCAACAAGGGCGCAGCGCTGACCACTTTCGTCTCGCTGGCCGGCCGCTATGTGGTGCTGATGCCCAACAACCCGCGCGGTGGTGGCGTCTCGCGCCGCATCGAAGGCGAAGACCGCGCCGAACTCAAGGAAGCGCTGGATCAGCTCGAATACCCCAACGGCATGAGCATCATTGCGCGTACCGCCGGCATTGGCCGCAGCGCGCCGGAACTGCAATGGGACCTGAACTACCTGCTCAAGCTGTGGACCGCCATTGACGGTGCTGCCAAGGGTGGCAAGGGCGCTTACCTGATTTATCAGGAATCCAGTCTCGTCATCCGCGCTATTCGTGACTATTTCAACAACGACATCGGCGACATCCTGATCGATACCGATGACGTGTACGAGCAGGCCCAGCAGTTCATGGCCCATGTGATGCCGGAACACGCTGCCCGCGTGAAGCGCTACCGTGACGATGCACCGCTGTTCAGCCGCTTCCAGATCGAGCACCAGATCGAATCGGCCTACGCACGTACCGTGCAGTTGCCCAGCGGCGGCGCCATCGTGATTGACCATACCGAAGCGCTGGTTTCGGTGGACGTGAACTCGGCGCGCGCCATCAAGGGTGGCGACATCGAAGAGACCGCCACCCGCACCAATCTGGAAGCCGCCGACGAAGTGGCGCGCCAGATGCGCCTGCGCGATTTGGGCGGCCTGATCGTGATCGACTTCATCGACATGGAAGAAAGCCGTAATCGCCGCGACGTGGAAAACCGCCTGCGTGACGCGCTGCGGCAAGACCGCGCCCGCGTGCAGTTCGGCACCATCAGCAAGTTCGGCCTGATGGAAATGAGCCGGCAACGGCTGCGTCCTGCCCTGAGCGAAGGGGCTTCCATTCCCTGCCCACGTTGCGGCGGCTCCGGCCACATCCGCGACACCGAATCCAGTGCGCTGCAAATCCTGCGCATCATCCAGGAAGAGTCCCTGAAGGACAACACGGCGTCCGTGCTGTGTCAGGTCCCGGTCGAGGTCGCATCCTTCCTGTTGAATGAGAAGCGCACCGAGATTGCCAAGATCGAACTCAAGCAGCGCATCAATGTGCTGATGGTGCCCAACAAGACGCTGGAAACCCCGAACTACAAGCTCGAGCGCCTCAAGCACGACGACCCGCGCCTGGACAATATCGAAGCCAGCTACAAGATGGCGGAAGAAATGGAAGACGCCACCTCGGTGACGCGTCGCTCCCAGGAGCCGACCAACAAGCAGACCCCGATCATCAAGGGCGTGTTGCCCGATGCACCGGCGCCTGTTGCCATTCCCAAGCCCGAAGTGGCGAAGCCTGTGGCGGCGGCACCGCGCACTGCGCCGAGGCCGGCCCCCGCTGCCGCAGCGCCGGCTCCAGCAGAAAAAGGTTTCTTTGGCTGGATCAAAAATCTGTTTTCACCAGCCCCAGTGCCAGCTTCCCAAGTCAAACCAGCGGCTGAAGCCAGCAAAGACGACAAGCGTGATGGCCGCGGTGGCCGTGATGGTGCCCGCCGCAATGAACCACGTGGCGAAGGCCGCCCTGAAGGTCGCGATGAAGGTCGTGGTGGCCGTGGCGGCCGCGGTGAGGGTCGCGGTGACGGCCGTGGGGGTCGTGGTGGCAGAGGCGGTCGCGGTGAGCGTCCCGCTCAGGGCCCGCGCGAGCGCTTCGATGCCGAAGGCAAACCGATGATGGACACGAGCGCCAGCATGGCGCAGGCACCGATGGACGGACAAGGCCAGGATGCACAGAGAAATGAACAACGGCCAGAGCGTCCTCCCCGCGATTCAGAGCGTGGCGGGCGTGGTGAACGTGGCAACCGCGGTGGGCGCGGCCGCGGTGAGCCGCGTGCCGACAATGTCGAACAGGGCAACCTGAATGAACGCGGCGAGCCGCGGGCAGACGGACGCAATGAGCGCCGGCCCGATCGTAACCGTCAGCCGGACGATGGCACCCGAAACGGTGTCTCCGGCGCGGAGGTCGTCCGCACCAACGCTGACACCGTAGCCAGCACACCGATCGAGCGCGCAGCGCCCGTGGCAATCGATGCGGCATCAAGCACCGACCTTGGCAACCTGGCTGGTGAATTGACGGCACGTCCGGAAGGCGCCGAAACCCGCGAAAGACGCCCACGTGATCGCCATGCCCGTGATCGTGGCCCCCGTGGTGAGCGCACAGAGCAAGGCGAGCGCCAGGAACGCCCCGCGCGTGACAGTCAGCCATTGCCTTCGCAAGAAGATACGACGGCAGAACCCCGCCGATCCTACTTCGCCGCAAGCACTGAAGCACCTGCACCAGAAGCGGTGATTGCACCCGTGACCCTGGTGGTGCAGACGCCTCCAGCGGCACCCGTTCCGCAAGCACCGGCAACCCCTGCGCCCGTGCCCACGCCCGCAGTGGCACCCGTTGCAGCCGCCATGGGCATGCCCAAACTGCAGCCGTTTGCGCTACCCCTGGACGAACTGGCCCAGGTGGCCCAGAGTTCCGGCTTGAGCTGGGTGAACTCGGACGCCGGGAAAATTGCCGCAGTCCAGGCGGCCATCGCCGCTGAACCCAAGGCAGTTCACGTGCCGCGCGAACGGCCTGCTGCGGTGCAGGTGGATGAGGGCCCGCTGGTTTTGGTGGAGACCAAACGCGACCTGCGCAACATGACGCTGCCTTTTGAGGAAAAAGAACCTCAGTAAGTCAAACAGGCGCCCTCCCGAGCGCCCGCAAAAAAGGG
>OFPG01000107.1_pt1 | contig 10790 bp, 13 predicted proteins | sample 1542501 | NCBI WGS metagenome assembly OFPG01 (sample SAMN05503963, study PRJEB24370) | sediment metagenome | isolation source: lake sediment | place: USA: Lake Hill lake, St. Paul Island, Alaska | collected 2013
GAGTTCAGACGTGTCTCTTCCGATCTCTTTGCAGTTGCGCGGCCACCAGCTTGACGTTTTCTTCCCCGCTGCGCGCCAGGGCCTGGGCTTTTTCGGACTCTGATGCGGCAATGAACTGCCTGGCCACCAGCAGCGCCTTGCGATCAAAGTCACGCTGCAATTCATCGGCGTCCACCCGGGCTTTGGCCAGCGCGGCCTGCTGTGTCGTGGCCGCAGCCCGTGCGGCATCCACGTCCGCCTGGGCCGAGCGCACCCGGTATTCAAAAGTCTCGGGGTCAATCACCGCGATCAGTTGCCCGGCCTTGACCTCGGAGTTGAAATCCACCAACAGGTCCTTGATCTGGCCTGACACCTGGGTACCGACCGACACCTGCGTCACCGGGTTGACCGTGCCGCTGGCCGACACCGTGGCCTGCAACGGGCCACGTTCAATTTTGGCAGTGCGGTATTGCACCGCGTCCGCCGCACTGCGCTGACTCCACCACCCGCCGCCTGCCGCCACCAGCGCCAAGCCCAATGCGCCCGCAACCCAATATGATTTTTTCATGCAAGGCATTGTAGAAAGCCGGCTGCCCCGGCGCGTTTCTGGCAGGTAAAGAAGGGCCTGCGGAACTCGCGTTTCAGTGGTCCAGGGCCTCGATCTCTGCCGCGTAGGTCTTGTTGAGGCTGGAGCGCCGCACCTTCATCGATGAGTTCGCGCACCTGCGGGTGCACGCGCGACGAGGCTGGCAAACCCAGCGTGTCCGTGCGCGGACGGGACGAGAAGCTGCCGGTGAGCCGCCTCTACGCCCATCTGTTCAAGGCCATGTGCGTGCGGTGGCGGGCGCCCTCACAGTCCGAACAGCACACCCAGCCAGATCCGCACAATGAGCCCCAGGGGCAACAGGACGACAGCCAGACCCGCCACGGAGCGCCATGAGAAGCGCACCAGACACATGCGCCACATCAGGTAAGCAGAAAACCCCGACCCCAGCGTCAGCAACGCACCACGCACAGCAGGCACCCAGGCCAGCGTTATCCCCTCGGCCTTGAGATAACCAAGCGTCAACATCGACAGGCCCAAAAACACACCCACACCGGCCATGGGCACCAGCGCCAGCGCCAGTTTCTGCCACGACAGGGCCGGGTCCCGCAACACGCGCGCCGCCAGCCAGAGCGCCACCCACACCGCCAGGCCCAGCGCGCCGCCGCCACCCAGAATGAAGGCCAGAATGCACAGGCCATCGAGCCAGGTGAATACATCATGGGCCGCGGGGTAATGCGTGAGCAGCCACCACGGTGCGTTGTCCTGCAGCAAAGTCCATGCGTCATGCGCCATCAGCCAATCGGCCAGCGCGGTCTTGAGCTGCACAAAGCGCGCGCTCGATGACCACATGAACGCAGCGCTGGCAAAGCCGATCACGCCAAAAATCAGTGTGGTGGCCTCCTCGGTCCTGACCTCGCGGCGACTGGTTCCCAAAATTTCGCGCGCCGGTGAGCGCAGTGCCAACTCTACGGCGCCGTGCTCACCACTGCAGCGGCCACAGGCATGGCAGGCGGAGGCGCTTTTCATGTGTGCGATGTCGATCAGCGGGGCGCAGTTCACGGCGGGTGCGCGCAGCTTGTCCTGTTTCCAGAGGGTTTCACTCACCCGAAAGTGCACCGGCGCGATCTTGGCGAGCAAGCCGAACACGCCATTGGCCGGGCACAGGTAGCGACACCAGACGCGCTTGCCCCGGCCATACACCAGCCCCACCGCCACGGCCGCCAGCGTGGAGCCGCCCAGTACCAGCAGAGCCGCCTGTGGATACTCATACACGCTGACCAGCTGGCCATAAACCGTGGTGCCGACAAACGCCACAAACGGCCAGCCGCTCCAGCGCAGCCAGCGCGGAATAGGCCGCCCCAGGCCATGGCGGCTGGCCAACTCGGTCAAGGCGCCTTCCGGGCAAAACACCCCGCACCAGACCCGCCCCAACAGCATGGTGCCCAGCATGACGAAAGGCCACCAGATACCCCAGAACAGGAACTGCGCGAAGAGCCGCAGGTTGTCGTAGATGTGGGCATCTTCTGGCGGCAAGGGCATGAATGCCGGGTAAATCAACAGGCCGAAATAGAAGACCACCACCACCCACTGCATGCCCATGATGGCGCGCTGATGGCTGCGCATGGCCAGGCCAAGGCGCGCCAACGCCCCCGCGGATGCGGGGGCTGGTACTTCGCTGCGAACCAGGGTGATGGGAATGCTACGCATCGCGCCTCGCAGGGCGCATCGCCCGAAGCACACCCACCCAGTACACCGCGTAGACGATCACCAGCATCAATGAGGGCCGAGCCCGATACCCGACCAGCGCGGCCAGCACCGACCCGACGCGGCGGCTGTCGTCCAGCAGCCATGCGCTGTCCCACAGCGGGTCCACCAGCGCCGGCAGCAGCCCCGCACCAATGAGGCGATCCACCGCGCTTACCAGCAGCGCCACGGCAAACAGCAACAGCATCCAGCCACTGAGCAAAAAGAAGCGCCGGTAGTCCAGAAAACGCAGTCCACGTCCCAGGGCCCAGGCGGTCAGGCCCGCCAGCGCAAAGCCCAAGGCCGCGCCGGTCACCAGGCTGGCAGTGCCGCCTGGCTCCAGGCTCGCGCCATACAGGAACACAGCCGCTTCGGCACCCTCGCGCGCAATCGCCAGCGCGGCCACAATGGCGATGCCGAGCAGGCCGGAGCGCTGCACGGCGACCGCCAGATTTTGGTGCAGGCTTTGCCGCATGCCGGCGCCATGGCGGCGCATCCACAGCACCATCTGCACGATCAAGGCCGCTGCCACCAGCAGCATGGCAATCTGAAACCACTCCAGCGCCTGGCCCGAGAGCTCCCCTTGCGCGGCCACCATGACCCAGCCCAGGGCAGCGGCCAGTCCAACGCCACCGGCCACACCGAGCCACAGCGCGCGCAGACCGGCGCCGCCCACGTCATTGAACTTCAGCCACGAATGCAGGATGCCCACCACCAGCATGGCCTCCACGCTTTCGCGCCAGACAATGAACAGCGTGCTACCCATGGCAGTGTTCCTTCATTTGGCCACCAACCGGCCTTGCGCCGTGTCGGGATGAAAGTCGCCAAAAAACTTGTAGGTGCCGGGTTTGAGCGGCTGAAAAATCAGAAAGCTGGAGGCTCCGGGCGCCAGCACTTTTTCCTTGCGCAGCTCGACGCTTTCAAACTCCTCCGCCCCCGGCCCTTCGTTCTTGATCAGCAAGCGAAACTTGGTGTTGGCCGGTACCTCCAGGGTTGACGGCACAAAGCGGCCGTCCCGAATCACCAGGTTAAAAGACGGCAGCTCCTGCGCCCGTAAAGGCGCCAGCGCCAGCAGGAGGGTTGAGGCCAGCACGAGGGCACCAGCGGTACGAAATTTCATCACCATAACAACCCCTTAAAAGATGAACTGGGAACGCAGACCCAGAATACGCACATCCTGCGCGCTGGGGTCGCCACCGGGGTTGCCGATGACCTGCAGACTGGGCGACAGCTCGAACTGCTTGCTCACCCGAAAGCGGTAGTACAGCTCGGCCACGCGCTCCGCGCCGTTGATGGCCGTCGTGGAGGCGGTGAAGTCGCGGTAGGCGTCACTGGTACGCAGCCAGCCCAGGGCCAAGCCCAAGCTGTCGCCGCCACGGCTCCAGTACGAGCCATTGGCCTCGGCGCCGACGGTCAACGCCCGGTCAAACTTCACGCTGCCCTGGGCTTCCTGCCCATAGCGCGCAAACAAGGTCATGCCGTCACCCACGCGCTGGTCCAGCGAAACACCCCAGCCGGTGTGCCGCTCTGGCGCCGTGATGGCCGGATCGAAATGAACAGCCTGCGGATTGCTCCAGGCATAGGCCCGGTAGTTGCCCAGCAGTCCACCAAACAAACGCTTGGCAGTTTCAGCCTGCAGCATGACCATGGGCGCACCCAGACTGCGCTGGTAGTTGGAACCTTTGTCGCCAGCCCCGAACACACCCAGCGACAGGCGCCAACTCTCGAGCTTGTCCGACGAGTCCAGCAGCGACACGCGCAGACCGGGCGTAAAGCCGTTGGCATCCACGCCGATGTCGCCCCCGGCATCAAGCAAGGGGTTGTGCACGAACACGGAATTGAGGAACTGCCTGGTTTCATCCCCCGCCACCGCGTTCTGGTCAAAGAACACGAATGGGTCCATCTTGCCCACATTGATCTCCAACGTCTGCCTCGACGCCGGCTTGAAGCCGCCCAGGGGCAAGGGAATGCTGGCCTGATACCAGGCCTGTGCCAGCAAGGCCACCGAATCGTCGGCGCGCAAGCCCCCCTGCAATTGGAACGCTGTGGCATTGGGCTTGGAATAGCCTGGCAACCCGCCCAAGCCCGCACCCTGGCCCAGGCGGAACTGGACAAATACCGACTGCTGGATGTCACCCACGGGCTCCAGCGGCAAGCTCACAAAAGCATCGGCCCGGTAGCCCAGCTGACTGTCGGCCACACCCGGCTCAAACGACTTTTGCGCCGCCATGGTCAGGCTCAAGCCGCCCTTGATGCCATCGAACACCTTGAGTTTGCCCACCGGGCCCGCCAGATCCTGTGCCTGCGTCTCCACCGCCTTGAGCCGGGCGCTTAAAGCCGGCTCGGCCTCGCTGATGGTCTCGGTCTCCAGGCTCCTGGCCAGCACCGACTGCTGCTGCTCCAGTGCCTGCACCCGGGCAAGGAGTTTTTCCACCAGATCGGTCAACTCTGCGTTGGTGGCCGCACCGGCCCCACCCACCAGGCCCAGACAGAGCGCGGCGGCGAGCGCCATCGATTTCAAAGGGACAGGGCAAGCCATGGCTCAGTACCCGCCCTTCTTGCCGATGCCCACATAGCTGAAGTCGTACTCGACATCAAAAGGCTTGAACCAGGGACGCACGCCCGTGAGCCGATCGGTGTGACGCCCAAAATGGGCATGCTTGTTTTCTGTGGGGGGCAGAACGGTGTACTTGACGTGGTACTTGCCGGGGCCAAAGAGCTTGATGTTGTCGCCATAGTGCGGGCCGTCGTTGGCCACCATCGGCATGAACTCGCCTGCCACCTTTTGGGTGGTGCCGCTCTTGGTCACCTCGAACTTCACCACCAGGTAGGGAATCCAGGCCCCTTCTTCAAAACCGTTGGGGTTGCCTGCCAGCGCCTTGATGTCGGCCTCAATATGAATGTCGGACTCTTCCGCCTTGCGCATCATGCCCTCGGGCTCCATCACCACCGGCTGCAGGTACACCGCGCCAATTTCCATACCGAAGCGTTGTTGCGGCGTGCCAATGGGGTACTCAAGTGCCTGTGCGCTCAGGGCGCTGGCGAGCAGGCCGAAAGCAGCGACATGCCGGAGGGGACGGAGGAGTTTATTTGGGATCATGCTGAGTTCCTTAATGCGAATTGCTGTCATTTGCAAATGATAACACTTCTCATTACTGTCGCACAAGCACAACATGGGCGGACCCCCTGCGGATGCTGGACAGGTTCGCCAGACAGGGCGAGGAAGTTCGTGGGATGATGGCGGCAATGCAAATCGTGGCACTGAAAATGTCTGAATCCCTGGCCCTGTTTTCGCTCCCCCTGTTTCCTTTGGGGACGGTGCTCTATCCGGGTGGAACGCTACCCCTGCGGATTTTTGAAGTACGCTATCTGGACATGATTGGCAAATGCCACAAGACCGGTGCGCCCTTTGGCGTGGTCACGCTGACAAAAGGCGCTGAGGTACGCAGACCCGACGACGGCCGGCCGGCTGGCGATGGCTTCGCGCTTGAAGCGTTCCATTCGATCGGCACCCTGGCCACGATCACCGAATTCTCAATGCCCCAGGCGGGCCTGATGGTGATTCGCTGCACCGGGACGCAACGTTTTCACATCAACAGCTTTGACAAGCTCAAGCACGGCCTGTGGATCGCCAATGTATCGCGGCAGGTGGATGATCTGCCGATCAAAATCCCTGACGATCTTCGCAGCGTCGCCACCGCATTGGGCAATCTGATCAACACCCTGCACGCGCGCGATGTGCCGCCGCAGCACATGCCTGTGCAGCCGCCCTATCTGCTGGATGACTGCGCCTGGGTCGCCAACCGCTGGTGTGAGCTGCTGCCCATGCCGCTGGAACACAAGCAGCGCCTGATGGAACTGGACAACCCGCTGGTGCGCCTGGAACTGGTCAGCGATCTCCTGGAACGCAGCGGCATCGCGTCATGAGGACGCGGGCGCTTGAGCAAACTTGCAGATCACCCGGGCCCAGACTACGATACGAACCCTGGCATACCAATCAAGAGAGAGACCTGACATGACCCTGCAATACACGACAGCCTCCAGCCGCCTGCCGGAAAACAAGATGCGGATGTACCCCACCAAGGTCATCAACATCATTGGCGGCCCGGGATGCGACAAGTCGCTGTTCTCGTCGGCGATCATCCTGTACCTGAACTTGCACAACAAGACCGTGGAGCACATCCCCGACTACGCCAAGTCACTGGTCTGGCAAAAAGATTTTGAGGCGTTGAAGAATCAGTACCAGATTGCCCAGCGCCAGTTTGAAATGCTCGAAATGCTGGATGGGCAGGTGCAATTCCTGGTGACCGAGTGCTCGTTGCCGCAGGTGCTGTACTACAACGAGCATTACGCAGAAAACATTTGCGATGTCGGCAAGACCCGGCTCCAGATTCTGGAGTGGTACAAGCAGCACAACAACGTGAACATCCTGGTGGAGCGCGGCGACAAAAAGTATGTGCACACCGGGCGCTTCCAGGACGAAGAGCAGGCCATAGACATCGATCGGGCCCTTCGGCAAACACTGACCCGCGAGGGCATGAAATACACCGTGCTCGCCCCCGACATTGATGCCATCAATGCCTTTGCCGCCACCCTGCTGGACTAGAAGCTAGGACCGGGCCTGAAGAAACTTGCCTATCTCCTCAATGGCCTCCCGGCCTTCCGTCAATTCCGGATAAAAGATATGCCAGACGTGGACCATATGGCTCCAGGTCTGCAAGGTAACGGGTGAGCCGGCGGCGGCGGCCTTGTTGACATAGCGCCGGCTGTCGTCAAGCAGCATTTCCGCCTCGCTGGCATGCACCAGCACCGGCGGCAACCTCGACAGGTCGCCAAATACCGGGGAGATCACCGGATGGCTAGGCCGCCGGCGATTCAAAAGCCAGGCGCCCCACAGCAGCACTGTCCTGGGGACCCGGGCCAGCGACTTGAACATCGGTCCCAGCATGGGATCGGTCCCCATATTGCTTTTCAGACTGGGGCTGCCGAGCGAGGTGTCCGTTGTCGGCGACAAGGCCACGGCGGCATTCGGCGCCCGCAGACCCTGGTCGCGGACCCAGGCAATCAGCGACAGTGTCAGGTTGCCGCCAGCGGAATCACCAGCCACAAAAATGGCAGTGGCCGGCGCGGGGCCGGTGGGCCCGTTGTCCAGCATCCAGCGGTAAGCGGTGCGGCAGTCGTCAATGCCAGCCATGCGCGGGTGTTCCGGCATCAGGCGATAGTCGATGGCCAGCACCGCGGCATTGGCGATCTCGGAAAACTTGGCTGTCAACCGCCGGTGGCTTGTCGGACTGCCCATGGCGTACGCCCCGCCATGAATGTAGAGCAGGCGCCGGCGGGTATCGACATGGGGTGCCAGTACCCATTCCGCAGGCACCCCATCGACCTTGACTGAAGTGAATTGGACCGCCATATCGATGACGGGGAACGCGTTGTCCAGATAGTTGCGCAGGAACGCAATGTGCTCGCGGCGCGGCGTGCGTTTGAGGGTGTCGTAGATGCCGCCGAGCGATGCGACCACCGCCTTGATTTCTTCGCTCGGCGCAGTGCCGAGTGAGTGGCGCTCGCCTGTGGGCTGATCAAAGACGCTCAGGTCTTCCCCCCGCAGATAGAAAAACCCGACGACCCAGATAACAGCCACCAGGGCAAGCACCCACAGCATGATCTCGCTCAAGTTCATCTCCTGTATCAATGTCGCCGCGTGCGGGCGAATAATCCATGACGCCTATTGCAACCCGGACTATAGTGCCGACAGTGAATGGAGCTCCGCATATGAAAACCATCTTGATCACTGGCGCGAACCGAGGCATTGGCCTCGAACATGTGCGCCGTTTCGCCGCCCGTGGCGGGCAAGTCTTCGCCACCGCCCGCTCACCCGCCGACGCCACGGAACTGCAGACCCTGGCGGCCGGGCAGGAGGGGCGGATCACCGTATTGGCCTATGACGCGAGCGACCCCGGCGCGCCCGCACGGCTAAAGGCCGCGTTGGGCGACACGCCACTCGATCTCCTCTTCGCCAATGCCGGCGCCATGGGCGACAAGGGCCAGTCGTTCGGATCGGTCGATGTCGAAAATGCGCTGCAACTCTTGCGCATCAACGCGCTGGCGCCCCTGAAACTGGTGGAAGCGTTGGCCGACAATGTCGCGCGTTCGCAGCGCAAGCTGATCGCGTTCCAGTCGAGCCTGATGGGCTCTGTGGGCGACAACGGCTTGGGTGGCCACTACGCCTATCGCCTTTCCAAGGGCGCGCTCAACATGATCGCCAAGGGCGTTTCCATCGATCTGAGGCCGCGTGGCGTGATCGCCGTGGCGCTGCATCCGGGCTGGGTGAAGACGCGCATGGGCGGCGCGGACGCGCCGGTTGCTGTGGAGGAGTGCGTCGCCGGCCAACAGCGCCTGCTCGATTCCCTGACGCCCGCCGACAGCGGCCGCTTCTTCAATTACGACGGCAAGGAACTGCCATGGTGAATTGACAGCGCGGTATCATCCATCGCTCGCCGTTCAACGCACCAACAAGACCACCTGACATGCTCGACAACCTGACGCCTTTCCTTTTGCATTGGGGCATCACCGCGTTGTCGCTCTGGGTGGCCAGCCACATCTTCAACGGCATCAGATTCGCCGACACCTCATCGTTGATCGTCTCGGCACTTCTGCTGGGCTTTGCAAACGCCGTTGTCAAGCCGCTGCTCATTGTGCTGACGTTGCCGCTGACCTTTCTGACATTTGGCCTGTTTCTGCTGGTGATCAATGCCCTGATGATTTTGCTGGTCTCGTGGCTGGTCCGGGGCTTCACGGTCTCAAGTTTCTGGACCGCCTTTTTTGCCAGCATCTTCATTTCCGTGCTCAGCTTTGTGATCGGCTCTTTCGTGCTCGGCGGCAGTCCGTCGCAGACCATCCAGATGCCCCACAGCGGCAAGTGGCTCTGAGACCGGCTGCCCACGCAGCCGGTAAAGTTCAGCCCCGGCGATCGTCGCCGTGACCGCGCCCTGAACGTTCCCCCTCAAAACGGCCAGGCCCAAAACGCTCGTAGTCATGGTGGCCATGTCCATGGCGCCACTCCCGACCATAGCGGGGCTGTTGCCATTCCGTCCGAATGTACTGAGGCGGCGCCACAAAAACAGGTGCAGGCCGTACATAGACCACGGGCTGCGGCGCAAGATAAACCGGCGGTGGCGCCCTATAGACCGGTTGGTACACCGGTTGATACACGGGTTGGTAGACAGGCTGGTAACTCGGCTGCATCACCACCATCGGCGCACCACTGGCCACCCCCACCTGCACGCCGGGCGACGACATGCCGACGGACCAATACACGTCGCCGGCCTGAGCAGCCCCCGTCATACCCAAGGCGGCAAGGGCCAAAGCGGCGCTTGCGACAAGGGCAGACGTTGAACGGTTGATTTTCATAAGAGGTCTCCTGAGAAGAAAGGCACGGGGCAAACATGTGCCCCAGTCCTGCAACGCGGCAGGCCCGCACCAGGATGGCGAGGTTTGTGTGACAAACATTGCCAGACGTAACTGGCGCGGGCAACTGGCGGGGGCCGCACCCCCTGACCCAACCCTTAAGCGCGCAGCCCGGCTGGCACCCAGGCGCTCAGGCGCGCGTTGATGCGCTCCTCATGGCGCTGCCACCAGATGCCCAGGGCCACCACACCCAGCCCGAGCAACGTCAGCGCAAACGGGAACATCAAACTGTCCTGGAACACCCGGTGCGACAGGTAGCCCAGATACCCGGCCACCCCCAAGGCTCCCAGCACCGTGAACACCCGGCGCCCGATGGCCGCGCCCACAAACACCAGCAGCACATTGATCAGCGCATAGAGAAACTTGCCCAGCTCCGAGCTGGAATCGCGCATGCTCAGGCCACACCAGAACATGATGGCGCCAAACAGGTAGAGCCAAAACGCATAGTCTTGCCGCCAGGCCGGCTCTTGTGTCCGCCGGCAGCGCACGTCCACCCATACGGCAATCGCACAGGTGGCCAGGCCAAACACCATGGACACATCGCGCGTGAACTTCCAGTCGAAGCCGTCGCTTTGCATCAGGGCATTGGCCACGTCCATGCTCATGTACCAGAGCGTCACGGCCACCGGCATCACCATGAACGGCAGGCGGTAGCGCCACAGCATCACCACACCGGCGCCCAGCGTGGCAAATTCGAGCGTCATCCAGCGCCAGTTGTTGTGCGTGTGGTAGCCCGAGTAACGCTCCGGCCCGCCCGGTGGCCACAGGCCCAGGCCCTGCTGCACGCACCACACAATCAGCGGCACCAGGCACACCGCCAGCGTGGCCAGAATGCCCGCCGGAATGGGCAGCTGGCGGGCGTTCAGATGGTCGGCCACCTTCAGGCAGGCCACCAGATACCCCAGGCTGATCGCCAGCAGGCCCCAGGCGCCAAAGGCCTGCCAGCCCAGCGTCATGAACAGCGTCATGGCGCCAATGGCCACCATGCCGCCGAAGTAATACAAGGTGTTGGTGAAGCTAAAAGCGGGCCCCGCCACCCCATGGCCCACCTGCT
>OFPG01000108.1_pt1 | contig 10602 bp, 6 predicted proteins | sample 1542501 | NCBI WGS metagenome assembly OFPG01 (sample SAMN05503963, study PRJEB24370) | sediment metagenome | isolation source: lake sediment | place: USA: Lake Hill lake, St. Paul Island, Alaska | collected 2013
CGAGATCTACACTCTTTCCTTACACGACGCTCTTCCGATCTAGCTCCGTGACCTGCGACGCCGTGGAAAATCCGGGGGTGAAAATCAGATTGGCCACTTCCGAATCCGTTAACGACTCTTGTCCGGAAATATGACCATCGGCCAGTGCTTTCTGGCGAATGCGATCCAGGTCCAGACCTCCACCATCATCACTGAACTCAACCGTCACATCGTTGCTTTGCTGATGCAGATTGATGGTGATGGTGCCCGCAGCCGGCTTTCCTGCCTGGACTCGAACCGCCGGATCCTCGATACCGTGCGCTACCGCATTTCTTAACAAATGTTCAAACGAAGGCGCCATGCGATCCAGCACCCCGCGGTCCATATCCAGTGAACCGCCTTTGATGTCGAGCTTGACCTGCTTGCCGGAGTCCTTGGCTGCCTGGCGAACAACGCCATACAAACGCTCCGAAATGCCCTCAAACTCCACCATCCGGGTACGCAGCAGGTCGCGCTGCAACTCACGGGCCTGACGCGCCTGGGCGATCAAGTCATCCTCGGTCCCCTCCACCGTACGCTGCAGATTGCGCTGCACTGTGGCGACGTCGTGCACCGATTCGGCCATCATTCGCGTGAGCTCCTGAACCCGGGTGAAGCGGTCAAATTCCAGCGGGTCAAAGCCCTGCGCGGAGTCTTTGGCCTGCGCCAGCCGTGTCTGCATCTGGGACTCGGATTGCAACTCGATATCGCGTAACTGACTTCTCAAACGGTTCAAATTGCCGGTCAATTCGCCCAGAGACCCGCGCAACTGACCCAAGCGGGCATCCAGTCGCGAGCGCGTGATCATGACCTCACCCGCCTGATTGACCATGCGGTCCAGCAGCTGCGAACGCACACGCACTGTTTGATTGGATATGTGTCGCAAGGGCGCCAATGTCGCTACCGTCGGCATGACCGCGGCCGGTAATGCCGCGACCGGCTTGGCATCCGCAGGCCCCTCCTCCTCGGAAAAGGGGGCAGAAGAAAGTGTCTCTTCGACAACCGGACCTGCTTCTGGCAGACTCAAGGCTTGTTCCGGACTGGCGCGCAGTTGGTCAAAATTGGCTTGAATCGCGTCAAAACGGGTCAGCAGAGACTCCAGCTGGGCCGCCTGCAAAAATTCGGTCCCCAGATACTCGATGGCCGATTCCATGCGGTGAGTCATCTCACCGAGGCGCATGGCGCCCGCCAGACGCGCGCTACCTTTGAGCGTATGCAGAACCCGCAACACTTCGCTGCGAGCCCCAAGATTGTCAGGCCGAGCGCTCCATTGCCTCAAAGCGCCTCCCAGTTGCGGCAACAACTCAAGCGCCTCTTCTTCAAAAATCGGGAACAGGTCAACGTCAAGTGCGTCGAGCACGTCAATGTCATCATCCTCGTCATCGATCAGCGCGTGCCTTGCTCCCACACCGGCATCAGACGACGCGACGACCGGAATCGTGAAGTCCGCATCGTAGATGGCGGCCTCTTCAGCGATGCTGGACGCGGGCAGAGAAGGGAGCGCATCCGGCCCACGGCCTTGCGCCACGTCAGCACCCAATGTCTGATCAAAACCGGACTCGACTGCAAATTCCGGCTCGACCGATTGCTCGACGTACAGACTGTCTGCAACGCCCCCTGCAACGGCAGGGAATTCAATTTCCAGAATGGCTTTAAGTGCGTCGAGCAGATCGCGATCAGGCTGCTTGAGGAATCCCGCTGCAAATTGATGCAGCAGGCGCCGAATATCTTCTGCCGCCTCAATGAATACTTGAGCGTGCTCCGGAACACCTTGTGCATGAAGCTGCACATGCCGCAAAGCTTGCTCCAGTGCCCGGGCAATCTCGGACAGGGCAAAAAATCCAACGGTTGCCGAGCTGCCGGACAGCGAATGAGCCAATCCAACGGTCGTATCAGAAACAGGCCGATGCAACTCCAGCGCCCATTCGCTCAGTTCCGTGAGCAAGCGGCGGGACCATTCATCGGCCTCATTCAGGTAAACGTTATATAGAGGAATACCGATTCGCAAGGTACCAATCACCTTGACTTGTTCCTCCAGATCAGAAGCGACCAAACTGGCCGGTTCGGACTCTGGCTCCATGCTCGCCGACTCAAGCAGATCCAAGTCCACGACGCTATCCAGGACTGCTTCAGCCGCTGTCTCCACGACCGCGGCAGCGTGTTCCTCCTGCGGAGTTTCAGGCGTCGCTGGCAGAACGTCGCTGGCAGCAGATACCAACGCGGCGCTTTCGGGCAGTGACGTCTCCTTTACCTCCGAAGCAATGGCCGGCAGGATGGGGGATTCCGTGACGGCAGCGATGTCACCAAAATCAAAATCATCCAGGTCGAGCGGCAACGCGTCCACGGAAGCCGCCAACGACAAGTCCGCACCAAAATCAAGCGTTTGGGTTGATGCGAAATCAGGATAGGGTGCGGGTTGCGGCGTTGACACCTGCTCTTCTTCACCGGGAAACACGAGGTCAACCATCTTGTTGTCAACGCGAAGGCCATCTGCGGCCTTGCGAAAGACCGGAGCATTCCACTGCGAGTCATCCCCTCCAGCGATGTCCTCCACCCAACGACCAAATCCGTGCATGGCCCTGCCGCAGAGGTTGATCAACTCATCGCTCGCCGGCTTTTGCTCTGCCAGCCAGGTATTGAGCAACTGCTCCATGGACCAGGCAGCCTCACCAAACTCGTTGAGGCCCACCATCCGCGCGCTACCCTTGAGCGTGTGAAAAGCCCGTCGAAGCGTCGTCTGTTGCCCCAAATCGGTGGGGTCTGCGGCCAGGTCCTTGATGGCACCCAACCCGGTTTGAACTACTTCACGCGCCTCTTCCAGAAAGATATCCTTCAACTCACGCTCGTCTTCATCCGGCAGCGCAGCGGAAGCTTCCTTGGCCAACTCTTGCTGCGGAACGACCGTCGGAGCAGTCACCTCAACGGAACGCGCCACCTCCGGGCTCACAATCGGCCTTTCCATCGCGGCGAGATTGTCGACGGCAACGTGTTCAGCGCCCAAGGCAGGCACTGTCGTCTTCTCGCGCCCCATCAAGGGTTTGAATTCACCCAATTCTTCGTCATACACAAAGAGCTTTTTGGCAAGCTCGCGCTGATAACTCAGCATGTCAATCAAAAACCCGATGGCTCCCAGGCTGTTGCCCAGCTTCTCGAAAATACCCGTGCGCGCGGAATCAACGTCGATATCGTCAACAAGGAATTTGTCGACACTGTCACGCATGCGCAACGATGCAAGGGCCGCCTGATCAAGACCCAAAACCGAGAAAACCCCCCGCATCTGAGCCAGTTGGCTGGGAACCTCATGCAGTGGCAATTTATCGAGGGGATTGCGAAAAAACGAATCCAGCGATTTTTCAACCTCCCCGAGTGTTGTTCGCAATTCGTCAACCACGCTACCCATGATCTGGCGATCACTGACCCTGCGGTACAACTCTTCCATCCACCCCTCAAGCGGCTCGGGTTGCCCACCCGCATTGACATGCTCCAGCCGCTTCGCAAGACTGGCGCTGCGCTCAGCCATGTGCGAGTCTGTCGGATCCAGATCCTCATAGGCAGCCTCAAGATACAGCACTGCGGTGGCCACTTCCATGGCGAGTGACGGCGTGGGCGCCTCACCCGAACGCGCCGTTATTTCAATTGACCGCGTCAATGCATGCGCCAGATCACCGCCATCGGGGTGCAGTTTCAATACCGAATCGGTCACCAGGCTGAATTGGTCCGTCGCAACCTTCAACCTGTTGGTATCGCCCCCGGCAAGCGCAGACCAGGTCTCGGTTGCAGCCGCGATACGCTTGCGAGCCTGAACCAGCAGCGCCGGATCGAAACGCCCAAACTGGGGTGTCTCGTAATCAAAGGGCTTGGTCTGGGTCAGTCCATAGGCCGAACGGACGGCAGCGAGCACAGGCGCATCGGCGGCAAGGACGGGGACAGCTTGTGCACAGAAAAACAGCAAATCCTGCACCAGACGCTCAGAAATGCCCGGCTCGCCACGCGCCAGCGTTCTGTATTGAAGCAGAATTCTGGAAGCGGCACGTTTACCGTAAACATCTGGGGGACAAAGACCCAAAGACACAGCTTCAAAATAAGCGGCGCAAATTTTCCAGAAAACTCGCGGTTCCAGCGCACTTTGTGCGGCCGCAAAACCCAGACTGATACCGCGCATCGCTTTTGCCGCGGCCACATCGCCTGACTTGACAACCTTCAGGACATAGCGGTCGATGCGGGCCCGAACCGATGAGTCGTAGGCAAGAGGTCCCGCCGCCTCCGGCAAAACAACATCGATCCAGCGCCATTCGAGCGGCCACAAATCCGCCGGATGCACGCGATCATCGCCAACCAGTTCCAGTACGTCACGGTACTGGGGAAACAGAGCCACGGAGGACGCGGCTTTTCCCTTGAGAACCCCCTCCAGGTATTCAGTCAGCGCAAAACTGGCACGTTCCACCTTGTTGGCCGCATCGTCGCTACAAAGCTCGGGGCGCTGAACAAACCGCTGGGCCAGTGCCTCCATGGCGCGCAAGACCTTGGCCGGCGCCGCCATGCCCACCATCTCCAGCGCGCCAACCGCCTGATGCAGTTGCTGCCGGGCAATGCGCAACTGGCTGGCGTCCAGCGCAGCCAGATCCGAGCCACGCGCCAATTCAGCATCACGTACAAACCGGCGAAGGGCCTTGGTCGCGCCATCCAGCGATTTGCGGAGCTCGTCGAGCACCCAAGCCAACGGCCCAAGGTCATTGGTCGCCAGATCATTGTCGCCAGTCAGGGCAGCGTTCGGTTGCATGGGTTCGTGCACTCCTGGGGATAGCAAGTTCAGATTGATGAAGGTCAGGCAATCTTGAACCGTGACACAGACTGACGCAATTCTTCCGCCATTTTCGAAAGCTCCCGAACCTGAGCGGCGGTGGAACGCGTACCCTCACCGGTCTGCTCGGTCACAGCAAAAATGTGCTGGATATTGTCGGCCACCACATTGGCCAGGTTCGCCTCCCGGGAGGTTGAATTGGAAATCTGTTCGATCAACTCGGCCAGACGACGCGACACTTGGTCAATCTCAGTCAAGGCGGTACCGGCGTTGTCAGACAGCTTCGCCCCCTCGACCACGCCCTGGGTGGACCGTTCCATGGCGCCCACTGCATCCTGGGTGTCGGTCTGAATGGCCTTGACCAGCGCAGAAATCTGGCGCGTCGCATCTGCCGATCGTTCAGCCAGTCGCTGCACCTCCTCGGCCACCACCGAGAAACCCCGACCGGCCTCACCGGCAGAGGCGGCCTGGATGGCAGCATTCAGCGCCAGCACGTTGGTCTGCTCGGTAATGTCGGAGATCAGTTCCGTGATTTCACCAATTTCCTGGGACGACTCACCCAGGCGTTTGATCCGCTTGGACGTTTCCTGAATCTGATCCCGAATCGAATTCATACCGCCAATGGCATTTTGCACAGCCTGAAGCCCGACCTCAGCCGCTTGCAGCGACTGCCTGGCCACTGATGCAGATTCCTGCGCCTGGACGGACACCTCATTGATTCGGGAAGCCATCTCCACCACCGAGCGGCCGGTTTCCCGAATTTCATGCAGCTGCTCGTTGGAGGCGGCCAGAAGTTCCGTTGAAGTGGTGTCCACGTCAGCCGTGGTTTGTGCGACACGGGCCGCTGTGCTTTGCACGTTACCCACCAGGGATCGCAGCTCTTCCACCGTGTAGTTCACTGAATCGGCAATGGCACCCGTGATGTCCTCGGTGACGGTTGCCTCCTGTGTCAAATCTCCCTCTGCCACTGTCTGCAATTCATTCATCAAGCGCAAAATGGCCGCCTGATTGGCATCGTTCACCCGCTTGGCCTCCTGCTCCTGGCGCTCGGCATCCACACGCTGTGCCTCTGCGACGATCTGACGCTTGCGGCTGTCCAGCAGCTGCACATATGACAGTCCACCCGCGCAAAGCAGGGCGAACAACGCAGACCCCACCAGCAGCGACAAGGCTCCGGCGCCAAGACCCGTGTGGGATGACAGTTTGCCCTGCAGTTCTTCGAGATTTCGACGCAGAGGTTCGCTGTCCGCAATAATGGAGACTTGCGCCTCACGTGCTGAAACAAGCCCCTGCAAATTACCCAGAATGGCTCCCGCCTGCGTGCGGGTCTCTTCGTAAAGTTTGATCAGGGCCGCCAGCTGCTCACGCGTTTGCGGATCTTTTGACGCTGTCAATCGCAGCTCGGGGCTGCCATCGAGCATGCCCTGTGCAATTTCCTTGAACGAGTTCAAATCCTTGCCCAGCAGGAAAACCGCTTCTGGACTCACACCCTCCACCGTCAGAAACTCGTTGGACGACTTGCCGATACGCTGCGTCAACATCACAAGCTGACCTGCAGCAGATATCTCCGTCGCCGGCGCATTTTGCTGCAACTTGAGGGATGACACAGTCTCGGCGATTTCCAGAAGATCTGAAGACTGTCGATTGATAAGACGAAGCGCTGCACCCACCCGCGTCAGGATCTTCTGCTGCGACATCACAATGGCGGCGTTCTTTTCGGCCCGCTCCATCAACGGCGTAATTTTTTCCAGCTCTGGCTGGTAGTCTGCACCCAAGGCATCCAGACGCATCTGTTCATCACCGGCTTTCAGACCGCGTACCGACCTGGACAGAACATCCGAGCTCTCCTTGACGTCCGGAAATGCCTGCGCACCACCCACCAGCGCCTGTGAAACCGATTTCGCGAGTCGTTGTGACTGCATCAAGGACTGCCCCGTGGCGCCCAATTGCTGAGCGACCCGATCCGCCTGGCTCAATGCAAACATGGTCACAACGGCGAGCAAGACCAGCGCCAACCCCAGCATCAGCGACAACAGCCGCTGATGCCGGACCACCGTTTTCTTTCCGAGAATCGGAAGGGCAATCAGGTCGGCCGCTTCTTCAGCAGAAACGTCGCCTTTGTCCAGATCGGACCTGATCTGGGCGACCGGGACAAGAACCTCATGGTCCGTTGCGTCCTGCATTTGCTCGGTCACCATCGGATCCACCGTGGCGTCTGGCATACCAAGGCTCAACCGGGAGTCCTGCTCGGACTCGGGTGCTTTTTTGGTAAACAGATTTTTCAGTTGCTCGACAACGGACATGATGAGACCCTAGGTAGAAACTTAAGCGCTTATGCTGAGAAATTCGGGGAGTTGAGACAAAGACCGCAGGTTGATTTCCTGCCAGTGCACCCCATTGAGGTCAGTGAACCGGCTTCCAAAAAAAACCGGAGAACCATCGGGCGGCATGACCGCATCGGAGAACGCTTCACGCTTGCGAAGTCCCGCCAAGCCGTCCACCATCAAAGCACAATTGAGTTCCAGCGCCGCATTGAAAGTAATGACACTGGACTCAGCGAGCGACTGTTCGCTTCTGGCCCGTGTCGACCCGTCACCCATGAAACTGGCCAGATCAACGACGCCGTAAAGACCGCCGCGAAGATTGACCACGCCCATGAACCAGGGGCGGGAATAAGGCACCAGCTGAACATGGGCCAGCGGGAATATCTCGCCCGATTGCGCCAGCGGGAAGAGGTAGTTTGCTTCGCCCACCTTGACGGCCAGCCACGAAGCTGAAACGCCCTCTGAACGAGCGGCCTGCAAACGGCTGGCAAGACGGGTCTGGAGTTCTCGGAGAGCTTCGCGATTAGCCATGCGGTCCTGAGGATTTCAGCCCAAAGCCTTGATCTTGACAAACAGCTCGGCCGCATCGACCGGTTTGGTGATGTAGTCACGCGCGCCCTGACGCATACCCCACACCCGGTCAGTCTCCAGACTCTTGCTGGTGCACATGATGATCGGGATGTCCGCGTATTCAGGAGTCCGGTTGATAGCCCGCGTCAGTTGAAACCCATTTTGACCTGGCATCACCACATCCATCAGGATCAGATCGGGCTTCTCTTCAGAGAGTCGGCGAAAAGCCTCATCAGCACCTTCTGCCGTGCGGACCGACATGCCGTTTTTCTGCAACAAATCCGTCAGGAACATCAACTCGGTTTTTGAGTCGTCCACGATCAGCACTTTTTGGATAGCCATCAATTTACTCCTTGCGTCACTGCGCCAAACTGCTGCACAGCCTGCAACAGCTGGTCTTTGGTGAACGGTTTTGTCAAATAATCCTGCGCGCCGACCATTCGCCCGCGCGCCTTGTCGAAAACACCATCCTTGGAAGACAGCATGACAACGGGTACACCAGAAAATCGGGCATTGCGCTTGATGATGGCGCAGGTCTGGTAGCCATCCAGCCGGGGCATCAGAATGTCGCAAAAAATGAGATGGGGCTGGTAGTCGTTGACCTTGGCCAGTGCATCAAAACCGTCTTCAGCGAGCGTGACTTCGTGCCCACCCTGCTTGAGAAAAATCTCGGCGCTGCGCCGGATGGTATTGCTGTCGTCAATCACCAGAACTTTGAAAGTCGATCCAGTCGTATTCACAAAAAAATGCTCCTGAATTGACAATTAACATTAGTGATGGTGCACATCCCCAACACAATGGGAGTCATATTTGCACCATTTCGAAATCTTCCTTGCGAGCGCCACATTCAGGGCATGTCCAGTTGACAGGCACGTCACGCCACACGGTGCCGGGCGCAACGCCATGGTCTGGATCGCCCGTCGCTTCGTCATAGATCCAGCCACAAATCAGACACATCCATGTTTTGGTCTCGGTCACAGCTTAAGGGGCCTTCGAATAGAATGCAATCATTGAATAAAGACGGCATCGCGATATACGCGCCGCACGCCTCAACGTGCGATATTCTGCCTGAAGAAAATCACAGGCCTGCTCATGCCCCCCCCCACGGTTTCCCTAATTGCCGAAGACCAGCAGCCAGCGGCGCGTCCCGCATGCGTCCTGGTATTCAACGCCAACGACCCCAGCGGCGCAGGCGGCATTGCGGGTGATGTCACCGCGATTGCATCGGTAGGTGCGCACGCCCTGCCCATCCTGACGGGGGCGTACGCACGAGACACCGCAGAGATTTTTGATCACTTTTCACTCGACGAAGATGCCGTGGCAGAGCAGGCCCGCGCGGTTCTTGAGGATGTTCCGGTGCAGGTGATCAAGGTAGGCTTTGCAGGCTCACCGGAAAATCTCAGTGCCATTGCCGGCATCGCTGCCGACTATGCGGATGTGCCCTTGGTCGCCTACATGCCCGACCTCTCCTGGTGGGATGAAGTCCAGATTGACCTGTACCTGGATGCCTTCAAGGAACTGATATTGCCCCAGACCACAGTGTTGGTAGGAAACCACAGTACCTTGTGGCGCTGGCTGCTTCCCGACTGGAACACGGAGCGCAGTCCGGGAGCACGCGACATCGCCCGCGCCGCGCACGAGTTGGGTGTGCCCTATACGCTGGTGACGGGAATTCCGTTGCCGGACCAGTTCATTGACAATGTATTGGCAAGCCCGCAGGCTGTATTGGGAAGCGAAAAATTTGAGCGCTTCGAAGCGGTTTTTTCTGGCGCCGGCGACACCTTGTCGGCGGCGCTTGCCGCCCTGCTTGCCAGCGGCGACGACCTGTCGGAAGCATTCACGGAAGCGCTTAGCTACCTGGATCGCTGCCTGGCGGGTGGTTTTCGCCCTGGCATGGGACATATCGTGCCGGATCGGCTATTTTGGGCGCAGCCTGAAGATGATCCGGACGCAGAGATCGACCAAGCGCCTTCTTCCTCCTCTATCCCCACCCTGGAATTCCCTCCCCATGACACAAAACACTGATAACAACATTTCGCTGTTTGAGCGCGCCAAGCGGGTGATCCCCGGTGGCGTCAATTCGCCGGTACGGGCCTTCAAGGCAGTCGGCGGCACCCCCCGCTTTATCAAACGCGCCCACGGCGCCTATTTCTGGGATGCCAATGAGCAGCGCTACATCGACTACATCGGCTCCTGGGGCCCGATGATTCTGGGCCACGGTCATCCGGCGGTCGTCAAGGCCGTACAGGACGCGGTACTCGAAGGTTTTTCCTTCGGCGCACCGACCGAGCGCGAAGTGGAGCTGGCGGAAGAAATTCTGCGACTGGTTCCCTCCATGGACATGGTGCGCCTGGTCAGTTCCGGCACCGAGGCGGCCATGAGCGCCATCCGCCTGGCCCGTGGCGCCACGGGCCGCAGCAAACTGATCAAGTTTGAAGGCTGCTACCACGGGCATGCCGATGCGCTGCTGGTCAAGGCCGGCTCCGGCCTCGCCACCTTCGGCAATCCGACCTCGGCCGGCGTGCCGCCCGAGGTGGTGCAGCACACGCTGGTGCTCGAGTACAACAACCTCGCCCAACTCGAGGAAGCCTTCGCGCTGCATGGCCACGAGATCGCTTGCCTGATGATCGAGGCGATCGCCGGCAACATGAATTTCGTGCGCGCCAGTGCGGCCTTCGCAAGGCGTTGCCGCGAACTGTGCACGCAATACGGTGCGCTGCTGGTGTTCGATGAAGTGATGACCGGGTTTCGCGTCGGCCTGCGCGGCGCCCAGGGCGTGCTGGGCGTAACGCCCGACCTCACGGTGCTCGGCAAGGTGATCGGCGGCGGCTTCCCGGTCGGCGTGATCGCCGGCAAGCGGGCCAGATCGGAAGAGCGTCGTGTAGGGAA
>OFPG01000109.1_pt1 | contig 10546 bp, 9 predicted proteins | sample 1542501 | NCBI WGS metagenome assembly OFPG01 (sample SAMN05503963, study PRJEB24370) | sediment metagenome | isolation source: lake sediment | place: USA: Lake Hill lake, St. Paul Island, Alaska | collected 2013
TTTCCCTACACGACGCTCTTCCGATCTGCACGCCGCAGTGGATGGTGGATCGGCTGGCGCGCTGCGGCCAGCGCAGTGTCACGGCGTTGGTGGATATCTCCAATTACGTCATGTTCGAGCTGGGTCGCCCATCGCACATTTTTGATCTGGACAAAATTCATGGCGGCCTGGATGTGCGCTGGGGCAAGCCGGGTGAACAACTCAAGCTGCTCAACGGCAACACCGTGACGGTGGACGACAAGGTTGGCGTGATTGCCGACGACGCCCAAGTCGAGTCCCTCGCGGGCATCATGGGCGGGGATGCGACGGCAGTTTCTGACGACACGCAGCACGTCTATGTGGAAGCCGCCTTCTGGTGGCCCAAAGCCATCGCAGGCCGGTCTCGCCGCTTTAATTTCTCCACCGATGCCGGTCACCGGTTTGAGCGCGGGGTGGACCCGAGCCAGACCGTGGAGCACATCGAGCGCATCACGCAGTTGATCATTGACATTTGTGGCACTGCCAACACCGCCTGTGGCCCGATCGACGACCTGCGGGTGAATATGCCCACTGCCCCTGCGGTAACCCTGCGCGTGGCGCGTGCCAGCAAGGTCATCGGCATGCCGCTTACGCAGGTGCAATGTGTCGACGCACTGACACGCCTGGGGTTGCCGGTCACGCAGAGTGATGGCATCGTCACAGTGGCACCCCCGTCGTATCGTTTTGACCTGCAGATTGAAGAAGACCTGATCGAAGAAGTGGCCCGGATGGTGGGCTATAACAATCTGCCGCAGACGCCGCCCCTGGCGCCCATCACCGCCAAAATTCGGACTGAGGCGCAGCGCAGTCCATTCGCTGTGCGCCGCACGATTGCGGCACTGGGTTATCAGGAGACCATCAACTTCAGTTTTGTTGAGGCGCGCTGGGAGCATGAACTCGCGGGCAACCCCGACCCCATCAAACTGCTCAACCCCATAGCCAGCCAGATGAGCGTGATGCGCTCGTCTTTGTTGGGTTCGCTGTTGCAAGTTTTGAAGTTCAACCTCGACCGCAAAGCCCAACGCGTGCGGGTATTTGAGCTGGGTCGGGTGTTTTTGCGCGATACCTCTGTCAAAAACACCGACGTCACCGTTGAAGGCTTTCATCAACCCATGCGCGTCGCGGGCATGGTGTGCGGCAGTGCCGATGCGCTGCAGTGGGGACGCAAAGAGCAGGGTGCTGATTTCTTTGACGTCAAAGGCGATGTAGAGGCCTTGCTGGCGCCACGCAAGCCCACCTTTGCGCCGGCCGAGCATCCCGCCATGCACCCAGGGCGCTGCGCTAGTGTCTTGCTGGGTGGTGTGGCGATTGGTTTCGTCGGCGAGCTGCATCCCAAATGGCGCCAGGCTTACGATCTGGCGCAGGCGCCTGTCATGTTTGAACTGGAACTTGACGCCGTGCTAGAGCGCGAGGTGCCGGTGTTCAAGGCCGTGGCCAAGCATCAGGCCGTTGAGCGCGACATTGCCGTGATGGTGAATGAGACGGTCACCCATGCTGCCTTGATGGCTGCCGTATGGGCCGCCCCCACGGCTGGTCTGCTGCGCGACGCCACGCTGTTTGACCTCTATCGCCCCAAGCCAGCGAAAGACCCGGATGGTGTGGCCGTGCCAAGCCATGAAAAGAGCATGGCGGTGCGTCTGACGCTCAACAGCGATGACGCCACCTTGACCGAAGAGCAAATCGACAATGCGGTGCAAGCCGTGGTGAGCTCGCTGGTGGCCATGCTGGGTGCCCGTCAGCGTGCCTGAACCGTTATGGTCTACCTAAACAAGAAACGAGGACTGAATGGACATATCGGTTGAAAGCCTGGAGACCCCTGCGTTGACCAAAGCGCAGCTGGCTGAACTGCTGTTTGAGCAAATTGGACTCAACAAACGCGAATCCAAGGACATGATTGATGCGTTCTTTGATCTGGTTTCTGACAGTCTGGTTGATGGGGACGATGTCAAGATCTCGGGCTTTGGCAACTTTCAGATCCGTACCAAGGCGCCGCGACCGGGGCGCAACCCTCGGACCGGCGAGGCGATCCCCATTCAGGCTCGCCGTGTGGTGACCTTTCATGCCAGCCACAAACTCAAAGAACAAATTCAGGATGAAGGCCGCACGGTTTCAGTGCTTTAGTACCGGCTTTGGGTTATTTGATGTTCAGGAGTGAATCGTAGCTTTACATACTGTGGCAACTTAGAGTAATCTTGAAGCTTTCTCTCCTACAGCATTGATTTCAATGGAGAAAGCCCTCCCTCCTATACCCGCCAAACGCTATTTCACCATCGGTGAAGTCGGCGATCTGTGCGGTGTCAAACCTCATGTGCTACGGTATTGGGAGCAGGAGTTCACGCAGCTGCGCCCCATGAAGCGGCGTGGTAACCGCCGCTACTACCAGCACCATGAGGTGCTGATGATCCGGCGAATCCGCGATTTGCTCTACGATCAAGGCTTCACCATCAGCGGTGCCCGCAACAAGATGCAGGAGATCCTGCAGGCCGAGCGCGATAAAAAGCACAATGGCGAGGTGCTCCTGGATGGTGTCGAAGTCATCGAAATCAGCGATTCCGAACTCAATGACTTTCAAGACAGCCAGTCCGACGCGACGGCCGACAGTGATTCAGAACGCTTGCGGTTTGTGCGACGTGAACTGTTTGAAATTCGTGAACTCCTCTCGCTGGAGCGCTGAATTCGGACGTTCTAATGGCTATAATACAAAGCTAGATCGGTGTGTGGCGCAGCCTGGTAGCGCACTTGCATGGGGTGCAAGGGGTCGAAGGTTCGAATCCTTTCACACCGACCATATGAATCAAGGACTTAGAGTAGAAATGCTCTAAGTCCTTTCTTCTTTCTGGCTCCGGTTTGTCAAATTGCCCCCACCATTGCCCCCACTGCTGGAAATGCTGGCGGTCACCCATCCAAATTGCCCCCACCCGAATCAGTCGCGCCAAGTTGACTGCAAACCCCCAGATCAGCATTTCCGGCCTTCCACCATAGTTTCATATGTCAAATAGGCCGCTAGCCCTCGTAGAACGTGCGCAAGAAGCTATGAAATAGATAGCGAGCGTAAGGACGATTGCACCTGAAAAGTAAGCCAGCGGCCACGCTGGCTTACAGGCCGTTAGGCCTGTAGCCCCCGTATTCCGTGCGTTAGCAGCTACCAAACTTGTAGCAAATCCCAAAAACCAAGGCGCGCGGGCTGAGGGAGCCCCCACGGGGGGGCGGACGGGCAGACCAGCGCGCAGGGCTGATGCCGCGCAGCGGCGAAGCACAAGGGTGGGCGGGGGCAAACACCACATGACTGGCCGCAGGCCACTGACCAACCACACAGCGCGCAGCGCCTGACTGATGCCCAGGTGCCACGACAACCACAAGGGCGCGCAGACGGCGGCGTGTAGGGCGCGAATGCGACCGGGAAGCGCCGACGGCTGTGCGACCGACTCCAGCGAAGGCCACTTTACATAACGCCTGTTGCCTTCACCCGACAGGGCGCGAAGCGGTGACCGGCACCAAGCGGAGCTTTAGCGCAGCGACTGGCGGGCACTGAGGGCAATGCGGCGTTATGTAAAAGCGAAGCGGGTGGCCGTAGCGGGCGTGCACCACAACTGCCACGCATACCACGCGACAGCTTTGTGCTGCCTGGGCATGGCGGTACTCCGCCTTGCCCACTGGCTGAGACTACAGAGCATCGAACCGGGTCAAGCGGTGATGTGCCGTTGCCACCAAGCGCAGCGACTGGCGGCGGCACATGGCCGCGCTGCTCGCCAACGCCACGCGACAGCCTCGTGGTGCCTGGCCATTGCGGTACTCCGCATTGGCCACTGACCAGGGCTACAGACTCACGCAATACGAAAGCGGTGATGTTGGGTGCGCTGCCACCAGCGCGCAGCGCCATCCAACAGGCAGCGCGCCCGGCATGACCGCGCTGGTGGAGGCCACACGCAATCATCGAGCGCCGAAGGTTCGTCACTGTCTACCGCCTTCGCGGTAGCTAATCAAGCCCTTGTGCAGCACTGCCTATATGAGAAATAGGCCGCTAGCCCTCGTAGAATGTGCGAAAGAAGCTATCAAAATCGTAGCACCTCAATCCAAACCAGTTCAATACCCCGCCAGATTCTCAATCCGGAAAATCTGGTCTTGCTCGTTGCGCCCAGTGTTGGGGAAGTGTTTGACGGTCATAAATCGCCCGGCATCGTCTTGCACCAGCATCAGCGGCACGCCGTACAGCTTGTGTTCGGCCAGTACTTTGTCCACGGTGTTGTCGCCGTTCAGGATGTGATTGCCCTTGGTCTCTACCAACATCAGGCCACCACCCGCCGTGCGGCCAGCGACCTTGATAGCGAAGTCGGGAAAGTAGCGGTCGCCACTGGGCATCACTATGCCAATTGACCAAGGCTTGCGGGGTTCATTGCGAAACCAGTATTCGACCGTGCCTGAGGTATCGGCATCCAGCAATTGCGCGAACGCCTGCTCCGGCCCGTTCAGGTCTTGCGGCATCACACCGTACACATTCAGGCGCGATTTCTTCACTCCCGCTGGCAACTCCACGAATTCCGGCAAGGGCGTAGCGTCAAAGGTTTCCTTGAACTTGGCCGAACAGGTGCGCGCAGCGATGCGAATCAAGTGCGGGTAGGCGGCCATGATGCGGTTCAAAGCCAACTCTATCCCGGCGTCGTCCGTGTCAACACCACGGTGGCCATACTCGGTTTTGAGCCGCGCCAGAAGTACATCGTGCAGGTCACGCGGGTCGAGATTGTCGGCATCGAAAAGGACGCTCTGCGCGCGCCGCGCAATTTCGGCGTCGGACAAACGCGCGTTCACCGTCTGCATTTCCTCGCTGCCCTCAAACAGGTCTACCGTCTGCCGGGTCACCTTCACCGACTGGCGAAACCCGGCGCTGAAAGCTTTGTCGTCAATGGCAATGTTGGCGGCAATGCAGGTCAACAGATCGTCGGTTGAAAGCGGCGATTGCTCCGAGCGATAGACACGCGGCACACCCTCGCGCACCGCAAAGCGCCGGTTACCCGAAAGCAGTGGGGCCATTTGTGACGCGTCGGGTGCACCTGCCACGGTCGGTGCTGATGGCGATGGCATCAACACCAGATTCGTCAGAATTCCGGTCTGTTGCCAGGCGGGCGACTCGCCCACAAAAGGCATGCCGTCAGCGGCAATGTTCGCGTCCGGTGCTTGTGTTGGCGCGGGCCACACAGGCGGTGTGTAGGGCACAGACAGCAATTGCGACTGCCCGTTGTGCGACACCTGAATCTCGTTGGTCCCGGCCACCTTCACCACCATGGTGAACGGGCATACATGCGACAACTCACTCTGAATCGCATTGATTTTCTCGCCCGCATGCACCAAGCCGCTTTGGTTGGCCGCATCGGCTAAAAACACATAGCCGCAGCGCAGCAGCTCGGGCAGTTTCTTCTCCAGCGTTGGCCCTTGCAAACGGCTGTGCACGCGCAAGATACGGCCCACCACCTGAATGCCAAAGTCTGTGTCCTTCGCCCCTCGCATAGACACCAGCGTGAAGGCACGCGGCGCATCGAATCCAAGCGCCACCGCCACCTTGAAAATCAGCACTTCTTTTCGTTCGTCAATCGCTACCGAAAGCAAATCGTCGTTGGGATCATCCGCCGTGTACCAGGCAATCTTTGACTCTTGCACGCCCAACGCCGCGAGGCGCGTGCGCGCTTCGTCCACTGCTTTATTGCTGTTGGCCACCTGTACCAACATCAACGGCACCAGGCCAATGCCTGCCGTCTGTAAACCCTGCTTGATGGCGTTGTGCATACCCCAGCCATCGGCCAGCGCCGTAGCGGCGAAGTCCACCAACTCCTTTTGATCGTCCGCCGCCAGATAGGCAATCGACTTGATGCCGTCCTTGATCAGCCCCGCGTCCACCGCCTCCTTGCGACTGACCCGGATGCGGTGCAAATGCTCAATGCCCGCTGCCTTCTTAAACTTTTCCACATCGGCATCGTCCGGTGTGGCGGTAATCATCAGCGTGAAGTCGGGCTTGAGCGATTCCCGGTAAAAGCGCACGGCCTCTTTGGCCGTGGCAAAGCCGTGGTGCGCCTCGTCCACCAGTGCGCCAATGCGAAAACCGTCGGCACGCAGCTCGGCAATCAAATCATCCAACGACAGCACGAACTCGCCACCGCTGCGCACCTTGCGCGTGGCCGCGTTGGATGCCGCCACTGATGCCCAGGTGGTTACATATACGTCGCCACTCTTGGTGCCGCGCGTCTTGCGGTCACCTTGCAGGTCACGCACGCGCAAGCCGACAAAAGTGGACTTGATCGCCCCTTTGGCCTGCTCCACCAGCCCGGCGAAGGGCGTAAACCAGAACCAGACTATTTGGGCATTGCTATCGCGGTCCGGCGCAGCAAAAGTCTCGGCAATCATTCCGGCCATCAGGGTCTTGCCTGAACCGGTCGGCGCTTCTAACAGCAGGCAACCATTGAAGGCGGTCGCCGCAGCACGGCTGGCGTCGTCACCCGCCTGGCGAAACTGGCTTTCGGCATAGCGAAAAATCTCCAGCGCATTGACAACCGCTTCGCGTTGGTAGCCCTTGGGTGCCGGGGCGCTCATGACCGTCCTCCCTTGGCGCTAGATCGCGCGCCGAAGCGATTGACCAGAAACGCCGGAATCGGCTCGAATGAAACACGCGGGTCGGTCAAGCGTTGCGCCAGCAAGGCCGGTTGCCATGAATACACCACGGCTTGCCCAGCCCCAAGAATCGCGGTTTGCAGTGCCTCCAGCATGGCGTCGGACACCTTGGGTAAATAAATCACCACAGAGCGTTTGCCTTGTGCCGTTTGCATGGGCAATGCTGCCTGATAGGGGGACAGCGCCACGTCGTGAATCAATTGCAGTGCGGTCCATATCTGGGCGTGCTGGATGCCGCGAAACACCGTTGCAGCCGGAATGCGGCGACAGCGCAGGTAGGCAAAACCACCACCGAGCCCGGCAGTTGCCTCGCCCTTTTTGGTGGTGTAGCCGGTCACCACGCGCCGCACCCGCTCCGCGCATACGTCTCGACATAGATTCTTGTCGGGCGTTTCCGTCGTGGCTTCGGTGCTGGACACCAGAATGAAGCGCCGATTGCCGCCGTCTTCCTTGTTCAGGTTCAGCACTGCCTGCGCTGTGGTGCCTGACCCGGCAAAAAAATCCAGCACGATGTCGCCGGGCTTGGTGGCTATTCGCATGATGCGTTCCATCAGGGCCACCGGCTTGGGAGTGGAGAAAACGTCGGCCGTATTTTCGAATCGAAGAATGTCATGAATTTCTTGCTTGGCATCTTGGGTGTGTCCGACTTCGTTGTATTGCCACAGTGTTTGCGGCACCACGCCTTTCTGCACGTCGGTAAGGAATCGCTTGAAGCGTGGAATGTTGTCACCATCCTTGCCCCACCAAATGCGCTTGTCACGGTCCAATTCAAGAAACCGCTCTTCCGAAAAACGCCAATAGTTGCCGGGCGGTGGGCCAGCGACAACACGCCCCGAGGGGCAGGTGATCGGGTAGGTGCCCTTGCTGTAGAAATTGCGCGCTGATAGATCGCCTGAAGTCCATGGGCCACGCGGGTCCTTGTCGGGGTTCTTGTAGGCCTTGTCCTGTGCCACTGAGCGCGGGACCGGATTGGGTCGCCATACGGTCTTATTGAGGGCAAAACAGACGATGTACTCATGGTCATCGGAAAAATGTTGAGCCGTGCTCTTTGGTGAAAAGACTTTCTGCCAGATCACGTTGGCAATGAAGTTCGCCGCGCCAAACACCTGCTCCATCAACAGCCCCAAATGGAACACCTCGTTGTCGTCGATGGACACAAAAATTACACCGTCTTCAGTCAGCAGTTCCTTGGCCAGTTCCAGCCGCCGGAACATGAACTCCAGCCACTTGGAATGGCGGTAGTTGTCGTCCTTGTCAATGAAGCTGTCGTTGTAAATGAAGTCGCGGTTGCCGGTGTTGTAGGGCGGGTCAATGTAAATGCACTTCACCCGACCGGCGTGTGTCATGCGCAGGGTGCGCAGGGCATCGAAGTTATCGCCTTCAATGATTAGGTTGTCTTGTGGGCCGTCGCCGCAACTCAGGCCAGCATCCCAGTCCAGTGCCACAAAATCGTTGTTGACCGATAGGTCGTGGTCAATCTCGTCGCGCTCCCACACCAGCCCGAAATTGGGCCTACGGTCCCGCTCGCGCAGCAGGCGCAAGAGTTGTTCTTTGGAATAGTCGTCGTAGTTATCGGCCATTGAGGGGAGCAATCAGGGTTTTCGGGACCAAGGCAGTTTAGCCGAGCCACCCCTACTAATTCGTCCAAAGAAGTCCACAGCGTGCCGCTATGCCAGCCAGCGCCTGACCTATACACGCCGCGTGCGTCGCGTACAGGCGTTCAAACGTGCGCTGACACACCCCTTTGGGCTTGCCGTGTGTGATCGGCTATGCCGCTAGCGCGAGTTCTTCCAAGTCAAACGTGAAGTCAAAGATCATCTGGATCGGCTGCACGGGCAACCGATTGTCGTTGTAGCTGTCAACGTCCATTTTGAGCTGACGGCAATCGCCAACAATCTGGTGTCGGCGCTGCTGAAACGCCAGTGACATGTGCTGGTGCGGTGCCGTGCGCATATCTGCCCAAAGCACAAGCTGCTCGCCATTCTGAGTTACCGTGGCGGCATGCTTGGCACGCACACGACGCCCCTGGGCATCGGTGATGTACTCCTCGCGCATGGCACGCGAAAGTTGATCGGCACATTGATCAACGAAGGCGGACGGCTTGGGTGCCCAGAGTTGGTTATCGATTGCCCATTGCGCCATCGCGTGCGTCGTGGCGGGCCACGGTTGGCTTGCAGCCCGGTATTTGATAACAATGTCCTGCAACATTTCAGTTTGGGTGCGCATGGGCATTTCTCCAGGTTGAGACTGATTAAAGGACTGGGGCGTGGTGGCCCCAACCGTCGGTCAAGGCATTGCCGACAATGTGTTCCTTGGACTTCGCCACCAACTTGACGTAGTGTGAGTAAGGCACTTGCTTTCTTTTGCGAAGCTGTCCCACCACGATGCCAGGATGCACACCTATACGCGCGGCAAAACCTACGATGCGTTGTTCCGAGTAAAGAGGCCCAACGCGCAAAATGAAATCATTCATCGTTGCTGCGGAAATGATGGCATCAGCCGCTTCCTGATCTGCGGTCACTTCGAACGCGGGTTTGTCGGCAGCGTCATTGCCTTCACTGCCAAGGTTCTCATCAATGATCGCGTTTCCGCTTTGTCCGTCTTTGTTGGCTACGTGGCGAAGCTCATGCATCAGCACAAACCAAAAATTGTCGATGCGATCAAAGCGCAGCGTCATGGCAATGACGGGGGAATCTGCGTCCAGCCAAAAACATACGCCATCTACCTTCATACCGGGAAATGGCTCGATCAATACGAAACGAATACCCACCTCGGTCAGCACGCGAGGTATTTGTCGAATGTCTTCAGGATTGGTTAGAAGGTTCTTAAGCTGGGCAATTGCCGTGTCAACCGACTTCGCAGAAAACTTGCCTACCGTCAACCCTTGCGCCAATTGCTTCGCGCGATAGAGCCACGCGGTGAGCAAGGGCGACTGCACCACTTCCTTGTAAGTGGTGCGCCGGGCTGCGTAGCCACGAAATTGCGGCGTGGTGTCCAAGTTCTCCATTCCACAAAAAGCGGCAAAACGCGCTTCCAGAACGTCTAGGCTTTCCGTGGCTTCCACCCAGCCACGCTTGAGCATTTCCTTCACCGGGAACAAGCTGTAAAGCTTGGCGCGTCGGGCGACCGGCGCAGTGTCGGGCTTGAGTTTGGAGAGCTGGTAAGCGCTTTCCATGTTCATCCAAAACTGTGCGCTGGTGCCCAGCGCATCCGCCAGAGCCTGCGCAGTGTCCGGCGTTACCGCGCGCTTGCCCAAAATAACTTCACTAATCAACCGAACAGACTTGCCGGTAATTTCTGCCAAATCGTTTTGTGTCCAGCCGCGCGAGTCAATTTCTTCCTTGATAAATTCACCTGGTGGAAAAGTTTCCACCGCACTGCGTTCAGTCATTTCATACCCCTTGGTTGTAGACCGATTCATTAGTGGTAATCCTCAATCCCCATGACGACTACGGTCTTGTTTGGACTCTTGCCTTTGAATTCAAGAATCAGTCGCCATTGATCGTTCAGCCGCATCGAATACTGGTGGCTGCGTTTGCCTTTGAGCTTTTCGAAATGCAAAGCCTTTAGCGCATAGAAATCGCGTTCATCGGGCGCGCCGCGAATCATTTGCATTCGTCTGCGGAATGCTGAAACGGCAGCCGCCGCGAACCCGCCAGTAAAGCGCGCATCAATCTCCAGTTGATCAAGGCTATCTTCTGCAAATTCGACCTCCATTAGCGATCTTTCTGAATTTTAGAATTTGTCAATTGTACACATAGTGTAAAACAGTGCAATTTGAAATTTGCATATGTGCAACAGAGCTACTTATCCAAATAGGCCCGCCAGAGTGCAGCGCCAGATCGGAAGAGCGTCGTGTAGGGAAAGAGTG
>OFPG01000110.1_pt1 | contig 10512 bp, 10 predicted proteins | sample 1542501 | NCBI WGS metagenome assembly OFPG01 (sample SAMN05503963, study PRJEB24370) | sediment metagenome | isolation source: lake sediment | place: USA: Lake Hill lake, St. Paul Island, Alaska | collected 2013
CACCGAGATCTACACTCTTTCCCTACACGACGCTCTTCCGATCTCTGATAACTGATGCGGTAGATCGCGCCAGCCTTGTCGTCCGATACCAGGATCGAGCCGTCGACATACTGTTGCACGTCAGTCGGCCGGCCGAGATAGACGCCTTCCGCGTTCATCCAGCCTTCAGCAAACGGTTCTGTTTTGGCGGCGTTGCCCTTGTCGTCCAGATAGGTCACCATGACCCTGGCGCCCCTGGGCTTGACCGCGTTCCAGGAGCCGTGCTGGGCACTGAAGATCGCGTTCTGGTATTTGGCGGGGAACATTTTTCCCGTATAGAACATCATGCCCAAGTCTGCGGCGTGCGCCACCATCTCCACCTGAGGCTTGACGTACTTGTCAGCGAGTTCCTTCGGAATCGGCTTGTCCTTGTACTCGTCGGTCCGCACCTGACCGCCGCCGTAATACGGGGCGCCGAACCACATGCCGGGCTTGGGCATCCGGTTCAACTCGCCGGGAGGTGTTTCGTCTCCCATGCCGTCCACCTGGTTGTCGGTAAACCACAGGCTTTTATCCTTGGGGTTGAACGCGAGCCCTGCTGAGTTGCGCACACCGGTGGCTTCAACCCGGCGATCCCCGCCATCCCGGTTGAAGCTGACGATGCCGCCAATGCCCCACTTTCGGTACAGATCAACTTTTTCCGGCGGTTGCACGTTGAACGGCTGGCCAAGCGAGATGTAGATCCGGTTGTCGGGGCCAATCACACAGGAGCGCGTGGTGTGGTTGTACGACTCTTCCTCCGGCGGAATCAGGTCGCCCTGCTTGACGATCGCAAATGCGACCGTATCGGAGCCTTCCATGAAGTATTCCGCGGCCGGGAACATCATCACGCGGTTACGCTCGGCGATGAAAAGGAAGCCATCGGGCGAGTAGCAGGCGCCGGCGGGAATATCAAACTTCACGCTCGGGCTGAATTCTTCGACCGTGTCGGCCACATGGTCCATGTCGCGATCATTGACCGAATAGACGGTGCTCTTGCGGGTTCCGACCCACACCGCAGCCGTGTTGCGGCTCACCGCCATTTGCCGGGCATCGGGCACGATCGCAAACAGATCGATCTTGAAACCCTCTGGCATCTTGATCTGCTGCAGAACCTTCTTCAGGTTCTCTGCGTACTGGCCGCCTTGCGCCACGCGCTTCATCGGGCCGGTGTCGGTCCGCTTGAAGGCGCCCAGTTTCGACAGGTTCGCGTCGTCATCCTTCGCAAAGCTCGTACTCGCGGAGAACGACAACGCCAGGCTGACCGCCAGGAACATCGTGCTGCGTTTGATTGCACTTCTCTTTTGTGATTTCATGTGCTGTCACCTCTTTCTATGTTTGATGGGCATTGACCCTCACACAATTGCTGAGAGCCGATTGACCTTCAGCAACTTCCATGCCGAAGGCTGGTTCAATGCGCCACACTGGGAGACACATGGTGTCCATCCTGGACCGACCTGTACAGATTCGAACACCCCGGTCATGACACTGTTCACTTTCTGTACAGTTGCCTCTGCATCTACCAACTGCTAGCATGGCGCGATAACGAACTAAGGACACACACTTTTGATGTGTCTAAACGGAGACTCATCTTGATGTCAGCATCCCAAGAGCGGCTGCAGGCCCATGCCCGTACCGTACGTTCCCGCGGATTGACCCTGCCCCCAGGGGGTCTGCCAGACCCTGAAATATTGGACAGCTGGGGGCGCTGCGGCGAAGCGGGTCTAAAGGTAGATTTCGTACCCGAGGCACCCGTGGTCAGCAGTGCCGATTTGGGCCACCGGCGTGACGCGGCTGGCCTGTTGCGACATTTGGCGCTGGCCGAGATTGAGACGCTTTCGCAGCAAATCGCCGGCTCCAATTTCCTGCTCGCTTTTGGCGATCAGGACGGTGTCATTCTGGATTTATTCGAAGACCACCGCTTCGCCACCAGCTCCTCAGGCGCGGGCATCGTGGCTGGCAGCCAATGGGCGGAAGGCATTTGCGGCACCAACGGCGTGGGCACGGCACTAGCCACTGGCCGGGCCATTTCGGTGAATGGCCCTGATCACTACTTCTTTCACTTCAGCGACATTTCCTGCACCGCCTCGCCCATCCGCGACGCCTGGGGTCAGGTGGTGGGCGTACTGGACGCATCGTCGTACTTCGAGTCGCGCCAGCGTCACACCGAGGCCCTGGTGAGAATGGCGACCACGCAAATTGAAAACTTGCTACTGGCCCACCAAATGCGCGACGCCGTGGTACTGGCCATTCACCCACGCGCCGAATTCCTGGGCACGCTCAGCGCGGGGGTAATTGCTTTTGACCAATCGGGCGCGCTGCGGGCCGTAAACGCTCGCGCGCACGCTTTGCTGACGGGCCTGTCATTGACACCCGGAACCTGGTTCGAGGCACTGTTCGACGCCCCGTTTGACGCCACCCTGCAACGCCTTCGCAAGGGCGGCACAGTGAACCTGAGCGACGCCATGGGCAGCACGCTGGTGACCCGCGCGCATGGGGTGGCGCCGGTGGCGAGTGCGTCGCCCTACTTCATACCTCAAAGCCGCCCACTTGCCGCACACAAGGCGCCTGCTACGGCACACAACATCAGCATCGATGGGCGGCACTACCTCGCCGCAGACCCGGGCGTGGAAGCCGCCTTGCGTACGGTGGCCGCAGCCGTGCGCATGAATGTACCGGTGCTGATCCACGGGGAAACCGGCACAGGTAAAGAACAACTGGCACGCCACGCGCATGAGGCGAGCGGGCGCAAAGGCGCTTTTGTGGCCGTCAACTGTGGCGCCCTGCCCGCGGAACTGTTCGAGTCGGAGTTGTTTGGGCACAAGGGCGGCGCATTCACCGGTGCACGCCGTAAAGACAACCCGGGCTTGCTGGCCAGCGCAGATGGTGGCACCTTGCTGCTGGACGAACTGCGCGAGCTGCCTCTGGCCTTGCAGCCTGCCTTGCTTCGTTTTTTGGACGACCAGCTGGTGCGCCCCGTGGGGGGTACCCAAAGCCGCAAGGTGGACGTGCAAATCGTGGCCGCCTCCCATGCCGAGCTGGAAGCAGAAGTGGCAGCCGGCCGCTTTCGCGCCGATCTGATGTACCGGCTCAACACTGTGCGCGTGGTCTTGCCGCCGCTGCGCGAACGGCGCGATTTTGGCGAGGCGGTGTGGCATGTGCTCAACGGTCTGGCCCCTACCGCAAGCATCACCCCTGCCGCCATTGACCTGCTTGCCAGCCACAACTGGCCCGGCAACTTCCGTGAACTGCGCGCGGTACTGACCCGCGCCTTGCTGGCCCGGGGTGAAACAGACGCAGCCTTGGATCGGCCTGAGCTGAGCCCCCACCTGCCGGCCCACAGCGGCGCCGGTGTCAACGGTGCATCGGCGCTGCACCTGGGCGCTACCGAGCTGGTGCTGCGGGAGTTTGAACGCACGGGGCATAACGTCAGCCTCACCTCGCGCAACCTGGCGATATCGCGAACCACGGTTTATCGCCATTTACGCGAGCGTCAAACACTGCCCCCCGCCGCACGGCGGGATGCTTGACACCCAAGGGCGCTATTGATTCAATAGCTTCATATGCACGTTCGACGGGGGCTGGAAGCAAAAATGATCAAAAAAATATGCAGCACCGGAAAGCCGACCAGTATGTGTTCGCCTGCGTTTTCTACACTGTTGCGCACGGTCGGGGGTGACCTGCCGAACTATCCAGGCCAGCACTGCGGCGCCACCTGGCATCGCTCACCGCACCCGGCTAACCCATGCATCCGCACGGGATGACTTGATAAACAGCAACTCGTCCTGATTTAGGGTGGTCTAAGCTTCTTCAGGAACGCAGGCCTCCCATGCACAAGATCCGTCAACCCGCTGTCGCTGGCGCCTTTTATCCCGGGCAGGGACAGACTTTATCGAACGATGTGATGGCCATGCTGGCCAAGGCGAAACCGATCGCCGACGCAAGCGCCACGACCCCCAAGGCCCTCATCGTGCCGCATGCGGGCTACATCTACTCCGGCTCGACGGCAGCGCTGGCCTACGCACGCCTTTCGTTGGTGCGAAAAACCATCCGGCGCGTGGTATTGCTGGGCCCCGTGCACCGGGTGCCCGTCCGCGGTCTGGCCCTTCCTGGCGTCGATTCCTTTGCCACGCCACTGGGCAACATTGAGATCGATCAAGTCGCGGTCGCGGCCATCACATCTTTGCGCCAGGTCGTGGTGAGCCCCGCAGCCCATGCGCTGGAGCACTCACTGGAAGTGCAGCTGCCGTTTCTGCAATCGGTGCTGGATGATTTCAAACTGGTACCGCTGGCCGTGGGCGATGCCACACCAGCGGAAGTGGCCGAGGTGCTGGAAACGGCGTGGGGTGGGGAGGAGACGCTGATCGTCATCAGCTCCGATCTGTCGCATTTCCTGCCCTACCGCACGGCGGTGGCCGTGGATCGCGAAACGGTGCAGTGCATCATGGCCCTCAACAGTTCACTGACGCACGAACAGGCCTGCGGCGGCACGCCCGTCAACGGCTTGCTGCTAGCGGCCAAACAGCGCCGCCTGCAACCCGAACTGCTGGGACTTTGTAACTCTGGTGATACGGCCGGAGACAAGGGCCGCGTCGTGGGCTACGCCTCATTTGCGTTCACGGAGGCACTAAGCAATGTCCAGTAATCCAGGAAAAACACTGCTGCCGATTGCCCGCGCCTCCATCTCGGCGGCCTTGGGCCGTACCCATGAGGCAGGCGAGGACGCCGTCTGGCTGCAGGAGCTGGGCGCCTGTTTTGTCACCCTGACCCAGCAAGGGCAACTGCGGGGTTGCATCGGCACGCTGGAAGCGCGTCGCTCCCTGCTCGCCGATGTCAAGGCGAATGCCCTCGCCGCCGCCTTTCGCGATCCCCGCTTTTCGCCTCTGGCCGTGGCAGAACTTGACGCCACCGAGATTGAAGTGTCTCTGCTGTCTCCCATGCAGGCCATGCGCTTTGACAGTGAAGCGCACGCGCTGGCCCAGCTGCAACCCGGCATCGATGGCATCGTGCTTGAGTTCGAGCGTTACCGCAGCACCTTTTTGCCGCAGGTGTGGGAGCAATTGCCCACAGCACCCGAGTTCATCGCCCATCTCAAACACAAGGCCGGCCTGCCGACTGATTTCTGGGCGGAAGGTATGCGGCTGCACCGTTACACGGTGAGCAAATGGAAGGAAACGGGGGTGACATGATGCAGGAATCCAGCTACCCCGGCCGTTACTGGCACCTGATTGAGGATGGCCGCATCCAGTGCGACCTGTGTCCGCGCGACTGCAAGTTGCACGAGGGGCAGCGCGGCGCCTGTTTTGTGCGCGCGCGCCAGGGCGACCGGATGATCCTTACCACCTACGGGCGCTCCTCAGGCTTTTGCATTGATCCGATCGAAAAAAAACCGCTCAACCATTTTTATCCCGGCAGCAGCGTGCTGTCCTTTGGCACGGCCGGCTGCAATCTGGCCTGCAAGTTCTGCCAGAACTGGGACATCAGCAAGTCGCGCGACATGGACCGCCTGATGGACCAGGCGTCTCCTCTGGCGATCGCCGCCGAAGCCCTCAAATATGGCTGCAAGAGTGTGGCCTTTACCTACAATGACCCGGTGATCTTTGCGGAGTACGCCATGGACGTGGCCGATGCCTGCCATGCACACGGCGTCCAGGCGGTGGCCGTGACGGCCGGCTACATGCACGACCAGGCGCGGCGTGATTTTTACGCCAAGATGGACGCCGCCAATGTCGATCTGAAAGCCTTCACCGACGACTTCTATTTCAAGCTCACCGGCTCGCACCTGCAGCCGGTGCTCGACACCCTGATCTACCTCAAGCGCGAAACCAGTGTGTGGTTCGAGATCACCACGCTGCTGATCCCGGGCCACAACGACTCGGACGAAGAAATCACCGCGATGAGCCAATGGATCATGAAGGAGCTCGGAGCCGATGTGCCCTTGCACTTCTCGGCCTTCCATCCCGACCACAAGATGCCGGACGTGCCGGCCACACCACCGGCCACACTGATTCGCGCCCGCAACATCGCGCTCAAAGAGGGCCTGCACTACGTGTACACCGGCAATGTGCACCACGCAGAAGGGGACACCACGAATTGCCCGGACTGCCAGGCGCCGCTGATCGTGCGCGACTGGTACCAGATCAAACAATACCGGCTTGACGCTGACGGTCACTGCCCGGACTGTGGCGCCACCGTGGCCGGGCGCTTTGGCGCGCAGAGCGGCAACTTTGGCCGCAAGCGCATCCCGATTGCGATGGGCAGGGCTTGATGCCAGAGAGGTACGTCATGAGCACCCAATTCGAACAACTGGTCCGCATCGCGGTGGACGATGTCCATATGGAAGGCATGCTGGAGTTGCCTGCCAAGCCCCAGGGCATCGTGCTGTTTGCCCATGGCAGCGGCAGCAGCCGCCACAGTCCGCGCAACAATTACGTCGCCCGGGTGTTGCGCGACAAGGGCATTGGCACGCTGCTACTGGACTTGCTCACCCTGTCTGAAGACCTGGATTACCAGACCCGCTTCGACATTCCCTTGCTGACCCACCGTTTGCTGGTTGCCACGCGCTGGGTCAGGCTGCACGGGCCAACCCGCATTCTCCCGATTGGCTACTTTGGTGCCAGCACCGGGGCGGCCGCCGCTTTGCAGGCTGCGGCGGCCTTGGGTGAGGATATCCATGCGGTCGTCTCGCGTGGCGGACGTCCGGATCTGGCGGGGCACCATGATCTCGAAAACGTCAAATCTCCTACCTTGCTGCTGGTGGGTAGCCGGGATGAGGATGTGCTGGAACTCAACCGCGAGGCCTATGCCCGGCTGCCCTGCACCAAAGAGTTGAGCATCATTCCCGGTGCGACACATCTGTTTGAGGAAGCGGGCACGCTGGAAGAAGTGGCGCGCCAGGCCAGCACCTGGTTCGCCCAATACCTGAAAACCTGAGGTCGTGGTCCGACCCACCGCCTGTTTCAAGCTCCTTTGAGGATCTCGATCACCTCCTCATCATCAACCTGCGGGAAGTGCTGGTAAAACTGCCCAACCGCCTGGAAAAACGCGGGTGTTTCGAGACACACCACGTCGTCCGCCAGGTCGGCGATTTTGGTCAGCGTATCGGGTGGCGAAACCGGCACGGCGCAAATCAGTTTTGCGGGTTTGCTGGCACGCAAGCCGTGCAGCGCGGAGATCATGGTCGCACCTGTGGCCAGCCCATCATCAATCACGATGACGATGCGCCCAGCGGGGTCAATGGATGGGCGAACCGGTGTGTACTGGGCGCGACGCTGGCGAATGGTCTCCATCTGGGCCCGCTTCTCGGACTCGAGGTAGTCCCGGTTCGCGCCATAGAGTTCAGCATAGTCGGCCTTATAGGTCCAACCGCTCTCATTGACCGAGCCAATCGCCAGTTCCGGCTGGTGCGGTGCGCGCAGCTTGCGTACCAGCACCACATCCAGTTCACCCTGCAACTGGTCGGCGATGATCTTCGCCATCGGCACTGCGCCGCGCGGGATGGCCAGGATCAGCGGATTCTTCCCGCGGTAGGCCTTGAGCCTCTCGGCCAGGCGATTGGCCGCTTCATTGCGATCACGAAACATGGTTGCACTCCTTGGGTTTGTTTTCGGTGTCATCGGGCAGGTGTGCGGCGCGATACAGAACGAGGCGCCGACGCCCACGAGGGGCGTTCTTCCCTGTGGGTATCCACCACAATCAAATAGCGTCCGGACCAGGGTGTGGGTTGTCGGTGCGGATGCAGCATCCAGAGCGTCTTTCCTGCCCCCAGTTCGCGCTCGTAGTCCGCGTCCAGCAAACCATATCGGTCGATCAGCCAGTTGAGCGTGGCCGGGATGCGGATGCAGCCCTTGGACTGGGCCGTGCCCAGACGGTTTTCCAGCAAATCCGGATCGGTGGCGTGCATTTGAAGCCGCATCGTCGCCATGCTGCGGTCACCCCACCCCTTGGCTGCCTGTTGCCAGCCGAAGTCAAACACCCGCATGCCCTTGCTGCCATAGCCCCGAATGCCCTGGCTGTTTCTGGTGCCTTCTGCCCGAAAATCCAGGTTATCGATGGAATGGTCAAAAACCCCGGTCGGCGTTTCAAAGTAGTCGAACCTGCCTGGACGCCCCGTCGAAGCCGGTGAGGCACCGATCAACTGAGGCAAGGTATCGGGAGCTACCCAGTACAAGAACACGGCTTGCACCCGCGGGCTGCGGTCCACGAGTACCAGGTACTGGGCAGGCGAGCCGGCCAGCCCGGTCTGGTTCAGTTCATCAACAATCAGACCCGCATAACGTTGCGCCTCGGCCAAAGGCAAATCAAGTCGTTTGTCAACGATTGCCGCATACATGATGGCCAATTCGAGGGGTGACTCCAGCGCATTCGCTGACCAGGATAGGAGCGCCGCCACGCCCCATACGATCAGCTTTGGCAGCACGCGTCCGATCGGCATAGTGCATGCCAGGGACGCTATTTTTCCTGTATCCGCGCCAAATAGTCGAGCAGCGAAGCGATGCGGTTGCGTGCGTGCAGGTCACGCGGCTGCGTGTCCTCCGCGCGATACACGTGCCCCCAAACAGGCATCTCGCGCGCCCCATGGGACCCGATCACAACGGAAGTTCTTCCGTCAATCGTTTCCCCGATTCGCTGACTGGGAAACACCCCGCCGTTGAGCTTGGCCAGCGTTGTGAGATCGGACGGTGCCTTGGTGAGGTAATTGCGCATCGCACCATCACCTTTTCCGGATGCGCCGTGACAACTGGCACAGCTGGACTCAAACTCTTTTTTCCCGAAGTCGACCCGGCCCTGCGCAAAACTTGCGCTGCTCAACAAGGTCAACGCCATCAAAGATGCGGCCACGCCCGCGCCGGTATTTTTCATGATTCATCTCCTGATTGCGCATCAGACCTCTGACCCGCCGAAATGAAGTCTGGTGTGTTGCGCAGAAGGAGGCTTGATTTTTCGCAAAGGATGGGCGAAGTTCGCGCCTGTGCGGTTTGCAGGCCGGGCGGACAGGGTGGTCAGGGTGGTCGACACGAGGGCGCTATTGCTCCTGAATCCGCGCCAGGTAGTAGATCAGCGATGCCATGCGGTGAGCCGCGTACCAATCCGGTTCGTGCTGCGTGTCCTGGGCCCGGTCCCGGTACACCTGACCCCAAACGGGCATCTCACGCGTTCCGTGCGGTCCGATTTCGCTGGCGGTGCTCCCGTCAATCGTTTCCCACACCCGCTGGCTCGGGAACACCCCACCGTTGCGCCTGGCCAGCGTTGTGAGATCTGACGGTGGCTTGACAAGATACCTGAACAGGGCACCGTCGCCCTTCGCGGATACGCCGTGACAGCTGGCACAGCTGGACTCAAACTCCTTTTTTCCGAAGTCGACCCGGCCCTGCGCAAAGCTGGCGCTGCTCAGGAACGTTAACACCATCAAAAACCCTACCAAGCGTAGCTTCGCCTGTTTCATGATTTATCTCCCGGTTGCGGCATCGGGCATTCGCCCACCAGGAGGAAGTCTGGTTTATTGCGAAGGTGGCGACTTGATTTTTCGCAACGTCGCGCGTCCGGCCACGACTATCCTGAGGCTGCGAATTTGACGTTGAGCCTAAAAGGAGCCGCCATGAAAACTGATTCAGATCTGAAGAAAGACGTGTTGACAGAGTTGTCGTGGGATCCACTCGTGCCCGAAGCCCGGGTGGGTGTCACGGTCAGCGAAGGCGTGGTGACCCTGACCGGGCATCTGGACACCTATGCGGAAAAGATCGCGGCCAGACGCGCGGTAGAGCGTGTGAGCGGCGTGAAGGCGATTGCGGTGGAACTCGACGTCATCCCGCTGGGCGTTCACCAGCGCAGCGACACTGAAATCGCGGCGGCGGTGGAGCACGCGCTGAGCTGGAATACATCCATACCGCAGGATCGGGTCAAGGTGACGGTAGAAAAAGGCTGGGTGACCCTGAGCGGCGAGCTGGACTGGAATTTTCAGCGCCGGGCCGTCGAGCGCATGGTCCGCCCCCTCAAAGGTGTGGTGGGCATCACCGACAACATCCGGCTCAAGACACTGCCCATACCGGTGAACCTGTCGAACCGGATTCAGGATGCACTGACCCGCCAGGCAGTGCGTGAAGCCAGGCGGATTGACATCACGGTGGACGGCGGCGTTGTGACCCTGAACGGGCACGTCCACTCCTGGGCCGAGAGAAATGCGGCCGAAGGTGCCACATGGTCTGCGCCAGGCGTGAGTCGCGTCAACAACCAGTTGATCATTGAGCCGTAGCGAACAAATGGCTACGCAACTGAAGGACTTCGCGACCTCGGCAGTCGCCGTGGTTGAACCAGAAACCCCCGCAGTGGTCGTGGCGCAACTCATGCGCAAGCATCACATCGGTGCCTTGGTGGTCGTCGACGCCCTTGAGAAGACCCGGCCGGTCGGCATCGTGACCGATCGCGACCTGGTGCTTGAGTTGATGGCCGAAGGCCTGGACCCGGCGGTTTTTACCGCCGGCGACATCATGTCGG
>OFPG01000111.1_pt1 | contig 10427 bp, 7 predicted proteins | sample 1542501 | NCBI WGS metagenome assembly OFPG01 (sample SAMN05503963, study PRJEB24370) | sediment metagenome | isolation source: lake sediment | place: USA: Lake Hill lake, St. Paul Island, Alaska | collected 2013
TCTCTGTGACTGGAGTTCAGACGTGTGCTCTTCCGATCTTCACGTAGTAGCCAATGCTGAGGATGAACACCAACAAACCGCCCGCGCCCACACCAGGCCAGGTCTGTGGCACATAAACCCTGAAGAATGCCGCCAGTGGCGAACTGCCCAGCGACACTGCGGCGCGCAGGTAGGTCGCCGGCACGGATTTCATCACGCTGTAGAGCGGCAAAATCATGAAGGGCAGCAGGATGTGGACCATGGCAATGACGACGCCCAGTCGATTGAATAGAAGCGGCAGAGGCTCATCGGTCAGCCCCAGCCCCATCAGGGACCGGTTTACCAGCCCGTTGGATTGCAGCAGGACGATCCAGGCCGCTACGCGCACTAGAATCGACGTCCAGAAGGGCACCAGCACCAGAATCATCAACATGTTGGCTTTGCGCGCCGACAGGGTGGACAGCCAGTAAGCCAGCGGATAGCCCAGTAACAGGCACCACAAGGTAACAACAGCACTGATCTGAAACGTGCGCAGCAGTATTTTTCCGAATGCGGCAGAGTCGGCGTCCACCTTAGTAATGTTGCCCTGAACATCGCGCTTCAGGTCAAGCGAGGCCAACAGGTAGTCGGGTGTCCAGCGCGAACCGTTTTTGGCGATGGCCTGCCAATAGCTGAGCTCGCCCCAGCGCACATCGAGCGTCAGCATGCGGTCCCGCACCTGGACTGGCGTCAGGCCTTTTTCCAGTGGCAGGGCCCGATAGGTAGACATGATCAACGATCGGGCGCCGCTGACCTCGCTGTTGAGCCGACGTGCCAGGGCACCTGCATCCGCTTGCTCTTGAATAGCGGACAGGTCTTCGATCAAGGCCGGATAGGCCGCATCGGGCGGGGCGCTCGTGCGGTTCCAGTGTGCCAGCGCCTGGACGGTTCGGCCCAGGGTATTGGCCACTTCCGGGTTTTCCACCGCGCGGATCAAAAGCGCACCGATGGGTACCAGAAAGGTGAGCAGAAGAAACAATAACAAGGGTAGTGTCAGCGAGATCGCGAAAGCACGCCTGCGGCGCTCAGCGCGTCGCAACTGGCCAGCCAGGCTGCCGGGTACCAGGGTCATGGACTGGGCCATCGCGATCTCTCCTTCTGCCGCTTACTGGGCAGCCCAGGCGGCGAAACGTTTCTCGAGCGCTTCACCCTGGTCAGCCCAGAAACTCACGTTGAATTGCAGGGCGGTCTTTGCATTGGCTGGGGCAGTGGGCAGCTTGCCCAGCACCTTGGCATCCAGCTTGGCCAGGGCCTTGGTGTTTGTTGGCCCGTAGGAGATGTTCCTGGCGTACTCAGCCTGCGCATCGGGGCTGCTGGCCAGGGCAATGTATTTCAGTGCGACATTCTTGTTGGGAGATCCTTTGGGAATCACCCAGAAATCGAGGTCGTAGATGCCGCCGGTCCAGGTGATCTGCAGATTTTTGCCTTCGCGTTGCGCGGCATCGATGCGGCCGTTGTAGGCAGTGGTCATGACCACGTCGCCAGCCACCAGGAATTGGGGCGGCTGTGCACCGGCTTCCCACCATTGAATGTTGGGCTTGAGTTCGGTCAGCTTTTTGAAGGCGCGCTCGGCACCGTCTTTGGTCGCCAACACCTTGTAGACGTCTTGCACTGCCACACCGTCGGCCATCAGGGCAAATTCAACGTTGTAGCGAGCGCCCTTGCGCATGGCGCGCTTGCCCGGGAATTTCTTGGTGTCCCAGAAGTCGGCCCAGGTGGTGGGGGCAGTCTTGAGCTTGTCGGCGTTGTAGGCCATCACGGTGGACCATACGAAAGTGCCAATGCCGCACTCATGGACCGCGGCTGGGGTGAAGTCGGCCTTGTTGCCAATCTTGCTGTAGTCGAGCTTTTCAAACAGACCTTCATCGCAGCCGCGCGTCACGTCGGGCGATTCGACCTCCACCACGTCCCACGTGACTTTCTTGGCCTCCACCATGGCCTTGATTTTGGCTTGTTCGCCGTTGTATTCGACGCCCACGATTTTGTTGCCGGTACTTTTCTCAAAGGGCTCGAAGTACGCTTTTTTCTGTGCATTGCCATTCGCCCCGCCAAAATTCACGACGGTGATCTGGGTCTGGGCATAGCCTGCAAATGATGCAGCGACCGCAACGGCTGCCACGATTGGTTTGAGTTTCATCGACTGGGTCCTTCTTGGTGGGTAATGGATCAGGGGGTCAAGGGATCAAGGTTTGCAGACGGATCAGAGATAGATCCTGAGGTGCTCGGGAGGCAAATGCAGCCAGACGGTTTGCCCGGAATGGGGCACTGCATTGCTGGAAAGTGGAATTTTCACGGTGGCGTCAGGCTGCCCCGGCAGCGGGCAGCGCAGCCGCAGGTGGTCGCCGAAATAAATAACATCACCCACCTGAGCCTGAATGCTGTTGTCGCAGGGTTTGGCATCCGTCAGATGCACCACAATTCGTTCTGGCCGGATGCAGGCTTGTACCGGACTGGCGCTGGTCGCAGCGTTGACATTCAGGCCAGCAAGCATGGTCCCGCAGGGTAGTCGCACGTCGCACTGCGCGCCTCTCAAGGCAGAAACCATGCCGTCAAAGACGGAGTTGTCGCCAACAAAACCCGCCACAAAACGGTTCACCGGGGTTTCATACAGGCGGGTGACTGCGTCGATCTGCTGGATCGCGCCGTCGCTGAACACGGCCACCCGATCGGACATGGTCAGCGCCTCGGACTGGTCATGCGTGACGTACACAAAAGTCAGACCGAGCTGGCGGTGCAAGGCCTTGAGCTCAATCTGCATGTGCTCGCGCAGTTGTTTGTCCAGTGCGCCCAGCGGTTCGTCCATCAAGACCAGTTGGGGATCAAACACAAGGGCACGGGCCAGGGCCACGCGCTGCTGCTGGCCGCCTGAGAGTTGGCCAGGATAGCGTTCGCCCATACCCCCCATCTGCACCATGTCCAGTGCGCGCTTCACTTTGGCTTCACGGTCTGACTTGCCCAGTTTACGTACCGTCAAGGGGTAGGCCACGTTGTCTGCCACCGTCATGTGGGGGAACAGCGCGTAGTTCTGGAACACCATGCCAAAGTTGCGCTTGTGGGGCGGTGTTCTGGTGATGGGCTTGCCATCCAGAAAAATCTCGCCCGCGGTCGGCGACTCAAAGCCGGCCAGCATCATGAGCGTGGTGGTTTTTCCCGAGCCTGAGGGACCCAGTAATGAGAGAAACTCTCCGCCTTGAATGTCGAGATTGAGATCGCGAACCACGAGGGTGTTTCCATCGTAGGTTTTTTGAACTCCCGCAAACTTCACGAGTTCTTTGGACGACATGTTGTGCAGAGGCCTTTCAGCGTTCAAGACAGGGACAGAGGGACGAGCCTGGCTGTCAAATTGCGCAGCAAAGCATAACTGAGTCATGGCCCGGAGGGAAGTCAGTTCGCCTGAATCGCTGTCAGGGCGTCGTCGATGATGGCCAGCCCTTCATCGACGATGGCGTCGCTGGCGGTCAGCGGCACCAGGATGCGGATGACATTGCCATAAGTGCCACACGACAGCAAAATGAGTCCGCGCCGGGTTGCCTCGGCACACAGGCGTCTGGCCATGTCGGCATCGGGTTGTTGCAGGTCGCCGCCCTTGCACAGCTCAATGGCCACCATGGCACCGAGGCCACGCACATCAGCAATGCAACGGTGCTTGGTCGCCATGGTTTTCAGGCTGGCGATCAGGCGGGCGCCCAACTGGCGGCTGCGTTCCAGCAGGTTTTCTTTCTCAAACACGTCCAGCACCGCCAATGCCGCTGCGCACGACAGGGGGCTGCCTGCATAGGTGCCGCCCAGACCGCCTGGCGCGGGTGCGTCCATCACCTCGGCGCGACCCACCACGGCCGAGATCGGAAAGCCGCCCGCCATGGATTTGGCCATGGTAATCATGTCAGGGGCCACGCCGCTTTGTTCCACCGCAAACCAGGTTCCGGTGCGGCCCGCGCCCGTCTGGATTTCATCGGCAATCAGCAGGATGCCATGCTGATCGCACAGCGCGCGCAGGCGCTGCAAAAACTCGGGCGGTGCGATGTTGAAGCCGCCTTCACCCTGGACCGGCTCCACAATGATGGCTGCTACACGGCTGGCTTCCACATCGTTCTTGAAGATGGATTCCACGGAAGCAAGTGATTCGTCGACGCTGACGCCGTGCAAGGCGTTGGGAAACTGGGCGTGGAAGATTTCAGCCGGGAACGGTCCGAAACCCGTCTTGTACGGGGCCACCTTGCCGGTCAAGCCCAGTGTGAGCAAAGTGCGCCCGTGATAGCCGCTGGTGAAAGCGATAACTGCCGCCCGCTTGGTGTAAGAGCGGGCGATCTTGACGGCGTTCTCCACGGCTTCGGAGCCCGTCGTCAGAAACATCGTCTTCTTGGTGAAGTCGCCTGGCGCCAGGGCGTTGATGCGCTCCGCCAGTTCCACATAGGGTTCATAGGCCAACACCTGAAAGCAGGTGTGGGTGTAGAGATCAAGCTGGGCCCGCACGGCCTCAACGATGGCCGGGTGCCGGTGCCCGGTATTGAGAACGGCAATGCCGCCGGCGAAGTCGATGTAGCGTTTTCCTTCTACATCCCAGACTTCCGCGTTCTCACCGCGCGCGATGAAAACTTCGTGGCTTTGGCCAACGCCGCGGGGAATGGCGGCTTGGCGACGGGCCATCAGGGCAGCATTTTTCAGGTGGGTTTCGCGTGGCATGGCGTTCCAGTAGGTCGTTGAGGTGGTTGGTAAGCTGCCGTGAATGTAGGCCCAAGCTGTGACGGCTACCATATACAGGCAGCCTCTTTTTGGGGATGCACTGTGCAGTAGGCGGCGCCTATACATACAAACCCTTAGGTCTCCCCATGTTTTCTCTCAATCCTCAAAGTTCGACGCCCCTGGTCCTGCAGATTGTGGAGGGATTTCGTCTCCTTATCCAGGAGGGCTCGCTGCGAGCGGGCTCCAAAGCCCCGTCCATCCGGCAGTTTGCCCATGCGCATGAGGTGAGTGTTTTTACCGTGGTTGATGCCTATGACCGGCTGGTGGCGCAGGGCTACTTTGCATCGCGCCCTCATTCAGGTTTTTTTGTCAAGCACCGGCCGGTGTCTGACACCGGGGTGCCGGGTCACGGGCCCAATTTCAGCTTTGACTCGATGTGGTATTTGCGCCGGATTTTCGAGAATCGGGCGCTGCGCATGAAACCGGGCTGCGGCTGGATGCCCAGTGACTGGCTGTTTCAGGAGGGAGTGCGCCGCAGCTTGCGCAGCCTGGCGGCCGACAATGTGGACCTGGGCGGCTATGGCGAGCCCAAGGGCTATCCACCGCTGCGCCAACTGGTCCGCGACTTGCTCGCCGAGCAGGAAATTGCCGTCACGTCGGAGCAAGTGCTGCTCACGCATGGATCGAGTCAGGCGATGGACCTGGTGGCGCGGCGGCTGGTACGGCCCGGGGATGCGGTGCTGGTGGATGATCCCGGTTACCCCAATTTGCTGTTCTCACTGCGGTTTTTGGGCGCGCGCCTGATTGGGGTGCCGCGTACCCCGGCGGGGTATGACCTGGTGGCGCTGGAGCGATTGGTTGTCGAGCATCAGCCCAAGGTCTTTTTTACCCAGCCACGCCTGCAAAGCCCGACCGGGTCCGTGGCCCAGCTGGCGCATCTGCACCGCGTCATGCAATTGGCCGACAAGCACGATTTTCTGGTGGTGGAAAACGACATCTACGCCGACCTGGATCCCGAGCCAAGGCCCTCGCTGGCCAGCCTGGACCAGTTGAACCGGGTGGTCTACATCAGCAGTTTTTCCAAGACGATCTCGCCCAACATCCGGGTCGGGTATCTGGCGGCAAATCCGGATTTGCTGGAGGATCTGGCCCAACTCAAGATGATTTCGGGCTTGACTTCTTCCGAGTTCAGCGAGCGTCTGGCCTATGGGGCCTTGATCGATGGACGCTGGCGCAAGCACATCAAGGGTGTGCGCGAGCGCCTGGCGAAGGCGCACGAGGCGGCCGCTTCCGGCTTGCTGAAGCTCGGGTTTGAGATTTTTTCAGAACCCAAAGCGGGTATTTTTCTGTGGGCCAGGCACCCGGACATGCCCAATGCTGCCGAGTTGGCCTACAAGGCGGCTGAGCAGGATATTCTGCTGGGGCCCGGCCATCTGTTCAGTCCGGACCTGCAACCCAGCCCCTGGATCAGATTCAACGTGGCTTTTTGCGATGATCCGGCCGTCTTTGCCTTCCTGGAGAACCAGCGTCACGCAGCTTGATGACTTAAAATTGGCCGCTTGGCTGGACGCAAGTCCGTCTTCAGGCATTGCCGGCCCCAACTGCTTCACCAGAAGAACTATTCAATTATTCCCCTCTTGCCATGAACTTATCCGTCACCCCCGCTAGCGTTGCCGATATCCGCAAGATATTCCTGGACTTCTTCGAGTCCAAGGGACACACCGTCGTTCCCTCCAGCCCGCTGGTACCCGGCAACGACCCCACGCTGATGTTCACCAACTCGGGCATGGTGCAGTTCAAGGATGTGTTCCTCGGCACTGACAAGCGTTCCTACGTACGCGCGGCCTCCGTGCAGGCCTGCCTGCGGGCGGGCGGCAAACACAATGACCTGGAGAACGTGGGCTACACCGCGCGCCATCACACCTTCTTCGAGATGCTGGGCAACTGGAGCTTTGGTGACTATTTCAAGCGCGACTCGCTCAAGTGGGGTTGGGAACTGCTGACCCAGGTCTACGGACTGCCGCCGGAGAAACTGCTGGTTACCGTGTACAAGGACGATGAAGAGGCGTACGACATCTGGACGAAGGAAATCGGCCTGCCCGCAGACCGCGTGATCCGCATCGGCGACAACAAGGGCAAGAAATACGCATCTGACAATTTCTGGATGATGGCCGACACCGGCCCCTGCGGCCCCTGCTCGGAGATTTTTTACGACCACGGTGCCCATATCCCTGGCGGACCTCCGGGCAGCCCCGGTGAAGACGGCGACCGCTTCATTGAAATCTGGAACCATGTGTTCATGCAGTTCGACATGCAGCCGGACGGCAGCCTGGTCAAGCTGCCCGCACCCTGCGTGGACACCGGCATGGGGCTGGAGCGATTGGCCGCGATTCTGCAGCATGTGCACAGCAATTATGAAATCGATATTTTTGATGCGCTGATCAAGGCCGCTGCGCGTGAGACCGGTTGCGCCGATCTGGGCAACAAGAGTTTGCGCGTGATTGCCGACCACATCCGGGCCACGGCGTTTTTGGTGAGCGACGGCGTGATCCCCTCCAACGAAGGGCGTGGCTATGTGCAGCGTCGCATCATTCGCCGCGCCATTCGCCACGGCTACAAGCTGGACAAGAAGACGCCGTTTTTCCACAAACTGGTGCCCGATCTGGTGGCCCTGATGGGCGAGGCCTACCCCAAGCTCAAGTCGGAAGAGCAACGCATCATCGCGGTGCTCAAGGCCGAAGAAGAGCGCTTTTTTGAGACCCTGGAAAACGGCATGCAGATTCTGGATGCCGCGCTGGAAGGCGCGGTCAAGGTGCTGCCGGGGGACGTGGCTTTCAAGCTGCACGACACCTTTGGTTTTCCGCTGGATCTGTCGGCCGATGTTTGCCGCGAGCGCGGCCTGAGTGTGGACGAGGCGGGTTTTCACGCCGCCATGGAAAAACAGAAAGCCCAGGGCCGTGCTGCAGGCAAATTCAAGATGGACCGCGCGCTGGAATACAGCGGCGAGGGCAATGACTTTGTCGGTTACGACAGTCTGACCCAGACAAGCAAAGTCGTAGCGCTCTACGTCGACGGGACGCCGGCTATGGAGCTCAAAGCCGGTCAGAACGGGGTCGTGGTGCTGGACACCACACCGTTCTACAGCGAGAGCGGCGGGCAGGTGGGCGACGAGGGCGGCATCTTCTGCGATACGGCCATGTTCGAGGTGGGCGATACCCAAAAAATCAAGGCCGATGTATTTGGCCACCATGGCACGCTGAAGACCGGTACCCTCAAGGTGGGTGATGCCGTGACGGCCCACGTTGACGCCGCGCTGCGTGCGGCCACCGAGCGCAACCACAGCGTGACCCATTTGATGCACAAAGCCCTGCGCGAAGTGCTGGGTGAGCATGTGCAGCAAAAGGGCTCTCTGGTCAATGCCGAGCGCACCCGCTTTGACTTTGCCCACAATGCGCCCGTGACCGACCTGCAAATCCGCGAGATCGAAGCCCGCGTCAATGCGGAGATTCTGGCCAATGCCGAGACGCAGGCTCGCGTGATGGACATCGAGTCGGCCCAGGCGACCGGCGCCATGATGCTGTTCGGCGAGAAATATGGCGAGTCGGTTCGCGTACTGGACATTGGCGCCAGCCGCGAACTCTGCGGCGGCACCCACGTGCAGCGCACAGGTGATATCGGCCTGTTCAAGGTGGTGGCCGAAAGCGGTGTGGCTTCCGGTGTTCGCCGCATCGAGGCGGTGACCGGCCAGAACGCGCTGACCTATCTGCAGGACCTCGAAGACACGGTGACCAAAGCGGCGGACACCCTCAAGGCGCCGGTGGTGGAGATCAATGAGCGGATTGCCCAGGTGCTGGATCACGCCCGCGCGCTGGAGAAGGAAATCGCCGCCCTCAAGGGCAAACTGGCTTCCGCCCAGGGCGATGAACTGCTGACCCAGGCGGTCGAAGTGAATGGTGTCAAAGTGCTGGTGGCCATGCTCGAAGGGGCCGACACCAAGGCCTTGCGCGAGACCATGGACAAGCTCAAGGACAAGCTCAAGACAGCCGTGATCGTGCTGGCCGCCGTGGAGGGCGACAAGGTGCAGATTGCAGCCGGGGTCACGCCTGACAGCATTGGCAAAGTCAAGGCCGGTGAGCTGGTCAACTTTATTGCAGCCCAAGTCGGTGGCAAAGGCGGGGGCAAGCCGGACATGGCCATGGCGGGCGGCACCGAACCGGCGAAACTGGCCGCGGCACTGGGCAGCGTGTTGGCTTGGGTCACCGCCAAGCTGTAAGTCGCTACCAAAAGTGTAGCAGCTCGCGCTTATATTACGGGGGCTAGAGCCTGATTTCCTTGTAAAAAGTGGAATCCAGCCCCCTATGCGCGGGTGCGTGAACTGCCGCGCACGGGCTTAACCCGAGCGGGTGTTTTGGCGACAGCCTTCTTCTTGGGCGGCAATTCAATCGACACAGGTCGTGTGATGTCGCTCACCGGCATGATGCGGACCGTGCGGCTGCCAAGGCGCGGGCTGGCGGGCAGGGCAGGGGCGATGTCGGCCAGCGTCACCTTGTCCAATTCGGCGAAATAGCTTTGCAAAGCGGTCTTGAAAACCTGCTTCAACTGGCAGTGGGCGGTGAGTGTGCATGAGTTGTGATTGGCGTCAAAACACTCTACCAGCCGGAAATCTGTTTCTGTCTGGCGCACCACATCGCCGATCCGGATGTCAGATGCCGGTTTCAGCAGTCGCAGGCCGCCGCCGCGTCCGCGCGTGGTTTGCAGCAAACCCTGCCGTGCCAGATCATTGACGATCTTCATCAAGTGGTTTTTGGAGACGGCATGGCTTTCGGCCAGTTCGGCGATGGTGACCGAGCGCTCGGGATGGATGGCGCAGAACATCAAAACCCGCAGGGTGTAGTCGGTGTAGTCCGTGAGTCTCATCAGTGCCCCTTGAGGTGTATGTCACCTGTCATTTTATGCCACACAAAAATTAAGATGTATGTAAAATGCATTTAATCATAATTCTTGACGCGTATGTCGTCCCGCCGCCATGAAGCCAGATTCGTTACCCATTTTTGAGCAGGTCAAAGCCGCCGCACAGGTGCCCAAAGGCATTCCATTGTTGCGACTGGGTTTTCGGCCTTTCTACGTTGCAGGTGCGTTGCTTGCCGCGCTGCTCGTGCCGCTGTGGGCGGCCATCTTCCTCGGTCCGGTGCCGCTGGTACCGAACGCGCCGCCCTTGCTGTGGCATGCCCATGAGATGCTGTTTGGCTTCGCGGTGGCCATCATCGTGGGTTTTCTGATGACAGCCGGCAAAGCCTGGACCGGGCTGGCCACACCGCGCGGACCAGCGCTGGGCGCCCTGGCGCTGTTGTGGTTGGCCGCACGCGTGGCCTCGGTGGCAGGCCCTTACGCGGTGTATGCCGTGCTGGACATGGCGCTGTTGCCACTGGTGGCCGCCATTCTGGTCAACATACTGCTGCGTTCGCGCAATCACCGCAACCTGCCGCTGGCGCTGATTTTGGCGCTGCTGGCGTCGGCCAACCTGGTTTTTCATCTGGCGGTGATGGGCGTTTTGAAGGTGCCTGCCATCACGCCGCTGTATGCCGGTCTGGCGTTGATTGTGATGATTGAGTGTGTGATGGCCGGGCGCGTTATTCCCGCCTTCACCATGAGTGTCACGCCCGGCCTGAAGCTGGTTGCCACGGTCTGGATCGAGCAGATCGGAAGAGCGTCGTGTAGGGAAAGAG
>OFPG01000112.1_pt1 | contig 10396 bp, 11 predicted proteins | sample 1542501 | NCBI WGS metagenome assembly OFPG01 (sample SAMN05503963, study PRJEB24370) | sediment metagenome | isolation source: lake sediment | place: USA: Lake Hill lake, St. Paul Island, Alaska | collected 2013
CGCTCTTCCGATCTAAATCAACCGTCAAGCCGTGAATTTTATTCTTGAAACAAACTTCGGCAAAGAGGCGATAGATACTGTTATTGTTAAAGCAAATCCGCTGGTCGATGAGCGCAGAATTCTGCTAGAGAAAGTCTACTCGCAAATTCTTGGCTCGCCCGACGGGATGCTAAACGAAATGGCAGCGCTGGACATGCAAACATTTCGTAAGCAACTGGATTTGCCAGAGAATCCGTTTCAAGCGATGGGAGGGCTGCCGGCCGCGCAAGGCTTGTTGTCCGAATACTTCGCGGAGCTACAGCAAAACGGCGACATGCCGGGCCAGAAATTTGTTACTGGCCCCGCCGTGGGAATCGTACCGCCTGAGTATTGGCAAGCACAGCAAAAATCGTAACTAATCTTTTTGCGTAATTTGACTCAGAGAAAGGTAAAGGGTCCCGCTATATGTTTACCGCTATACTTTTGATGGCCGTTTCGCAATTACAGTATTCGGACTGTGCAAACGGTCAGTGCCCTACCGCAATGCCCGAGCAACCAAGCGGAAATTTTTATACGACGGGTCCGCAAGGTCAACCGTTAATCGGCTCGACACAATTCAAATCAACACAACCGCCAAAGCCAAATCAAATCTATGGTTGGCATACGCGCAATCGCATTCGTCCAGAATTTAACGATCCACAATTAGGTACGGTACTTTCGGACATCGAAGCGAATATGTCCGCGCAACATCCGTACCGTGCGAATGACAGAATCACTTGGGCGCATGAAACAACGCACGGCATAAGTAGCGCACTAAGAGTTGAGCTAGGCGGAGAGTTAAACGCATTTTACGTCGGCAAAGGTTACGCGATGATTTTGCGCGAACCTAAGTTTAAGAAATCACTTGTGAATCGGTACGTGCCACAAGAGTTGCGAGGTGAGTTGTGGTCGACGTACATGGATAACACACAAGTAAACGGTGGAGCAACTGGCGCGCAACACCAAGGTATGGTAGTTGAGGGGTGGGGAGACACACCGACTTATATTCTCGACGAATATAATGCTTACATTGCGGGGATGGAATGCGCGGCAGAGCTAAAGTCCAAAGGCTTATCGTTAGGCGATGATGGAAATCCTGGCGTGCGCGCGTGGACAAAAGATTTAGACCATGCAATCGAATTCTCTGCTTATGCACACGCATTGCAAAAAGCAATTGCTGATTTTGACCCACAATATCCCGATAAAGAACGGCTCGCGAGTTTTCTCAAATACAACAATTCCCGTATTGCTAAACTTGTCAATACACCTGGAGTTGGCGGGCCAGAACAAAAGGCGTTGCTCGCGCGCGTAGACGCATGGCGCGGAAGCCCTAGTACTCCGCAAAGCAATCCGCAATTCGTTGCGAAAAGCGCACAAGAGCAAGGCTTGACGGTAGAACAACGTTTGGATCGTATCGAGCGGCAACTAACTTTAATTTTGAGGGCATCGAAATGAAACGATTTGTGCTTTGTGTTTTGGCGATTGCGTTAGGTTGCGTCTTCGCCGTACAGTGTATGGCGAGAACGCACGTCAAGATCGGGATTTTTGGCACGCATGTACGCACGACTGATTGCAATGCCAACATCCAAGCCTCACGGTGCGGGGTACAGTTCAACGGTGGGTATGGTGGCGGGTGCGGCGAGCAAGTCGGCAATCATGGTTGTGGCGGCGGTGGTTGTGGCACTGGTCAAGCTCACCCGCGATGTGCGACGTGTCCACAAAATGGTTGCGTACCGTGCGGGCAGCAATCAAATCATTGTCCGCCTTATGGTACGCGCACGCGCACGTGTATCGATTCAAACGTACCGTATGTTGACCCGCTACAGTTCGGCGCTCAAATGCGTTACCGTGGCTATTAATCAGAAAGGTGGTGCAACATGAAAGCAATCGCAGTTTTTCTTGTGTGGTGTTTGTTAAGCGTATCAATGGTTACAAGTGCGCATGCGCAGTTTCTCCAACAGTTTCCGCAACAACTTCCGCAACAGCAGCAACCGATTATTGTTTACCCGCAACAGATGCAAAATGCGCAACAGGGTAACAACGGCGATCATACGATTCTGCAAATTCTTGCGATGCAAAATATGTTTTCGCAGCAGACTGCCGTTCAGCAAGGTTGGGCAGCAGCGCATGATCGGTCACTAGCACAAATTCTTTCAAATCAAGAAGCATGGCGCGCGCAAGCTAATGCACAAATGGGTTTCGATCAAGTGTATCGTGGTCAATCTCGCGAGCGCGAAGCATTAGCACAGGGGCAGTTGCTTGACGCGATTCGTGCTGGGCAAATGCAGCAACCCCGTCGTCGTGGGTTGTTTGGTCGCTAAACAATATCCGGGAGAAACGCTATGAGAGAATTATTTTGTATTTTGTGCGTTACGCTATGCGATATAGCAGCAGCGAACGCGCAATGGGGTGAGCGTATGACGCCAGTTCCATTTCCCGAGCAAGCAATAGCAACCGACCGCATGGCGGTTGATGATATGGCATTACGCACGCGCGAAGGTCTTGATGAAGATTATATGCTTGCCCAACAGTTAATCATGCGCATGCAACAACGTCGTGCGGAAGCGGCTCGATTGAATCAAGCGGCGCTTGACATCGAAATGAACAATGCACGCTTGCGTGAGTTTCTTTGCACGCGATTTTGTCAAGATCGTATGCCAGTGCCGCGCCCGCGTCCATTCCCCGCTCAGCCAATGTTCCCGACGCGCGAAGTGCCACTAGACCCCGCGTTTTTTCCGGGGCCAGTCGCGGAAACAGACATGCAATGGCGTGGTGCTGGGTTTCGTATGCCGATACCGCGCAGAGAATTCGAGGGTACGTTTAACGTTCAAGTTCAACCGAGAGGATGGTGACTTTATGGCTGAAGCAACGCGAGTAAAAATCTCAGCAAGATGAGTCCTGTACTTGCCCGGTGGCTGGTCGGCGCGTGAGAAGCCTTAATCCTGCGAACTCCGCGCCGGCCAGTTTTTATAGAGAGGTCATAGAGCATGCTAATTACACCTATCTCCCAGGGTCAAGTCTATACTGCTGGCGCTGGTATTGACATTGTTGATAATGTAATTGGCCTAACTGCTGCGCACGAAGCCATCGTAGCCGGCGCAGTTCAAGAATCGACACGCAATCAAGCACTCGGTTTTGCTGGGCTCAATGCGCAAACTGGTCTAGACGCAAACGTTAATGTACAGTACATGACGCATGACCAAGTTAACGCGCAAGTCGTTCCGCAAGGCAGGATTATTGTAATCTCTGATACTAAAGCATTGCGCTTTGGCGACGGCGTATCGCAAGGCGGGTTTGTCGCTGGGCTGGGCTCAGAGAATACATTATATGTTTCGCCAGTTGGCACTACGGCGCTAGAAAACGGCCAGTTGCTTGCAGCCGCATATGCGATTGCCAAAACTATGACGCCGAGCAATGCGGCACTATCGGCTACGAATCGCGTAACGGTTTTGCTTGGCATCGGAAATTATGAACTACCGAACTTCCAATACGATGCTTCGTTTATAGACGTGGCAGGTGTGACGAAAAACGGTGTGCGATGTAATTTTAACTTAATGGAGATTAGCAGCACAAACGACGATGTACAATTTCGCAATATGACGTTCTACAAAACGAGTACTAACTATAGTTGGGTTAATCGTTTTACTGATATTCCGCGACGTATCACGTTCGAGGATGTGATAATTGAAGGTGCTGCTACTGATGTAATTTTTGGTACTATGTCTCGCACTACTGGCGCAACGTCGCAAATAACTTGGACGCTACGCAATGTGCGCACAGCTTGCTCCAGCTTATGCTGGCAGCCTAGCGGTTCGTTAGCGGGCCATACGCAGAATTTAGACTTTGATAACGTCGAAGGTGGTAACAGGCTTGTTTCGCCTTCGACGGTAGGCACTTTAATGTCAGTAACGGGCAAAGTCTACCGCACAAAGTATCTCGGCACGGTTGCGCAACATTTCAATCAAGTGCAACCATTACGATTTTGGAGTTGCGAGTGGGCAGTGCCAATGAATTACATGGCAACTGGAACGCGATTAGAGTATGTACGGTTCACACCAGTCGCGGGAACGCCAAGTCTAGTCGGTGTTGCAGCAAGTCAATCCTGTTTTGTCGCGCATTGTTCGCTAGCTGTATTTACGCACGCTACGTTGCCGATTATTAATACTGCTGGCGCAACTGACGCAGCCGCGTGCAACGTGCGGAGTGACGGCGTATAGTTATGGCAACCACGATAAATCCATCCGGTGCGCAAACTATTAATCCACTTCCGCAAGTGGATTTTGGTATTTCGCAAACGCCTGTCACAATTAATAACGGGGACACGCCAACACCATTGCCAGACGAAGATGATCGGCAAATGGCTCAATCAACCGGGGCGGAAGTGCTAACAGAAGCACAAGTATTAACAAGCTTAATTGCTAGTTTCAGGTCCGGTACGCCTAACATTGCAACTGTAGATAACACTGGTCGCGTTGGGTGGGTGTCTAACGGCCAAGCGCGCATCATTGCAGACGGGCCGACGATATCTAAGAGCGTTTTGTGTAGCTTGCTAAAAGAGGGTGGTCAGACCACTACAGGCATGGTTGACTACTTGCCGGGTTCATTAGCTCATAAGATTGCGCATGATTACGATGCAAAAATTCTCGGCACAACGCGCGCTATCAACGGACCTGGAATAGTGTCTTGGAGTCCGCCGACACGCAATACATTAAATTGGGCATTGCAATCTGGCGTCGATATGTCGCCAATTACAATTCTTAACGAGAATCGTGGCGTCAAAGGGCAGTTGACGCTAATTTCGCCTATACACGCGATTGGAGTTGACCACGATAGGCTGGTAACTGGTACTTGGTTACAGTGGCTTGCTGTTGACGGTACTAATAGGATTTGTCAACGCACGATACAGGCAAGCGTACAATCAACGTACTCCGACGGGATTACATATCAAGACACTCGTGTTTACTTGCTTGATAGTCCTGTTGATAGTTTTATCAGCTACGTTAAGGTTTTGCCGCCCGACTATCCTGATAAATTCCCTAGTGTTTACGTGTCGGGTGCAAACTCCCCTCTCTATAATTATTATCTACCGCTACTAGTACAAGATCAAAAAAAGTATACGAATTGCGAAGAGTGGTATGGAGAATATAACCTTCCGCCAAACTTCGCGTGGACACCATACTGTCGAGCGCCAGTTAGCGGTGATCGCGCTCAATACCAAATAGCATACGTAGGTGGTGACAGTGGGTCGCCAAGGTGTTTGATAGAAGACAATAAGTTAGTTTTGCATTCGCTGGTTTCAGGCACGATTATCCAGCCTGTAGTTTCGCGAATCAATCTTTCAATGACAGAATTAGGCGGTGGCTATCAATGTGTAGTCACTGATTTATCCTCTTACCCGAGTTATCCATAATGACAGTCAAAATAGCTTTTCCCTACACGCCGGGGCTTACAGTTATTTTTTACGTGATTGATGACGCTGCGATGTATTTGAATAGCGGCACAGGATTATTTGAGGCGTACAACGCGGGGAACGAAGGATTTTATCGCAATCAAACAATCGCAGTTCCAGGGCAACCCGGAATATACGGCAGTGCGTTGCCTGAAATTTCCACAACGCTTTTGCCGAAACGAGTAAAAGTTTTCGCTTATGACTCGGCTGATTTGGCAAAGGGGCCAATAGGCAGTGGAGTTACACAAGTTGATAAAAATAACAACGAAGTGAATGAAGCGCAATTGCTCAACTACGTTTTCGCGTCAACCGTCGGTTACAATCTTGGCGTCGGTACAAATACCGAAGAGTACTATGGCTATGATGGGTTTTTAGCGTTCACCACAACGTTTGACACGGTTGGAAATCGTTCGGTATCTCTTTGGCAGGGGTGAGTATGGCAATTGATAAATCACAATTTCAAAACAAACAATACGATCCTGCGCATTTCGGCGCAAAGCAATTCCCCGGCGGGGGCGCTGAGCCTCTAGCGCCGGGCACATGCGACGGTTTATACTATGCGAATCGCTCAGATATAGAGCTAATTTTTGGCAAGCTAAACACTTCTAAGTGGGCCGACGTTGACAATCTCGGCGTCACCGATGATATCGAAGCGCGGATATGCTGGGCTCTGCAAAATTCTGAGGCGTATCTAAATGATATGCTTAACGGCGGGCCGCATAGCGTACCTATCGCTAGTCCGTTTCCCGTGCAACTAATAGTGGAGTGTGCCCGTAAGGCGGGAACGATCTTGTATGATTCGCGAGGCGTTACCGATGTTGACGCGGACGGTAGGCCGCAAGATTCTCTTAAAATGCACCGCGACCAAACACAGCGATTTATCAAGCAAATCGTATCGGGGCAGATGCAGCTAGTCGGCGTGCCAGTACTCACGGGTACGCCGGGGGCATATTTAGGCGAATAATGCTTAGCGCAATCACTAAGTATGAAGAGCGCGCGCTGAAACTGGCAAGAGTGCTTGGCCGGCGCATGCAAGCCTATTCGATTGGAATGATAAACGTCGGCAGGATGCCCCGCCCCTCTGCAATCTTTTTTGCAAAACAAGTTCCGTTGCTAACTGAGCTAATGGTTGTCGCGAATTTGCGCGGCAGACTCGACGCTCATAAGGCTGCGAAGCGCGCGGCCCCGGATTACGAGCTTACGTTAGCATCTGAGGGACCGATTTTCGATAAGACAATCGAAATAATGCGCAAGACTCTCGGAAGTGACATAAACTTAAAATCGCTAGAGGCTCAATATAATATCGTTGCGCTGCGCACACTTTCAAATGTATCAGACACGATTGAAAAAGATATTCGAGCGACGGCATACGGGCTTATCGAACGCGGCGCTACTGTCAAAGAGGCAAAAGTAGAGCTAGGTAAGCGTTTTGACGCGCTCGGTTTGACGCCTCGCAATAGTTTTCAGCTTGAAACGATTTTTCGCACAGCGTCAAGCGTTGCATACGGGGCGGGCTCATGGGCCGCGTACCAAGACCCTGATATACAAGAAATTCTTTGGGGTTATCAGTATACGGCAGTAATGGACGACCGTACTCGCGAAAATCACGCGGCTGCTGAAGGTGTAACGCTGCCAAAAGACGACGAATTTTGGCAACGCATGTGGCCCCCTAACGGTTACAACTGCCGTTGCGAAATCATCCCGATATTCTCTCGCGAGCCCGTCCAGCAACCCCCGCCCGAAGCCATTGCAGACCCCGGTTTCGGCTACAATCCGGGGGTGGTCTTGGGTGAGCTTCGGGACACGACCGGGGTTGCAAGCCCCCCGCCGCCTAAACCCTTACCCTCGACCGTCCTAGAGCCGCCAACGACCCCGGAAGTGGAAACGCCTGCGCCGGCCCCTATAGATATAGTCGAGCCGGCCCCCGTTGAGCCGGCCCCCGCTGAGCCGGCCCCCGCTGAGCCGGCGGCAAGGATACCAGTGAGCAAAGCGGACTTACAGAATAATGTTCCCGGTGAGGGTGAGTTTACCGTTCCGACTGAACAGCAACAACTAACGTGGGCAGTCGGTGAAAAGTGGAACCCCATCACGCGGCAGTATGACCCGGCGGACCCCGCCGATATTGCCGCGCAAGTTGCGCCGTATGTAAAAAAGCTTAGCGCACAAACGGGTTTGGATTTTCAACCGGAAGTCGTGAGAAACACGCCGCCCGCGACGTTGATGGAGTGGGCTAAAGCAGCTTCGGCAATGGTGACGAAGTTCTCGAAGATTCTTGAAAACGTAAAAATCTTTAGCATAGATCGAAACTCTTCAGAGTTTAGAGGATACCTAGAGCGGCAAATCCCGCGCGGGCGAGCGTACCGCCACGAAAAACGGGTTGACATGCTAGCGAAGCGCGTGGACGAGTTGCGACGAGAAAACATCGAAAGTGTTTCAAGTAAGTGGGCGGCCAAAATGGACGACCCCGATAAAAATGGCGCGCAAGCAACTACTGTCCATGAGCTAGGGCATCAAATTGGCTATGAGTTAGAAAGAGAAAACGCACAAGACTATAACACTTGGGGACTGGACTGGGCGCGCACGGAGCAAGCAGACAAGTATGTTTCTAAGAATCATTCAGAATATGCGGGCTGGGCTTTAAGGGCGAAAGGCTTTCAGTCATTTCGCGCAGAGCTAACGGCAGAGGCTTTTGTCGAAATTATGTTTTTAGACAGAAGTAAATGGTCAATAATCACACGCGAGCTAGTAAGAATGCTGGAAAGGCGGGGTTATGACTTCAATTAGGCCGCAATGTTTCGAGTGCGCACGTGCAACGTATCTAGCAGACGGCAGATTTACATTTCACTGCGAAGCGTTTCCGTTAGGCGAGCCGGAAATACCTAATGAGATTATCGGTAACGAGTTTTCGCATACCGAACCGTACCCCGGCGATCATGGTTTGCAGTTTGTCCAAAAAGGCTAACCGCTATGAACTTTTTGCGCAAAATAAATATAAGTGGGCCGCTCGATCCCGCCATTGCATACCCGTCGCACGTATGCGTACCGCTATTGCGTGGCGAAGTCGCGAGCGGTAGAGAGCATGCTTGCGGCTTGCTTGCCGACGGGCAGCCGATTCGCTCACAAGTAGTTGATGCAGCGCTATGGCCCGATGGAAGCGTGAAATTCCAGCACGTTTACGCATCGTTGCGCGATGGCGTGCAAGAGTATCAGCACTACAGCGATAGAATTTATGACGCGGCTAGCGTGAGCGCGCTAACCGTTGCCGAAAATGCGCAAGAGATTCGCGTTGAAAACGGCCTAATGTCTGTCGTGATAGACAAAGTGCCGACGGCGGGCCTGATTACAGTCAACGATGAAATTGTCGGCGCGAATTTCTTACACGACGAACGCGGAATTGTGTTTTCAGTAAGCAATGATCCAAACGCAACCGTAGAGCTAGAGCTAGCTGGGCCGCAAATCGTATGTGTAAAAATTTCGGGCTGGATGGAGTCAGCAGAAAAACGTGTTAAGCCGTTCTTGCTCAGCGCAACAAGAATTTATGTCTTTGCCGATTCGACGCTGATTAAATTCGATCATTGCGCGACGTTCGGCGCAAACATGAATTTGCACGGCATCGCGAAGCTAGGGATGGATTTTACAGGGAGTGGCGCAAAGCTAATCGGCCGCAATCTCGCGGAGCAAGCCCCCTACGCGATTACGCGCGACCCGGAAACCTTTTGGCTTTGGTCGGGAGCCGTTCACGCTGCTAGCGAAACCGACATACAGCCCGCGCATTTATATAAGAACGGGTGGTTGCATTCTGGCGAATTGCTCAACCCGCGTTTGCCCAACGAATATTTCAACGCATGGAAATCACAAACAGATACAACCGAGTGCAAAGCAGAGTATGCACGCGCGGGCAACATGCAAGGCTTGACGATGCGCGCGCAGTTCGGTTTGCAAGTAAGTGCCGCTGCCGATTACACGCAATTGTTCCAAGATAATCCTATCGGTATCGTCGAGCCTAAAGAGGCGTGCCGCTCAAATGTATTCGGGCCGATTGCGCCAAGCGAACAAAGCAATTCAGTTGACCAGTGGGTTATTCGCGCAGCGCTTGGAAACGAAAAGGGAATTAACCGTTACGATGATTATGGCTACTGGAACTATGGGAATTTGCATTCCGAAGAAAACATGAAAAAGGGGCGACCGAGTTTGCACCGTGTTTGGAGCAACGGACACTATCAGCAGAATTCGCTATGGTGGAAGTTGTTTTTTCGCTCAGCAAATTATGATTTGCTCAAATTCGCGCGTATCAGTACCGAATACTATGGCTCGATTGGCATGATTCGTTTTGACGAAATGGCGGGCAAACCCGACGGCTCGCCGGGGCCAGAAACAAAATTCCATGTACCCGGTGCTTTTTTCCACGTCAAAGGTTGTTTACCTTGGGGTGGCAGGGACTACGGCATGGATAGCAACGATATTGATGCGGATTTGATTGGGCATTGGCCCGATCCGACAAGTTTGCTATACGCCTATCTAATCGACGCGGACCCGTGGGCGTTGGACGGCTACAAAGTGTGGGCGGACAATGTAAATTTCTACACGAAAGGCTGGGCGCGCGAGTCGAACACGTCTTTAGTCCATGCGGTGAATTTATACGAATATGGGAGCCGCACGGATGCGTCTCTCTTATCAAAAATTCAAGCCATGATCGTGAGCTTAATGACGTACCCGCTAAAAGACCAAGCGCCGGGGCCGCTATGGCATCCCGAGTGGCTTAGCGTTTATTCTGAGGCGTTTCCCGATGATCTAGTTTTTAAGAATTGGATCATCGCGCAAACGCCGACTGTCATGCCAGCTATTGAGGGTGTTTGGGCGATGGCTCTTGCGGCGACGTTCGCGGACTTAACTGGCGATGTGAAGTATATTAAATCGCAGCAAAGCACT
>OFPG01000113.1_pt1 | contig 10391 bp, 17 predicted proteins | sample 1542501 | NCBI WGS metagenome assembly OFPG01 (sample SAMN05503963, study PRJEB24370) | sediment metagenome | isolation source: lake sediment | place: USA: Lake Hill lake, St. Paul Island, Alaska | collected 2013
AGTCTCTGTGACTGGAGTTCAGACGTGTGCTCTTCCGATCTAAATATAAATTATTGGAATTTTTGATGGGTGATCCTAGATGGTCAAGAGGAAAACTAGAGATTATATGTAATTCTAGTTCTCATTTCAATGCTTATGTTAAATTGGATTATGAAACTATTATTCGGGGAACGGGATATTTATCTATTGATTCTGCTTTAATTGATTTAGATCGTCAAGCAAAGGAATTACTTGATATACTTGATGCTGATGCCTGAAATAACTATTGATAGTGTCTCAATGAAAGTATTAGGATTAGTTACTTATCTTGTATATAAAGCAGGAGGGGTAATTGAGATTGATATGAAAGACTACGAGAAAATCTTGGGTATGGGAGTTGAATTGTCTAAAGTAGAAAGGGATAATAAAATTATTTACAGGGCACAGATTGTGACAAGGTTTGGGAAAAATTAATATGAAGAAAATATTTTTAGGTGTTCTGCATAAATTAGGAGTACATCAATGGACACCATTTATATTTTCCAGATGGCACATAAACTATCCTGGAACTGATTATCCTGTGTATAGGATCAAAGTTCGTCACTGTTTAATATGTAATTTACACAATGAAGAAAAAGATGAATAAAGATAAAGCAGTACATTCATTCAATATTATCAAAGTAAGAACTCCCAAAATGGTAACATTATCAAATGGGATGACCTTTTATAAACAGGAAGATCAAAAGTTCTGGATACCTGAATTTAGTGGATTTATTAAAGCCGCGCCCTATGACAATCATTTCATATTCGAGATACCTGATACCCCTAAAACAAAAGGAATGCCTTCTTATATGTGTTCATGTGGATCATTCGCGGTTATACCAGGGTCGAATGCGTATGCACATTTAGGAAGCCCTGAGGGAATGATGTTAGTCTGTCATTATCATACAACCTATAACCGCCACTCAGATGGAGCCAGTTAGAATGAATGGTATGCCCAATAATCTGGATGAGTTTTATTATATCCATACTACAAAGGGAGAATTTATACTCTTTCATCAAACAATAGTAAAAGGAAAATTTACATTGCAACCTAAAAAGATTACGTCTGTTACTAGCGAAAGAGCAGCAAAGATATTAATTGATGGATTACAATCTGGTAAGATAAGTGAGAATATATTCAATGACTAAAATTGATGTGTTATGTAATGACGGCTCCCCGCTTGGAGTTACTATGAAAACTTTGATGGGAACTGATGAGAAACAGGTGGGATGCGGAGGAGCCGAATATAGCCTTCTCACTTTATGTGAAGCATGGCATAATGCAGGACATGAAGTTATATTATTCAATGATCCTAGAGAACAAAATGCCAGTCCATTTGAACAGCGACCCATAGGAGCATTCGATCCATTTGCTGATCGAGATATTCTCATTGTATTCAGATCGCCAAATCCTAGAGCAATAGCAGCAAAAGGATTAAAGACGTGGTGGAGTTGTGACCAATTCACCAATGGAAGTTTCAAACAATTTGCTCCTATGGTAGATAAGATTGTCTGTATATCTCCATTTCATCAGAAGTATTTCGCTGATACTTATGGCATTGTAAATACGCTATCAATTGATCTCCCAGTGAGAAATGAATATCAAAATCTCAATGGGATTGAGAAAGTACCTAATCGGTTTATATTCACATCTGTTCCAGCGAGAGGGCTAGAAAATTTATGGAGGATGTGGCCTCAGATCAAGAATAAAATCCCTGATGCTTCTGTGGTAATTACATCTGATTACCGTCTATGGGGAACTGGTGATCCTGGTAGTTCTCAATACAGAGTGCAATGGATGTCCAGAAACGATGTAGAATTTCTAGGTGCTGTTCCTAGACCTAGACTAGTTGAAGAAGAACTAAAAGCAGATATAATGTTATACACATCGAACTACGAGGAATTATTTTGCATTTCTGTGGCAGAAGCACAAGTAGCAGGAATATATACGATTACTCCTAACATTGGTGCATTGAGCACTACAAATATGTGTAAAGTATTTCAATTGTCTGCTGATGATCCTAGAACTGATGTAGTATTTGTGGATCATTGTGTAGAAGTATTGAAGGATAGAATGGTATTACAAACTCTTCAATATGATACTAGATGGAAAGCAATAAACAGATTTAGTATAGATAAGATTTTATCTGAATGGGAAACGAGAGTATTCAATGGATGAGAATAAAAAATTAAAGGTTGCCTGGCTTTCTGATCTAGGAATTTTAGGTTCGGGCTATTTGAATTTATCCATTCCTTTGTGTGAAGGGCTTACAAAGAGAGGACACGAAGTAAAAGCCGCTGGATTGGAATATCATGGAGAGGAGCATAATTATAACTTTTCTATTATTCCTTCACAGAATATGCAGGAAGCATTGACAATTATCCAGAACTTATATACTCTTTGGAAATTTGATGTATTAGTAGTTGCTCTGGATATTCCTATTCAGATTAATATCTTGAATATGTTGAGAGGTAGACCATTCAAATATGTAGCATTAGTTCCATTGGAAGCAACTCCACTCTGTATGACTTGGGCAATGGGGATGATGTTAGCAGATAAAATCATGGTTATCTCTGAATTTGGTACTGCTGAGATGAAATCAAAAGGATTGAATGCAGACCACATTCAAATTGGTATTGACACGGAAGCATGGAGAATTCCAACAGCAGAGGAGAAGTCGAAATTACGTCAATCGTTTGGTATCCCTGAGGATGATTATGTAGTATTGACTGTTGCTGATAATCAAGAGAGAAAGAATTTATCTGAAGGTCTCAATATTATTGCTAAGGCATCTAAATCAATTCCTAATATTCGGTATATTATAGTGACTAAGGAACATAATTTTGTCGGATGGAAACTAAGAGATTACGCAAATGATCTTGGCATCTCTGATAGATTAATGATATTTGAACGTGGAATGGGTTTCAAAGAATTGTGGTCAATCTATGCAATGAGTGATGTGTTTCTTTTACCTTCGAAGGCGGAAGGATTAGGTATGCCATTACTCGAAAGTATGTCGATGGGCATCCCCTGTATTGGAACTAACTGCTCTGCTATTACAGAAGTATTAGGAGCAACCAGGGGAGTTGTTGTAGATTATGTTCATATCCATGAGAACCATTCTTATGTCGATTGTTTTGGAAACGGTTATAGGTACATCATCAATGACAATGAGGCAGCAGAAGAACTCATAAGATTATATAGAGATAAAGACCTACAAATTTCTATTGCTAATAATGCTCATACATGGGTAGAACAAAGAAAATGGGATATTGCTATTAGTCAGATGGAAAAAGCATTACAGGAAGTAGTAAAGTGATCGTAGACGCGTTCCAATTTTTTAACGAGCTTGATCTGCTAGACATAAGGTTACATGAACTCTCTGATGTAGTTGATTATTTCGTTCTTGTGGAAGCCACAAGAACGCATTCAGGATTGGAAAAGCCTCTCTACTATGATGATAACAAACAGTTATTTTCTGAGTTTAGTTCTCGTATCCTGCACATTATTGTACAGGATATGCCAACCACAAAGGAAGAAATCAATGCTTCTTTATCATCTCAGGATAGACATTGGTTAGCAAGTAAATATCAGATGGAAGATCATTGGGTCAGGGAGAGATTTCAACGTAATGCTATTATGCGAGGATTAATAGATTGTGACCCTAATGATATTATTATGATCTCTGATGCTGATGAGATTGTGAGAGCATCTATTGTCAAAGACTTAGAGAATATTATCGTAGATGGATCAAATGCAGTAGAGCAAACTTTGAATACTTACTATATCAATTGGCAATGCACAAATATGCCCTGGTGGGGAACAAAGATATTACGTAAGAAATTTATCTCTACTCCTAGTGAAGATAGATTTCATACCCCTGCCGCTAAATATATTATGAATGGTGGATGGCATTTTGGCTATATGGGTGGAGCAGATGCAATCCGAATGAAGATAAAATCCTATGCCCATCAGGAAACAAATATCCCTGAGGTATTGAATAATATAGAGGATAGACTGAAAGATAGAAAAGATGCTCTTGGTAGATTATATGAATACAAAGTAGTTCCATTAGACACTCACTTTCCTCAATATGTGAGAGACAACCAAGATAGGTTCTCACACATGATACACAAAGGAGAATAATGATTACAACTCGTCTAAATCCATCTGTAAATGGGCCTTTACACATCGGACATATATTCTCTCTTTTGGTAAATGAACATTATGCACATGATAATGGGGGCAAGTTTATAGTTCGATTTGATGATACTTCTGTAGCAACACAAGTTATTCCAGAAGAACGAAGAATGAAAATCTTAGGTGAGCAGAGAAAGATTATTGATTGGTTAGATGTTGAAGTGGATGGATGGCAAATACAGAGTGAAGTTGTTCCTGATATACATACAAAGATGCTCATGAAATGGTCGCCTATTATGGATGATATTAATATAGAGTTACCCTATTTTGTTAGAATGGGAACAACTTGGTTGCCATATCCATATCAGGCATGGCAGACAGCGGAGAGGGTATTACTCGATAATATGATAGGTATAACACACGTTATCCGTGGAGAGGAATTTTCTACTGAATATTCTTTGTATCGTTATATGTGTGAAGTGTTTGAGATACCAGCACCTCATTTTATATTTATCCCTAGATTGATGAGTAAGTTTGGTGACATATCTAAAACCAATGGTGGATATACCATTGCTGAACTCAAAGGAAAAGGATATTCAGCACAAGAACTAAAAGATTTGATTGCTGATGCTGTATTGAACTGGCCTACTTATGGTTGGCATTTTCATAATATGAAACCTAATCCTAGAATTGATTTATAGATGAAAAGAATTATTGGGCTAGTTATAATAAACATAGGATTGATAATTGTATTATCCCTGACTACACCTTATTTTCTAACCAAAGATAATCTAGTTGTTCTGGTAGATAATATGGCATTAGAAGCAGTAGCCCTAAGTGGATTTACTTTACTTCTAATTAGTGGTCATTTCGATTTATCCATAGATGGTATTGTAGCACTCACAGGAATAGTTGCTGGAATGTTGATGAACAGAGGAATGTTCTGGCCTATTGCTATGTTCATTGCTATGCTACTCTCTGCTGTGATAGGGACAATCAATGGGTTAGTAGTAGTGAAAGCACGTATCAATGGATTGATTGCTACTCTGACTACATGGTGGATATGTGTAGGATTGAGTTTAGGAATGACCAAAGCCATAGCACCTTACAATTTCCCAAAAGAGTTTCTAATTCTAGGTCAGGCAAGAATTGAAGGACTACGATTTCTAGTTGTATATGCTCTTATTGCTGTAATTATATTATCCTTTGTTTTACATTTTACTCCTCTTGGCGTACACATTTATGCCACAGGAGGAAATGAAAATGCGACTGAAATGATGGGGATAAATACGGTAAAATTGGGTATATGGATGTATGTATTAGTTGGATTATTATCAGGCTTTATAGGTTTGATGACCGCAGCAAGATTGAATGCTGCTAGTCCTGTTGCTGTTGATGGCATGGCATTGAGAGTAATTGCTGCCATTGTCATAGGAGGAGTAAAATTATCGGGAGGTGAAGGGACAATCATCGGAGGGTTACTGGGATTGCTATTGATGCACATTTTGGGTAATTCTATTATTCAACTAGGGATTTCACCTTATTTTCAAAAGATGATTCTAGGAGGAATATTATTGGCGGCAGTTTTAACCGAGAGACTAAGTTTTAAGCGGAGTTGAAATATGTTAATTCCACTTTCAAATGGAAAAACCACAATAATTGATGATGAAGATTTTAAATTGGTTGATGGACATACATGGGGTTGTAGTAGTAAAGGATATGCACAATCAAGAATACAAAATAAATTAATTAGACTTCATCGTTTAATATTGAATCTATCCTATAAAGATGGTGCTGAAGTCGATCATATAAATCGCAACAAATTAGATAATCGTAAAAGCAATCTTAGATTATGTACTACTACTCAGAATTGTGCTAATCGTCAAAGAAGGAGAGATAATATTAGTGGATATAAGGGTGTTCGTTGGAATGTTCCAGCTAAAAAGTGGCAAGCTAGAATTCAGTGTAAAGGAGTGTCTTACCATCTAGGAATATTTAATAAAATAGAAGATGCAGTTATGGCCTATGATATGGCAGCCAAAAATCTATTTGGAGACTTTGCCTGTATAAATGGTATATAATTATATAATACTAGAATTTCAATTTAGGAGCGTATAAAATGGCTAATATGACGAAGTGGTTTGGTTGGTGTCTATGTCTGATTGTATTGGTTTCGTTGGTGGGATGTGCTACGGCAACTCCTACTGCGAAACCCGCCGAAGTCAAGACAGGTGTATATTACTTCTTGGCTGGCAACAACAGTGATCCTTTCTATGTTCCAGGTGTAAAGGGATTTACCGATGCTGGAAATGCTGTTGGAATGAAAACTGAGTTTGTAGGGCCAATGGATTTGAACCTTGCATCTCAGATGAAAACATTTGAGGAATTGGTTGCTAAACCTGATACAAAAGGTATCTTTTGGTATCCAATGGATTTCAATGTTGGAGAACCATTTGTGAAGGCTGCTGTGGATAAAGGCATTCCAATGGTAATTGGTGCTGCTGATAGTCCATTCAAAACTCGAAATGCTTTTATTGGGTATGACAATACTGTATTAGGTAAACAAGCAGGTGCATGGGTATCCAGACTTACAGATTGTAAGGGAAGTGTTGGAGTTGTATCTGTTATTGGGCCTAATCTGGAGGAACGTAAAGCAGGATTTTATGCCTACCTGAAAGAAGTCTGTCCAGATATGAAATTGGTTGAACCTGCAACCCATGATGGTTCTGCTACCAATGCTGCTGCTGTTGTGGATGCTTATATGGTTGCTAATCCCGATCTAACCCTGTTATGGTTCTGTGATGGTGGATCAGGACAACAGGCAGAATTGTGGAAAGACAAACAAGCGAATGGTGTCAAAACTATGTTCCTTGCTATGGATATGCCTCCTGCTACGTTACAGGCAGTCAAGGATGGAATATTCGCAGGAACGGTAGCCCAAGATACTTTTACTGAAGCCTACTGGGGTGTCCTGTTGATGGACGCTTTGAGTAAGGGATTACGTGTTCCTGATACTTTATACTTATCTGCAATTCTCATTGATAAGTCTAATGTAGATAAATTCATTGGGAAGTGATGTAAGTAATGACCTAGTTGTTAGTAGAATAAACCTAACAATTAGGTCAAAGATGTAAGGATTAATTATGGGCTTTCTAAAAGACGATGAGTTTCTTGTTCTGATGTCTCAGCACAAAGAAAGAGCAATTGGGTTTGAGACATACCATGAATTGACTATTCCAGAGAAGTTACGATTGAGAGTAGCAGGCATTCAAACATCTTCTGAGCAACCAGCATGGGCAGTTATCGAACCATCTAGGGGCGAATATAACTTTGATTACTTAGATCGTCTTATTCATATCAATCGTGAAGCAGATATGAGAACGATATTTCATATATCGGGTTGGAGAAATCCTGATTGGATGCCTGTGGAATGGTTGGCAAAGACCAAAGATGGAGTATATGAGAGAGAACTTCTATCCTTCTGGAATGAGGAAGCACAGGAATACTCTGACAACTTTTATAAGATGTTATATGATAAGTATGATGATCCTGATATAGAATTTGTATTCGCAGAGTGGCAAGGTGGCGAAGGTGCAATGCCTCCATCTCAATGTTACTACGATAATGCCGCATTAGAGGATTATAGAAGTACATTCGGTACGTCTGCTGTTCCTGATATTCAAACTCCCGATACATTGTTATGGTTAGGTAAAAAGATCATAAAACATTTTGTTAGAAAGACTGAAATTCTGTATCCACGATATAAAGAGATGTGGAATATGCAACAATATCTTATGGATACATGGACAAAGACCTTTGGTAATTTCGTACATACTGATATACTTAGAAAGTATCACGAATTACATCCTGATGGATTAATAGTTTTACTTCAATATACCTATTATGATGATTCTCATCACGATGATAATGTTCAATTTGTGGATAGATTGAGAGAAGAAACAAAGTGTGAGACAATAGTAGAAGCAATGTTCAGTAAAGGATTACCTGAAACTACTCCAAAAGCAATTGCTCATGGATTTAGAGGACAGATACTTCATCCTGCCCGTGATCCTGGTAGCAAATTAGAGGACTGGGAGGTTGACAATATAAGAAACTCTCATCAACTTTGGATGCAGAGTAAAGGATTAAGATGATAATTAAAGATGTGTATGTAACTGAATATGGTGAAGATTTGGCTTATCAGACTTATTTTGTTAAGTTTGAATTGGTAAATGATACACTAGAAAATATTCTAGATTGGAATAAATTATTTAGGAAATTCTTTACTGATAATCAACCTATAAAATTAACTATAGAAGTGGATGACTAATGAAAATCATAGTCGTTATTAGATCATTCAATGAGGAACGTAACATTGTAAAGTGCTGTAATGCTTATCCTTTCTCAGATAAAATTCTTATTGCTGATGGAGGATCAACAGACAATACAATATCCATAGCACAAGAATATAAGAATGTAGAAGTAAGACCTTATCTAAATACAGTACCATGCAAGAATGGTATCTTTCGTAATCCCGATGGGCCTCACATCAATTTCCTTTTGGATTGGGCAAAAGAAGAACAAGCTGATTGGATCATCCTTCAGGATTGTGACCAACGACCTAACAAATATCTAAAGCAAGATGCTAGAGATATATTAGAGAAATCAGAGAAAGATTTCATCCTGATTACACAATTATTCTTATGGGGATCAGATCAATATTTCCCCGATCTATCTGGTTATCCTAATTGGATGCAAGGATTATGGGGATGGAGAGCAAGCATCAATCTTCGAGTGATTGATAAAATGCCCCATTTTGAATTTAGTTATGATGGTGTCAGGTCTATTGATATCAATCAAACAGGAAGGATACAGAATGTAATGCCTCCCTATTGTTATATGCACTTTGGATGGCCTACTGAGGAACAGACACAGAAACATTTAGAATACTATCGAAAATCAGGATTGATTGGTAGTATGCTTTCGCCGCTCCAATTCGGAGGCAGATTATCTCCATTGCCAGAGTGGGCTTATGAATAAAGGATTATTATGAGTAAAAAGAATAAGCATAAACAAACTATAAATTCACCAAAAAAACAACCAGAACTATTGAGTATCGTTATAGCAGTATATGGAAGATTTGATCTATTAGATAGATGTCTAAAAGCAATTCCTGACGCTGCTGATGGTATCACTTATAATATCGTTCTGGTAGATAACAATAGTCCAGAGCAAGTAGAAGCAGATATTTTCTATCAATCCATATCGGATAATACTCATATTTTGCCTATTATCCGAAACAAAACGAACATTGGATTTCCGAAAGCATGTAATCAGGGAGCAAAAAGATCAAACTCTCCATTACTATTTATGCTCAACTCTGATGTAATACTTGAACCACAGAGTATAAAGTATATGGTTCAACAATTAGATAATCCTAAAGTGGGAGTAGTAGGAATGAAACTTCTATTCCCTGAATATGCAGAGGGATTGACACAAACTAAAACTGTTCGTCCTGCTGGAAAAGTTCAGCATGTAGGACTAGAAACAAATATCCGTGGAGAGTTTTATCATATATTTTTAGGATGGAACAAAGATCATCCAAAGGTATGTGAGACACGATCCACATATGCTGTAACTGGTGCAGCATTAATGACCAGACGTATCTTATGGGAAAGGATTAAGGGTTTCAATGAAGATTATGGATTAGGAACTTTCGAGGACGTAGATTTTTGTCTCTCTGTTCGTGAACTAGGATTGGATGTCATGATAGAGACAAAATCAATTGGTACACATTTTACCAATGCCACAGCGGAGAAGTATCAAATTGGGTATCCTATGGAACAAAACAGAATGTTACTTCTCCGCAGATGGGCAAACAAATTAAATTATAGTGAAATATCGAGATTGTAACATGGACACACAACCACAAGAACCAAAGAGTTACATATTCATAAAATTTGCTGATATAGGATCAGTAGTCATGGATTTTATAGCAAATGGTGTAACACCTTTGCAAATGCTTGCAATGGCACATTATCTTGAAGTGAAAGGCAAGAATGCCTTGATACAGCAAGAAAATGAAAGATTAGAAAAGGAGGAAGCAAAAAATATTGCAAGACCCAAACCTGGAATATTAATTCCTGATTAATGATATAATTCATACCATACATAGGGAATAACTAAAGATCGGAAGAGCGTCGTGTAGGGAAAGAGTGTAGATCTCGGT
>OFPG01000114.1_pt1 | contig 10378 bp, 12 predicted proteins | sample 1542501 | NCBI WGS metagenome assembly OFPG01 (sample SAMN05503963, study PRJEB24370) | sediment metagenome | isolation source: lake sediment | place: USA: Lake Hill lake, St. Paul Island, Alaska | collected 2013
AGCTTGACCTTCCGCTGGTGCAGGCCGACAACCTGTTCGCCGCGATGGCCGGCCATGAAGCCTTGGTGGCGTTTCATGCCAGCTTGAAGATGCTGGCGATCGCCTTAACCAAGATCGCCAATGACATCCGCCTGATGGGCAGCGGGCCACGCGCGGGCCTGGGCGAACTGCAGTTACCAGCGAATGAGCCCGGCAGCTCCATCATGCCCGGCAAGGTGAACCCTACCCAGGTCGAGGCGCTGACCATGGTCTGCGCCCAGGTGATGGGCCACGATGCCGCGATTGGCTTTGCCGCAAGCCAGGGGAACTTCGAGCTTAATGTCTACAAGCCGCTCATCGCACTGGACACCATCGACAGCGTGCGCCTGCTGGCTGACGCGATGCGCAGCTTTGCGCAGCACTGCGTTGCGGGCATCACGGTCAACGCTGCTCGCCTGCAGGAACTGCTGCAGGATTCCCTGATGCTCGTCACAGCGTTGGCGCCGCATATCGGCTACGACCGTGCGGCGCAGATTGCCAAATACGCCCACGACCAGGACACTACGCTGCGCGAAGCAGCACTGGCGCTCGGCGCCGTGAGCGCAGAGCTGTTCGACGCTTGGGTCGACGCTCGCCGGATGCTCGGCCCGCGGACCAATTAGAGACTATAGTGCTGCCGCGTTCTGCGCAGAACGGCACGGTGGTGACCCTCAAACATCCACCAAAACAGCGAAAAACTGCTGATATGTTCGCCACCGCACGGAAAGCAGCATGGCATGTATCTAAGCTGTATGTATTCCGATTGCGACAACCCAAGTCATAACGGTTTGTTCTGGGTTGGCTCAAAACCAACCACACCACGATTCTCCAATCTTTAAGGATTTCTTATGAAATACACGATGCTCATTTCCGCGTTACTCGCCACGCTCAGCCTGGCTGCTTGTGACCGACCCACTGTGGTCAACGTTCCCACCACACCGGTGGCTGTGCCCGGACCCGCTGGCCCGACTGGAGCCACTGGCGGCCAGGGCGCAACGGGTACCCAGGGCAACGAAGGAAGCAAAGGTGCAACCGGAAAAACGGGTGACAGCACCACGGTAATCGTGATGCCACCGGCTTCAGCGCCAGCGAACTGAATCAATTCATTAAATATTCAAGGAGATACTCATGAGCTTAGGCACCATACTGCTGATCGTCCTGATTCTGATGCTGATCGGATCCGTTCCGAGCTGGCCACATAGCCGCGGCTGGGGCTACGGACCCAGCGGGGGCTTGGGCCTCGTGGTGATCATCGTTGTCATCCTGTTGTTGACCGGACGGCTTTAAGCCCGGATGCGCCTGTTCTCGACCGCACCTTCTATTGATTGGTGGGGTCGAGCGTGGCCGATGGGCGGTGAATTTCAGAAGCCATCACCATTGGACCCGGCGTCTGATCGCGACCCTGCCTGGGCCAGCACGGCCTCTGCTGATTGCAGCAAGCCGCCTGCGCCCGTTTCGGAAGATGCGGGCGTGACCAGTCTGGCGTATGAGCTTGAAGTTACCGTCGATCGCGCGAACGACCCATCAGGCTGAGCAACGCCATCACTGCCGCGCCGGCGGCTGCGGCGATCAGCAGTGCCTTGACCGGTTCATGCTTCACATAACTTACCGTACTGTCAGAGACACGCAGTGCCCCGTCGCGCAAATGCTTCGACGTATTGACCACGCTATCCACACCACGATGCGCCAGCGCACTGGCTTGCTCGTTGGCGCGATTCAGCACGGTTGAGGCCTGGTCGGCGAGATGGTGGTACTGCTCTGAGGGCTTATTGGTGAACATGATGACTCCTTCAAGTTAGGATGAATTCAATTTGGATCCGGTCGCTTTAACGGCGGTCAGGAAATGGCAATCGACACGCTGTCAAACCGTGGTTTTAGCGCTTTCTGATAAGCCCAAACAGAAAACTGGCTACAGCCAGGATTGCAAAAACGATAAACAGGATCTTGCCGATTTCCACGGCACTGGCGGCAATGCCGCCGAATCCGAACAAGGCAGCGATCAGTGCAATAACAAAAAAGACGACGGCGTAGTGCAACATGGCAAGGCTCCTGATTTGACGGGGGAAAACACCCGCCCGGGTAGATAAAGCTCGCAGGGTGTCCCACTGCGATGCATCGAGTGTGATCCTTGCCGCAGTTTCCGGCGATAGGCTGCCCCGCCGCGGGACTGTCGGGGAAGTTCGTGAGCCCACGTAGGACGCCGCTGACAGGTTCCCAATGGGAGCGTGACACGGGTCTATCTACCCTCTACTGGCTCAAGGACTCATGTTCAGTGATGAGAGTCGAATCTGGCAGCCTCGCTTCAATCACCGTGCCGCGCCCTGGCGAGGACACCACCACCAGGGTTCCCCCTTGGGCTTCGACACGAAATCGCATACCGACCAGCCCGTAGGCAGAATTCGGTGGTACGGTGGTGTCGAAGCCGACGCCATCGTCACGAATCGATATCTCCACATAGTTCTCGTGCTTGGCCAAGCTGACCCATACGTGGTGCGCCCGGGCGTACTTGGTGATGTTGGTGATGGCTTCCTGCACCAGGCGATAAACCGTCAATTCGGCAGTCGGCTCCAGGTCGACTGGCTCCAGTGCACATTGGACCTCGACGCCTGAGTGATCGGCGAACTCGCGGGCCAGGATTTCCAGTGTCGCCGCCAGCCCCAGATTGCTCAGTGCCGAAGGTCGCAGGTCTTCGATGATGCGACGCCCCAACGCAATGCCGCTGTTAAGCGTTTCGACCAAATGCGCGAGCAACACCAGGGCTTCAGGTGCCGTGCCGGCAAGCCGTGACTTGATGCGGGCCGCGTCGAGCTTGGCTGACGTCAGCAGGGCACCCAGTTCGTCGTGCAAGTCGCGCGCCAGGCGGTGGCGCTCGTCCTCGCGCGCGGTTTGCAGGTGGTGGGTCAGTTCGGTCAACTGCGCTGTGCGGTGTTTCACCTCGGTTTCCAGTCGGTCGCGCTCCGCCTGCACCTGACGTCGCAGCCCCTGTTGCCGCCGTTCGAGCGCGAAAGGCCGCCTCAAGACCATGAAGAGGGCAAACAGGCTGAGGGTACTCAATAGGACCACGCCAACGCGATTGAGCCTGAGCGTCTGAAGGAGGTCGTCGCGCTTGGCCGCCACATGCCGAGCCTCATGCTCGAGCAACTCGGCGCTAATCGTCCGGATGGCATCCATCTGCTCCTTGCCGATATCGCTCAAAACGATTTCCCTGGCCGAGTCAACCCGGCCTTCTTCATACAGGCGGATCGTCACCGCAATCTCCGACAGCCTGGTCTCGATCAAGGCATGCAGCTTTTCGAGCGCCTCCCTGGAAGTTGGTTCTTTGCCGTAATACCGGTCCAGCACCAGAAACGACTCATCAATTTGTTTACGCGCATTGGCATAAGGCTGAAGGTATTCCTCGCGGCTCGTCAGCAAATAGCCGCGCTGGCCGGTTTCGGCGTCCAGAATGCTGCGCTGCAAGGCGAGGATGCTCATGTGTGCCGACCCTGCCGCGCCCATTTCATCGAGCGTACCGACCGACTGCCAATACGAGCCTTCGCTGATGAACACCATCGCCGCCGTTGCAGCACAGGCCAGCGGGAAGACAATCGGGTAACGTTTGACAACCTTGAAAACATCCATCTTCAGCCCTCACCCCAAAATGTGGGATCATTCACCATGAACTTGTACCCCACACCATGATTCGAATCGCCATCGTTGACGACCATGCCATGGTTCGTGCCGGGTTGCGCCAGTTTTTCGCCGACCAGATGGACTTCTCCGTTGTAGCCGAAGCGGCAAACGGTCGCGAGGCGCTCGACATCGCGCGCAAGGGAGAAGTCGATGTGATCGTAATGGACATCTCCATGCCAGACCAGAGCGGGGTCGATGCGCTGGTAGCGATCAAAGCTCGCGCCCCCGACCTGCCGGTGCTGATCCTGAGCGGTTTTCCGGAAGAGCATTACGCCACCACGTTGCTGCGCCAGGGCGCCAGCGGCTATTTGAACAAGGACTGCGACCCGGAAGAAATCGTCAAGGCGATCCGTACGGTACACCGCGGCAGAAAGTACATCACCGCAGGCGTAGCCGAGCGTCTGGCGGAGGGCCTGAGCGGTGGTGGCGACATGCCGCTTCATGAGCAACTCTCGGAGCGGGAGTTGCAGGTATTCCTGCGGCTGGCCAAAGGTGAGACCATCGGCCACATGGCCGTCAGCATGTCGCTCAGCGTCAAAACGGTCAGCACCTATCGCACCCGTGTGATGGAGAAAATGAAACTCGAATCCAACAGTGATTTGACCTATTACGCGCTGAAAAACGGCTTGATTCAGTAGCTACACTCAGACCAATGCGCCATGACCGGTTTCGCCGGCCGCCAGCTGGCCGCAGTACACAATCAGCGCATCTATCTCGTTGGACTTGTCGAACACCCTGTCCGCACCCAGTTCCAGGCATTTGCGTCGAATGTCCTGAGTAGCGTAGTTGCTCAGCACCACCACGTTGTGCCGTCGCGGCAACATGTTTACGGCCCTGAGCACGCCCAAACCAGAGCCACCTTTCAAGAAGATGTCGACGATTACCAAGTCGACATGGCTGCTCGGCCGCGTGAGCCACTGCACCGCTGTCAATTCGTCCTCGGCCGTCCCAACCACCTCGACTGGTACAAGTTCTTCCAGCGCGGCGATCAGGCTCTCGCGAATAACCGGGTTGTCTTCGACGATATAGGTCTTGAGCTGGGGCATGAACTTGCGGTGCTTCTGTAGAGTCCGGCGGCTGTGGCCTCAGCCCTGCATTACAGTGATAGCTATTGCCGAAACAATTCGTCGCTGGTGAAATGCAAGACATCGGTAAGAGATAAAAACTTGCCTGAGTATGCCTTTGAAAGGGGCGCTCGGCCATTAGTCGCCAGCGCGTCTTCTTGTCGGATGATTCCTACACCGTCTGATTTTCATGCAGACAGCCCTGCGGCGGGTCATGCATGTAGGAAATCTACTACCTCAACTGGTGGCGTTATCTGCTGCTCGCGCTGTACAACGCACCCCATACTGGCATCACCTCATCAACTCGTTCAAAAAGGAGCATCTATGAGTATCGTCGCCTTGTTGATGGTTGCTATCGCCGTCCTTCCCGCGCTTGGCCTGGTTACATGGGTCTGGCTTACCACTGCCAGCGAGTCTGATGACCTAGGGTCATTCGTCGGATTCGACGGCATGCACTTCGACGGTTTGGAAGGCCACCTGACCCGAACGGGCTTTGACAGACGGCGCGTCTTCCGCTCCACCCGCCGAATCACCTGAGTGAGCCGGCGATGTGAATCGCTGATAACTCCGTCGCCAACGCGGGCAGCTGTGTTCTTTTCCTGCGCGATCATTCCAGCCCCCGCCCCAAGTCGTGCCGCATTGCTGCGGCAAACGCAATGAGTGCAATTTGCCAATTGCCAGCCGCGCCATAAAAAATAGCGTTCCGGTACCATTCGGCATGACCCAACATCTCCACATACTCACTGGCGCGTCGCGCGGCATGGGGCTGGCCATAGCAGAGCAGCTTCTGTCAATAAATAACTTTGTACTTTGCATTTCCCGCAACACGAACGAAGTACTGGCAGCCCGTGCTGCCGAACTGGGCAGCAAGCTTGAGCAATGGCCACTGGACCTGGAACACAGCGTTGAGGCCGCCGCCATGTTGACGCAGTGGCTGCGCAGCCGCGAAACAGGTTCGTTTACCGGTGCAACACTCATCAACAATGCGGGAGTCATCCCCAGCATTGCTCCGCTGAGTGCGTCTGATCCGAGCGATCTGGCCCGGGCTCTGCGTGTGGGCCTGGAAGCCCCCTTACTGCTCACTGCGGCGTTTTTGCGCGCGACAGAACCATGGAACATACCGCGCAAAGTACTCAACATTTCGTCCGGATTGGGCCGCCGACCCATGGCCTCGCAGGCAGCCTATTGCGCTGCCAAGGCCGGCATGGACCACTTCACACGGTGTCTCGCGCTGGACGAGGCACTCAAACCCAATGGCGCAAAAGCCTGCTCGCTGGCACCTGGCGTGATCGATACCGACATGCAGCGCCAACTGCGCCATGCTGACGCGTCGGCTTTTCCGGATCACAAGAATTTTATTGACCTCAAAGTCAACAGCCAACTGACATCGCCTGCTGAAGCGGCAGCTCAAGTGCTTGCGTACCTTGCACGACCGGACTTTGGCCGCAATTCCATTGGGGATATACGCGATTGACAGGCCGACAGGCAGTCAATACAGGAGGTGCTGCACGGACACCAACATTGCAGCGCTGCTTTCAAAGCAAATGATCGGTAGTATCTAGGTATCCGTTTTGCCGCACACTATGCGAAGATTTTTATATATTTCTCAATTTAGGAGACTCCCATGGGCCGTGAAGTTGTTGTAGTCAGTGGCGTGCGCACCGCCATTGGCACCTATGGCGGCAGCCTGAAGGATATTCCCCCCACCGAGCTGGCCACTCAGGTTGTACGCGAGTCATTGGCACGCGCCAACGTGGCCGGCGCCGACGTGGGCCATGTGGTGTTTGGCCATGTGGTCAATACCGAGCCGAAGGACATGTACCTCTCGCGGGTGGCTGCGGTGAACGGCGGTTGCGCTGAGGGCACGCCAGCGTTCAACGTCAACCGGCTGTGCGGCTCAGGCCTGCAGGCCATCATTTCGGCCAGCCAGTCCATTTTGCTGGGTGACACAGATATCGCCATCGGCGGTGGCGCCGAAAACATGAGCCGCGGGCCCTACGCCAGCCTCACGGCTCGCTGGGGCGCTCGCATGGGCGACACAAAAATGGTCGACATGGTGGTGGGCGCGCTGCACGACCCCTTTCACGCCATTCACATGGGCGTGACCGCCGAAAACATCGCGGCCAAGTGGGGCATCTCCCGCGAGCAGCAGGACGCACTGGCTGTCGAAAGCCACAACCGGGCACAACGCGCGACCGAAGCCGGTTACTTCAAGGACCAGATCGTCCCTGTCATGCTGAAGAGCAAAAAGGGCGAAGTGGCCTACGCGACGGACGAGCATTTCCGTCCCAATTGCACCTTGACGGATATGGCCAAGCTCAAGCCAGTGTTCATCAAGGAGAACGGTACCGTGACCGCAGGCAATGCTTCAGGCATCAACGATGCCGCAGCCGCGGTGGTGCTGATGGAAGCCGGCACCGCCAAGGCGCGAGGCCTAAAGCCGTTGGCGCGCCTCGTGGCCTACGCCCACGCCGGCGTGGATCCCAAATACATGGGCATTGGTCCGGTTCCGGCAACGCAAAAGGCATTGCAGAAGGCGGGGCTCACCGTGAAAGACCTGGACGTGATTGAGGCCAACGAAGCCTTTGCCGCGCAGGCATGCGCCGTCACACGCGACCTGGGCTTGGACCCCGCCAAGGTCAACCCCAATGGCTCAGGCATCTCGCTGGGCCACCCCATTGGCGCCACCGGCGCGCTCATCACCGTCAAAGCGCTGTATGAACTGCAGCGAATTGGCGGCCGATACGCGCTGGTGACCATGTGCATCGGTGGCGGCCAGGGTATTGCCGCCATTTTTGAACGCGTATCCTGATTTCGACACTAACAACCGGAGCTGGGCCGTGACGCATAACAAGCACTGGAGTCTGGGCGCCAAACTGGCGCTGGTGGGCGCGCCCTTTCTGCTGCTTGCTTTGCTCTCAACGGCTGCCACGTTGTGGGTGTCTTGGCAGCTCGACGGCGGCGCTGCCGCGGTTAATGAAGCCGGCCGGATGCGGATGCAGTCCTACAGGATGTCCCTTTCCATTGGGACAGGGGAAACAAGTGCACTGGCCGAACAGGTCAAGGAATTTGATCAGAGTCTCGCCGTACTGCGAAGTGGCGACCCTGAGCGTCCTCTGTTTGTGCCTTGGGACGACACCGTGCGCGCACGGTTCGAGACGGTCCAGCAAGACTGGACGACCTTCCGGACCCGCTGGATTGATGCCAAGCCAAGCGCCCTGCGTGATTTGCGCTCTGAGACGGTCGCCTTCTCTTCACACATTGACGCCTTGGTCACGGCCATAGAGTCCCACATGGCCCATTGGACGGCCATGCTTCATTTGCTGCAGATGACCATGTTGGCAATGGCCATACTGGGCGCGGCGGTTGTGCTCTTCACAGGGTATCTTTTTGTTCTGGAACCGGTCGGCCAGCTCAAACAGGCGATTGAAAAAATCCAGCTGGGTGATTTTGGCGCCCGTGTAGAGCGCGTAACAACTGATGAATTCGGCACGCTGGCTGACGGGTTTAACGGCATGGCAGAACACTTGCAGTCCATGTACCGTCATCTGGAACGCAAAGTGGCGGAAAAGACCGCTCAACTCGAAGAAAAACATGAACGGCTGGAAAGCTTGTACGAGGTAACAGCCCTGGTCGCGAAAGCCACCTCGCTGGACGAATTGGCACAGGGCTTTGTAAAAAGCATTACCCGGATTGCCCGCGCAGATGGTGTCGCGTTGCGTTGGTCCGACCAGGGCAACCAGCGCTACTTGATGCTGGCAGCCCATGGTCTGCCAAACTCCATGGTCGATGCAGAGCTATGTATCGACAAAGGTGACTGTCATTGCGGAGCCGTATTCCCCGGAGCGGGATTGCGGGTTATTCCGATCCAGTCTGTGGTGGACTCGTCACTCCAGCATTGCGCAAAAGCCGGTTTTGAAACGGTGGTCAACATCCCTGTGCGTCTGCACGAACGGCTGATGGGAGAAGTGGATCTTTTTTTCCATGCCAGAGTCAGCCCATCACCGGCGGAACGGTCTCTCCTGGAAGCGCTCAGCAGCCATCTCGCCGGCGCCATGGAGAACCTGCGCCTCAACGCGCTGGAAAAAGAAGCCGCCGTGTCGCAAGAGCGCCACTTGCTGGCCCGGGAGCTGCACGACTCGATCGCCCAATCGCTGGCATTTCTCAAGATTCAAGTGCAGTTGATGCGCGATGCAGTGCAATCCGGCAACTCGGTAGAAATGAAGCAGGTACTGGAAGAAATTGACGCGGGGGTACGCGAAAGCTATGGCGACGTGCGCGAACTGCTGATGCACTTCCGTACCCGCACCAACACCGAAGACATTGAGCCAGCGCTGGCCACAACTCTGCGAAAATTTGAACACCAGAGCGGTATGAAAGCGTCCTTGACCATGCAGGGGCAAGGCATGCCGCTGTCACCCGACCTGCAAATTCAGGTGCTGCATATTGTTCAGGAAGCATTGTCCAATGCCCGAAAACACGCCCGGGCATCGCAAGTGTGGCTCGATGTACAGCAGCAACCCGCATGGCGCTTTGAGGTGCGTGACGACGGCGTCGGTTTTAGCCCCGACAACGACCAACTCGATGAAACCCATGTCGGTCTTCGCATCATGACGGAGCGAGCGCAGCGCATTGGTGCTGAACTGGACGTAATCTCCACCCCGGGTCATGGCAGTTCCATCGTTCTCACTTTGCCGCCACCCGCCCACCCCATGCCCATGACTACGCATACAACGCGCGATTCCAGCGTTGTTGCGGCATGAATCCTGTTATGCGGGAAGCCGATCTGTCTCCCATTCGAATTCTGGTGGTAGACGACCACACCCTGTTCCGGCGCGGCTTGACGGCATTGTTGGCGCGCGACCCGCGCTTAAGTGTCATCGGTGATGCGGCCGACGCAGGTCAGGCGCAGCGAAAGGCCCAGGAGCTTCAACCTGACCTCATTCTGCTGGACAACCACTTGCCTGGCGTGAACGGTGTGGACGCCTTGCCCGCACTGATTGAGGCGGCACCTGGCGCCCGCATCCTGATGTTGACCGTCAGCGAAGACGAAAACGACCTCGCCGCAGCGTTGCGTGGCGGCGCGGCCGGCTACCTGTTGAAAACCATCGAAGGCGATGCCTTGACTGCGGCTATTCAACGCGCCATGCAAGGGGACAGCGTCGTGGCGCCAGAGATGACGAGCAAGCTGGTGGCCGCTTATCGTGGGGCGACAATGGGTGCTCCTGCAGGCAGCGGCTCGGGCGCCGTCGTAGCGCCCGCAATCCGTGCAACGACAGCCGAACAGTCAATTGCAAGCCTGTCGCCGCGCGAACTCGATATATTGCGTGGCATCGTACGGGGCGCCAGCAACAAGGAGATTGCGCGCGAACATGGCATTGCGGAAACCACCGTCAAGATCCACGTACAGCACGTCCTGCGCAAACTCGACGTCAGCTCCCGTGTTCATGCCGCCGTCATAGCAACCGAGAACGGTCTGCTTTGATCTGGCGCAAACAATCGCAATAACGGCTCCTCCATAGTTCTTCAGAACTATGCCGTGGATGTGCCGGGTAGTTCTATTTACCTGAGGCGCCGCTCCTTCAGAGGGATGCCAATTTAGGGCAGATCGGAAGAGCGTCGTG
>OFPG01000115.1_pt1 | contig 10369 bp, 9 predicted proteins | sample 1542501 | NCBI WGS metagenome assembly OFPG01 (sample SAMN05503963, study PRJEB24370) | sediment metagenome | isolation source: lake sediment | place: USA: Lake Hill lake, St. Paul Island, Alaska | collected 2013
AGATCTACACTCTTTCCCTACACGACGCTCTTCCGATCTGGCGTTTCAGCGGGCTTGACTTCAGCCGGAGCGGCGGCGACAGGAGCCGCCGCCGGGGCTTGGGCCCATGCAGCGGTGCCACCCGCCAGAAGACTCAAACCCAGGGTAAGGGAGGCCAGTAGTTTTTTCATGTTGGTTTCTCGTATCTGTTGTGCGAGGGCGTTACAGCGCTTCTTTGCCGGTCTCACCGGTGCGGATGCGAACGACTTGCTCAAGGTTGTAGACAAAGATCTTGCCGTCGCCAATCTTGCCGGTGCGGGCTGCGCCCTCCACCGCTTCGATGACACGGTCCACCAGTTCGTCGGAAATGGCGGCTTCGATCTTGACCTTGGGCAAAAAGTCCACCACGTACTCGGCTCCCCGGTACAGCTCGGTGTGGCCTTTTTGACGGCCAAAGCCCTTGACTTCGGTCACGGTGATGCCCTGGACGCCGATGGCGGAGAGCGCTTCGCGCACCTCGTCCAGCTTGAAGGGCTTGATGATGGCGGTTACGAGTTTCATGGGTTCTCCTCGGAGTGAAACGGTGATCAGAAGCTGTATTTCAGGCCGACCACCACGGTGCTCTTGCCCAAATTGTCTCGCGGCGCGACTTTGTAAAAAGCATCCTTGGCATCGGTCCCGACGGCGGCGACCGAGGCCGACAGTCCATTGCCAAAGTCCTTGGCCAGCGTCACAGAGTAGTCCGTGTAGTCACCCGCGTCATTGGCGATATTGGGAATGGTTTGACGACCCAGGTGGGGTGTCAGCGTGAAGCTGTTGCCAAGGTCAATGTTCGCAGCCACTTCAAGGTACTGGCTGCCGGAGCTGTTCGCATTGGCAATGAAGTTGCTGACGCTGCGGCTGTACTTGGCTGTGAACATGCCATAGGTCAGGGCGCCATAGACTTCGGTTGTGTTTGCATTCGCGAGGCCAGCCACGTTCGCCGTGGTGTTGCCTGGGTATTGGTAGGTGATCACGCCGACATCAAAGGCGACATCCTTGGTGATTTCGCCTTTGTAGCCGCCATACAAGTCAATTTCAAGTGAGCCGTCTGTGGCGCCGGCGTAATCCTTGATCCAGTTGATGTTGGAGCCCCAGACGCCAAGGTAGAAACCGCTTTTGTGAGCGAAGTCAGCGCCCGCTTGCAGCGCCGGGTTGAACGAGGTTTGCGCGATGCCGCGGAAGCGGTAGTCGCTGGTGACGCCCACGTTGTACGACAGCGTGTAGTCAGGCTCGGGCGCTTTGGTCTGCGCCATGGCTGCGGTGCCGGCAAGCAGTGTGGTCAGGACAAGTGCGGATGTTGCTTTCAGTTTCATAGAGTTCTCCAGGTGAGTTAAGGGATGCAAGCGATAAGCACAGTCCGTGCCAGATGTATCCCCACTACATGCTGCGCCACGGTGCACCGATTCAGGAGGCCTGCGTTAAGATATCTGTATAAAAATACAGTAAACACCATGTTGGTGCGCACTGGACTGACGCGGTTTTCCATATGCACCTTTTTGGAGAGGATTCCTCATGAGTTTGTCTTTGGTGCAAAGCCGCGCCCTGCTGGGGCTGGATGCGGCGGCAGTCACGGTCGAGGTGCATCTGGCCAATGGCCTGCCCAGTTTCACGCTGGTGGGCTTGGCGGATGTGGAGGTCAAGGAGGCCCGGGAGCGGGTGCGTTCGGCCATCCAGAACTCGGGGCTGGAATTTCCGCACAACAAACGCATCACCGTCAACCTGGCCCCGGCCGATCTGCCCAAGGACTCCGGGCGTTTTGACCTGCCGATTGCGCTGGGTATTCTGGCCGCCAGCGGGCAGATCGATGCGGCCCGACTGGCCGGCCATGAATTTGCCGGGGAGTTGTCTCTGTCAGGTGAATTGCGGCCGGTGCGCGGCGCGCTGGCCATGAGTCTGGCCTTGCATGCTGGCCGGGTCGTGACCCAACTGGTATTACCACCTGACAGCGCGGAAGAGGCCGCGCTGGTACCTGATGCCCAGGTTTACAGCGCCCGGCACTTGCTGGACGTGGTCCGTCATTTTTTGCCGCAGGTCGCGGATGCCCCGCCGCCTGAGCCCGCGCCCGGATGGTCGCGTGTCACGGCAACATTACAGTCCAATGCCGTCCAGTACCCGGATCTGGCCGATGTGAAAGGCCAAATGGGTGCGAAACGTGCGCTGGAGATTGCCGCCGCCGGTGGTCACAGCCTGCTGTTGATGGGGCCTCCGGGATCGGGCAAGTCCATGCTGGCGCAACGTTTTGCGGGTCTGCTACCGGCCATGACGACGGATGAAGCCCTGCAAAGTGCGGCCGTGGCCAGCCTCGGTGGGCGTTTTTCACTGGCGCGCTGGGCCCAGCGACCGACGTGCAGCCCGCACCACACCGCGAGTGCCGTGGCCCTGGTGGGCGGCGGCTCGCCGCCGCGGCCGGGAGAAATTTCACTGGCGCACCATGGGATACTTTTTCTGGATGAATTGCCCGAGTTCCCCCGCGCTGCGCTGGAAGCCCTGCGGGAGCCGCTGGAGTCGGGCACCATCACGATTTCGCGTGCGGCACGACGGGCGGAGTTTCCGGCCCGTTTTCAATTGATCGGGGCCATGAATCCCTGCCCCTGCGGCTATCTGGGATCGACGCAAAAGACCTGTCGCTGTACGCCCGACCAAGTGTCGCGCTACCAGGGCAAGCTGAGCGGCCCGCTGATTGACCGCATTGACCTGCACGTGGAAGTGCCTGCCGTGTCGCCGGCGGATCTGCTGCAAGCCCGGGCGGGTGAATCAAGCGCCACCATCCGCGAGCGATGTACGGCGGCCCGCGAGCGCGCTGTGCAGCGCCAGGGCAAGGCGAACCAGGCCCTGCAAGGCCAGGAAATCGATGCGTATGTGTTGCTGGATGACGCGGCCGTCAAGTTCCTGAATGTCGCCGCCGCCCGCCTGGGCTGGTCAGCGCGTAGTACGCACCGGGCGTTGAAAGTGGCCCGCACCATCGCCGACTTGGCGGGTGCGCGCACTACGCAGGTCACGCACGTGGCAGAGGCAATGCAATACCGGCGGTCACTTGCGCAAACGGTTGGGACGTGACTTCTGGGCCGAAGGCAACAGGCCACTGAACATGTCGGTGATGGTCAAAAGGCGCGTCTTGGCGGCAGACTCCCCCAGCAGGCCGGCCAGCAAAATCATTATCTCGGTACGCAGATACCACAGGGCCTGAATGTCTGGCGCATACAGCACCCGGGCCCAGACCCGCGCAAGGTGGTGGCTCTCGCCCAAACCGGCAAGACTGTCCAGCATCGCCTGACGAATTTCCTTGATGCGGCTTTCGGGGCTCAGATCAGGCGCAGACTCACCAAACAGGCTCATCAGGCTGGATGCGAATTTTGATTTTTTCCAACTCATGATTGTTGTATTTGGCAAGGGTTGCGGGTCTGCGACTCGCCTGCACACCGTACAACCGCGAAGGGGCATGGCGTTTGCGTTATCGCAATGAACTGGCCGTATTGAACCACCAAGGCGCCTTGCCGGTCGTATCATTTAGTGATGACTTGTAACGGTCTACTTACAGATTTCTGCTTCGCTACGAAATTAATAGCTGCTTGCGACCAATCTGCGTGGGCTGGACCACTGTTTTGGAGACTGAATTTGCCATAATCCGCCGATGGAAAACACCGCTCAACACGATGGCCGCCTTGTGGGCTGGCTGTCGCTGGCGCAGCTGATCAGCTGGGGCAGCGTTTTTTACACTTTCTCACTGGTGATGGAGCCGCTGGAGCGTGAGTTGGGTTTGAGCCGGGCCCAGTCGTCGCTGGCATTCAGTCTGGCGTTGCTGGTCGAGGGATTGCTGGCCTATCCGGTGGGCCGCTGGATTGACCGGGGCCACGAGCGCGTGGTGATGACGGGTGGCTCTGTGCTGGCAGGTGTGTGCCTGGCACTGCATGGCAGCGTGACCGGCGTGATCGGGTTCTATTGTGTTTGGGCAGGACTGGGCGCGGCCATGGCAGCCATTTTGTATTCGCCGGCCTTTGCGGTGGTAACCCGCCGTTTCCCCAACGACTTTCGCCGCGCCATCATCACCATGACTTTTCTGGGTGGACTGGCCAGCACCGTGTTCATTCCGCTCACGGCGTGGTTGATGGCGACCTGGGGCTGGCGGCACGCGCTTTTCAGTCTGGCGGCGCTTCATCTGCTGGTGTGCGCACCCCTGCATGCGCTCATCCTGCGAGGGGCCCCCCGTCCTGTGCATCATGTTCCGACCGATAACCGGGCTGCGCCCAAAGGCGTGGCCGACTTCATTCTCGGCGCCCCTTTTCTGCTGATTGGGGTGTTTGTCATTCTGATGATGGCGGTGACGGTGGCACTGCCTGCGCACATGGTCAGTCTGCTGCGTGAAAACGGCATGAGCGAGGCCTGGGTTATCGCCATCCCGGCCAGCATTGGTGTCATTCAGGTTTTGGGCCGTTTGCTGCTGTACTACTTTGAGCATCACTTCGATCTGCATCTGGCCAACCGGCTGATCCCCTGCCTGATTCCACTGGGGCTGATCGCTTTGCTGGCGGCGCCTTTGTCCGTTGACGGGCAAGTCTGGGCCGTCATGCTGTTCGTGTTGCTGTACGGCATGGGCAACGGCATGCTTACCATCGTCAAGGGGACGGCCATGGCGCAGTACGTGAATCGTGACCATGTGGCCAGTCTCAATGGGGCGCTGGGTGTGCCGCTGGCGCTGGCACGCGCGGCAGCGCCTATTTTGCTGGGCTTGCTGTGGACGCCGCAGTCCGGCTACACACGCGGCGTATGGCTGTTGATGGTTCTCAGCCTGCTGGGTGTGGGCGCGTTGATGCTCGCGCAGCGGCTTTCCCTGGCGCGTCGCCAAGGGCTGGCCTGAGCCCCTGCGACGCCCAATGACAGGACCGTGTGCTGCGTCTGTCGGCTTACCGGCTGGCAGGTTGCAGGGTATTGCCCTCGAGGACCACTTTGGCCCCGACCGCGGCGGGTGTGGCTTGCTCCAAAGTGCGTGTGCTGCCGTCTTCCATATGCACCTGCACCTGGTACACGGTTTCTTTCTTCATCTTTTTCTCGACGGTATTGCCGGCAAAGCCGCCACCGACGGCGCCCAGGATAGTCGCCAGCGTCTTGCCGTTGCCACCACCCACCTGGTTGCCGACGACTGCGCCGAGGACGCCGCCCGTCACGGCACCAATGCCGCCGGCGGTGCCGTCACGCTGGATCGGTGTGACGGACTCCACCGTGCCGCAGTTGGCACAGATCGGCCTGGCCACGTGGACCACCGGTTGATTGACGGCGGCCGCAGGTGCTGTTGTTTCCGCCGAGTTATAGGTCCTGGTCGCTACAGATTTTGTAGCTGCTGGCGCATGATTCGCGGGGGCCACAGTCTTTTTTGATGCGGAAACCTTGCCGCTGTCGGCCGGCAGAGCGGCCACCGGCAGGGGTGTCGGCAGCGGCGCAGATGTGGCACTCCCGGCCTGCGCTGAGGCAGGCGCCGTGGCGGCCAGCACGGCGAGGCGGGGTTCCTCGGGCCGGGTCTGCATACGAATCAGGGTTGCGCCCATGGCCAGCACGGCGATCCCGAGTACGCCCACGGCCGCCCACAGTGGTTTGTTGACAGATGAAGCTGTCCCGGATGGTTCAAAGGTAGCGCTCATGAAATTTATTCCTTGGCAAAGACCCGAAATGAGTCTGGATAAGTCGGCAGTTGTTACGTCACTGTTATCAAGTAACGCCTGACAGATCCAAAAGTAAACCAAACGCTGCAAAGCAGCATGTCCAGTTTGTAACGGCAGGTAAACCTACAAATTCGGCGCCAGCAGCCGCTGCAGGGCTTGCTCACTCATGTGCCGGCGTGCCGCCAGGTCTTTCAACTGGTCTTCCCCGATCTTGCCGACACTGAAATAGGTGCTGTCGGGGTGCCCGAGATAGAAGCCACTCACACTCGCCGCCGGGGTCATGGCCATGCTGTCCGTGACGCCCATGCCGATCTCTTCGCATTGCAGCAAATCAAACATGTCTTTCTTGACGCTGTGGTCGGGGCAGGCCGGATAGCCCGGCGCGGGGCGAATGCCCTTGTATTTCTCGGCAATCAGGTCGTCCGGGCCCAGCAGCTCCTGCGCCGCATAGCCCCACAGGTCGGTGCGCACGCGGTGGTGCAGGCACTCGGCAAAGGCCTCGGCCAGCCGGTCGGCCAGAGACTTGAGCATGATGGCCGAGTAGTCATCGTGGTCGTCCTCAAAGTATTTTTCCTTTTTGTCGACCCCGATGCCTGCCGTCACCGCGAACACCCCGGCGTAGTCGGATGCCACGCCTTTCGGTGCGACAAAATCGGCCAGACAGCGGCTGGGCCGCATCACGCCGTCGATGACCTGTTTTTCGGCTTGCTGGCGCAGGCCATACCAGGTCATCGCCACCTCGGTGCGGGATTCATCGGTGTAAAACTCGATGTCGTCGTCATTCACCGCGTTGGCCGGGTACAAACCGATCACGGCATTGGCGGTGAGCCAGCGGCCCTCGATCAGGCGCTTGAGCATGCGTTGCCCGTCGGCATAGACCCGCACCGCTTCGGTACCGACAATCTCATCCTTGAGAATGGCCGGAAAAGGTCCGGCCAAGTCCCAGGTCTGGAAGAACGGGCCCCAGTCGATAAAGCGGGCCAGCTCACTCAGGTCAAAGTTCTTGAAGACGCGGCGACCCAGAAACTTCGGCCGGGTGGGTGTGTAGCGGCTCCAGTCAATCGGTGTCTTGTTGGCCCGTGCTTTGGCCAGCGGCCACAAGGGCGTCTGCTTTTTGTTGGCGTGCTGCTGGCGCACCCGTTCGTAGTCGGTGTTGAGTTCCGCGATGTATTGGGCGGCCTGATCGGAGAGTAGGCCTTGCGCCACGCTCACGCTGCGAGAGGCATCGGGCACATAGACAACAGGGCCTTCATAGTGCGGCGCAATCTTGACGGCGGTGTGCACGCGCGAGGTGGTGGCGCCGCCGATCATGAGCGGAATCTTGCGGATGCGGAAGTGATCGTCCTTCTGCATCTCGCCGGCCACGTACTGCATCTCCTCCAGGCTGGGCGTGATCAGGCCGGAGAGTCCCACAATGTCGGCGCCCTCCACTTTGGCGCGGGCCAGAATTTCGTGGCAGGGCACCATCACGCCCATGTTGACTACATCAAAGTTATTGCATTGCAGCACCACGGTGACGATGTTCTTGCCGATGTCGTGCACATCGCCCTTGACGGTGGCAATGATGATCTTGCCCTTGGTGCGCACGTCGCGACCGGCCGCTTCGTCCAGCCTTTTTTCTTCCTCGATATAAGGAATCAGGTGCGCCACCGCCTGCTTCATCACCCGCGCGCTCTTGACCACCTGCGGCAGGAACATCTTGCCCTGGCCAAACAGATCGCCGACGATATTCATGCCCGCCATCAGCGGGCCTTCGATCACGTGCAGCGGCCGGCCACCCTTGGCCAGAATAGCCTGGTAGGCCTCTTCGGTATCGACGGTGATGAAGTCGGTCACGCCATGCACCATCGCATGGCTCAGACGCTGCTCCACCGTGGCCGGGTGCTCAGCCGTACCGCGCCATTCCAGCCGTCTGCTTTCGTCCTTGGCTGCGCCCTTGGCGTTCTCGGCAATCTCGACCAGGCGTTCGCCCGCATCAGGACGCCGGTTCAAGACGACATCTTCCACCCGCTCGCGCAGTTCGGGCTCCAGGTCGTCATAGACGCCGACCATGCCGGCGTTGACAATGCCCATGTCCATGCCGGCTTGAATCGCGTGGTACAAAAACACGGTGTGGATTGCCTCGCGCACCGGGTCATTGCCGCGGAAACTGAAGCTCACATTCGACACGCCGCCCGACACCTTGGCGCCCGGCAGGTTCTGCTTGATCCAGCGCGTGGCGTTGATGAAATCGACCGCGTAGTTGTTGTGCTCTTCAATGCCGGTGGCAATGGCGAAGATGTTGGGGTCGAAGATGATGTCCTCCGGCGGGAAGTCCACCTCGTCCACCAGGATACGGTAGGCGCGCTCGCAAATCTCGATCTTGCGCTGGTAGGTGTCGGCCTGGCCCTGCTCGTCAAACGCCATCACCACGGCCGCTGCGCCATAGCGGCGCAGCAATTTGGCCTGCTGCTTGAAGGGCAAAACGCCTTCCTTCATGCTGATGGAGTTGACGATGCCTTTGCCCTGCACGCAGCGCAGCCCGGCCTCGATCACGCTCCACTTGGAGGAGTCGATCATGATCGGTACGCGCGAGATGTCGGGTTCGCTGGCGATCAGGTTTAAAAAGCGCACCATGGCGGCCTGGCTGTCCAGCATGGCCTCGTCCATGTTGATGTCGATGATCTGGGCACCGTTTTCCACCTGCTGGCGCGCCACCGCCAGCGCCTGCTCAAACTCGCCGTTCAGGATCATGCGGGCGAAGGCCTTGGAGCCGGTCACATTGGTGCGTTCACCAATGTTGACGAAAGTGGCACTGGGGGACAGGCCTTCAGCTCGGTCCTCCACTGAATGGACGGCGCCAATGTTCACGGGCTCCAGGCCGGCTAACTTCATGGGGGGAACAACGATATCGGACATGCGTCTCACCTGTAGATAACAAAAATCAGGTGAGCGTCGTTGGGGTCATCCAAGCCTGACGGGAAATCTAACCCGCTGCAACGCTCCTTGGATGGTTGCGATTTTAAGGGCTTTGCGCCGATCCCGCCTGCGGCACGCGATAGGCCTGCCGAATCAGGCTGCTTCTTTGTAGAAAAAAGACTTCTGCAGCACGCGACCGGGCAGGGGCGCCACGGCGTCCCGGATCGCACTGATGTGCTCGGGCGTGGTGCCGCAGCAGCCGCCCACGATATTGACCAGGCCCTCGGCGGCGAATTCACGCAGCAGGCGCGAGGTTACTTCCGGCGTTTCGTCAAAGCCGGTGTCGCTCATCGGGTTGGGCAAGCCGGCGTTGGGGTAGCAGCTGATGAAGGTGTCCGGCGCTACGCGCGCCAGTTCCTGGATGTAGGGCCGCATCAGCGCCGCACCCAGGGCGCAGTTCAGCCCGACGGCCAGCGGCTGGGCGTGGCGCACGCTGTACCAGAAGGCGGTAACCGTCTGGCCGCTCAGAATCCGCCCGGAGGCGTCGGTCACGGTGCCACTGATGATCAGGGGCAAGCGCTCGCCCGAGGTCTCAAAGTATTCATCAATGGCGAACAGGGCCGCCTTGGCGTTCAGCGTGTCGAAAATGGTTTCCACCAGCAGCACATCGCTGCCCCCTTCCACCAGCGCCTGGACCTGTGCGTAGTAGGCGGCGCGCAGCTGCTCAAAGCTCACATTGCGGGCGCCGGGGTCGTTCACATCCGGGCTGATGCTGGCGGTCTTGGGGGTGGGCCCCAAGGCGCCCAGCACAAAGCGGGGTTTGTCAGGCGTGGAGAATTTGTCGCAGGCCGCGCGTGCCAGTTGGGCCGAGGTGAAATTCATCTCAACCGCCAGTTCGGCCATGTCGTAGTCGGCCTGGGCAATCGACGTGGCACCAAACGTGTTGGTTTCGATCAGGTCCGCACCGGCCGCCAGATAACGCTCGTGGATGCTGGAGATGACGTCCGGGCGCGTCAGTGACAGCAATTCATTGTTGCCTTTCACGTCCTTGTGAAAATCCTTGAAACGCTGAGCCTGGCCGCCAGGCCCGGCGTACCCGGCGCCGCGGTACTGCGCTTCGTCCAGCTTGAAGCGCTGGATCATGGTGCCCATGGCGCCGTCAAGAATCACAATGCGGTCGGCCAGAATGGCTGGCAGGGCTTGGGCGCGGGTATATTGAAGAGGTTTCATAGCAGGTGCATTGTAGAAAATATCGAAATCCTGCGTGCCCGGGCGGTGTTTGGCCTGTCACGCAAGTGCCTGCAAGGACTTGAAAGAATCCCAAATGAGTTGTCTCAAGACATGCTGCGCCCTGTTATTGGCTCCTCTGCTGCTGGCCGCATGCCAGCCGAAGGCGGTGCCGGGCTGGTCGGGCTATGTGGAGGGCGACTACGTCTATGTGTCCTCGGCTCTCGGCGGCACCCTGGCACAACTGAACGTGCGCACCGGGGAGCAGGTCACCAAAGACATGCCGCTGTTTGCCCTGGAGGCCGAGAACGAACAGGCGGCGCGGCTGGAGGCCGACGCCCGGCTGGCGCGCGCCAATGCCCAGCTCGCCAACACGGCCAAGGGCCGGCGTAGCGACGAAATCGCCGTTATTCAGGCCCAGATCGGCCAGGCCCGCGCGCAGGCCAGGCTGACCGCGGCTGAACTGGCACGCGAGGAGCAGTTGGTGACGCAGGGCTTTGTTTCTGCCGCGCGTCGCGACGATCTGCGTGCAGATCGGAAGAGCACACGTCTGAACTCCAGTCACAGAG
>OFPG01000116.1_pt1 | contig 10305 bp, 10 predicted proteins | sample 1542501 | NCBI WGS metagenome assembly OFPG01 (sample SAMN05503963, study PRJEB24370) | sediment metagenome | isolation source: lake sediment | place: USA: Lake Hill lake, St. Paul Island, Alaska | collected 2013
CACTCACGCCCTGCCCGCCCGCCGCCAGTGCCTTGCGGTAAAACGCGTTGGATTCTTCCGCCGTGGAAAAGCCGGCGTATTGGCGAATCGTCCACGGGCGCACCGCGTACATGGTGGCCTGCGGACCGCGCAGATACGGCTCAAACCCCGGCAAGGTGTTGGCGTAGGGCAGGTTCTGGGTATCGGCAGCGGTGTAAAGCGGCTTGACCGTGATGCCGTCGGGCGTGTGCCAGTTGAGGGCATCGACGTTGCCACCCGGTGCGGACTTGGCGGCCGCCTTGGCCCACGCCTCCAGGCTGGCGTTCTGAAATTCAGGATTGTTTTGGGTCATGACGGATGCCGTTTGCGATGAGTTTATCGAAATGATCTGCCCCCGAACAGGATCCGGATTGATCCAGCCCGAGCGTGATTCAGCGAATTGACCGTAGTTTACGTTATTTATAATTATTGATTCAAAATATTATTTCAGGCTTACAATCCGGGCCATGGCAGCACTTTCCCTATCTCCTCGTGCACTCTATGAAGACGTGGCTGAACTCCTGCGTCAGCGAATCTTCAAGCGGGAACTGGAGCCGGGCAGCTGGATTGACGAACTGAAAATTGCCGAAGCCTATGGCATCAGCCGCACGCCCCTGCGTGAAGCGCTCAAGGTGCTGGCGGCAGAAGGCCTGGTCACCATGAAAGTACGGCGCGGCGCCTACGTGACCGAGGTGTCCGAGCGCGATCTGGCGGACGTATATCACTTGCTCAGCCTGTTGGAGGCTGACGCGGCCGGCGTGGTCGCGGCGACGGCGACCGAATCCCAAATCGAAGAATTGCAGACCCTGCACAATGAGCTGGAAGCTGCTGCCAAGCCGGGCCTGGAAAACCGGGAACGTTTTTTCGAGATCAATGAACGCTTTCACATGCGGCTGCTGGAGATTGCCAATAACCGCTGGCGCGACCAGATGGTGGCAGACCTGCGCAAGGTCATGAAGCTCAACCGCCACAACTCACTGCTGAAAGCCGGCCGCATTGAAGAATCGTTGCATGAACACCGTGCCTTGATGGCGGCCATTGCGGCACGGGACGCGGCACTTACGATGCAGCGCATGCAGGAACACTTCAAGAACGGTCTGGAGGCGGCCAACTGAACCGCGCTTCAGAGAGCGTAAAAGGGGCCTGTTCCGAGCGATGATGCCTGCCCCTCAATGCCAATAAATACCCGGCGTCCGTAAAAGAAGGGGAGGCCCCAATCAAAGGTGTGCGCGTCACCGATGGTGCCGGACAAGGTGGGCAGAACTGCATTCGGGTAACTGGTAAACAGCGCCAATGCATTGTCAATGGAAAAAGAAACTGGAATAGTCACCGCATTGGCACCTACCAGCGTGGCCGACAGGGTGGTAAGAGAGCTGGGGCAATAAAAACCGGCAGCACTGCCCCCACAGGTTGGTATCGTGCCCGAATCAAAATACAGGCCATTGGAGCCGCTGTCAATGAAGCTGGTGGCCAGGGCTTGACCTGGCAGCAATGTGGTGATGTAGCCTGAAGAGCTTGTCGTCAGAACCGCGGCCGAGGCCAACTGGTTGTTCGATTGGGTGCCGATGCCGAAAATCAGCGATCCGCTGAGGCTGGCGGCGCTGGTCGTGCTGACCGCCGGCAGGTCGATCAGCACACCGTTGTTGTCGGTCGCGAACAGGGGCACCGGGTTCTTCAACTGTTTGGTGATACTTGCCGTGGTGGCCACGGTGGTCGTGCATGTGAAGTCGGTGCACGTGTAATAGAAGCCGTTGGCGGGAATCACCGCGCACCCTGACCCACAGTCTTCCTTGAACAATCCAAGCCCAAGGATGCCATTCGCACCGAGTGCAGTCGCCGTGTTGATCGCAGACCCGCCAACGGCACATGCGGCCGGGGGGGTGTTGAACGACGGATCCGCGATGACTTGAATCGGCACACTGGCTGCCGTTTTGCCGCCCAGCACAATGTCGGCAGTCGCCACCGGCCCCCAAGCAAAGCTGTTGTCGACGAACTGCGCACAATTGAGCAGCGGAAAACCGGTGGCGCCAGTCAATCGGCTCAGGCTCAAGGACGGTGAAATCGCGCTGGACAACAGCCGCAGGCCAGTGGAGCCGGTATCCACCACCACATGGTCAATGGTCCGGCATTGGGTGGTGCTTGGCAGACAGACTGTGACAGTCGCATACAGGCGGTTGACGTTGTAGCCCGAGCCCGCAGGGCCCGCATCCACAGTGACGCTAAGCACGTTATTCAGCCCTTGCGGACTGGGTGCAGGGGCTGATCCGCCACCACCACCGCAGGCCGTGACCAGGGTCACAACCAGGACCAGGGCGGCGGCACGACTCAAAAAATTACTGAAGCACATCTTTGATATTGACGCCGGCAGGGATCAGGCCAGGCGCGTAGACGTGACCGAAAAAGTTTCGCATGCGCCCATTGGACCTGACGACCAGTCCGTCGCGTTCCATGTTTACCGGCGAACCGCGCCTGCCCGTCATGCGGGTCTGGTCAGTTTCGACTTTGAAGGTATTGAAATAGTCACCCAGCAGGGTGCTCAGGTCCGGCAACACCGGCCCACGCCATGAGATGGCGAAAACCAGCCCGGCGGGCGTGGCATATTCCCGAACGGTTGTCCCGTTTTCAAGCTGCACCTCGTGAAGCGTGTAAAGGCTGGACTGCGCGGTTGGGGTGGCGGCAAGCAGTCTTGCGCCGGGCGCTGGAGACGCAGACGAAGCCGCAGGGAGCGTTGAGGGTGCTTTTCCAAGAGCCGCCATTCCCTCGCTGGCGCTGGACGCCAGCACCAGACCGAGCAGCAGTATTCGAACAGTATCGGTACGGATCTTCAGGTTCATCATTTGTCATCCACCTCCGACCGTGTCTGCTTCATCGCGTCATCAACCGACTTTTGCACCTGGTTCTGCAATTGCTGGCTTTGTTGCTGTGGCGTGGTCACCGGCAAGGACACGTTAACGGGGATTCCGGGCGTAGTGCGCGCGCCCGACAACGCACCCAACTGCTTCTTGGCAAGCACCCCGATGACCGCGACGACAATCAACAAACTCAAAATACCAAAAACACCCCTCATCTCACACCTCTTTCTGCATCGCACTGAGAGCACCTGTATTCAGCATAACGCATCAGTGCAGTGGCGGTAACCAGTTGCTTGTAAGCGGAAGTGTGAGGCAACAAAAAACCCGCTACGCCAGGAAACGTGCGGGTATTGACAGTGTTTGATATGACCTGAGACAGTGGTTTGGTCTGCCCGGAGGGGATCGAACCCCCGACCCACAGCTTAGAAGGCTGTTGCTCTATCCAACTGAGCTACGGGCAGAGATCGAGAGAAAAAAAGATATGGTCGGGGCGAAAGGATTCGAACCTTCGACCCTCTGGTCCCAAACCAGATGCGCTACCAGGCTGCGCTACGCCCCGACATGCCTGTATTGTAACGGGTCGCAGCACCGATTCCCCCTGAAAACGGTCATTTACCGTTGAATAAACAAAGGGAATTCAACAAAAGAACCAGCCCCCTGCGGGCCCGACCCGTCGTATACAGTCTGTCCATGCCGTCTCAACCTCCACCGCTTCCGTGGCTTGCCCCGGGTCAGGACTTCCCTCCAATAAGTCAGGCTTGGGACGAAAATTCTCCCGCACCGGGCCTGCTGGCCGCAGGTGGCGTACTCGATGTTGCCACTTTAGGCCGTGCCTACAGCCATGGGATTTTCCCCTGGTTCAGCGAAGGACAGCCCACTCTTTGGTGGAGCCCCAATCCCAGAATGGTGCTGGACGTTTCCGAATTCCGATTACACCGATCATTCAAAAAAATACTCGAGAAATTTCGCAAAACGGCGAACTGCGAGATTCGCATGGACTCGGCCTTTGAACAAGTCATTCAAGCCTGCTCAACCAGTCCCCGCGAGGGTCAGGCGGGCACATGGATCGTGCCTGACATGATCGCAGCCTATGGCGAGTTGCACCGGGCCGGCCTTGCCCACAGCGTGGAAACGTGGGTCAATGGCACGCTCGCCGGGGGGCTGTACTGCGTTGCGCTGGGGAAAGCCGTGTTTGGTGAATCCATGTTCAGTCGCTCCACGGACGGCTCCAAGATTGCGCTTGCGGCGCTGGTTGGTTTTTGTCGCCACCATGGCATCCGGCAGATTGATTGCCAACAGAACACGCGTCATCTGGCCTCCCTGGGTGCACGTGAAATCTCCCGAGATCTGTTTGTACAACGAGTGGCGGCCGGGATCACTCAGACGGCCCCCGTCTGGCAGTTTGACCCCCTATACTGGCGAGAACTACTGCCTTCAAAGTCAATGCAAACGTGACGCATCTCAAGGACCTCCCGCTACAAGCGCTGCAATTTTATGCAACAGCGCCCTATCCATGCAGCTACCTGCCGGACAAGCAGGCCAGGTCTCAAGTAGCAACGCCCAGCCATTTAATCAACAACGCCACCTACTCCGAGCTGGTCAGCAAAGGCTTTCGACGCAGTGGCATGTTTACCTACCGCCCCTATTGCGACGGATGCCGTGCTTGCATACCGCTGCGGGTTCTTGTTAACGAATTCCAGCCTGACAGGAGTCAGCGACGCGCGTGGGCACGTCATTCAAACCTGCAGGTCAGAGTGCTCAAACTCTGTTTTGTACAGGAACACTACAGTCTGTATCTCCGCTATCAAAACGGGCGGCATGCTGGTGGCGGCATGGACCAGGACAGCATTGACCAGTACACGCAATTCCTGTTGCAGAGCCGGGTGAACTCGCGACTGGTTGAATTCCGTGAAACGCTGGCCGATGGCTTGCCGGGTCCATTGAAAATGGTCTCGATTGTTGACGTGCTCGACGATGGCATGTCGGCCGTCTACACTTTTTATGAGCCTCAAGCCAATAGCAGCTATGGCACTTACAGCGTCCTTTGGCAGATTCAACAAGCCAAGACACTTAAGCTTCCCCATGTTTATCTGGGCTACTGGATTAACGAAAGCCAAAAGATGAACTACAAAGCAAGATTCACCCCTATGGAATTCCTTTTGGCGGGCACTTGGGTTGCCGGCAATCCACCCTGATATCTCCACAGCGCGGCCAAGTATTTCACCAGATAAAATGATGGCTGCGCAGATCAGGAGTACCCATGCGAAAAACAGATCCCAGCATTGCGACCACCCCAACCGTTCAAGTCATCGAGCGCATGTTTGCCCTCATGGACGTTCTGGCGTCCAGGGAAGAAGCGATTTCACTGAAAGAGATCAGCGAAAAAACAGGCCTGCACCCGTCCACCACACACCGTTTATTGAATGATCTCGCCACCGGACGTTTTGTGGACCGTCCTCAGCCGGGAAGCTACCGGCTGGGCATGCGCCTGCTTGAACTGGGAAACCTGGTCAAAAGCCGTCTCAATGTGCGCGATGCAGCGCTGGTGCCGATGCGGGAGCTGCACAAATTGATCCAGCAGCCCGTCAATTTGAGTATGCGCCAAGGCGACGAGATTGTTTATATCGAACGCGCTTACAGCGAGCGGTCTGGCATGCAGGTGGTTCGCGCCATTGGAGGGCGTGCCCCACTGCACCTGACCTCGGTGGGAAAACTATTCCTGGCGGCAGACGACCCACAACGAGTCCGTGCCTACGCCGCACGTACGGGCTTGAGCGGTCACACCAAAAACAGCCTGACCCAATTGCCCGCCTTGGAAAGGGAGCTGTCAAAGGTACGCCAGTACGGCAATGCACACGACAACGAAGAGCTCGAACTTGGCGTGCGCTGCATGGCCGCAGGCATCTATGACGACCAAGGGACACTGGTAGCTGGTTTGTCAATTTCCGCCCCAGCCGGACGACTGGAAGAAGAGTGGCTGCCCAAACTACAGGCGACCGCCCGGGAAATATCAACGACTTTGGGCTATAAGCCCGACTCCACTCGCTAACGGCGAGTCAGCCATCAGCGGGTGGCTGTAAATCTTTCGCCTACTGCAGCAGAAGCCAGAGGCACTGAGCCTGCGACTACTGCGGGAGTCGACTCGACCCAGCGCCGAACGCGCTCGGCGTCGCCAATTCGACTGAGTTTACCGGCCGAATCCAGAAAAACCATGATGAGCTTGCGCCCGGCAACCTTGGCTTGCATGACCAGACATTGACCCGCTTCAGTGATATAGCCAGTTTTCTGCAAACCAATGTCCCATGACGGATTCTTCACCAGGCGGTTGGTGTTGTTATATTGAAGCGTTCGGTTTCCGACGGCGACTTGGTGTGCGGGTGACGTGGACAACTCACGCAAAGTTGGATCGCCGTATGCAACATTGACCAGTTTGACCAGATCACGCGCACTGGACTGGTTTTTACTGGAGAGTCCGGTGGGTTCCGCATAATTGGTGTCATTCATGCCAATTAACCGGGCTTTGGCATTCATCAAACCAACAAAGACCGGCAATCCACCTGGATAACTGCGACCAAGTGCATGCGCAGCGCGGTTTTCACTCGACATCAACGCCAGATGCAACAGCTCACCCCGGCTCAACTCAGTACCCACCTTCAGGCGCGATGAACTGCCTTTTTCGGTGTCCACATCTGCCTGGGAAATGGTGATCACTTCGTTCATGGGCAAGCGGGCTTCACTGACAACCAAACCCGTCATGAGTTTGGTGAGAGACGCAATGGGCAAGACAGCCTGATCATTCTTGCTGAACAACACCTCATTGGTGTCCTGGTCGATCACCAGCGCAACACTGGATTTCAAATCCAGTGCGTCATGCGCACCATGCAATCCGGCAATCTGTCCAAACGAGGGGCGCAGCGGCACGGCCTCAGCACGAACCACCGACTTGCGCCTGACAGTTCCAAATGTCCTGGAGACTTTCCGTTTAGCAACGACCGTGTTCTTGGAAGTTTTGACAACCTGGCGTTTGCTCTGGGCGGCATTGGCCTGAGGCAGTGAGACTGCAACAATGAAAGCCGTCAAGCCAAAGAAAAAGAGTATTCGGCGCAAAATATTTCCAAACGCGATTTGATGAGAGCAGGACATGTATCCATCTCCGGAATTATTTCTTGATGTTGCAAGTTTATACAAAAAAGTCGCGCAATATCAAATACTTGCGCGACTTTCTTAAACAAGAACCTAAAAAATAAGTATTTACCCTAACCCTGTGCGGCCACCCGATCAGCTTTGCTGTGCAATTTGTTGAGCGCGCTCAGATAGGCTTTGGCAGACGCCACAACAATATCCGGGTCGGCCCCAACACCATTGACTACTCGCCCGCTATTTTGCAGACGCACCGTGACCTCACCCTGGCTTTCAGTCGAACCGCTAATCGCGTTCACAGAATAGAGCACCATCTCTGCACCGCTTTTGACGTGTGCTTCGATGGCTTTGAGCGATGCGTCAACCGGACCATTGCCATCTGAAGAGCTTTTGACTTCTTTGCCATCCACGGTAAAAACAATGCTGGCCTGAGGGCGCTCGCCAGTCTCGCTGTGCTGCGACAGGGATACGAAACCGTACTGTTCCTTCTCATGTGTCACGCTTTCGTCACTCACAAGCGCCAGAATGTCTTCGTCAAAAATCTCACTCTTGCGATCAGCCAACTCCTTGAATTTGGCGAAGGCATTGTTGACGTCTGCCTCGCTTTCCATCTGCACACCCAACTCCTGCAAGCGCTGCTTGAATGCGTTGCGCCCACTGAGTTTTCCCAGAACAATTTTGTTAGCTGTCCAGCCAATATCCTCGGCCCGCATGATTTCATAGGTGTCACGCGCCTTGAGGACTCCATCCTGGTGAATGCCAGAGGCGTGAGCAAAAGCATTGGCACCGACCACCGCCTTGTTGGGCTGAACCACAAAGCCCGTGATCTGGCTGACCATGCGACTGGCAGCCAGAATATGCTTGGTGTCAATCCCCAAATCAAGCCCAAAATAGTCCCGGCGTGTCTTGACGGCCATGACGATCTCCTCCAGGCTGCAATTGCCTGCCCGTTCGCCCAAACCATTGATGGTGCACTCCACCTGACGGGCACCGCCAATTTTCACGCCCGCCAGAGAATTGGCGACCGCCATGCCCAGATCGTTGTGGCAATGAACAGACCAGATTGCCTTGTCCGAATTGGGAATTCGCTCGCGCAGGTTTTTGATGAAATTGCCATACAGTTCCGGCACAGCGTAACCCACCGTGTCAGGTACGTTGATGGTGGTTGCCCCCTCGCTGATCACGGCCTCCAGCACGCGGCACAGAAAATCAACATCGCTTCGGTAGCCGTCTTCCGGACTGAACTCCACGTCGGCAACCAGATTGCGCGCAAAGCGCACGGCAAGCTTGGCCTGCTCGAACACTTGGTCAGGTGTCATGCGCAGCTTTTTCTCCATATGCAGTGCCGACGTTGCAATGAAGGTGTGGATACGGGCGCTATTGGCCCCCTTGAGTGCGTCGGCGGCGCGTGAGATGTCCCGGTCATTGGCGCGGGACAACGAGCAGATGGTTGAATCCTTGATGGCATTGGCAATGCCCTGGATCGCCTCGAAATCACCATTCGAGCTCGCCGCAAAACCAGCTTCGATGACGTCAACCTTCAGACGCTCCAGCTGGCGAGCAATGCGCAGCTTTTCATCTTTGTTCATGGACGCACCGGGCGACTGCTCGCCGTCACGCAAAGTGGTATCAAAAATTATTAATTTGTCAGCCATCTGGTTTCTCCTGTGTTCCTGAAAATCCGCAATCGAATATCGGCGCATAAAACAAAAAGCCCGTTGCGGCTGCATACGGGCTTTTGGTTTTGGTGAGCGCGTGCGCTACCGTCTCCGCCCGTCCGGCGATAGCAGTAGCGCTAGCAACATCTTTTTCATAATCTCAATGTACCACAAGTTCCTGGAAGGTGTAACAAGGCCTTGCCTGTCCCACCTATCATTCACTCATGAAGCCCTCTTTCATCTGGTTCCTGGGTCGAGGTACTGATGACACTGGTCTGCACACCTTTGGCCTTGCGCCAGACATAAATAACATACCCACTGAAGCCATAGGCAACAAAGATAGAAAAAAGGACAATGGGCGGATCGATATTGATGACAGCAATAACCAGTGCGATCAGCACAATCACAGCAAAGGGCACGCTCTTCTTCATGTGAACATCTTTGAAGCTGTAAAACGGGACGTTGGTCACCATGGTCAACCCCGAATACAAGGCCAGTGCAAACATCGGCCATGCCACTGTCGGACCCTTCACGCCAAGGTCAGTCATCAACCAGATGAACCCGGCGACCAATGCAGCTGCGGCAGGGGACGGCAGACCCTGAAAAAAGCGTTTGTCCACGATCGCAGTATTCACATTGAACCTTGCCAGACGCAAGGCGGCACACGCGCAATAGACAAAGGCGGCAATCCAACCCCAGCGACCCAAACCCTGAAGTGCCCAGACGTAGGAGATGATCGCCGGCGCAGCTCCAAAAGACACCATATCGGAGAGTGAATCCATCTGCTCACCAAAGGCGCTTTGCGTGTTCGTCATGCGGGCCACGCGACCATCAAGGCTGTCAAGCACCATGGCACAAAAGACACCCACTGCGGCCAGGTCGAATCGGCCATTGATCGCCATAACGATGGCATAAAAGCCACCGAATAACGCAGCCAGCGTAAACAGGTTGGGCAAAATGTAAATGCCCTTGCGACGCTTTCTCACCACAACAGCATCGCCCTCAGCATCGTCTGAATCGTTCCCGTCATGCATAGAATTAGCCTCCAGCCCTGAATAGTAACAAAGGCCACGTAAGTGGCCTTTGTTATGAGAGTCTTGTCACTCAGTTGCGGGTCTGGTCGACAAGCTTGTTCTTCTTAATCCAGGGCATCATCGCGCGAAGTTTTTCACCGACTTGTTCGATCTGATGCTCGGACGTCAAACGGCGACGGCTCAGCAAGGTGGGCGCGCCAGCCTTGTTCTCCAGGATGAAGCTCTTCGCGTATTCACCGGTCTGAATGTCTTTCAGACACTGACGCATCGCGTCTTTGGTGGCGCTGGTGACAATCCGGGGGCCCGTGACGTACTCACCATATTCGGCATTGTTGGAAATGGAGTAGTTCATATTGGCGATGCCGCCTTCATAAATCATGTCCACAATCAACTTGAGTTCGTGCAGGCACTCGAAATAGGCCATCTCAGGCGCATAGCCAGCTTCGACCAAGGTCTCGAAACCAGCTTTGATCAGCTCAACCGTACCACCGCACAAAACAGCCTGTTCGCCGAACAGGTCGGTTTCAGTTTCTTCGCGGAAATTGGTTTCAATGATGCCAGCCTTGCCACCACCGTTGGCAGATCGGAAGAGCGTCGTGTAGG